>JAAIGF010103990.1_pt1 | contig 11169 bp, 6 predicted proteins | sample 6487441 | NCBI WGS metagenome assembly JAAIGF01 (sample SAMN13974129, study PRJNA590717) | phyllosphere metagenome | biome: pepper field; feature: multiple bacterial spot infested pepper fields; material: pepper leaves; isolation source: leaves from pepper fields | host: Capsicum annuum ...
GCGGCCACCCTCGACCTGCTTCAGCGTGGCGACGATCTGGCTATCGGTGAACTTGCTCTTGCGCATTGGTGGTCTCCTTGGTGGCTAGTGTGCCCGGAGACCTCTAGTTATGGCTGGATCAAGTTTACGGGGAGTCGACACTCCAGCCACAGCCCGCGCAAGCGCAGGCTGGGAATCCGCTGGCTGTGCGGCCGGCCGGGTTCGGCCTCGTAAAACGCATAGCCCACCGTGCAACGCGTGGGCGTGCGTGGCTTGCGAGGCGGACGCTGCGGAATGTCATCTGGGTGACGGGCGGGCCGGTGGTCGAAGGCGAGGTTGTCCACATCAAACGTGGGCGAGGGCACCAGCCGCATGGGCTGCGTGTCCTTTACCGCCGTAGCTGCCCGCTTGGCGGTAGCGGTGCGTTTGGCGTTCGATTTGGACCGCTTGGCGGTTGGAGACTGTGCCCGGCTCATCGCCTCACCTCCGCTAGCACCACCGAGCGACGACGCCCACCAGCCAATACCGATGCATCTGTCATGACAACGCCTCCTTCGAAGAACAGGCACCGTCGCCGGCCGGCGACGGGATGTCGGGAGGTTAGAAACCGCTAGTAGTCGGCGGGCGTATTCCTCCCGAAGGAGTGTTGTATTAGCCGCCCTCCCGACGCAGGCATCGCGTCGGTTTGTACCTGCAGGCAGGCACAAAAAACCCACCAGTTTGACGGAGGTGGGTACCGCTACTAGAGGAGTTTCTACGCTCCTTGAGACAGAGGTTGCTACTGGTTACTTGGTATGTCAACTGTTTGACGAAAATCAGTCTTGCCTGTGTCTAGCCGCCACGGTGGCTAGACATAGGTGCTTCTGTTAGCCATTTAGTAGCAGATTTTTGCTGACATGCAGAACCAAAACGCTAGCGGAGCGATTCATAAATTACCGTAACAAGGATCATCCACGACGCGCCTGCAATTGCCATTATTAAACCTCGCTTGTCCCATGCTGATCGGAAAGGCTTTGTTTGAGGTGCAGCTAAGAACGATCCCCATCGAATTAGACCCCCTAGCCCAAGAAAAAATCCACCTGCAAGCATCGCTAGGATATAGGCCAGCTTCATTGCGCTTCACACGAACATTTTTTCTGCTGAATAACAACGGCATTGCCTGCAGCAGCACCATAAACAGTAGCGTCAAAACCGCCTTGGCTTTGATGCCATCCTATGCTCTCAGCTCCAGCGCCGAAGTTCCACCAGGCTCCGCCAATCGATATTTTTTGATACATCTGATAGCCCATGCCAAATGAAACTGATCCTCCAGAGAATTTCGCATAAGGACCGTTGAATACATCAGGGTCTGGTACATCATTTGAGTCCGTGAGTTCTACTTGCGAACCAGCCATTGAAATTGGTGTACCTAATCCAGCTGCACCTCCGACTGCCATCACATAGGCAGATGCGAGTCCGCCACCCGGACAGGGGGAAGTGACTTGATAGAAGTCTATGTTCAAGCCGAACTTTCCTGCGCCGACACCAATTCCAAAAGTAGAGCCTTTCCAAGTGGCCAAGCCATAAAAATCCATGTGGACAAAAGGACCCTGCAATGCGTATCCAAAAGTACTGATGCCACCTCTCAAGCCAAACGGATCACTCTGCCCATACCGCCCAGTAGCAGGGTCATAATCCCGGAAGTAGTTCTGATTCAACCCACTCGCCGCATCAAAGCGCTGCCCCGGGAAGCGCATATCCAACACCAACGCCGCCCCATCGCCATCCGGATCCTGATTTGGCGCGGTGTTGCCGAAGGCTTCGCCCTTCAAGCTCCACGTCCATACCGCCACATCGCGGGTTGGATCGATGACCACACGCGGGCTGCCCAGGTGATCGGGCTCGATGTAGTGCAGTTTGTTGGCGTTTGCGAGCAGGCCGACCGGTAGATCGTCCAGCCAGATCGCCTGCTGCTTGGGCGCGCCGTTGCTGTCGTAGTCGCCCAGCCAATGGCCGGCTTCATCGTAGAGCGTGTAGGTGTTGGTGGTGCCGAGGAAGCGGCGCACCTGCTCGCCTTTACCGTTGTAGCGGTAGTTCATGGTCACCGCGCCGGCGTGGCGGGCCTGGGTCATGCGGCCGGTGGTGTCGTAGGTGTACTGGCGCGCGGTGCCGCCGATGGCCGTGGTGTTGCCGGCGGCATCGTAACTGCGGGCGACGCCTGCCACGGCACTGAGACGATGGCTGTCGGTCGGATAGCTATAGATCTGCGTGGTGGTGCCGACCTTGGCGCTGAGGCGGTTGCCGGTGGCATCAACGCTGTAGCCGTCGATCAGCGTGCCGGTGCGGCCGTCCTTGAGTCCGGTCAGGCGGCCCAGGGTGTCGTAGCCCAGGCTGATTTCCGGTGTGGTGTTGCCTGCGGGCGTCAGTGCGGTGAGGTTGCCAACCGGGTCGAAGCCGAAGCCCACCTCCAGCCCGCCCGGGCGGGTGTCCTGGATCGCCTGCGGGCGGTAGTCCAGATCGTAGCGGCGGGCGAGGGTGCGGCCATTGCCGTAGGTCCAGCTGGCAGCCGGGCCGAACGGGTAGTAGCTGGCGTTGCCCAGCAGCACCTGCCGGCTGCCGCCGGCAGGGGTCACGCCGACCTCGGTAGTCTGGCCTTGCGTGTTGCGCACGTAATCGACCACCGCGCCATCTGGATAGGTCATGCGGCGCAGCTGGCCGCCGACGGTGTAGTCGTAACGCAGCGCCAGCGCGGTGCCGTTGCTGGTCTGTACCTTGCGCACCAAGTCGCCGAAGCGGTTGTAGCAGTACTGGGTGATGGCGCCGCCGTCCTGCATCTTGGTCAGGCGGCCGATGGAGAAGGTCTCACCGCTCGTGCAGGCCGTCTGCGTCACGTCGTAGGTGTAGGTGACGTTGAGGCTGGTGGTGGGGTAGGTGACCTTGGTCAGGCGATTGAGCGCGTCATAGCTGTAGGCGGTGGTGTTGCCGCGCGCGTCGGTCTGGGTGGCGCGGTTGCCGGCGCTGTCGTAGGTGTAGCGGGTGACGCCAGTGTCCGGGCTGGTGAGCTTCACCAGATCGCCGAAGCCGTTGTAGTCGTAGGTGGTGTCCAGACCCTTGGGGTCGGTGACCTTGGTCAGGTTGTCGAGTGCGTCGTATTCGAACTTGGTGTCGGCCTTGATGCCGGCGACATCCTGCAGCGTGCGCGAGAGGCGATTGAGCGGGTCGTACTCGCTCTGCGTCGCGGTTGCCAGCGCATCGGTCACTTTGGTGGCGTTGCCGTTGGCGTCGTACGCGAAGTCGGTGGGGTCGCTGGCGGCGGTGGCCTGGGTCTTGAGCTGGCCGAGCTGGTTGTACACGCGCGAGAGCGTGCGCTTCAACGTGCCGGCCGCGTCCCTGGTGTCTTCCTTGACGCGATTGCCGGCGTTGTCCAGCGTGTAGTGGACGGTGTTGCCCGTGTTGTCGGTGATATCGGTCAGCCGATGCGCCGCATCGTAGGTGAAGGCAGTGAAGGCGCCATCGGGCTGGGTGACCTGCCTGACCAGGCCGGTGGGCCAATAATCGATGCGGGTGATGCGGTCATCGGCCTCGCTGGACGCATCGGCGCCACGCACCTTGGTGGCGGTCAGCCAACCGCGCGGGTGATAGGTGTAGTCGGTGACGATGCCGTTGGCGTCCTTGATGGACAGCGGGCGGCCTGCGCCGTCGTAGGCGAGGTATTCGGTGGTTTGGCCGAGGGCGTTGGTGACTTTCCAACGGTCGCCTTTGCGGTGCGGGCAGCTGCTGGTGGAAGAAGCGCAGCCTGCGTCATCGGTCATGTAGTAGTTGAAGCGCGTAATTCGCCATTGAATGCCATCGTAGTGCTGGGCTGTCAGTTGCAACCCCGCGCGTGGGCAACCGGAACCCGCATCAACATCTGATTGTTCACAGAAGCTGCTCATATCCTTTCTGACAGTACCGGTTTTGCCATCCGTGATAGCGGAAGTCAGGATTTGTCCACGTTGGGTGAGCGTCCATTCCTGCTTGTGATGGAGGTCGCCAGCGCCAGAATAAATCGATCTGGCGACGGGAGTGGGGAGGGTGGGATGCCAGTCGACTGCAACTTTTTTTATGGTCAGGCCGTCGCGCGATGTTGTTTCCAGGGTGCGAAGCCCGCGTGCGTTGTAATCTTCATCTATCTCCGTGCCATTGAAGTACTGCTTGACATCGGCATAGCCTAAGACATCGTAGGTTTGGCTCTTGATGCTCTGCGAGGTACCGCATGCAGGACAATTGGTAGTTGCCGACGCAAATTTGGCTCGCCCGTAGCTGACGTTCATGGCAAACGAAGAGGAAGCGCCTAGCGCGCTTGTCACCGTTGCCGAGCTCTGGTCATAGGCAATCTTTGTGTCATCCACCGGATCCGAGGCTGCGCCATGATAGCTGCGTGTTCCGCGACCTGACTGATCGTATTCCCAGGATGCGAATCGGGTGCCTTGCTCATCGACGATTCCCGTCAGGGCACTGGGAAAGTTGTTGTCTTGGTAGAGATAGGATCTGACGGAGCCATCCTGCGTCGAGGCGCTTTGCAATCGGTTCTTATCATCAAACGCATACGTCAGCCTCCCCCCATCCGGCAGCGTAATAAAATCTAGGTGCCCATATTTGTACGAAAAGGCAAGACTTCGCCCATTCGCATCAGTCGCTACTGAAACTTTCCCCTCACTGTAGCGAAAGGTTATAAAATCGCCGTCAGGGTAGTCGATTTTCTGCAAGTTGCCAGCTGCATCAAACTCTTCAATGGTCTGATCGGGAGCGTGGACATGCCAGCTCACCAGCGCCCCGTCCTCCCTAACTGCCTCGAGTACGTAGCGCACGTCGCTTTCTGCATGCCATTCGCCACTTCCCACGTCCTTGAACAAATAAGAGTTGCCACTTGGTCTTGTGAGCAGAACTGTTTTTGCGCCCGATGTTAAGTTGGCTCTGATGGACCGCATGTAAGAATGCCGCCACTCAATGCCTAGCGGAGAGCCGGCATCAAGCCCAATATTTCCGCTGGTGTAAAAGCGAGCGAATTGGAGTTTGGTTGCGGGTGCAGAGAAATCTGTATCTTTCTGTATCTTAGCGCCCGTGAAAAAATTGACCGGGTTTCCTGCAGTGCAAGATCCAGATGTTGAGGCATCACACTCGTTGTTCTTGCCTGGATCGATTGGCCGGCGAATGCATGTCATGAAGTTGCTTGGATTGGGATCAAATCCAGCTGGGCATTGCCAATGTTTTGCCAGCAATGTAGGGAAATAACCGCTGCTTGAAGGTCGGCAAGTGGAATTGTCTGTGGTGCAATTATTTGCGCTTGAAAATCCAGCCGCAATATAAGGGCGAAGTTCTGGTCCCTCCGGCCCTGTGTAGCTGATAACCACTATTGACGCAGGTTGTCCATTCCATAGTCCGTTGCCTTGTCCTCCACATTGGAGGATCCGGCAGCCAGCTCCATAATTGTCAATCTCCGGATTGAGTTCACCGGGTAGTGGTGGGATTTTGCTAACTTCGAAGTCCTGAGCGAGTACAGCAGATGCGGAAAGGCAGAGCGCCGTCATTACAATAAATCTTGATACTTGTTGCAGCGCAATTCCCGTGAATCGCTTTTGAGAAATTAACAGTGAATTATTTGATTGGGTGATACATGAATTACTGCTTCGGGCATGCATTGCTCTCTTCCTTGATGGCTAAAATAATGGCTGGGGTAAGGGGTGTATTCATGCAACTATGCCCGAAGTGTCACTTGGGCGCATTGTTTGCACTCCTGCAATGCGAAAAGTAGCGTTTTTCGCCGATGCTCGTGACATGGTTTGCAACCATGGCCGCACCATCGTTGCCTACGATCAAGCGCTAATGCTCTGAAGCGGCTACCCGATAGACAACATCCAACCTGCGCGCTTCCTGCTCCAATTGTTCCGGAGTGCGGTCATTGCTAACAATATCGTCTGCGATGGCTTCTCGCTGGTCGCGCGTTGCCTGCGCGGCGATCATCCGATTCGCCAATTCGGGTGTTGCGCCATCGCGGCGCATCAGGCGCGCGTGCTGCAAGGCGGCCGGGATATCGACGACTAGGATGCGGTCCAGCCACGGGTAGGTGGCACGTCCCCCGGCCTCGGCGAGCAGCGGGATCGCCACGATGGCGTACGGTCCCCGGGCAGCCAGTGCTGCACGACGCAGTTCGGCGCGGATGGCGGGGTGAGTGATGGCTTCGAGCGCCTTCCGTTGAACTGGATCGGCAAAGACAATTTGACGCAAGGCCTGTCGGTCCAGCATGCCATCCGGCAACAAGATGGCGCGCCCGAAGCGATGGGCGATGGCATCAAGAATGGGGCCGGGCTCCACGACCTGCCGCGCCACCACATCGGCATCAATGACCGGTATACCCAGCTTCTCGAACTCCGCGGCTAGCGCGCTCTTGCCGGAGGCGATGCCACCAGTGAGGCCGACGATGAAGTCGCTCATCGCCGTGCCCCGGTCAACGCAGGCCTGCGAAGTGCAGATAGCCGTCCACCAGATCGTTGCCCCAGAAGAACACCACCCAGCCGGCGATGGCCAGGTAGGGGCCGAACGGGATCGGGGTGGCGCGGTCGCGACCCTTGGCCACCAGCCAGATCGAGCCGAGGATGGCGCCGACCAGCGAGGAGATCAGGATGATGGGCAGGATGCCTTTCAGCCCGCACCAGGCGCCGAGCGCGGCCAGTAGCTTGAAATCGCCATGGCCCATGCCTTCCTTACCGGTGAGCTGCTTGAACAACCACCAGACCGTCCATAGCGACACATAGCCAACCGCCGCGCCCAATAGGGCGGGCTTGGCCGGCATGTAGAGGTTGTCCATCGAGCCGACCAGGCCCAGCCACATCAGCGGCAGAGTCAGCTGGTCAGGCAGCAGCTTGTGCCGTAGGTCGATGCCGGACATCGCCACCAGGAAGCAGCTCAACACGATCGCGCCGAAGCCCTGCCAGCCAAAGCCGAAGCGCCACACGCTGGCGACGCACAGGATCGAGGTGAGCAACTCGACCAATGGATATTGAATCGAGATCGGCTTGCCGCTGTAGCGCGACTTGCCGCGCAGCATGACCCAGCTCAGGACCGGAATGTTTTCCCACCACTTGAGCTTGTCGCCTGTCACCGGGTCGTGCGACGGCTCCACCACGATCCCGGGCGGCGGCGGCTCGTAGATATCCGGCAGTTCCAAAATCTCGCGCGCATCCCGCCGCCACTGCCACTCCATGCGCTTGGGCAAGCGCAGGATTACCACGTTCAGGAAGCTGCCGATCAGCAGTCCCAGTCCGGCCGCGGCAGGAAAGCCGAGGCCGGGATGCTGGTCGAGAAATGCCATTACGTCTTATCCAACCACTGCGCCGAGTTTGAAGATCGGAAGATACATGCCGATGACCATGCCGCCTACGACAACACCGATGAAGACCATAATCATGGGCTCGAGCAGACTGCTAAGTGCATCCACTGCATTATTGACCTCCTGTTCAAAGTATTCAGCAACTTTGAAGAGCATTGCATCAAGCGCGCCGGCTTCCTCACCAATCGCAGTCATTTGAATAACCATGTGTGGAAACAGGTTCACCTGTTTCATCGCCATGTTGACAGGGTATCCCACGGATACGTCGTCACGCATGCGGAGTACAGCATCTTCGTAAACGCGGTTCCCAGTGGCGCCCGCAACAATGCCTAATGCCTCTACCAGTGGGACGCCGGCTTTGAAGGTAACAGCGGTGGTACGCGCGAAACGCGCAATCGAACTGTTATGCATGATTTGACCTATGACAGGCACTCTCAATATAAGCCTATCCATAGTGTGCTGCATGCTTGGCGAACGCTTATAAGCAAAGACAAATCCGACGATGGCGCCTGCTATGACGAAGAACATAATCCACCAATAGCTCACCATGAAGCGTGAGGCTCCCACAATCATTTGAGTAAAAGCAGGTAGCTCGGCACCAAAACCTTTAAAAACCTCCTCAAATTGAGGGACGACAAAGATGAGGAGGATGGCACTGACAATCAGGGCGACTGCAATAACCATGGCTGGATAAAATAGGGCCTTTTTGATCTTGCCCTTTAGTGCTTCTATATTTTCTTTGTAAGTGGCAACCGTATCTAGCACTGTCTCCAGGACGCCTGCACCCTCACCTGCTCTTACAAGGTTTCGGTAGAGCTCGTCAAACTGAACCGGATGTCTGCTGATTGATTCGTAAAGGGAGGAGCCTCCCTCGATATCCGTTCTCACTTGACCCACCATCTTTTTCATCCGCGGGTTTTTGTGACCCTCACCGATGATCTCGAGCGAGCCTACAATCGGCACCCCCGATTTCATCATGGTCGCCATCTGGCGGCTGAAAAAAGCGATGTCTTTTGGCGTGATTTTCTTGCCTGCAGCACCGAACAGCGGCTTAGGCTTAAGCTTGACTATCGATGGATTGATACCCTGGCGGCGAAGCTCCGCCCGCAACATGTTCATGTTGCGAGCAGTCTGTTCGCCTTTCATCTTGATCCCGCGTTTGTCAGTTCCTTCCCAAAGGAACAGCTGTAGCTGTTGAACGGTGCTACGATCCGCAGTTTGCTTCTTGATGGCGTTGCGTGCGACAGACATTTCGAATTCCCCCATCGGCCATCCCCAGGCCGGAGCTAGCAGCATGATAGCGCGTTTGAGCAGGCCGGGCATTTGGTCATGAAGGAGAAGTGTGGGCCTCAGGATGTGCATCAAATGGGGCTGAAAGTGACAGGGAGCGTCACTTTGCATGGGGGGTCGCAATTATGGAAATTCACGCTTCCAATCCCCAGAACGTCTGCAATCATTGCTCTCAGGGATACATCTGGGGTTGGTGCGAAGTTGGCACGTAACCTGCTTGATCCCACTTGCACGACCACCGCGGACCGGTTCCAACACACCTACGTCCGCCTCGATTACCACAACCTCTTGGGGATGCATCTATGAAGAAGCAAAACGGCTTTACCCTTATCGAACTGATGATCGTTGTCGCGATCATCGCAATCCTTGCCGCCATCGCGTTGCCGGCCTACCAGGACTACACCGTTCGCGGCCGCGTCTCTGAAGCGATGGTTGCCGCGTCTGCCGCCAAGACGGTGGTGGCCGAAAATGCCGCCAACGGCTCTGCCCTGAATAGCGGGTGGACCGCTCCTACGGCGACCAATAATGTTGCCAGCGTAGCCGTTGCTGCCGCTACGGGCAATATTACTGTGACCACTACCGATAAGGCCGGCGGCGGCACGATCATTTTTGCTCCCACCGCTAACGGCGCTGCGCTGACTTCCGGCACCGTTCCTACCGATCGCATTTCGTGGGATTGCAAGGGTGGCACCTTGGTTGCCAAGTACCGTCCGGCTGAATGCCGTACCTAATCTGCTGATTTGTATCGCAGCTACAGCTAAGCTATTTGCCAAGCCCGCAGATGCGGGCTTGGTTTTTTGTCTTTCTGTTGGCGAAAAGATAGGAAGTAGTAAAGTACTGTTACTCTAAATTGGGAAGATTGGGATGAGTGCAGTCGCGGCGAACTTAGTGGGAATTACAGGCATTGCACGTCGTTTGGTGCAGGATGGAGCACTGGATGAGGCAAGTGCCCGTACCGCAATGGACCAAGCCGCGGCGGCGAAGGTTCCGCTTCCCCAATGGTTCTCCGAGAAAAAGCTGGTTTCAGCGTCTCAATTGGCCGCTGCCAACGCAGTCGAGTTCGGCATGCCGCTGCTCGATGTTTCTGCATTCGACGCCAGCCAGAACGCAGTAAAGCTCGTCAGTGAGGAGCTGCTCCAGAAGCACCAGGTGCTGCCGCTGTTCAAGCGCGGCAACCGGTTGTTCGTGGGGGTGAGCAATCCGACCCAGACCCGGGCGCTGGACGACATCAAGTTCCATACGAACTTGGTGGTCGAGGCCATTCTTGTCGACGAGGATCAGATCCGCCGGACGCTCGAACAGTGGCAGGCCAGCAACGCGTCGTTGGGTTCGTCGCTTGGCAACGACGACGAGGAAATGGGGGATCTGGACGTCTCGGCCGGCGACGAGGACATGGGCGCCGGCGGGGATTCCGGGGTCGATGCCAAGGGCGACGACACGCCGGTGGTGAAGTTCGTCAACAAGGTGCTGGTGGATGCGATCCGGCGGGGAGCCTCGGACATCCATTTCGAGCCGTATGAAGACGACTACCGGGTGCGCTTGCGCATCGATGGCCTGTTGAAGAACGTGGCCAAGGCGCCGGTGAAGCTGAACCAGCGCATCGCAGCGCGGTTGAAGGTGATGTCGCAGCTGGATATCGCCGAGAAGCGGGTGCCGCAGGACGGGCGCATCAAGCTCAACCTGTCCAAGACCAAGCAGATCGACTTCCGTGTCAGCACCTTGCCGACCCTGTTCGGAGAGAAGGTGGTGCTGCGTATCCTGGACGGCAGCGCGGCCAAGCTGGGCATCGACAAGCTGGGCTACGAGCCGGACCAGCAGAAGCTGTTCCTGGAAGCGATCCACAAGCCCTATGGCATGGTGCTGGTGACCGGGCCGACCGGCTCGGGCAAGACGGTGTCGTTGTACACGGCGCTGGGCATCCTCAACGACGAGACACGCAATATCTCCACCGCGGAGGACCCGGTCGAAATCCGCCTGCCTGGCGTCAATCAGGTACAGCAGAACAACAAGCGTGGCATGACCTTTGCAGCAGCGCTGCGCTCGTTCCTGCGTCAGGACCCGGACATCATCATGGTCGGCGAAATCCGTGACCTGGAGACGGCCGAGATTGCGATCAAGGCGGCGCAGACCGGTCACATGGTGTTGTCGACGTTGCACACCAACGATGCGCCGCAGACCATCGCACGCTTGATGAACATGGGCATCGCGCCCTACAACATTACCTCGTCGGTGACCTTGGTGATCGCGCAACGTCTGGCGCGGCGGTTGTGCAACAACTGCAAGCGCAAGTCGACGCTGCCTGACAACGCCTTGCTGGCCGAAGGATTCACCCCCGCACAGCTTGCTGCCGGGATCGAGCTGTATGAGGCGGTCGGTTGCGACGAGTGCACCGAAGGCTACAAGGGGCGTACCGGTATCTACCAGGTCATGCCGATGACCGACGAGATCGGCGCGATCGTGCTGGAGGGCGGCAATGCGATGCAGATTGCCGAGGCCGCGCAGGCGATCGGTATCCGCGATTTGCGGCAGTCGGCCTTGATGAAGGCTGCGCA
>JAAIGF010028991.1_pt1 | contig 11168 bp, 10 predicted proteins | sample 6487441 | NCBI WGS metagenome assembly JAAIGF01 (sample SAMN13974129, study PRJNA590717) | phyllosphere metagenome | biome: pepper field; feature: multiple bacterial spot infested pepper fields; material: pepper leaves; isolation source: leaves from pepper fields | host: Capsicum annuum ...
GGCCCCAGCCGCCGCCCGTCGGGGAAGTCGAACAGGCTGAAGAAGTCGACCAGAAGCAGGGCTGGCTTTTTTTCCACGGCAGTACCTGTCAGCAGGGTGGGGGCGGCGTGGTGGAGCGCTGCCGTCGTCGCCAGGCAAGAAACTGCCCGGTAATCGCGGTTCCGAGCAGCAGCAGGTTGGTGACCACGAAAACGCTCGATCCGAGCAGGTAACTGTAGAGGGTGAACAGCGCTGACGCGCTCATCTGCCCGAGAAACAGCCAACGCGACACCGTCTCCGGATGCGCAGCCCGATGCTGCTTGATCATCTGCCGGACCAGGGTGGCCACCAGTACGAACGTCGCCAGCCGGCCAAGAATGTCAGGATGCATGGTCCACTCCCTTGCCACTGCCGCCGTCCCTGGTGACCGGAGACGGCGGCCCGCGCGATCAGGCGGCCTGTGCGGCCTTGGCGTTTCCGCCGGATTTGGCCAGCAGCGTGAGCTTCTCGTCGGTTGCCTTTTCTTCCTCCAGCGTCTCCAGCAGCAGCGGCAGCGCATCCTTGTAGCCGAGTTCCCTGGCCAGCGCCGCGACGGTGCCGTAGGACGCGATCTCGTAGTGTTCCACCTTCTGCGCGCCGCCGATCAGCGCAGCGTCGCGCACCGGCCCCTTGTCGATGCTGTCGATGACTTCCTTGCTCTCTTCGACCAGACCCTCCATCGCCGCGCATTTGATGCGTTTGAGCCGGATGCCGAGTACCTCCACAACCTGGTCGATACGCTCGATCTGACCCTGCGTTTCCTCCAGATGGGTCTCGAACGCGGCTGACAGATCGGGGTTGTCGGCGGCGCGGGCCAGACGGGGCAGGGCCTTGGTGAGCTGCTTTTCGGCGCTGTAGATATCGGAAAGCTCGTGGATGAACAGTTCTTCGACGGTTTTGATCGCCATGGGATCTCCTGCGTTGCGGGACAGAGACTTCACCTTAGGGCAGCCGCCGTGGACCGTCGGCGGAAACTGCGTGAACGTCAAATCGTTGCAGGCTGGTCGTTTCTACATGCGGCCACAACAACTCACCGGACAGCTCGTGCTTCGCCCACACGCCCGCTCTTCATCCGTTGAGCACCTGCCGCTGACGGGGCCGTGACCTGCTGCCAACTACGTTCGACTGCCCCGACTGCATGACCTCTGATGAACCCCCAAGGAAAACCGCTTGTCGACCGCGCGCGCAACTGGCTGCACAACGAGCCGGCACTGCCGCTGCCCGGTGGCGGCGATACATTGGGGCGCTGGCGGGCGCTTGCGCGGATGGGCGCTGAAGATCTGGCGCTGGCCAAGGTACTCGAGGCCCATCATGACGCGGTGGCGATCCTGCGTGAGCTTGGCCTGCCGGCGCCGGCGGCGCTGCGCGACGGCTCGGTCCCGCTGCTTGCGGTGTGGGCCGCCGAAGGGCCTGCCTGCACCCTGCGGGTGGACGAACGTGGGCGTCTGGACGGCGACAAGCCCTGGTGCTCGGGCGCCGACCTGGTCGACGGTGCGCTGGTAACTGCGCGCGGGCCACACGGCACTGCCCTGTATCGCGTCGACGCCGGCCAGTGGACAGCGCTGCCCGATCAGCAGTGGCACGCGCCGGGCATGACGATGATCCCGTCGACCACGGTGCGCTTTGCACGGGTCGCCGCAGCGCCTGTTGCGGGGCCGGACGCGTACCTGGACCGACCCGGTTTCTGGCACGGCGGTGCCGGCATTGCCGCTGTGTGGTATGGCGCCACTGTCGCGCTGGCCGAGAGAATGCGTCCTGCGTGTGCCGATGGCCTGCGCGCCCGGCTCCTCGGCGAAGTCGATCTCATCCTGCCGCCGGCTGCGGCATTGCTGCGGGAGCTGGCCGCCGCCATCGATGCGGCGCCCGATAACAGTTTCCAGCAGGACGTCATCCGTGTTCGCAGCGTGGTCGAGCGTGCGGCCTCCCGCGTGCTGGACCTCGCAGGGCGCGCGCTCGGCCCGGCGCCCATGTGTCTGGAGCCGGACCACGCACAGCGCTGGGCTGATCTGGCGGTCTTCATCCGTCAGAGTCACGGCGACAAGGACTGGGCGTGGCTCGGTGCGGCCCGCGCCGGGCAGGAGGCACCGTGGACGCTGTAGCGCTTATCAATGGACAGGGCTCGGATGAACGCTCCTGGCAGGGGTGTGACTGGCTGTGGCAGCAGCCGGAGACCGGGCTGCATGCACTCTGCGCTGACGCTGCGCGCATCGTCGTCGTCGCTCCGCACCCTGACGATGAGGTTCTCGCTTGCGGTGGGCTGCTGAGTCTGGCTGCGGCCGACGGGCTGCAGAGCTGGGTCGTTGCCGTGACCGATGGTGAAGCGTGCTATCCCGACGAGGCCTGGTGGACACCGCATCGCCTGCGCGACGCTCGGCGGCACGAACTGGCAACTGCGGTGTCGGCCCTTGGCATCGGAGCGGAGCGCATTACCCACCTTGGGATCGCCGATGGCGGGGTGGCCCAGCGTGAGGCCGCCCTGCAGCGCTGGCTGAGGAGACATCTGCGCAAGGACGACCTGGTACTGGCTCCGTGGCGGTTCGACGGTCACCCGGACCACGAGGCGGCGGGGCGGGCTGCGTGGCACGCTGCCCGCGCTGTCGGCTGTGCACGCCTGGAGTACCCGGTCTGGGCGTGGCACTGGATGGACCCTGCTTACGCGCATATTGCATGGGAGCGACCACGACTTCTGGACATCAGTGCCGGTCGTGGTGCCAAGCAACGCGCCATCGCCGAGTTCCGTACCCAGACCGGCGATGTCGAGCAGCTGCAGAGCCCGCCGATCCTGCCAGCGCATGTCCTGGCCCGTTTTCACCGCAACCATGAGGTGTATCTGGCATGAGTGCCCAGCCTTTCTTCGACGAACTGCACGCACAGGAGGACCCCTTTGGCTATCGCAGCCGCTGGTACGAACAGCGCAAGCGTGCGCTGTTGCTGGCGAGCCTTGATCGGGCACACTTCGAACGCGGCTGGGAACTTGGCTGCTCCAATGGCGTGCTCACCGAAGCCCTGGCGCCGCGCTGTCAGCGCCTGCTGGCCACTGACATCAGTCCGCGTGCCACGTTCCAGGCCCGACGCAATCTTTCACACCTCTCCCATGTGCAGGTGCATTGTGCACAGCACCCCCAGCAATGGCCTGCGGGACGCTTTGATCTGATTGTCTGCAGTGAAATGGGCTACTACCTCGAGCCGGGCGAGTTGGCGCCACTGCGTGACGGGTTGCATGCGGCGCTGCGACCGGATGGCCTGCTGGTGGCCTGTCACTGGCTGCCCGCCTTCAGCGGCCGGACCTGCAGGAGCGAACTGGTGCATGAGCGGCTGGGGCAGGGCCTGCAGGAGACCTTCCATTATCGTGATGCCGACTTCCTGCTGCAGGGGTGGTCCTGGACCTCCCGGTCGCTGGCCCGCGACGAGGGGTTGCGGTGATAGGGGTTCTGGTGCCGGCACACAATGAGGCCGACACCATCGCCGCCTGCCTGCGGTCAGTGCGGCGGGCCGCACGACATCGTGCGCTGGGCGGTGAGGCGGTGCGCATCGTCGTCGCGCTGGACAGCTGCACGGACGCAACCGGGGCGGTCTGCGAGCGCTTCGGGGTCATGACCCTGCCCGTGCAGGCGCGCAATGTCGGTGCCGCGCGCGCCGCAGCGGCGGCCTACCTGCTGGCACAAGGGGCGCGCTGGCTGTCATGCACCGATGCCGACAGCCGGGTGCCTGATGACTGGCTGGTGGGTCAGCTGGCGCACGGCAGCGATGTGTTCTGTGGGCTGGTCGACCTTGATCCTGCCAGCGCGCCGGATCATCGACTCGAAGCACGGTTCCATCAGCGCGAGCAGTGGGGAGATGCTCACGGCCGTATCCATGGGGCCAACCTGGGGATTTCGGCGCAGACCTACAGGGCCACGGGCGGCTTCGCGCCGTTGCGCTGCGCTGAGGACGTCGACCTCGTCGGGCGGGCGATAGACGGTGGGGCGAGCGTCTGCTGGGCGGCCTCCCCTGTGGTGCTTACCAGCGCGCGACTGCAGGGTCGTGCGGTCGGCGGGTTTGCGGATTTTCTTGCGGCCATTGCCTTGCCGGTGCCGGCGCTGACTCCCGAGGCGATGCGCACCGTCTGATGGGCCGGGCACTCGCACCGGACATCACGCACCTCATGCTGACAGGGTGCAGGCGAGCTGGAAGCAGTACCGACGACGGACGCAGCCGATGCGAAGAGCGCGTATGTGTCGCGTGAGCTGATCGGCGAGCCGCTCACGCCGGTCTACCCGGGGACGTCCACTCTCTTTCCATGGAGGACTTCCAATGCCAATGCATGCCATCGTCTATGCGAGCCAGGCTGTCACCGGACTGGAGCCGGCCCGTCTGCAGGCGCTGGTGCGCAGTTCTTCCGAGTTCAATGCCCGTATGGGAGTAACCGGCATGCTCCTGCACGATGGTCAACGGTTCCTTCAGTACATCGAGGGCCCCGAACGCGAGCTGCGTCAGGTGTACGCGCGCATCTGTGCGTCCAGTTTCCACCACGAAATGATGGAACTGGCGCGCGGGCAGATCGATGTCCGGCGCTTTCCCGACTGGGCACTGTACCTGTCCCCAGCGACGCCGCCCGTACTGCGCGAGCTGGTTCTGTCCGACTGGAGTGCTTTGGTCCGCAGCAGGCACGGTGGCGCACGTGCAGGCACCGCGATTGATCGTCTCATCGGCCTCATCGGCAACGAGGCCATGGCGTTGCCGGTCGAGCGCATCTCACTTTAGAGCCCCTGTCACGGTCGCGTCGCTTTTTGTTCACGATTGCTTGATTCACCAAACGTATAGATTCGTTTGAAGCCTCCGTCGGCGTTCCCCCACGCCTCCGCGATGACTCCTCGAATTTTCCTGCCGCAGCCCTCGAGGGTTGCGGCGTGCACCTGCCTACCCTGCGAGCCCTCATGAACGCCCTTGTCGAACCGCTGCTCCGTAACTCTCCGTCGCAGCTGTCAGCCGCCGCCACCACGCCGCGCAGGCGTGACGCGCGGGGTCGCTTTGCTGGCGCCGGCGGCAGCGCCCAGCGGCGTGAACGGGTCTTGTTCGTGGCCTCTGAGATGGCCGATTTCATCAAGGCCGGTGGCCTCGGTGACGTGGCTGCGTCGCTGCCGCGGGCGCTTCGCAGTGGATGTGACGTAAGGGTACTGATTCCCGGTTATCCGGCGGTACTGGAGCGCTTGCCACATCTGCAGCCGGTCGGCGTGATCGCGCCGCGCGCAGGATTGCCCGAGTGTGTCCTGGCCTGCACCGAGCAGGGCGATGGTCTGCCGATCTATGTGCTGCTCAATGCCGCCCTGTTCGAGCGCGAGGGCTCACCCTATGTTGACGAGCAGGGCGCCGAGTGGCCCGACAACGCGCTGCGCTTTGCCACACTGGCCCACGCCGCCGCCGAGATCGCCGCCGGCCATGGCGACCTGGAGTGGAGCCCGCAGCTGCTGCACCTCAACGACTGGCCCGGCGCCCTCGCTGCGGCGTACGTGCGCTGGAACGGCACCGATGTTTCGACATTGCTGACCATTCACAACCTCGCCTACCAGGGGCTGTTCCCCAGCGCGCTCGCGCCGGTGCTGGGTGTCCCGGCTGCGCACGCGCATGAGCTGGATTTTCATGGCCGGCTCTCCTTCCTGCGCGGCGGCATCGTTCACGCTACGCGGCTGAACACCGTGAGCCTGCGCTACGCCGAGCAGATCACTGACGAGCGTGATGGCTGCGGATTGCACGGGCTGCTGGCACAGCGTGCCGAGCGCGGCCATCTGTCCGGCATCGTCAATGGCATCGACGAAAGCTGGGACCCGCGCAGCGATCACCACCTGCGCGCCCACTTCAGCGCTGACCAGATCAGCGGTCGCGCCGAGAATGCACGCAGCGTGCGCGAAACGTTCCGTCTGCATCCCGGCACCGGGCCGCTGTTTGCGGTCGTATCGCGGCTTGTTCACCAGAAGGGCATCGACATCACCTGCGAAGTCGCGCCGCAGATCATTGCGGCCGGCGGCCAGCTGGTGATCATCGGTGGCGGTGAACCGGCCGTGGAACAGCAGGTGCGGGAGCTGGCGCAGCGTTATCCTGGCCAGGTCGGCGCCTGGATCGGGTTCGAGGAGCGCCTTGCGCGGCAGATGTTCGCTGGCGCGGATTTCCTGCTGATGCCCTCGCGCTTTGAGCCATGCGGGTTGAGCCAGATGTATGCCCAGCGCTTCGGATGCCTGCCCATTGCCCATGCTACCGGCGGGCTGGTGGATACGGTCGATGATGGCGTTACCGGGTTCCTGTTCGAGCAGGCGACCGCCGACGGCATGCGCCGCTGTGTGGAGCGCGCCATGCGCACCTGGCGGCTGCCGGTGCTGCTCAAGGCGATGCGTCGCGCGGCCATGCTCCGTCCCAGCGGCTGGAAGCTCGCCGGTGGGCGCTACCTTGACCTGTACCGTCAGGCGATCGGGGCGGCAGCATGATGGCGCTGGACGGTGGAATGGCGCAGGACGCCGGCGCGGACATGATGATGCACGACAGCGCCGAGGAGGCATTGCCGGCGCTGGGCGCGCTGGTACGTGGCGAGCCGGCGGATGCGTTTGCGCTGCTGGGCGTCCATGCCACCGAGCAGGGGCAGGTACTGCGTGTGCTGCTCCCCGGCGCGCTGTCGGTCGCCGCCCGCTGCGACAGCGGCACCTGGCAACCGGTTCACGCAAGCGGGCTGGACGGTCTTTTCACCTGCCCGTGGCCACATGCGTGCCGACGTGCGCAGTTGCGTGTCCGCTGGCCCGGCGGCGAGCAGATCATCGAAGACCCCTACGGCTTCGGCACGCTGCTTGAGGAAAGCGTCCTGCAGCGGCTGGGACAGGGCGATTCCGATGCGATGCGCGCCCTCGGCGCTGTCGTGACCGAGGTCCACGGCATCGCCGGGGTGCGCTTTGCGGTCTGGGCGCCCAACGCGCGCCGCGTGGCGGTGGTGGGCGAGTTCAATGGCTGGGACGGCCGCCGGCTGCCGATGCGGCTGCGACATGCTGCGGGCGTCTGGGAACTGTTCGTGCCCGGCGTTGAAGCAGGCATGCGGTACAAGTACCAGATCACCGGCGCCGACGGTCGTCTGCTGGCCGACAAGGCCGACCCCATGGCGCGCTGGGCAGAGATCGCCCCCGCGACCGCCTCGCGGGTCGCGGCGCCGGCGCGGTGGGCCTGGAACGATGCCGACTGGATGGCGCAGCGCGGCCGCTGGGCTGAGCAGGCGCTGTCGATCTACGAGGTACACGTCGGCTCCTGGCAGCGTGACCAGACGGGACAGATCCTGGACTGGCAGTCGCTGGGTGATCGACTGATCCCGCATGTGCAGGGGCTGGGGTTCACCCATATCGAGCTGTTGCCGGTCAGCGAACACCCCTTCGGCGGAAGCTGGGGCTATCAGCCGCTGGGCATCTATGCACCCACCGCGCGCTACGGCGCTCCGGAGGCGTTCGCGCGCTTCGTTGACCGGTGCCATCAGGCCGGCATCGGCGTGATCGTCGACTGGGTCGGGGCACATTTCCCCGATGACGTGCACGGTCTGCAGCGTTTCGATGGCACCGCCCTCTACGAGCACGCCGACCCACGCGAGGGGCTGCACGCAGACTGGAACACGCTGATCTACAACTTCGGTCGCAACGAGGTGTCCGCTTTCCTGCTTGGCAGCGCACTGGAGTGGGTCGAGCGTTTCCACCTTGACGGCCTGCGTGTGGATGCAGTCGCCTCCATGCTGTATCGCGATTACAGCCGTGCCGAAGGTGAGTGGGTGCCCAATGAACATGGCGGGCGCGAGAACCTCCAGGCCGTGGCATTCCTGCGCCATATGAACGGCACGCTGCGCCATCGCCATCCGGACGTCATGCTGATCGCCGAGGAATCGACCGCATGGCCGGGTGTGACCGCTACGGTCGAATCCGGCGGACTGGGTTTCACTCACAAGTGGAACATGGGCTGGATGCACGACACACTGAGCTACATGCAGCGCGACCCGGTGCACCGCCGTCATCATCACAGCGAGATGACCTTCGGGCTTGTCTACGCGTTTTCCGAGCGCTACGTGCTGCCGCTCTCCCACGACGAGGTGGTACACGGCAAGCGCTCGCTGATGGGCCGCATGCCCGGCGATCACGATCAACAGCTTGCGCAGCTGCGCGCGTATTACGGTGTGATGTGGGCACATCCGGGCAGCAAACTGCTGTTCATGGGCGGTGAGTTCGCGCAGTACCGCGAGTGGAACCACGACGCGGCACTGGACTGGGAGCTTGCTGGCGAACCCGGACGAAAGGGACTGCAGCACCTGGTGGGTGATCTCAATCGTTGCCTGCGCAGCGAGCGTGCGCTGCACCGTGCGGAAACAGACGAACGCAGCTTCCAGTGGAGCGTAGGCGACGACGCCGATAACAGCGTGTTCGCGTTCCTCCGGCATGATCCGGCCGTTCCGGATTCGGTACTGCTGGTGGTAAGCAACATGACGCCGCTGCGGCGGACCGGTTACCGGGTGGGCGTGCCCGTTGCGGGACGCTGGCAGGAGATACTCAATACCGACAGCGCTCATTATGGCGGCAGCAACGATGGCAACAGCGGCGCGGTTGCCAGCGAGCCTGTGGCGATGCATGGTCACGCCCAGTCGCTGCAGTTGACCTTGCCTCCGTTTACCACGCTTTACCTGCGGGCCAGTGCATGAGCACGCTTGCTGCTGCCCGATTGGGCGCATGGCCGCGTCCCGAAGGCGACGTCGAGTTCAGGCTCTGGGCCCCGGCTGCTGGTCACGTCGAGCTGATCCTCGATGGCCAGCCGGTGCCGATGGCGCAGGAAGGCGAAGGAGTGTTCAGTGCGCGTGCTGCGGCGCCGAGCGGCACGCCTTATCGTTTCCGCATCGATGGCGATGCACAGGTGCCCGATCCGGCATCGCGCTGGCAACCGCACAACGTGGAGGGCGCCAGCGCTGTACTGCCATGTGACGGCTACCAGTGGCGGTGTACGCAATGGCAGGGCCGTCCGTGGAACGAGATGGTCATCTACGAAGTGCATGCCGGTTGCAGTGGTGGCTACGAGGGCCTGCGCGCGCAGTTGCCTGCGTTGGCCGCCTTGGGCATCACCGCGCTGGAGCTGATGCCGGTGGCGCAGTTTCCGGGGCGTCGGAACTGGGGCTACGACGGCGTCTTCCCGTATGCACCGGCCGAAGTGTATGGCCATCCCGATGCGCTCAAGGCCCTGGTGGACGACGCGCACGCGCACGGGCTGGCCGTGGTGCTGGACGTGGTCTACAACCACTTCGGGCCGCAGGGCAATCTGTTGAGCCAGTACGCGCCTGCTTTCTTCCGCAAGGGTGCCGATACGCCATGGGGCGAAGCGATCGACTTTGCGCAGGCGCCGGTCCAGCAGTTCTTCATCGACAATGCGTTGATGTGGCTGCATGAGTACCGCTTTGACGGTCTGCGCTTGGATGCCGTCCACACCATCGCGCCGCAGACCTTCCTCGACTCCTTGCTGGACGCGGTGCGCGAGAGCATCGAGCCAGGGCGGCACGTGCACCTGATGCTTGAGAACGAGCGCAACCAGGCCCGCTGGCTCGAAGCGGGCTACCAGGCGCAATGGAACGATGACTACCACAACGCACTGCATGTGCTGCTTACTGGCGAAACCCACGGTTACTACGCTGACTATGCTGGCGAGGGCCGTGCGGCGGCGCTGCTGGCGCGATCGCTTGCAGAGGGATTTGCCTGGCAGGGCGAGACCAATGCCGCCGGCCAGGCGCGGGGGGAACCGAGCGCAGCCCTTGCCACGGCCTGCTTCATCAACTTCGCGCAGAACCACGACCAGGTCGGAAACCGCGCGCTAGGTGAGCGTCTGGTGGAGCTGGTCGGTGCCGAGCGCGCGCAGCTTGCAACCTCGCTGACGCTGCTGGTCCCGATGGTGCCGCTGGTCTTCATGGGCGAGCCATGGCAGACCCGGCGTCCGTTTCTCTTTTTCACCGACTACACAGCGCCGCTGGACGAGCAGGTGCGCGAAGGCAGGCGCGGGGAATTCGCTGCGTTCCCTGCGTTCGACGACCCCCACCGCCGCGAACGGATTCCCGACCCCAATGATCCGGAGACTTTCGCCGCCAGCGTAGTCACGTTGCCGCATGCGGATGATGCACCCGCACAGCAGGCGTTGGCGACGTTCCAGACCTGCCTGGCGCTGCGTCGTGAGTACCTTCAGCCGGCGTTGATGGAAGTGCGCTCATTGGGCAGCCTGGTGCTGGGCGATCAGGCCGTACAGGCCGGCTGGGAGCTGCCGGCAGGGCAGTGGTGGCTGGCGTTCAATGCCGGCGAGGCGACGATCAGGCACCATCTTCCCGCAGGCAAGGTGCTGCTCGGCGGCGCTGACGCACCGACACTGGCGCCGGGCGAACTGCGCGTGCACTGGGTACAGGCATGAGCCCCGGCACCCTGGAGCTGCGTGACCTGCATGCGCGTGCCCGTGCGGCGGGACTGCAGGTCCACTGGGAAGATGTGAGTGGCGCGCCGCGCACGGTTGAGCCGGAGGTGCTGCGCGCAGTGCTCGATTCACTGGGGCCGCGGGCAGCGGCTCCCACCTCAGCAGCGTTGCAGACCGGCATCATCGGCCAGACAGTGGCCATTGCCGGGAGCAGCCGTTCCGCTGCGGTCTGGTGTGACGAGGCGGGCCGGCAGAGCCCGGCCAGCTGCAACGCAGATGGCCATTGGCTGCTGCCTGGCACGCCCGGATACTGGCAGTGGCAGCAGGGCGAGCGTAAGCAACCCGTTGCGGTCGCCCCGCAGCGGGCGTGGCATTTTGAAGAGGCAGCAGCACGCTGCTGGGGTCTTGCCGTACAGAGCTACAGCCTGCGCGGCAACGCTGATGGCGGCATCGGTGACAGCAGTGGTGCGGCCGCCTGGCTCGGCGCCATGGCCGCGCAGGGGGGCGTTGCCCTCGCCCTGAGTCCGATGCATCTGGCCATGGGGTTCGCAGACGGCTTCAGTCCGTACTCGCCGAGCGACCGTGCAGCGCTCGAGCCGGTTCACGCAGCGCCGGCGCAGGTGCTGCCCGAAGCTGCGGCAGCGACACGTGCTGCAGACCCCGACCTCGATGCACGCCTGGCCCACCATGAAGCGCAATCGCTGATCGACTGGCCATCGGCCGCA
>JAAIGF010298327.1_pt1 | contig 11154 bp, 7 predicted proteins | sample 6487441 | NCBI WGS metagenome assembly JAAIGF01 (sample SAMN13974129, study PRJNA590717) | phyllosphere metagenome | biome: pepper field; feature: multiple bacterial spot infested pepper fields; material: pepper leaves; isolation source: leaves from pepper fields | host: Capsicum annuum ...
GTAACTGCATTGAGTGCAGTTGTTATATGGATCATGGTGCGACTCATGGGAAAACGTCGTAGAAATGATTGGACGAAACGATAATCCTGTTAAAAGCAAGGTTTACAAAGAAACTGCCTCTGCCTTAGCGCAAAAGATTAATTAAAACCTTTTTCTGTGGCGCAATACCTTACGCCGAGGAATAGAAAGACTATTGCCGAAGGGAAATCTATAGCGCAAACCATTTTAGATTCCAATAGGAAGTAATATTTATAGCCTGTATCGAGCAAGTATAGGATTTGTAAAAAAAAACAGACTGGCAATCAACTCGCTCGGGTTGCTACACCCGAAACCAATCAAAATGGCCTACCTTATAAAAGGGAGGTGTTTCTGTACTACCGTTGAAAACAAGCTGAGGTGACTCAGTCACCATCAATAACAAGCATATTAATAAGTTTTACAAAATAGTGGACTCGCTATTTATCGAAGGCTTCCGTCAGTCGTCTCCATTCCAATGTAGTTATTGGCGTCACTGCTCCATGCCTAGGTGTGAAATTACCCTTGGTGTCCGTATTCTTCAACCATCTAAAGTTTGACAAGTCATCACTGATACAAAACTGATAGTATCCATCAGCGTAGCAGTCGTACATTAAAATATAGTTATCCGAACCAATAAGCTTAAAGATACTGGAGCCCTCTACGATCGCGTTGGTTTTGTGTAAATGCCTATATTCCGCCGTATAAGGGCCTGTCAATTCTGATGAAGTAGCTCGCAAAATTCCATTGCGAGTCTTGAAACCTTTGTTCGTTGTCGAAAGTCCTTCGTCTTTGAAAAAGAGAACAAACTGCCCGTGCTGTTTATCATGTATGATGTCAGCATCAATCGCCGCTGTTCCAAAATCGAATAAAAGTTTGGGTTCGGTTATATCTGTAAATTCTTTGTTCGCATAGGAATAGTAAATCTTAAAATATGGCTGAAAACGATCACCCACGGCATATTCCCAGTCATGTCGACCTACGGTATAGTAGATAAGATAGCGCTTCCTTTTCGCATCCCAAATGGTTTGTGGCGCCCACACCGCGTGTAGATTTTCCCGATCAAAACCCTTAAGCTTGGGGAAACGGCTAGGAAAATCGATAGTCTTGTGCTCCCAATGAATCAAATCCTTGCTCTTCATTAAGATAAGTCCATCGTTGCTTTGCCAGCCTTCGCTGGATCGCATATCGGTCAAGACCATATAAAAGGTCTGCCCATCTTCGGCCCGCAAAATATGCGGATCACGGATCCCTTTTTTCAACGCAATACTATCAGATCCTATGACAGGTCTTCCATCATGCAATGCGCGATAATTTACACCATCCTCACTGACGGCATAACGGACTTGCTCGCCTTCAGGGCTGTTGCCCGAGAAATACACAAAGAGGTAATGACTATAATCGGCCTGCTGAGCGTATGTTTTTAAGGTAACAAATTGTATAAAAATACAGCAGAAAAACGGAAGTATCGAATTTTTAATCATGTGAACGATCTTGAACATTGTCAGTATTGCTTCTAATCCGTGACACCCCGACGGCTATTTCGCCTTTGAAAAATCGGCGTCCGAAAATTCTTGCCCAAAGTCCGGCATACCGTCTTCCGTCCATTTCAGCACACGAATCCGGGTATGCCTATTGGGATCATACAAAGGCTCGCCGTCAATATCTTTGTAATCTCGGGCATGGTAAACCATCACATCCCGACCTTTCTCATCAGTCGTAAAACTGTTGTGCCCTGGTCCGAATCGCTTAAGCTCCTCGTGGCTAAAAAACACAGGTTTATCCAGCTTATGCCATGATGCAGGATCCAGCAAATCGGCTTGCGCGTCGGCCCATAATAGTCCCATACAGTAGTTTGCATCCGTGGCGCTGGCAGAGAAGGTCATAAAGATCTTTCCGTTCCGGATGAGCACCGCTGGCCCTTCGTTCACACGGTGCCCTTTGATCTCCCATGCATATTCCGGTTGGCTAATCACCACCTGTTTGTCATCCAGCTTTGTGGGCGTAAGCATCTTGGCTATATACAATCCGGTATTAGGAACGTCGTGCGATGCGCGATCCACCCAAACCAGATAGCGGTCTCCTGCATGTACAAAGGTCGTTGCATCGAGCGAAAACTCATTGCGCGTGCTTTGCAACTCCCCTTCTTCTTTCCACAAGCCTGTCGTTGGATCGGCAGAAGTATTGGAAAGCACATACTTACGGATATTCCATTTATGTTCTGCCGAACCAGCGGCAAAGTAGATATACCAACGTCCATCAATTTCGTGCAATTCGGGAGCCCAAATATGGTTACCCATGGCTCCAGCATCGTGTTTCCGCCAAATGACAACCGCTTTCGCACTTCGTAGCCCAAGCAGCGTGTTTGACTTCCGAATTTCTATACGATCGTACTCCGGCACCGTCGCTATAAAATAATACGTACCATCTTCGCCGCGTGTGATTTGCGGATCCGCACGCTGCGCAATAAAGGTTTCACCGATATCGATGTCCCCGCGCTGCTGTGCATAGACGTCTCCGATAAGTATTGTACAAACAACACAGGCTAAAATACGTGTAAACTTGTTCATGATTTTGATAGGCATCTGTTTTACGCTTATAATCTTAAGAGCAAATATAACAGAATGTCATTAATCGTCAACAAAACATTTATTACCCCCAATGGACGACCTGAGGAATAAGTCTAAGAGCGTCACAGCCGGTAAAGAATTGCTTTTTAAAATAGTCTGTACAATTTTTAGGTTTCGCTTTGATTTATGAATCGATAGCAATAGATTTGCACAGTTTAAACTAAGTCTAAATAAAACGATACTATTTTACAGCATTTCACATGAGAGTTCTATTACTTGTTATCTACCTTGTACTGCCGGCGATACTACTCGCACAAGAGACGACAGATATTTACGGAAAAATCCTATCTTCCGACGGCCAACCTGCTGAAGGTATTACCGTTAAATTACTGCCCCAAAATATCACGGTCTTTACCAATTCAAAAGGAAACTACAGCTTTAAGCAAGCCGCATCGGGCCAGCTAACGCTATCGATCACGTCGGTAGGTCTACAGGCGCAAAACCGAGAAATACATGCTGAAGGTGGCCGATTGGATATTCCAACAATCTACTTATCCGAAAATCGCGCTGCGCTGGAGGAAATCATCGTTAGTGGTGTTGCTAACAAGTACACGCGAAAGATTAGCCCTTACGTTGCAAAAATGCCGCTGAAGAACCTGGAAAATCCACAATCTTATGCTGTCATCACCAAAGAGTTGTTACAAAGCCAGGTGAACACCAATTTCGACGATGCCTTATCGAACGTATCCGGTATCGACAAACTATGGTCGTCCACTGGCCGTCCCGGTGATGGCGTCTCCTATTACACTTTACGCGGATTCTCTACACAAGCGGCTATGGTCAACGGTGTTGTTAGTATAGCAAGCACCAGTCCCGACCCAGCCAACCTCGAAACAATCGAAGTGATCAAAGGGCCGTCGGGTTCGCTCTATGGCGGAGCGGCCATCGGCTTTGGTGGATTAATCAATAATATTACCAAGAAACCCCTTGATACGTTGGGAGGACGCATCAATTATATTGGCGGCAGTTTTGACGAGCACCGCGTCACCGCCGATGTTTACGGTCCATTAAGCGCTGGCAAAAAGCTGTTGGGGCGTGTGAATACCGCATTGACGCACAACGGCACCTTTCAGGATGCCGGCTTTAAGCAGTCATTTTTTATCGCACCATCATTACTATACAAGCCCAACGAAAAATTGGACATACAGTTCGATGCGGAGATATACCGAAGCAAGGGAACCAACCCGCTGATGGTCTTTTTAAACCGAGCGCGGCAATTACAGGCGCGTACCCCGGACGAACTACAGTTTGACTTCAACAAATCGTACACCAGCAACGATGTTAATTTCCGCAATCCCAGCACGAATCTGCGCGGAAATGTGAGCTACCGGATCAACGACAAATGGACCTCTAATAGCACCTTAGTATACAACAACCGTAAAGCTGACGGCTATTTCCAATACGTAATGTACTTGGGGGCAAGTGATACCCTGATCAATAGGTTAGCAGGCAAGCAAGACTATGTCGCGCAGACTGTTAACGCACAGCAAAACTTCGTGGGTGACTTTCATATTGGCTCCATGCGCAATCGCCTACTCTTAGGCGTAGATTTTCTTTCCCAAAGAGCAGAAACGCATAACTCGCCCTATGTGCAGATTGATCAGATCAACACCTCTTATGATGATCCCGATTACTACAAATTCAACAGGGACAGCATAGACAACATCGTCGGCCGATCAACCAATCCTGAAACCAACAACCGGAGCCTTACACAGGCATACGGAGCCTACATATCCAATGTGCTTGACGTAACGCCGACGCTTCACTTGATGCTAGGTCTCCGCATGGATTACTTTGACAATAAAGGAACCTATAATTTTGATCGCGACACAACGACTGGAACATTTAACCAACTGGCATTTTCCCCCCGCGTAGGATTGGTATACCAACCAATAAAGGATCAGGTTTCCCTTTTCGCCAACTACCAAAATGGCTTTAGGAATGTCGCCCCAGTGGTGCAGCCGCTACCGGATATTTCAGGCGATTTCAAACCGCAACAGGCCAATCAATGGGAAGCAGGTGTTAAACTTAATATGTTACACAACCGCCTAGGCTTGACAGCGAGCTTCTACAATATCGAAGTGAGTAATATAACTCGCGGTGAAAGTATCGAAAGAGACGGTCAGGTATACAATATTACAGTGCAAGACGGATCGCGGTTAAGTAGAGGTGTCGAATTTGATTTAACGGCGGCGCCTATAGATGGCCTTAACTTGATTATGAGCTACAGCCGAAACAGTAGTAAGACCATTAAAGCTTCCGAAGATGTCAATAATCTGCGTCCTACAGAAGCGGGACCAAAACACTTGTTCAACACTTGGATCAACTACCGCTTACAGCAGCAAACATTGCGCGGACTTGGTTTTGGTGTTGGCGTAAACTATGCCAGCGAAAACCTGATCACAAACACCCGTACTACCGGCACCTTTACCGTTCCGGCCTACACGCTTTTGAATGCAAGTATTTCGTATGCTTACCACCGATTTGATTTTACCGTGAAAGGCAACAACCTTACCAACAAACGCTATTACAGAGGATGGTCGACGGTCAATCCGCAGACACCACGTAATATTTTGGGTAGTGTGGCCTACAATTTCTAAAGCCAACCGCTACCACTATAGGGATTAACGGCGATTAAAGAATACCTACGCAATCGTCGACAGTTTATCTTTAAAAAAAGCCTAACGGACCAACACCGGTTAGGCTTTTTTATTGATCAGCACTAGCTAATGGAGAATTTATCAGCAATTATTTTTCAACATCATGCTATTTATCAGAAAAATTACCGAATTTTAATCTGCCGCTTTTGAAAAATTAAAACATAACAAGAGGCTGGAGATCTGCAGGTCTTCCGCTTCATGAAAACAACGTATTACCCATGATGCTGAAGCGAATTATTTATTTTAACCTCTTAATTATTGTAACAACTGCCATACAAATTCTTTGGTTCTCTCCCGATGGCATTTCATCTTCAGATATGAGCACTTCAGCCCTCTCCTATATTGAGGTAAGTTGTGTTATTCCAGCAATTATCCTCAGTGTCATTTGTCTCTTACTGCAATCCCTGCAGGTGCCCGATAGTAAGCAATTGCTTATACTATCTATCGTTATGGTCAGCTACTGGATCTTGGCCAATTATGTCGAATTTGAAGATCGGGTAGCGAGTTGGAGCACATTTAGCACACCTGAAACTTGGTACTACACTTTGATATATAATCCGATGCCTTTAATCGTCTGTACCACTGCATATGTCGTAGGCGTACATCTCATATTTTCAAATACAAGAAATCAGCATATTTATGTGATTCCAAATGGCCGCTAGCATGTTTAATAGCCTCAAAAAAACGTATGCCGAGATATCAAATAAAACCTCTTCTTTCAGCAGCAATCTCCTAACCGAGGTTGCTGCTTTTCTTTAAATTTTACCCATATTTACACCGCACGAAAACTTAAATCTACATGAACCCATTCCTTCGCATTTTTCTGCTTTTTTACGCCTACTCGGCACCTGCCTTCTTATCGGCTCAGCAGAGCTATCATTTCCAGGAAGGCCTCTATCTGGAACTGCCTTACAACTATGGAAGGGAAGCCATTTACACCGACGAATTCCTTTGGGCCTTCTACAGCAAAGACTACCAAGTACCGAAGGCAAACATGCCTTGGACCGCTAACGCAAATGGAACGACATGGACGCCTATATCCGCTGATACATCCGGATTTTTCCGACCTCAACGCAGTGCCGCTGGCAACCTCAGCTCGCCGGCCAACCCACCTGGGCCTGGCAGAATTGCTGCAGAAAATCAACAGCCTCCTGTATTACGCCAACAGCAATATCGTGGTCCACGCTCCAGCTACCTTTATCTCCGCTATATGGCGGACAAAGCGCAAGCTGCCATTCTTCATATCAAAGGCAACAGCGCAGTGCTCGTGAATGGTGAGCTACATGCCGGCGACCCATATCGCATGGGCTGGCTACAGCTACCCATACAGCTTAAAAAAGGACGTAACGACTTCTACGTGCGCGGGGCCCTTATCTCCGCCGAGTTACATTTCCCCCAGAAAGAAGTCCAATTTGCTAATGACGATCTGACAGTTCCCGACATTGTTGAGGGACGAGACAATAGTGCGCTCCGGCTTGGCATCGTCTTAATCAACAACAGCAACAAAACACTGCAAGGGCTTTCCATAGAAAGCAGCCTACAAGGAAAAAAGACCCAAAGCAATTTGCCCAACATCCCAGCCAAGTCCATCCGCAAGGTCGCCGTTACAATTGATGCGCAGGCCGTTCATCAAATCGGCGAAGTTACTTCGCAGTTGCGATTAATACATCGCAGCAAAACATTAGATGAAAGCAATGTCAGCCTCAGAAGTGTAGCGGCTGGTGTACCCTATCGCGTCACCTTTGTCAGCGCAATCGACAATAGCCTGCAATACTATGCGGTTAATCCGGCCGAAGGCGGCGAAAAGCCAGGTCAAGCACTTTTCTTCTCCGTACATGGCGCTGGGGTCGAAGCATTGGGACAGGCACAAGCTTACTCTGCCAAAGACTGGGGCACACTTATCGCACCCACAAACCGCCGCCCACGTGGATTTAATTGGGAAGACTGGGGAAGACTTGATGCGCTCGAAGTATTACAATTAGCTAAGCAAAGCGTACAACCCGACAGTCAAAAGATCTACCTTACCGGACACTCCATGGGCGGCCACGGCACTTGGTTTCTTGGCGCTACCTATCCCGACAAATGGGCCGCCATTGCCCCTTGTGCAGGCTACCCCACGCTTAAAGGCTATGGATCTGCCGACGGTCTCGTACCAACCTCTGCCAGCACTGAACTGGAAAAAACACTGCTCCGCAGCAGCAATCAAAGTGATGTCATCTCCTACGCCAGAAATTATAAAAATCTTGGCGTATACGTACTCCATGGCGATGCCGACCGTACCGTATCCGTAGACTATGCCCGTCAGATGCGAACAGTGTTAAGCGCGTTTCATCCTGATTTCAGTTATTATGAATATCCAGGCGGCTCACATTGGTATAGCAATGAAAGTGTAGATTGGAAACCACTCTTTGACTATTTTAAATGGCACCATCGCAAAGCGGAAAATGATGTACACGATATTGACTTCAAAACCGCCAATCCAGGGATTTCTGCCCATTTCTATTGGGCAACCATCTATCAGCAAGTCATTCCGCTAGCCTACTCGCACTTACAGATTTCGCGCGATATCGCGCAAGGAAAAATCCGCGGAACGACGGACAATATCAGCACCCTGGCCTTAGATATTAAAGCATTTCCTAGCGACAAGCCTATACATATAGAGCTTGACAGCCTACATACCATAACATATATACACAAGGATCGCCATATTAACACCCTATTCTTGCGGAAAGAGCAGGCAGGCTGGGTTATCATAGATGCGCCAAGTAAAGCCGAAAAAGGACCGCATCGTAACGGCACTTTTAAAGAAGCCTTCAACAAGGGTATACTTTATGTTTACGGTACACGTGGTAGTGATGAAGAAAATGCTTGGGCATTCGAAAAATCTCGCTACGATGCGGAATCTTGGTATTATCGAGGAAATGGTGCCTTCGACATCATCAGCGATAAAGAGTTCGACATGAAAAAACATGGACACCGCAACATTATCCTTATCGGCAATGCACAGAGCAACAGCGTGTGGAATAAGCTATTGCAGGATTGCCCAATCCTCGTCGAGAAAGGACGTCTGAGCGTCGGAAACCGGGTGAACGACGGAGATGATATTGGCGGTTATTTTCAATGGAAGCGGTCAGATGATGAAACCTTGTCTATAGGTGTCATTACCGGCACAGGGATATCCGGTATGCGTGCGGCCGGAGCCAACCAGTATTTTGCCGGAGCCAGTGGATTTCCCGACTACATGTTTTTCAAACGAAGCATGTTAAAGGATGGAGCTGCGGGCCTGATCGATGCGGGCTTCTACAGCAACCGTTGGGAAATAAAGTAAAGCGCTGCCCTTTTGCATACACATACCCTTAATCAAAAAGCGGATCTCCCTTTTGGGAAATCCGCTTTTCAGCATAAGGAAACTACAAGAGTGCGTCACCCTTTTGTGTTCATCTTGCTTTAGTTAGCAACGTCCCACCATACACGGGAAGTCATAACGTCGCCATTATTCAATCGACCTACCGCTTCTTGGTAATTAACTGTGTTTACCGTAGACTCCGATACCGGATATGTAAAACGTCTCGGTATAGTTCCATTAGTTACATTACCAATATAATTTACCGGTGTAAGTACTGGATATCCGGAACGTCTCCAGTTCGCAAACGATTCGTACTCATCAGAGAATGTATTGATATAATACTGCGTATTAATCTGTTGTAATGCCGTAGATTCGTTAAACGGATTTGCTAGCAAATAAGCTTGAATAGCTGCATCACTAATACCAGCTATATCAAACTGTGTGAATTGTTTCATTGCCGCAGTAACACCAGCATCATAGTAAGCCTTTGCCGTTCCTGTTGTAATCCAACCACGCTGTGCAGCTTCCGCAAGTAGCAGCTGGTTTTCTGCATAGGTTACCAAAAAGGTTGGCGCATTGAGCTTAGCGTAAGTATAGCGATTCGCTACGGAGTAATTATTTATGGAACCCGGATAAAGAGGATATTTGTCAATATCTGTAGCGCCCTCCAGTTGGTCGTAACCGTTTGGCATACCAATCTGTTTACTAGCTGTTGTGTCACCTCTAGAAAATGCTGCTTCATCAACCTTTATACGAGGATTTTCTACCACCGTTGCTAAAAATGACAAACGAGGATCTTTCGTGTTTTTTAAAAGGTTGATAAAAGATTCGCTCATGCGGTAAGCGTTAGGGTCTTCATGTACATAAACTTTTCCAAAAGGTTCAGCGCTATTGTTAGCTGTTACCCCACCTGTATGTCTAATTATAGCACTTTCAGCATTACTATCAAAAAGACCTCCTGCTACTGCAGTATTTACCCAAGTACGTGCGGCAGTTTGATCAACCTTTGATAAGCGCATTCCTAAACGCAACATCAATGAATATGCAAATTTTTGCCAAAGTACTACATCTCCCTTGTAGATAATATCAGCATCCCCAATCGTAGAAGACTTTTGATTTAAATTTACTGCCGATTCCTGTAGTTCCTTAAGCATATCCATGTAGATCGCCTGCTGACTGTCATACTTTGGATAACCATTCAACTCATGAAACCCTTTTCCCGCCTCGGAATATGGCACATCGCCGTATAGATCAGTCATACGATGAAATAGAAATACTTTCAAGATACGCGCCATCTGGTATTCCGTTGCATAAGCTGGATCATCTTTCCAATTTTCCAACAAGTCAACTGCATCCCGGATACCGTTCGGATACATTCGATCCCAAAAAGCAGCATTGTAATCCGGGTTATATAAATACTTATCACCGTTCCAATAACTTTCTACGGAAGATGTGTGCTGGATCATCGTGCTGATATAGATCAAGCCATTACGCCAAGCTTCATATTCAGTTCCATATGCATATTGCTGTACATTCGTGAACATTAGCTTAAAATCCATCCGGTCGGCATCGATTACTTCGGGATCGACATTTAGATCACCAAAATCGCTACAAGCAGTAAAGCTAAAGCCACAAGCAGCGAGGATATATAATAATTTCCTTTTCATTTTTTTCATTTTTGTTTGTTCATAATGCGGTACAATATCTTCTCCCGCTATAAACGCTCCGTTCTAAAACTTCAAATTAAGGTTAAAACCCACATTTCTTGTGTAGGGATTACCATTCAATTCTAACCCTTGTGCATTGCCATTATTGTAGGCCGATTCTGGATCAATATTTGGTGTGCTTTTATGGATAGTCCATAAATTACGTCCAACTAATGCGAAAGACGCTCCTCTAAACGGTGTTTTTGAAAGCATTGCTGTCGGCAGTGTATAACCAAAAGAGATTTCACGCAGTTTAACAAAGCCAGCATCATACACAAATTCTTCCGTAATATTTTGGTTCACGACATGCTTCCAGTATGTTTGTGCATCGATCGACTTCGTATTAACTTCGCCCGTAGCTGTTACACCTTGACCAATAACACCTCCCTCACGACCTTCTAATGTAGCTTTATGCAATCCTGTGCCATACAAGTTGTAGTTTGTTCCCGAATATATCTTCGCACCCAATTTAACATCCAACAATGCACCTAAGCTGAAATTTTTGTAACTAAAATCGTTGCGGAAACCGCCTGTAAACCGATAGACGCCATTACCAAGAATCTCTACCTTATCCGAACGAACAGGTAAGCCATTAGCATCGAATATACGGTTTCCATTCGCGTCGGTCTTGTATTTATAGCCAACAATTTGACCGTAGTTAAGACCTACAATCTGTTGGATTGATGCATTTCCGCCATTAGATTGTCCACCTTCTACAATAAGATTTGTCTGACCGCCTAAATTTTGCACCTCACTATCATTAAACCCAATAGCATCCATATTTCAAAGTTTATGGA
>JAAIGF010312113.1_pt1 | contig 11152 bp, 9 predicted proteins | sample 6487441 | NCBI WGS metagenome assembly JAAIGF01 (sample SAMN13974129, study PRJNA590717) | phyllosphere metagenome | biome: pepper field; feature: multiple bacterial spot infested pepper fields; material: pepper leaves; isolation source: leaves from pepper fields | host: Capsicum annuum ...
CGAAGAAGCGTTCAACGCTGCGCTGGCCCGCATTCGTGCACGGGCTGCGTTGACGGCGGTGGTCATCGTGCTGGTCTTCGCCGCCATCGTGTTCGTGCTGTGGCTGGGGGCGCAGGCCGTGCTGGCTGGCACCATGTCGGCGGGCGAGCTGTCGCAGTTCATTCTGTATGCGGTGGTCACGGCCGGCGCAGTAGGGGCGGTGTCGGAGGTCTGGGGCGACCTGCAGCGGGCTGCCGGCGCGACCGAGCGACTGCTGGAGCTGCTTGCTGCCCAATCACCGGTGGCGGAGCCTGCAACGGTTCTGCCTTTGCCGCCCCAGGGCGATGGCATCCGCTTCGACGCCGTTGCCTTCCGCTACCCCTCACGGCCCGACCATCCGACCTTGCATGAGCTGTCGCTTCACGTCGCGCCGGGCGAATACGTCGCGCTGGTCGGCCCGTCGGGGGCAGGCAAGACCACCTTGTTCCAGTTGCTGCTGCGTTTCTACGATCCGCAGTCGGGACAGATCGCGATCAACGGCGTGCCGATCGATCGCTTGTCCCTGGCCGCGCTGCGCAGCCACGTCGGCGTCGTGTTGCAGGAAACCGTGATCTTCTCCGGAACCATTGCCGACAACATCCGCTACGGCCGGCTGGACGCCACCGACGCCGAATTGCGCGAAGCCGCTCGCATGGCAGCAGCGTCTGAATTCATCGACGCCTTGCCGCAAGGCTATGACACCTTCCTGGGAGAACGCGGCGTGCGTCTGTCGGGCGGACAGCGACAGCGTATCGCCATCGCCCGCGCCATTCTGAAGAGTCCGCCCGTTCTGTTGCTGGACGAAGCCACCAGCGCCCTCGACGCCGCCAGCGAACGCGCAGTGCAGCAGGCGCTGGACAACGCCTCGCGCCATCGTACGACGCTGGTGATCGCTCACCGCCTGGCCACCGTGCAGCGTGCGGACCGCATTGTCGTCCTCGATCAGGGGCGCATCGTGGCGCAGGGCACGCATGATCAATTGATGCAGCAATCACCGCTTTATGCACGACTGGCCCGCCTGCAGTTCGCGGATTCGCACGCGGGCGAGCCGATGGCCGATTCCGCGCAGGAGCACTGACATGGCAGTCGCGTTGGTATTGCGAGAGGGCGTGCTGATCGACGAATCGGAGTTGCAACTGTCGATGATCCGCGCACAGGGGGTGGGCGGGCAGAACGTCAACAAGGTGTCGTCAGCCGTCCATCTGCGGTTCGACGTCACGGTCTCGTCGCTGCCGGCCGCATGGAAAGAAGCGCTGCTGGCGCGTGCCGACCAGTACATCACGCAGGACGGCGTCATCGTCATCAAGGCGCAGCAGCACCGCAGCCAGGATCTGAACCGGCAGGACGCGCTGGCCCGGTTGGCCGACTATATCGAGACCCACACCCGGCCGCGCCGCCGCCGGGTGGCGACACGGCCCACGCTGGGTTCCAAGCGTCGCCGGGTCGAATCGAAAGTGCAACGCGGCCAGGTCAAGCGCCTGCGGGGCAAGGTCACGGACTGAGCATCCGTCGCCGTGCCCCGTACTGCTTACTTGCCGCCGTTGCGTGGCGCGGGCTTGAGCGGGGGAATGGGCGGCAGCGATTTCCGATAGCGGTCGATGTCCGTCAACAGCAGTCGAGCCTGCGTGCCCCAGCCGCCGATCATCACATCGGGCCTGCCGTCGCCGTCCAGGTCGCCCTGGCCCATGCTCCAGCTGCGGCCCACGGTGATGCCCGGCACGGCTTCTTCCGTCACGTCCTTGAAGTTGCCCTTGCCGTCGTTCTGCCAGGCACGAAGCTGAAGCGGCACGAAGCCAGGCACCTGGATCGCACCGACCAGCAGATCGGGTGCGCCGTCGCCGTTGAAGTCCACCACGGTGCCTGCCCAGCTCGAAAAGCGGTGTGCGGGCAGGCGCTTGCTGGTTTCATCTCGGAAGTTGCCCTTGCCGTCGTTGACGAGCAGGCGCGTCTGCGGGTCCTTGTCCCAACCGAAGTTGTTGCTGGTGATGTTGAAGAAGAGGATGTCGGGATGGCCATCGCCATTGACGTCCGCAATCTGCACCTCGCGGGTTTCCATCGGCACCGTCAACGCCAGCCGGTCGGACGCATCCGTGAAGCGGCCCTTGCCGTCATTGAGCAGCAGCCGGTTCGGGTGGGCCGGGCTGGCGAGCACCATGTCCAGATCGCCGTCGCCGTCCATGTCCGCCAGCGCGATCCCCTCGGTCTGGTCGTTGGTGTCGGGCAGGTGGGTCCTGGTCGCGTCGATGAAGTGGCCGGGCCGCTTCGGGTCGTTCAGGAACAGCAGGTTGCGCGCAGGCACGATCCTGGCATCGGGCGAATGGCCGGTCTCGCCCGTGCTGCCCACCACGATGTCGGGCAGGCCGTCGCCGTTGACGTCGCCCACCGCCAGGCCGTTGCCCTGGCTCGACGCCGGCAGCCGGTCGCTGACGTCGACGAAGCCGCCCTTGCCATCGCCGAAGTACAACTGGTGCTGTTCGTCGGACTCGGCGACGAAGACCACGTCCATGTTGCCGTCGCCGTTGAAGTCCGCGGCACGGACGTGCTCGCTGTCGTGCATGCGCGTGCCGAAGGCGTCCGGCACGTAGCTCAGCTTGCCGGTCCCGTCGTTCAGGTAAAGACGATTGACGCCGTATTCGACCGACACCACCACATCCAGGTCGCCGTCGTTGTCGACGTCGATGAACACCGAATCCGTCGCATGCAGGCTGGGCGCCATCGGCACATGGGTCGCGGTCGCGTCGACGAAATGCGCCGAGGGTCGCTCGGGAATCAATGCGAAGGCATCGGTCGCCGGATTGCGCGCAGGCGACTGAGCCAGCGCAGCCGAGGTCGCCAGGCAGGTGGCAAGCGAGAACAGTATTCCGTGGCGAAGGTCTGTTGGCATGGGCAGTCCTGTAGGTGGAAGGTTGCAGGCCGCGCGGTCGCGACCCGTGAACCTGGTATGTAGAGACATACTGGACCGTTCACTAGCGGGCAAGGCGTGCTTGAACCTATGATGAAACGTCATCAATCAATTGGCCAATGGCATGTCCCGTGGCGCTGTCGAGTTCGGTGCACCACACGGGCATGACCCGGATTCATCAATGATCAAGGACGAACTGGGCAGTCTTGCAGCATTCGTCGCTGTCGCCGAAGCGTGCAGCTTCACGCGTGCAGCCGGCAAACTGGGCACATCGCAATCGGCCCTGAGCCACAAGATCCGCAGGCTCGAAGCCCGGCTGGGCGTCCGACTGCTGACACGCACCACGCGCAGCGTCGCGCCCACCGACGCGGGCCACACACTGCTGGAGACATTGCGCCCCTCGCTCGATGACATCTCCCGGCAACTGGCATCCTTGACCAGCCGCCCCGACGCGCTGGCGGGCAACCTGCGCATCACCAGTGCCGACCACGCGGCAGAAACCATCGTCTGGCCCGTGCTGCAGCGCCTCTTGCCCCTGCACCCCGATCTGAACGTCGAACTTGATGTGGAGAATGGTCTGGTGGACATCGTGGCCGAACGCTACGACGCCGGCATCCGCCTGGGCCACAACGTCGACAAGGACATGGTCGCCGTCCCGATCGGCCCGCCCGAGCGCACGGTCGTCGTGGCGTCACCGGCGTACTTCGCCGCCCACCCGGTGCCGCGGACCCCCGCAGACCTGGCCGCACACCGATGCATCAACCGGCGCATGCCCACCTTGGGCGGGCCGTCGGCCTGGTCGTTCGAGAAAGATGGGAAGAAGATGAAGGTCCGGGTGGCTGGCCAACTGGCTTTCAACCGCCCGGAAATGATCCTGGAAGCGGCCGTAGCGGGGTTCGGCCTTGCCTGCCTGCTGGAGTCGCAGGCGCTGGCACTGGTACGCGCCGGGCGCCTGGTGCGGGTGCTGGAGGACTGGTGCCCCGTGCTGCCCGCGTACCACCTGTACTACCCGAGCCGCCGGCAGAACGTGCCGGCGTTTCAGTTGCTGGTGGAGGCGTTGCGGTATCGGGGGAAGGACACTGCGTCGGGTTGAGCCAAAAAAGCCCGTGCACGTGGCACGGGCGATCAGCCTTATTCCTTCTCGATCCCCGCCTTGCGCACGATCTCTTCCCACTTCTTGGACTCTGCCTGCTGGAACTTCGCCAGATCGGCCGGTGAGCCGACCGCGCGATCGACGCCGCTGTTGGCGTAGAACGTGCGGGCAGTCTCGCTTTCGGACGCCTTGGCGAGCAGGGCGTTGAGGCGTTCGATGATGGGCTGGGGCGTCTTGGCCGGTGCGTAGGCGGCGAACCAGTAGCTCATGTTGTAGTTCGGCACGCCGGCTTCGGCGATGGTGGGGATGTCGGGCGCGACCGGCGAGCGCTTGGCCGTCGACATGCCCAGTGCGCGCAGCTTGCCGCCCTTGACGTGGGGCAGGCCGGTTGCCGTGTCGGTGATCATCATGTCGATCTGGCCGCCCATGAGGTCGGTGACCGCAAAGGTATTGCTCTTGTAGGGCACGTGCAGGATCTTGACGTCGGCCAGCTGCTGCAGCAGTTCGCCGGCAATGCGGCTCGACGAGCTGCCGCTGCCGAACGACAGCTTGTTGGGCTCTTTCTTGGCCGCTGCCAGGAAGTCGGCCACCGACTGATACGGCGACTGGGCGTTTACCACCATGACCTGCGCGCCATTGCCCAGCAGGGTGATGGGCTCGAAATCCTTGACCGGGTCGTAGGGCAGTTTCTTGAACAGATGCTCGGCGGCCGCGTGGGTGGTGTTGGTGGTGATGAAAACGGTGTAGCCGTCGGGGGCTGCGCGTGCTGCTTCGTTGGCGCCGATGAAGCCGTTGGCCCCCGGCTTGTTGTCGACGATGACCTGCTGGCCGGTTTCAGCGGTCATGGCCTGGCCGAGCGCACGGGCGATCTGGTCGGTCGCAGTGCCCGATGCGAACGGCACGACGAAGCGCACCGGCTTTTCCGGGTACTGGGCCGCTGCCGGCATGGCGACTGCAATCAGTCCGACGCAGAGCAGGGCGGGGGCGAGGCGGGTGGAAGTCATGCGTATCTCCGTTGACTGTTGTTATGTGGCGGGCAGGGGGTCAGCCTTGTCCGCGGGTGAGGTGCAGCAGGTCGGCAGGCAGGACGATCGACGCCTGCAACATCAGGAAAGCCAGGGATTTGCCGTGCGCGTCCAGGTTCAGCGCGTCGTTCACGCCGCCATCGAGCACGCCGTCGAGCACGAAGTTCATTGCGCCCAGCCGGGGCAGCAGATAGCGGGTGACGGATTGCGGTTGCCGCGCGGCGAAAAGCGTGCGTACGTGGGCTTCGGTCAACTGCGCTTCGATGACCGGATACAGCGCCTCGTCATAGGCGATGACACTGATGTTCGAGCGGTTGCCCTTGTCGCCGGTGCGGCCGTGGGCGAGTCGATACAGGGGGACGGTGACGGTGTTGGAAGCGGTCATGCCGTCACTCCACGAAGGCAAAGGTTTCTTGCACGGCGCCTCGCGGCACCAGGCACGAGCTGGCGTTCAGGCGTGAACGCAGGTGCGTGCGCACGCCGCCACCGCCCGCCGGGCCGCAGGTATAGAGGGCGGTGACTTCGCGCAGCAGGGCGCTGGCTGCATGGCGGTCTTCGTGGGCGCACGCCGCGCGCAGGCGTACGTCGTCGGCAGCGCCCAGACGCGTGTCGTCCAACTCGGCCAATACCGCACCGTCGTCGTCGGCGAACACGCTGCTGACGCCGATCAGGTCGAAGCGGATGCGCAAGTGCGCAAGACGTTCCCGCAGGATCTGCGCTGCCAGCCGGGCGCGGCGTCCGGCACCGGGGCCTGCGTAGGAGATTTCGCCTTCTGCCAGCCAGCCGCCCGCGTAGAAGATGTTCGCCTTCAGATGCTCGGGCCGGGCATGACCGCGCACGCCGGTCACCGCGACACGGTTCGGGCCGAGTTCACGCACCTGGGCCTCGGTGATGTCGGCCACTACGTCCGGCGTGAAGTAGGCCGCCGGATCGTGCAGTTCGTACAGCAGTTGTTCTTTGACCGTGCGGGCATCGACCACGCCGCCAGTGGGCTCGGACTTGCTCACGGTGAAGTCCCCCGACGCCTGCATCTCGACGATGGGATAGCCCACGCGGGCCAGATCCGGCACGTCCTTGAAGCCCGGGTCGGCAAAGTAGCCGCCCGTGACCTGAGCGCCGCATTCCAGCAGGTGCCCGGCCATGGTGGCGCGCGCCAGGCGGTCCCAGTCGTCCATGGCCCAGCCGAAATGGGCCAATGCCGGTCCCAGCGTCAACGAGGGGTCCGCCACGCGCCCGCACACCACCACGTCTGCCCCGGCAAGCAAGGCATCGGCGATGGCGCGCGCCCCGATGTAGGCATTGGCGCAGACGAACCGCGATTCGTCGAAGGCGGCGCCCAGTTCGGCTCGCAACAGGGCACGGCCGCCGTCGTCCGAAATGTCGTCTCCCGTGACCACGGCGACGCGGGGCGTGCGCAAGCCCTGTTCGGCCGCGATGCGCAGGATGCGCCGCGCTGCGCCTGCCGGATTGGCCGCGCCGAAATTGCTGACGATGGGGATGCGGTGTTCGAGGCAGCGCGCCAGCACGGGCGACACGATGTCGACCAGCAGCGGCTCATAGCCCGCGTCCGGGTCGCTCTGCTTGGCGAGCTGGGCCAGCGCGAGCGTGCGTTCGGCCAGCGTTTCGAATATCAACGCTGCCGGTCCGCCCTGGCGGATCATGGTGTCGACGACGGCGGGTGCCGCGTCCGTGCGGTCGCCGGAAAAGCCGGCGGCCGAGCCGATCTGGAGGTTCTTCATGTCGAGCGCGCGGCGCTTAGGGAAAGAAAAGTATAGGAAGCAGGGCGCGGCGATTGATGGGTTGTTTCGATCAATCGACCGCTGCGGCCGGCCAATCCGGGGACTGGCCGGCCGACCCGATCAGGGCAGGATGGGTGATGCCTCGGCCTGATCGACCAGGCGTTCGGCGTCGCGCGGCAGCAGGAAGCGCTGCGCCACCAGGCCATCGGCTGCCCGCCTGACCGCCGCCACATAACCAGCCTGGGTGCCGTACAGGCTTTCCAGCGAGGGTCGCGTGTCGCCTGCCGCGATGCGACTGGCTTCGGTCTTGTGGAAGGGGATGAAGCTGCCGCTCAGGTTCGACAGATCCACGATGCCCGGCGTGGCCACGTAATTGAACTCGATGCTGGTGCCCAGGGGTGCCTGCACCTCGACCCCACGGATGCCGGCCAGGGTCAGGCCGGTCGAGGTGTCGACCTGCGGGACCAGGATGGCGTAGTCACGACCCAGATAGCGCGGGGGCAACAGGGTGGCCACGCCCGACTCGTCCTGCGGCACGTATTGCGGGCCGAAGTCCAGCAGCGGGAAGCCGTTGTAGCGTGCCAGGTAATCGAAGGCCGGCACGGCTTGCTGCGTGCCACGTACGGACCACGTGGTTCCACGCATCACGGGGAAGCGCAGGCGGTCGGGGGCGACCAGCGTGCCGTCATCCAGGCGGGGCACCTGGCTGGCAGGCGGCTCGGTACCGCGCACCACCCAGTCTTCCAGCGTGACGAACAGGGCCCGGAACGTATCGGTGAAGTGGGCTACGGTGCCACGCGGATACACGTCGCGCGTCGGGTCGTAGCTGATGCTGGCCGTGCCGCCGGGGCCCCCGTGCTGGGTGCTGCCGTAGTAATAGATACGGGCGTTGGCGGGCTGGGTCAGGTCACGCGCGCCCAGCGTATCGGTCAGCACCGGCGACCCCTGCAGTTGCCAGAACTCGGTTCCCGACAGGCCCAGGAAGAACTTCGGGCAGGTGCCGGTCGCCTCGCAGCGGCGCATCACGCCACCCTGGCGGCCCGCCACTTCGTCGACGTAGTCCTTGTCCAGGCCGCGGGGCGCGGTCTGGCCGAAGGCAGTGTGGTCGGTGCGCAGGCCGCCGCCGCCGCCCGGTACCGCGAAGCGCGTATTCACGTGGGTCTGGCGCGCGGCGACGTGGGCGAACATGCCGTCGAATACTTTGCCGCCGTCCAGTGCCTGGTTGAAGCCCAGGTGCAGGAAGGTCTTCATGGCATTGCCCGACTGCGAAGTGCCTTGCGCGATGGTGTGAGTAATACGGCCGCCCACCGGGTTCTCCTGGCCGGCCGCGTCGCTGCGGGCCGACTTGAAGAAGCTGACGGTATCGCGCACGGCTGCCAGGCCGATGCCCATGACCAGCGGGTCCTTGGCCACGTAGGTCAGCTCATACAGATAGGCGGGATCGAAGCCGCCCTTCAGGCAGATGCGCGCGGGGTCGGGCGTGCCGGGGAAGGGCTGGGTGCCCGTGTCGCAATTGGCAAAGGCCCAATCGGCGGCGGCGATGGGTTGCCGGGCGTCGGTTTCGTTGACGCGCCGCGTCAACGAAAAGCCGGGTTGTGCGGTGTCCAGCGACGCCGGGGCATAGGGCACCATGGTGCCGTTGAACACGCCGCCTGGCAGGGCCATCACCGGCGTGGCGGTGCCTGGCACCAGTTCGGTCTTGTACAGCCCCGTGATGCTGCTGCCGTCCGCATTGCGGGCAACCGGCACCTTGGCCGTCAGGCGATTGGGGTTGGTCTTGGGAACATCGCCTTGCCAGGCGGAATACAGCAGTACGTAGCCCCGTTCCAGGTACACCGCATCGCTGGGCGTGGTGGCGGGGTTCAGGAAGGTCAGCATGTTGCCGCGATTGGGGGCGTCGTAGCGCAGCACGCCGCTGGCCCGCGACATGTCCTTGGGCTTGAGCATGACGAAGTCGGCCGAGTATTCGACCATGCCGCGTGCATTGACCGGCGCCAGCGCCAGATCCTGGATGATGGCGTTCTTGGGATCGCGCGGGTCGAGTTCGGCCTGCAGGGTGCCGGTGATCTGTTCGTAGGCACCGACCTCGCCGTAGCTCGTGCCGGGCGTGAAGTCCACGCGGTTGGTGATGCTCAGGGTGCGGGTGGGGCCTTGCGTGTCGGGTGGTGCATCGTCGTCGCCACCGCCGCCGCAGGCAGCAAGAGTGGCCAGCGTGCAGAGTGCCGCCAGGCGGGTGAGGGTGAACGTCATCTCCGGGTCCTCGATGGGCGTGGCGGCTCTTGGGCCGCCATGTTGTCGGTATGTGTATCGGGCCGATCCCGGTTGTGACCGGTACGAGGCCCATGCCATCATTTCGGTGCCCTGCGCTGCAGGCCACCGAAAAAATTATGGTCTTGCCCGCCGCCGCGATTGACGGGTTCTTCAGATGGATTGAACGGCCCGCCCGATAAATGACCATGAACGTGTCCATGCGCGACCTGCGCGGCTTTCTTGCCCTGGCCGACCAGAAGAGCTTCACGCGCGCCGCTGAGCTGTGCTTTCTGTCGCAATCCGCGTTCAGCGCGATGATCCAGGGCCTGGAGGGTGAATTGGGCGTGAAGCTGTTCACCCGCAGCACGCGGCGGGTCGAACTGACGCCCGAAGGGGAAGTGTTCGCCGGTCTGGCCAAGCGTCTGCTGGCCGAATTCGCGCGGGCCGAAAGCGAAATGCGCGACCACGCCGAGAAGCGCAAGGGCCGCGTCGCGGTCGCGGCCTTGCCATCGCTGGCGGCAGGCTGGCTGGCGGCGGTGCTGAAGGATTTCCGGGCGAGCTACCCGGGTGTCACCACCGAGATGTGGGACACCCTGTCGGACGAGTGCCTGTCGCTGGTGCGCAGCGGGCGTGCCGATTTCGCTTTATGTGCGGCGGGGGCGGAAATGGCTGGCCTGGAGGCCGAGCCGCTGTGTACCGATGCGTTCTGCGTGGTCATGCCGCGCGATCATGTGCTGGCGTCGCGTCGCACGCTGGTGGCGGCCGATCTCGTCGATCATCCGTTCATCCACCTGGCCCAGACCAGCAGCGTGCGGCAGTTGCTCGATGCCGCGCTGGACCCGCTGCGCATCCACGGCATCCTGGACGTGGCGCAGTTGGCCACGGTGGCCTCGCTGGTGGCGCGTGGCTTCGGCATCAGTGTCGTGCCGCATCTGGCGCTCTACCAGTTCGATTCGCCCGACATCACCGTGCGCCCGCTGGTCGAACCGCATATCACGCGCACCATCTACGTCGTGCGTCAGCGCGACAAGCCGCTGTCGATTGCCGCCGAGACCTTCCTGGCGATGCTGACCGAACGGCGCGCGTGCATTCCGGCGGCGCTGCCTGCTGCCTGAGCCGGAAAAACAAATGGCCCGGCATGACCGGGCCAATCGTATTGCGAAGCAGGGACCGGACGCGCCGGATTGCGTTCGCGCGTCGCTATCGACCGAAACGGTCGCGCGACGCCAGGCGCATCGACTTACTTGACGTCGACAGCGTCCTTCAGAACCTTTGCTGCGGCGAAAGCCGGCGACTTGCGGGCAGCGATCTGGATCGCTTCGCCGGTGCGCGGGTTGCGGCCGGTCTTGGCAGCCTTTTCCTTCACCGAGAACTTGCCGATGCCGGGCAGGACGACTTCGTTGCCGCCAGCCAGGGCGTCGCGCAGGGCTTCGCCGAGTGCGTCAACGAAAGCTTCCGAGACATTCTTCGGTTGCTGGGTACGCTCTGCGAGGGCGTCGATCAGTTCTTTTTTGGTGCGCATGAAAACTCCTTGAACATGGGCCCGGCAATTGCCGGGATAACGCGTGGGTGGGCATTCAAACAATCTTGGCCGAGAAAAGCAAGTCGGATCGCACGGCTTCGGCCAGCACTGACGCCGCAATCCGGCGAAAACTGCCTGGAGAGGGGCATGTTTGCTGGCTCCGCACGTCGGCGCAACGCAATGTTTCCGACCCGTCATCAACGGGATGAGCGGCGTGATCTGCAAGGCATCGGGCCTTAAGGTCGAGCCGTATCTCGCGATGTACTGCGGGGTACCGGCTACGCCGTCACTGCCGTTTGCTGGGTCGAGATCGGGTCGGTCAGCGGGGTTTGCAAGTCCGGAATTGCGACGTGGCGTGAAGCGATCATCGTCGAACCGGGGTTGCCAGACACTTTCTGCGACGCATGAGGCAGATCGACCCGACGACTGGCCCTTTCCATGCGCCGCATGCTCGCAGCGTAAAGCAAAACGCCCCACACATCAGAGATGTGCAGGGCGTTGCTTTAATTCTTTGGCTCCCCGAACTGGATTCGAACCAGTGACCTGCGGATTAACAGTCCGTCGCTCTACCGACTGAGCTATCAGGGAACAGCAGAGGAGTGA
>JAAIGF010170941.1_pt1 | contig 11151 bp, 7 predicted proteins | sample 6487441 | NCBI WGS metagenome assembly JAAIGF01 (sample SAMN13974129, study PRJNA590717) | phyllosphere metagenome | biome: pepper field; feature: multiple bacterial spot infested pepper fields; material: pepper leaves; isolation source: leaves from pepper fields | host: Capsicum annuum ...
AGGCCGGCGGCCGGCAGCTGCAGGGGAGCGAACAGCTGGTCCAGCTGTTCCAGTGGGCGGCCACTGACGAGGGCGACCGCGCCTTCGAGGCGGTCGCTGATTCGGCCGATGGCTTCACGCACATCCGGCAGGAGCTGCACGGCGTCAGGGTGCGCAGCGAATTCTATGAGGGTGCCGTCGACATCGAGGAACAACGCACAGGCGTCGTCCAGCAATGGCGGTGGCGGACGCAGGGGGAGCGGTTCAACCATACCGACCAGCTTGCCAGCAGCGGCGTGTAGGGCAGGTCGAGGCTGGGCGACAGCTGCCTGATCGGTGGGTACCGACCGTTGGTCGGCACGGAATGGCCGTGCGGACCAACGGTCCGCACTCACCAACCATAAATCCGGTAGGTGCCGACCGTTGGTCGGCACCGAAGGCAGTGCGGACCAACGGTCCGCACCCACCAGAAGGGGTGGGTTTCACACCCACCGAGGGCGGTCAGAACGTGTAACGCACGCGACCGTAGTAGTACGCGCCGTTGCTGCCGATCGGCGACAGCACGTCGTACGGCAGGTTGCCGTAGTAGTAGATATCCTCGTTGGACTTGTCCGGATAGTTGTCCGTCAGGTTCTGCCCGCCGATGGCCACGCTCCACTGCTTGTTGAAGCGGTATTCCACTTCGGCATCCAGCTGCCATTCGGCCTGGTAGGTCTGGCGCGGGATGTAGCCATCACCGAAGTTGAACACGCGGGTGGCACTGCCGTAGCGGTTGACGCGGCTGCTCAGCGACCAGTGGTCGTTGCTCCAGGCGGCCGACAGGCTGGCGCGGGTACGCGGGGTCGCGTCGGTCAGCGTGTTGGTCTCTTCGATGCCGAACAGCACGTAGTCCGCGTCCAGCGCCTGCAGCTGGGCCGGGGTGGCCAGCACGTTCTTCAGCGTGGTCTTGGTGTAGGCGTAGGTGCCGGTCAGCAGCAGCTGGCCATCGCCCAGCGCCTGGCGCCAGTTGGTCACCAGCTCGGCACCGCGGGTGCGGGTGTCGGCGGCGTTGACGAAGAAGCTGGCGCTCTGCAGGCCGGTGACGCCGTAGTTGGCGGCCACGAAGTCGGTCAGCGCATCGCCGGTGATGCTTTCCGACAGCGCGATGCGGTCGTCGATGTCGATCTGGAAGAAGTCCAGCGACAGGTCGAAGTGCTCACCGATGCGGCTGGTGAAGCCCAGCGAGGTGTTCAGCGACTTCTCCGGCTTCAGGTCCTGCGCGCCCAGGCCGCGGGCGATCGGGTTGTTGACCGACAGCAGGCGGCCCTGCACCAGCTGGCCAGCGGCGTTGTAGCCGGTGGAGGTGGATTCGTAGCCGATCTGCGCCAGCGACGGCGCGCGGAAGTTGTTGGAGATGGCACCGCGCAGGGCGAAGGCCGGGGTGAACTCGTAGCGCAGGCCCAGCTTGCCGGTCAGCTCGCCACCGAAGTCGTCGCTGTGCTCGTAGCGTGCGGCCAGGTCGGTGGAGAAGTGGTCGCCGAACTGGCTGGCCAGGCTGGCATAGGCACTGGCCACGTCACGTGCCAGCGAAGCGGCATCCTGCGGGGTCAGGCCGCCACCGGCCTGCGAGCCGGTCGGGCGGTCGGTGTACGGGCCAGCCGCGTAGCTGGACGGATCGCCCGGACGGGTCTGGTAGCGTTCGTGGCGCACTTCCGCGCCCAGGCCCAGGGTGTGGGTGATGCTGTCGCCCTGCGAGAACACGCGGCTCAGGTCGAGGTTGCCCACGGTCTGCGCGTACTGGTAATCAGCGGTCTTGAAGCGGGTCGGGCTGGTCGGGCCCAGCGAGGCGTTGATCGAATCGCGCAGGCGGTAGGTGAAGTCGTTCTGGCCGTAATCCAGGCTGCCGTCGTAGCTCCACTCGCCCCACTGGCCACGCACGCCGGCCACGGCCTGCACGTCGCGGTTCTCGCCTTCGGAAATCGGGCGGTAACCGTTCGGGTACACCTCCTTCCAGTTGGCGTCGCTGTCGGGGTAGCGGAAGTAGTTCGCGCCTTCGGTATCGCGCTGGTTGAAGGTGCCGAACGCATAGAAGGTTGCGGTCTTGCCCACCGGGATCTCGGTGTTCAGCCACAGGTTGATGTCCTTGCTGGCGCCATCGCCGAGCACGTAGTTGCGCTTGCCCTGCAGCGCCAGGTTGGCGTCGGTCTGGTCCCACGGCGGAATCAGGTCGTAGCCGGCGCGATTGGTGCCGTTGCGCTTCTTGTATTCCAGGCCCACGCGCAGGAAGCCGCCATCCTCGCCCAGCGAAGTGCCGACCTTGGCGCTGATGTTGCCGGCCTGGCCATCGGTGAGGGTGCGGCCGATCGGCTTGAGGTCGGTGTGGTTGGCACCGTAGCTGGCTTCGATCTCGCCGCCGTCGCCGCCGTTGTCCAGGATCACGTTGATCACGCCGGCCACCGCATCGGAGCCGTACAGCGCGCCGGCGCCATCACGCAGCACTTCGATGCGCTTGATGGCGCTGACCGGGATCGAGTTGAAGTCGACCGGGGTGGTGCCCTTGCCGATCTTGCTGTCAGTGTTGACCAGCGCGGTGTGGTGGCGGCGCTTGCCGTTCACCAGCACCAGCACCTGGTCCGGCGACAGGCCGCGCAGCTGCGCGGCACGCACGTGGTCGGCACCGCCGGAGTTGGATTGGCGCGGGAAGTTGAACGACGGCAGCAGGGCCTGCAGCGCACTGCCCAGCTCGCCGTTGACCACGCCGGCCTTGCGGATGTCCTCGGCGGTGAGCACGTCCACCGGCGAGGTGGATTCGAGCACGGTGCGGTCGGCGGCGCGGGTACCGGTGACGATCACCGTGCCCAGGTTGGTGGCCGCATCCTGGGCAGAGGCCAGGGCGGGGGACAGGGCGAGCGCGATGGCGAGGCCGAGCGGCGACGCGGACAGGCGGGGGGACATGCGGACTCCAGCAACTACGACGTGGGGAAGGGGCGGGGGAGAGATGGTTTCACTTACATCCATCCGGATGAAGCGATATATTATCTTGGCGTGAGGAGGGGGTGTGACGCAAGCCCCGGTTCCGATCGCATCAGCTGATGCCGCTGTGGCATGAGTGATTGGTTGCAACCGCAACCGAAACGCAGGTGTACCCTCCGTGCCCCTTCGACCCGCTTTTTCCCCTTCCCCGGAGTGCTGTCCCCCATGAAACACCTTGGCCTGATCTTTGCCGTGCTGCTGGCCACCAGCGGCTGCGCCAGCCTGTCCTCGAAGACACCCAGCGCCTACGCCGCCACCGCCGAGATGCAGGGCGATGCCGCACGGCCGTCCAATGGCACGGGCTGGGTGCGCAGCGAGCTGTACTTCGGTGTGGGCGAGGAGCAGGGTGCCGGCGACCGTCCGCAGTCCGACACCATCAGCGAGGCGCAGTGGCGCGCGTTCCTGGACAAGGAAGTGACCCCGCGCTTCCCCGATGGCCTGACCGTGTTCGATGCCTACGGCCAGTGGCTGTTCCGCGGCGATGCCTCGCCCAACCGCCTGCGCACCAAGGTGCTGGTGGTGCTGCATGAAGACAGCCCGCAGCGCCGCGCCGACATCGAAGCGATCCGCCTGGCGTGGAAGCAGCAGACCAAGCACCAGTCGGTGCTGTGGTCGCGGCAGGCGGTTGACGTATCGTTCTGACCTGGAGGCGCCAACCCGGCGCCGCAGGGAATGACGATGAAACACAGGGACACCGTGGTTGGCCTGCTGCTGGCGGGCCTGCTGGTGCCGCTGGCGCAGGCTGCGGACAGCGATGCGCCGTTGCGCTTCGAGGCAGCGCCCGGCGTTCGCGTGCAGGCCGAGGTCACCGAGGACGGCAGCATCGACATGCAGCTTCTGCCCTCGGGCAGACGGCTGAGCCTGCCGGGCGCCCCCGATGCCGACGGCAATTCCCGGCTGTCGGCCGAGGATGTCGATTTCGACGGGCGTCCCGAGCTGGTGGCGCGAGCGTCGGTCGGCATGGTCAACGAAGCGGTGGCGGTGTATCGGTTCGATCCGGCCAGCGGCGGTTTCCGCGCGCTGCAGGCCGAAACCCACGGGCATGACAACTGTGGCGGCCTGATGGGCCTGACCGTCGACGCCGCCACCCGCACCCTGACCAGCAGCTGCCGCAGCGGACCGATGTGGTACACGGATCAGTATCGGTTCGACGGTACGAAGCTGTATCTGTACCGCTCCGAAGACGTGCTGCGGCTGGGCGATGCGCTGGATGCCGCCCTGCAGTGGGAGCAGACCGACGAGCAGGGGCCGCTGGCGGTGTGGCGTACCCACGATGCATCCGGCCACGTGCTGGAAAGTGCCATTGCCGATGGGTTGAGCGCACCCGCCAGCGGCGAACCGCTGCGCGGCCAGCAGGCCACGGTGGTGCCCGCGCGCCTGTTCCTGTTCGACCGGCCCGGTGCCGCCAGCACCAAGCGCTACCTTGTGCAGGGCGATCGCGTGGAGATGCTCGATGAGCAGGACGGCTGGGTGAAGGTTCGTTACCGCAACCCGAAGCACGGCGCGATCGAGGGTTGGATCAACGTCAACGATTGACGCCTCGCCGGTCCGCAGTTTGCTCAACAAGGCGGTCGGCTTCTTGCCCACGGCGGCATCACCTGGTCGGGTCTAGCCTCGGGTTTCTCCCCCGAACCGGCTGTGCCCCCATGAGCAAGCGCGTTGCAGAGATCGTCATCGACACCCTCCAGCAGGCGGGTGTCCGCCGCTGTTACGGCATCGTGGGCGATACCTTGAACCACGTAACCGATGCGATGCATCGCAGCGACATCGAATGGGTGCACGTGCGCCACGAAGAAGTTGCCGCCTTTGCCGCCGGTGCCGATTCGCTGGTGAGCGGGCAGTTGACTGCCTGCGCGGGCTCGTGCGGACCCGGTGGCCTGCACTTCATCAACGGCATCTTCGAAAGCAACCGCAACCGCGCGCCGATGGTGCTGATCGCCAGCCAGATCGTCACCAGCGAACTGGGCATGGAGTTTCCGCAGGAAGTGGATTTCAAGGCGGTGTATGGCAGCTGCACGGTGTTCTGCGAACAGGTGCACAGCCCCGAGCAGGCGCGGCGCGTGGTGGCACTCGCCTGCCAGGCGGCGATCAGCCGCCGCGGTGTGGCGGTGGTGATCCTGCCGGCGGATATCAGCGAGGCCGAAGTGAAGCACGATGTGCCGTTCTCGGTGCACTACGCCCAGCCGGTGCTGCGCCCCTCGGATGACGAACTGCAGCGCATCGCCGAACTGCTGGGGCAGGGCAAGCGCATCGGCATCTATGCCGGTGCCGGTTGTCAGGGCGCGCACGCGCAGCTGCTGGAACTTGCCCGGCGGTTGCAGGCACCGGTGGCGCATACCTCGCGCGCCAAGGATTTCGTCGAGCCGGACAATCCCTACAACATGGGCATGACCGGCATCTTCGGCATCGAGTCGGGCTTCCACACGCTGATGGAGTGCGACACGCTGCTGCTGCTCGGCGCGGACTTTGCCTGGGGCCAGTTCTATCCGGACAAGGCGACGATCATCCAGGTCGACCGCGATGGTAGCCATCTGGGCCGCCGCCACCCGGTCAACCTCGGCGTGGTCGGCGATATCGCACCGACCCTGGATGCGCTGCTGCCGATGCTGCCGCCGCGTGAGGACAGCACCTTCCTCGACGAGTGCATCACCCATCGCGACAAGGCGCTGCAGAATCGCGAGCAGGAAGAACAGCCCGGCGAAGGCGAGCTGATCCATCCGCAGCACCTGACTGCGCTGCTGTCGAAGCACGCCAGCGACGATGCGCTGTTCACTGCCGATGGTGGTTCGCCGATGGTCTGGGTGCTGCGCCATATCCGGGTGAACGGCCGTCGCCGCACCCTGACCAGCCTGCTGCACGGCACGATGGCCAACGCGATGCCGCAGGCGCTGGGCCTGCAGAAAGCGTTCCCCGGCCGCCAGGTGATTTCGCTGTCCGGTGATGGTGGCCTGGCGATGCTGCTGGGCGACCTGCTGACGGCGGTGCAGGAAAACCTGCCGATCAAGGTGGTGGTGTTCAACAACGGCTCGCTGAATTTCGTCGAGCTGGAGCAGAAGGTGGAGGGCCTGCTGGACAACTACACCGACCTGAAGAATCCCGATTTTGGCCGCCTGGCCGAGGTGATCGGTTTCCACGGCCGCACGGTGACCCGCAGCGAGGACCTCGAGGGAGCGGTGCTGGACTTCCTGGCCCAGCGCGGCCCGGCGCTGCTGGATGTGCATACCAGCCGCGCGGAGCTGGTGATGCCGCCGCAGATCGAGGCCAAGCAGGTGGCCGGCACGGCGTTGTACGCGGCCAAGGCGGTGTTGAATGGCCGCTTCGATGATGTGAAGCACCTGCTGGTGGACAACTTCCTGAAGAAGTGAGGGGGATGCAGGGCTGCGCCCTGCACCTGCCCAATCAACGTCAACGTCAAAAGCGGGCTATCCGTGGGTTGGCGGGGTGGGTCCGGTTGAGGGGGACGCTGCAAGTACGTCCCTGTAAGCTCGGTCGCCGCATCCATGCGGCTCACGCCCCCTCAACCGGACCCACCCCGCCTTCGACAGATTCCCGCTGCGGCTGTTGGTGGGTGCCGACCGTTGGTCGGCACTGGGGGGATCTGGTAGGTATCGACCTTGGTCGACACGGTGGATCCACGCCATGTGTGGATAGCGGAAGAATGATCGGAAAGATCTTCTGTAGAGCCGAGCCCATGCTCGGCTGAGGACTCGCGCGTACGGCAGCCGAGCATGGGCTCGGCTCTACAACGGGAGCCTGCTTTTGATCTTTTGATTCTCTTCCGTGGCTGGGGCACGCAGGAGATTGTCAGGGGCCGGGCGGGTAGGTTGCGCAGGGGCGTGAGCCGCATGGATGCGGCGACCGAGCTTACATGGACGTACTTGCAGCGTCCCCTGCGCGGCCTGCCCGCCCGGCCCAGCCACGGATCCCGCTTCGGCGACCAACCCAGCCACGAGGGGCCCCGCCGTTGGCTGGAACCCATCATTCCACGACGGAATTGGCGCCCGGGCCCCGCTGGGCCTACCATCGGCGGTCCCCACCCCCACCGCCCCTTCCATGTCCGCTCCCGCTCCCGCCGCACCACGCCGCTGGTTCGTCGCTGGCGACTTCAATGGCTTCTTCGGCCTGGTCGTCGACAACCTCTCCATCCTTGGCTTCATCGCCATGGCCCTCATCGGCATGTTCCAGTTCCCCGCCGACGTGGTGTTTGGCCGCATGTTCCCCGGCACCGCCTTCGGCGTGCTGGTCGGCAACCTGCTCTACACCTTGATGGCGCGCCGCCTGGCCGCGCGCACCGGCCGCGATGATGTCACCGCCATGCCGCTGGGCCTGGACGCGCCGACCAGCATCGGCATGACCCTGCTGGTGCTCGGCCCGGCCTTCGTCGCCTTCAAGCAGCAGGGCATGGACCCGCATGCCGCCGCCATCGCCACCTGGCAGCTGGGCATGGCCGCGCTGGTCATCATGGGCGTGCTGAAGCTGATCCTGTCCTTCTTCGGTGAAGCGGTGACCCGCGCGCTGCCGCGTGCGGCGCTGCTGGGTTCCATCGCCGGCATCGCGCTGGTGCTGATGGGCCTGCTGCCGCTGCTGGAAACGCTGCGTTCGCCGCTGGTCGGCTTCACCACGCTGGGCCTGCTGCTGTACGTGCTGATCGCCAAGGGCAAGCTGCCGATTCGTGGCCCGGGCGTGCTGCTGGCCTTCGTGTTCGGCACCGTCCTCTATTACGGCCTCGGCCTGGCCGGGCTGGGCGTGCCGGGCTTCCAGGTGCCGGCCTGGGTGCCGCCGCAGGTGGTGCTGCCGCTGCCCACGCTGGGCTTCATCGACGGCCTGCCGACGGCGATGACCTACCTGCCGCTGCTGCTGCCGTTCGGCCTGCTGATGGTGGTCGGTGGCATCAACGTCTCCGAGAGCGCACGCGCGGCCGGCGATGACTACCGCACCCGCGACATCCTGCTGGTGGAAGCGGTGGCCACGCTGGTGGCCGGTGTCTGCGGCGGCGTCGCCCAGACCACCCCCTACATCGGCCAGCCGGCGTACAAGCACATGGGCGCACGCAGCGGCTACACGCTGCTGACCGGCCTGTTCGTCGGCATCGGCGGCATGCTCGGCATCATCTCCGGGCTGGTGCAGTGGCTGCCGCTGGCGGTGCTGGCACCGATCATCGTCTACGTGTCCATCGACATCACCACCCAGGCCTTCCAGGCCACCCCGCGCCAGCATGCCGGTGCGATGGTGCTGGGCTTCCTGCCGTCGGCGGCCTACCTGCTGGCGATCAAGGCGCCGGGCTGGATTCCCGCCGATCAGATGGGCGCGCTGCTGACTCACGTCGATGGCCATGGCCTGCCGGAACTGGCGGTGATTTTCGCGCTGGGCAACGGCTTCATCATCACCTCGATGCTGTGGATCGCCACCGTGTCGGCGATGGTCGACGGCCGCCTGCGCCGCGCCTGCGGTTTCCTGCTGGTGGCGGCGGCGCTGACCCTGTTCGGCCTGATCCATTCGGTCGACCCGCGCGGTGGCATCTACCTGCCGTGGGATCTGGAGGGCCTGGCGCGCATCATCAGCTGGCAGTTCGCGGGCGCCTATGTGGCGCTGGCCGTGCTGCTGGGGCTGCTGTCGCTGCAGAAGCAGCCGGTGAAGCCGTTGGCTGACGCCGGACATTGACGGGGGACGCCGGGCATGGCCCGGCGCTACCGCTTTGCGCCCTTGACCGGTAGCGCCGGGCCACGCCCGGCGTCAGTTGTCCCCGTCCAGCTCGGGGTAATGGCGGAAGATGCCGTTGGTGTTGAACGCCAGCCGCCGCTCCGAGGCGAGATACGCGGCGATGTTCGGCCGTTTCGCCACCCGCTCCTGCAGCGCCCGCAGCAGGGGCAGGGTGGGCGACAGCGCCTGCATCCGCTTCGGGAACATGTAATCCAGCCCGCTCAGCAGCTGGAACAGCGAGAGATCCACATAGGAATGCTCGCGCAGCGGGTGGCGGCCACCATTGGCCTCGATCACCTGCTCGAAATAGCCGAGGAACTTCGGCAAGCGCTCGCTGCGCATCGCCGTGGCGCGCGCCTTTGCCTCGGCTTTCTGGTCCTCGTAATACTTCGATGCGGCAATTGGATGATGGGTGTCGTGTACTTCCGCCACCAGATCGGCGATGGTCAACTGCAGCTGTAGCGCCTGCATCCGCCGTGAAGCGGCCTGCGGCACCAGATCCAGCGAGGGGCCGAGAAAATCGAGGATCGCCGAGACCTGCGCGATCACCTGGCGCCCGGCTTTCAGGAACGGTGGTGCGAAGGGTTGGCCGCCGTCGGTCTGGCCGCGCAGGAACGGTTCCATCACCGCATCGCCGTGGATGCGTGCCATGTCCTCGTACGAGGCACCGGCATCTTCCAGTGCCAGCCGCACGAACTCGCCACGGCCCTGGATGCCGGTCCAGTAATACAGCGCGTAGTGCATGTCGATCTCCGCGAAGAATTTCCTGCAGCCTCGCGTGTCGCGCGCAAAGCAGGCGTGAGAACGGCGTTCATGCCAAGCACAACGCAGGCCAAACAGCGGGGGAACCGCCTGCGGTGAAGCGGGTCATACTCGGGTCGTGCACGTGAAAAACGAGGTGCTGCATCATGCAGAAGAGTGGAAAGGCAGTGTGGCCCTGGGTACTGGGCGTGGTGGTGGTAGGCGGTGCGGGCGCGTGGTTGTTCCGCGATCAGTGGCAGGACCTGGCGGATCGCGTGGAGGTGCCCACCCAGGCAGCCGCACCTTCGACGGCGGCGCCACCTGCAGCGCCCGTCGCTGAACCCGCGTCGTCGACACCGGCCATCCAGCATCCGCTGGACACCGACGCTGCAGCCGACCCCGCGCTGCCGAAAATGGAAGACAGCGATACCGCAGCATGGACCGCGCTGAGTGGCCTGTTCAATGGCGAAAGTGGACTGGCGCTGCTGCTGCGTGACCACCTGATCCAACGCCTGGTCACCCACGTGGACAACCTGGACAAGACCAGCGTGCCACCCTCGGCCTTGGCAACGCGGCCGCTGCCCGGCAGCCTGCAGGTGGAAGCCGGCGAGAACGGCGAGCAGATCGCCGCAGGCAACGCGGCGCGCTATGCGCCCTATGTGCAGGCATTCACCGCGCTCGATCCGGCGGCGGCCGGCACGGCGTACAAACGCTTCTACCCACTCATCCAGCAGGCCTACGTCGATCTGGGGCGGCCGCAGGGCTATTTCAACGACCGGCTGGTGGCGGTGATCGATCATCTGCTGGGAACCCCGGAGCCGACGCGACCGATCGCGGTGGTACGGGATGAGCGTGGCCGTTATCGCTTCGCCGATCCGGATCTGCAGTCGCGCTCGGTGGGGCAGAAGGCCCTGCTGCGGCTGAGTGCGGACCAGCAAAAGCTGGTCAAGCAGCAGCTGCGCGCTATCCGAAGGGCCATCACCCGGTAGCCGCAGGCGGGTCGCCGGGGCGTCTGATCCAGATCAACGCTCCGCCAACACCCCATCGGTCATGCTGGATACCGCTTGAACGGCTCGGATGCCCAGTCGCAGCCACCCTTGAAACCGGGTGGGGCAACCGCATCTTCCCTGCATCGCCGGCGCGGCCGGCACTGATGACCGATGAGGATTCGCAATGCGGATGGACAAGCTCACCTCGCGTTTCCAGCAGGCGCTGGCCGACGCGCAGTCGCTGGCCGTGGGCCGCGACAACAGCATCATCGAACCTGCTCACCTGTTCAGCGCGCTGCTGGACCAGCAGGGCGGCAGCACGCGCCCGTTGCTGGCCCAGGCTGGCGTGAACGTGCCGGTGCTGCGCGAGCGCCTGGCCGAGGCGCTGGATGCACTGCCGAAGGTGTCCGGCCAGGCCGGCAGCGTGTCGATGGGCAATGACCTCGGGCGCCTGCTCAACCACACCGACAAGCTGGCCCAGCAGAACGGCGATGCCTTCATCGCCAGCGAGTGGTTCGTGCTGGCTGCGCTGGAGGACAGCGGCACGCTGGGCATGGCGCTTCGCGCGGCCGGCGCCGACAAGGCGCGCCTGCAGACCGCCATCGACAAGCTGCGTGGCGGCGAGAACGTGCAGTCGGAAAACGCCGAAGAACAGCGGCAGGCGCTTGAGAAGTACACCATCGACCTGACCGCGCGTGCCGAGAGCGGCAAGCTCGACCCGGTGATCGGC
>JAAIGF010276160.1_pt1 | contig 11150 bp, 9 predicted proteins | sample 6487441 | NCBI WGS metagenome assembly JAAIGF01 (sample SAMN13974129, study PRJNA590717) | phyllosphere metagenome | biome: pepper field; feature: multiple bacterial spot infested pepper fields; material: pepper leaves; isolation source: leaves from pepper fields | host: Capsicum annuum ...
CCGTCGAGGAGCGCCGCGCCAAGCTGGAAGGCCTGCACGATCTGGTGCGGGCGGTGCGTGACTGCCCCAAGCCCGTCATCGCCGCCGTCGAAGGCGCGGCGGCCGGGGCGGGCCTCTCGCTGGCGCTGGCCTGCGACCTGCTCGTCGCCGCCAAGAACGCGGTGTTCTCCGTGGCCTATGTGAAAGTGGGCCTCACGCCCGACGGCGGGGCCACGGCCTTTCTGGCCGAGTTCGTCTCGCGCCAGGTGCTGACCGAACTGTGTCTGACCGGCGAGCGCCTGAGTGGCGAGCGCATGGCCCAGCTGGGCCCCGTCAACCGCCTGGCCGAGCCCGGCGAAGCCCTGGCCCAGGCCTTGGTGCTGGCCCGGCAGATCGCGGCCGGCCCGGATCAGGCCATGGCGCGCATCAAGCACCTGTGCCGCCAGGCCCCGCACCACACGCTGGAAGAGCAGCTGGACATGGAGGCGCAGTACATGGTGCTGTCGCAGGCGACCGCAGAGTCCCACGAAGGCATCGGTGCTTTCCTGGACAAGCGCACGCCCGACTACGCCCCGCTGCGGCGCGCGCCGGACTGAGCCGCCGCCGCAAAAAAAGGAGACAAGGAACATGAGCCCAACCCAAGCAACCGACGACATCGACTTTCCGCTGGAAGGCGTGCGCGTCCTCGACCTTTCGCGGGTCTTTGCCGGGCCGCTGTGCGGCCAGGTGCTGGCCGACTTCGGCGCCGAGGTCATCAAGGTGGAGCACCCGGGCCGCGGTGACGACACGCGCGACTGGGGCATGCGCATCGGCAAGACCGAGACCACCTACTACAACAGCATGAACCGCAACAAGCGGTCCATCACGCTGGACCTGCAAAGCCCCGAGGGCGTGCAGATCATCCATGACCTGCTGCCGCAGTTTGACGTGGTGCTGCACAACTTCAAGACCGGCGGGGCCGAGAAGCTGGGCCTGGGCTACGAGCAGCTCAAGGCCATCAAGCCCGACCTGGTCTACTGCGCCGTGGCGGGCTACGACACCAGCGGCCCCGAGGCCAAGCGCCCCGGCTACGACCTGGTGATCCAGGGCGAGGCGGGCCTGATGGCATTGAACGGCGAGGCGAGCCAGCCGCCGCTGAAGTTCGGCGTGGCCGTGGTGGACCTGGTGACGGGCATGTACGCGGCCCAAGCCGTGCTGGCGGCGCTGTTCCGCCGCACCAGAACGGGCAAGGGCCGGCTCATCGAGATGGCGCTGTACGACTGCGGCCTGATGGTGACCGGCTACTACGGGCTGGACGCCATGCAGCTGGGCCACGACCCGGAGCGCTATGGCAACGCCCATCCCTCCATCGTGCCCTACGGCATGTACGACGCGGCCGATGGCCCGCTGATCATCGCGGTGGGCAACAACGCGCAGTTCGACAAGTTCTGCCGCCAGGTCATCCACCGCCCGGACATCGTCGAAGACCCGCGCTTCGCCACCAACGTCAACCGGGCCAGGAACCGGCTGGATCTTGGCCCCATGCTCAAGGACCTGATCCGCACCTTCCCGCGCGACGTGCTGCTGGAGCGGCTCACGGCGGCGGGCATTCCCTGCGGCCGCGTGGCCGGACTGCACGAGGCCCTGACCAGCGAGCGCACGCGCCGCGGCGGCCTGCTGCAGGACATGCCGCACCCCGTGACAGGCACCACGCCGGTGTTCGCCCCGCCGTACCGCCTGGATGGCCAGCGCCTCCCGATCCGCAACGCGCCGCCCACGCTGGGCGAGGGCACGCGCGAGGTGCTGCACCGGCTGCTGTCCCTGAGCGACGAGCAGCTGCAGCAGCTGCAGCAGCGCGGTGTGCTGACGCTGCCGGAGGAGCCGGCGCCGAACTGAGTTTTCACCCGCAGGCCCTTTTGCGTACACACCGCACCAGACGGTGCAACGGGGCCTTTCTTCATCCCTTGACGACAAGCGATCGCAAAGATCACAGGAGACAACGCTATGGGAACGAACTTCAACCGCCGTGACGTCCTGCAGGGCCTGGCCGCTCTGGGTGGCAGCAGTCTGGTCGGCCAGGCCGCCGCGCAACCCGCCAAGGAGGCCTGGCCGAACAAGCCGATCCGGATCATCGTGCCGTTCAACCCGGGCGGTGCGACGGATATCCTCGCCCGCACCGTGGGCGATGCGCTGTCGCGGCGCGTCGGCCAGCCGGTGGTGGTGGACAACCGGGGCGGGGCGGGCGGCATCCTGGGTACCGATGCCGTGGCCAAGGCCGCGCCGGACGGCTACACGCTGCTGGTGTCGCTCAGCACCTCGATGCTGATCAACCAGTTCCTGTACACCAAGCTGCCCTACAACCCGCAGAAGGACATCACGCCCATCACGCAGATCGCGGCGGCGCCGGTCACGCTGGTGGTGCACCCGTCGGTGCCGGCCAGCAACATGAAGGAGCTGTTGGCGTACGTGAAAGCCCACAAGGCCAAGCTGTCGTACGGGTCCTGGGGAGTCGGGTCGTATGCCCACCTGGCAGGCGCCTACATGAGCAAGACGCTGGACGCCGACATGACCCATGTGGCCTACAAAGGCGAGGCGCCCATGATCCAGGACCTGATCGGCGGGCAACTGCAGCTGTGTTTCTCCAGCGCGCTGAACACCAAGCCCTTCATCGAAGCCGGCCGGCTCAAGGCCATCGGCGTGACGGGCAAGCAGCGCATGGACATCCTGCCCCAGCTGCCTTCTATCTACGAGCAGGGCGTTCAAGACGATGCCTACGCCATCTTCGGCTGGGTGGCCATGGGCGCGCCCGCCGGTATGCCCAAGGAGCTGGTGGATGCGCTCTACGGCCATCTGCGCGAGATCGCCAAGGACCCGAAGGTGCTGGAGCGCACCGTGGGCGCCGGCTTCATGCCCCTGATGAACAGCCCCGACGCCTTCCGCGAGAACTACCAGCGCGACATGCCCGTCTGGAAAGCCCTGGTCGACGCGGCTGACGCCAAACTGGATTGAACCCCCTGAGTCGCTTCGCGCCTTCCCCCTTGAAGGGGGACGACAGCCTCGCTGCGGGGCGGCCCTTGCTCGCTGTCCCTGGCTTTGGGCCGCGCCGGTTGCATGGGCTGCGGGTGGCGCGCAGGGCCATGGATAGCTATTTACCCGGCCCGCGGTAGCGGGCCACCACCGACGACTCAGAGCACGCTCTGGGCAGCTTTGATAGGAGACTTCATGCACATGCGCAATCCCGCATCCCCGGCCCGCACCACGCGGCGTAACGTTCTGGCCCTGGCCGCAGCGCCGCTGCTGGCTGGCATGGCCGGCGGCGCCCTGGCCGAGACCGGCTGGCCCAGCAAGATGCTGCGGCTGGTGGTGCCGTTCCCCGCGGGCGGCCCGACGGACACGGCATCGCGCATCGTCGGCCAGAAGCTGGGCGACCGCCTGAAGCAGCCCGTGGTGGTGGACAACCGCCCCGGCGCGTCGGGCTCCATCGCCGCCGCGCAGGTGGCCAAGGCCGATCCGGACGGCTACACCTTCATGATGCTGGCCACCCCCACCTTGTTGGCCCCGCACCTGTACAAGAAGCTGGGCTACGACACGGTGAAGGATTTCGCGCCCGTCGCCACCGTGTACGACCTGCCCATCGTGGTGGTGGTCAACCCTGCGCTGCTGCCCGACGTGACCGATCTGCGCAAGCTCATCGCCCACGCCAAGGCCGAGAAGACGCCCCTCAACTACACCAGCTCGGGCGCCGGCAGCTTCGGCCACCTGAGCATGGAGCTGCTCAAGCAGATGGGCGGCTTCGACATGCAGCACGTGCCCTACAAGGGTGGTGTGCCGGCCATCACCGACACCATCGGCGGGCAGGTGCCCGTCATGTACGCCGATCTGGTCGCCGCGCTGCCGCACATCAAGGCGGGCAAGCTGCGGGCCATCGCCGTCGGGTCGCCGCAGCGGGTGGTCATGCTGCCCGATGTGCCCACCATTGCGGAGCAGGGTTTCAAGGGCTACGACGCCGTGTCGTGGGGCGGGCTGCTCGCGCCGGCGGGCACGCCCAAGGCCGTGGTGGACCGCGTGGCGAACGAGGTCCGTCAGATCCTGGCCGAGAAGGAAACGCAGGACAAGCTGCTGAACGCGGGCGCCATTGCGCGCTTCGAAGACCCCGCCCAGATGGGCAAGCACGTGCAGCAGGACTACGCCAAGTGGGGCCAGCTGATCCGCGACAAGGGCATCGCCTCGGATTGAGCCGCCGCGCCAATCCCTTTCAACCACTCATCAACTACTCCCAGCAGGAAAGAGCCTCTATGAAAATTTTGGTCCCGGTCAAACGCGTGGTGGACTACAACGTGAAGGTCCGTGTGAAGTCGGACAACACGGGGGTGGACATCGCCAACGTGAAGATGAGCATGAACCCGTTCGACGAGATCGCCGTCGAGGAAGCCGTGCGCCTGAAGGAAAAGGGCGTGGTCACCGAAGTCATCGCCGTCTCCTGCGGGGTCACGCAATGCCAGGAAACGCTGCGCACCGCCATGGCCATCGGCGCCGACCGCGCCATCCTGGTGGAGACCACCGAAGAGCTGCAGCCCCTGGCCGTGGCCAAGCTGCTCAAGGCCCTGGTGGACAAGGAACAGCCCGGCCTGGTCATCCTGGGCAAGCAAGCCATTGACGACGACAGCAACCAGACCGGCCAGATGCTGGCGGCCCTGGCCGAGCTGCCCCAGGCCACCTTCGCCTCCAAGGTCGAAGTGGCCGGTGACAAGGTGAGCGTCACGCGCGAAGTGGACGGCGGCCTGGAGACCCTGCAGCTGAGCCTGCCGGCCGTGGTGACCACCGACCTGCGCCTGAACGAGCCGCGCTACGTCACCCTGCCCAACATCATGAAGGCCAAGAAGAAGCAGCTGGACACCGTCAAGCCCGAAGACCTGGGCGTCGATGTCAAGCCGCGCCTGAAGACCCTGAAGGTGACCGAGCCTGCCAAGCGCGGCGCCGGCGTCAAGGTGGCCGACGTGGCCGCCCTGGTCGACAAGCTGAAGAACGAAGCCAAAGTAATTTGACCCCCCCTGAGCCGCTTCGCGTCATCCCCCCCGGGGGACGACACCCTCGGTGCGGGGCGGCCCTTCCTCGGTGTCCCTTGCTCCGGCCGCGCCAGAACTGCAAGCCGCGGGCGATATGGGCACACCTAAGAAACCAAGAGAAAGACGACTGACATGACCTCTCTCGTTATTGCAGAACACGACAACGCCAGCATCAAGCCCGCCACCCTGAACACCGTCACCGCCGCCATCGCCTGCGGCGGCGACGTGCACGTGCTGGTGGCCGGCAGCGGCGCCGACGCCGCCGCCCAGGCCGCCGCCCAGATCGCCGGCGTCAGCAAAGTCATCCTGGCCGACGGCGCCAGCCTGAAGGACGGCCTGGCCGAGAACGTCGCCGCCCAGGTTCTGGCCATCGCGTCCAACTACAGCCACATCCTGTTCCCCGCCACCGCCGGCGGCAAGAACGTGGCCCCCCGCGTGGCTGCCAAGCTCGACGTCGCCCAGATCAGCGACATCACCAAGGTGGACAGCCCCGACACCTTCGAGCGCCCCATCTACGCCGGCAACGCCATCGCCACCGTGCAAAGCGCTGATGCCACCAAAGTGATCACCGTGCGCACCACCGGCTTCGACGCCGCAGCCGCCACCGGTGGCTCCGCTGCCGTGGAGAAGGCCGACGCCGCCGCCGACTCCGGCAAGAGCAGCTTCGTGGGCCGCGAAGTCACCAAGAGCGACCGCCCCGAGCTGACCGCCGCCAAGATCATCGTCTCCGGTGGCCGGGCGCTGGGCAGCAGCGAGAAGTTCAACGAAGTGATCACGCCGCTCGCGGACAAGCTGGGCGCGGCCATCGGCGCCAGCCGCGCGGCGGTGGATGCGGGCTACGCCCCCAACGACCTGCAGGTGGGGCAGACGGGCAAGATCGTGGCGCCGCAGCTGTACATCGCAGCGGGCATCTCGGGCGCCATCCAGCACTTGGCGGGCATGAAGGACTCCAAGGTGATCGTGGCGATCAACAAGGACCCGGAGGCGCCGATCTTCAGCGTGGCCGACTACGGGCTGGAGGCCGATCTCTTCACCGCCGTGCCGGAGCTGGCCGGGCGCCTCTGACCTCTCTTGAACGACAGGCCCGGGCGAGACGCGCGGGCCTGTCCACCCGGGCCAGAGCGGCACGCCAAGCACGTGCGCCGGCCCTCTTCCTTTCCCTTCGGAGACACAACGCATGCCCATGCTTCGCAACCGCCGCAGCCTGCTGGCGGTGACCCTCGCCAGCCTGGCGGGCGCCTGCTTCACCGCCCCCTCAGCGGCCAGCGACTTTCCTTCCAAACCGATCACGCTGCTGGTGCCGTTCCCGGCCGGCGGCTCGACCGACCGCCACATGCGCACGCTGGCCGATCTGGCCAGCAAACAGCTCGGCCAGCCCATCATCGTGGAGAACAAGCCCGGCGCCGGCGGCACCCTGGGCCCCGGCATCATGGCGCGCACGGCGCGGCCCGACGGCTACACGATCACGCAGTTCCCCATGTCCATGCTGCGCATGGCACACATGCAGAAAACGGCGTGGAACCCGCTCACCGACTTCACCTACATCATCGGCGTCTCGGGCTACACCTTCGGCTTCACGGTGCGCTCCGACTCGCCCTACAAGAGCTTCAACGAGTACATCACCGCGGCGCGCAAGAACCCCGGCAAGGTCGAATACGGCTCGACCGGCATCGGCTCCTCCCCGCACCTGCTGATGGAGGAGCTGGCCGGCAACGCCAAGGTCACCCTCAACCACGTGCCGTTCAAAGGCAATGCCGATCTGCAGCAGGCCCTGCTGGGCGGCCATGTGGGAGCGCAGAGCGATGCCTCGGGCTGGGACACCTATGTGGACGGTGGCCAGATGCGCCTGCTGATGACCTTCGGCGAGAAGCGCACCCAGCGCTGGCCGGACGTGCCCACGGCCAAGGAGCTGGGCTACGGCGTGGTGTCCACCTCGCCCTACGGTCTGGTGGGCCCCAAGGGCATGGACCCGGCCATCGTCGCCAAGCTGCACGATGCGTTCAAGAAGGCCATGGACGACCCGCGCCATGCCGAGGTGCTCAAGCAGCTCAACCAGGATGCTTGGTACCGCTCGGGCTCGGACTATCTGCAGTGGGCCAAGGAGGCCTATGCCAAGGACAAGGTGCTCATCGACCGTCTGGGCCTGAGCGCACAGTGAGCCGCCTGCGGCCCTTTTTTGACACCACCTCCCGGGAGCGCTCTCATGTCCGATCTCCTCCCCGCGCCGGGCGCCCCTTTCCGCCCGCTGGCCGATCTGATACGGCTGCATGCAAGCCAGCGCCCGCAGGCCCTGGCGCTGCGCGACGACCAGCAGACGCTGGACTATGCGCAGCTCGACGCGCTCATGGACCGCATCGCCGCGAACCTGCAGCAGCGGGGCATCCGCCCGGGCGAGGCGATCGCCATCTGTGCGCTGAACTCGGTGCGCTACGCGGCGCTGTTCCTGGGCGCGCTGCGCGCCGGCGTGGTGGTGGCGCCGCTGGCGCCCTCGTCCACGCCCGACAGCCTGGCCTCCATGTTGCGCGACGCGCAGGCCCGCTGCCTGTTCGTGGATGCGGCAGCGCCGCAAGGGGAGGACGCTGCGGGCGACGCTTTGCCCCGCATCTCGCTGGACGGCATCGCGCCCGGTCAGCCCTTCGCCGACTGGCTGGCAGCAGGCGAGGGCGCGCCGCTGCAGGCCGTGGACGTGCAGCCGCAGGCGGCCTTCAACATCATCTACTCGTCCGGCACGACGGGCACGCCCAAGGGCATCGTCCAGTCCCACGGCATGCGCTGGGCCCACGTCTGCCGTGGCGGCATGTACGCCTATGGGCCGGACAGCCGCACGCTGCTGGCCACGCCGCTGTACTCCAACACCACCTTGGTGGTGTTCTTTCCCACGCTGGCGTTCGGCGGCTGCGTGCACCTGATGGCCAAGTTCGATGCCGCGCGCTACCTGCAGATCGCAGCGCAGCACCGCACCACGCACACCATGCTCGTGCCCGTGCAGTACCAGCGCATCATGGCGCTGCCGGAGTTCGGTGCGCACGACCTGTCCGCCTTCCAGTACAAGTTCTGCACCAGCGCGCCGTTCCGTGCGGCGCTCAAGGCCGACGTACTGGCCCGCTGGCCGGGCGCGCTGATCGAGTTCTACGGCATGACCGAGGGCGGCGGCACCTGCATCCTGGAGGCGCATCGGCACCCCGGCAAGCTGCACACCGTGGGCCAGCCCGCGACCGGCCATGACATCCGCCTGATCGACGAGGCGGGCCGCGAGGTGCCCGCGGGCGAGGCCGGCGAAGTGGTCGGCCATTCGGCCGGCATGATGACCGGCTACCACGGCCAGCCCGAGAAGACGCGCGAGGCGGAATGGTTCGATCCCACGGGCAAGCGCTTCATCCGCACGGGCGATGTGGGCCGCTTCGATGCCGAAGGCTTCCTCACGCTCATCGACCGCCGCAAGGACATGGTCATCAGCGGCGGCTTCAACATCTACCCCAGCGATCTGGAGGCGCAGCTGCGCGCCCACCCGGCAGTCGACGATGTGGCCGTGGTGGGCGTGCCGTCCGAGCAGTGGGGCGAAACGCCGGTGGCCTTCGTCGTGCCACGCGCGGAGGAGTCCGCCTCCGCGAGCGAGGTCATGGCCTGGTTCAACGAGCGTGTCGGAAAGACCCAGCGGCTGGCCGACCTGCGCTTCGTGGATGAACTGCCGCGCAGCGCCATCGGCAAGATCCTCAAGCGCGAACTGCGCGATCTGTACCAGGCGCCGGCAGGCTGAACCCGGCCCCCCCCACAACCCTTCAGGAGGACTCCATGCATTCCCCTACCGCCCTCTCCGCTGTCCGCAGCCAGGTCTCTGCCGAAGAATGGCAGACCCGTGTCGAACTGGCGGCCGCCTACCGGCTGGTCGCGCATTTCGGCTGGGACGACCTGATCTTCACGCACATCTCGGCCCGCGTGCCGGGCCAGGCGGACCAGTTCCTGATCAACCCCTACGGCATGCTGTTCGACGAGATCACGGCCTCCAGCCTGGTCAAGGTGGACCACGCCGGCACGCCGCTGATGGCCTCGGAGTACGACGTGAACCCCGCGGGCTTCGTGATCCACAGCGCCATCCACGACGCCCGGCCCGAGGTGCAGTGCGTGCTGCACACCCACACGCGCTACGGCGTGGCGGTGTCGGCCCAGGCGGACGGCCTGCTGCCCATTTCGCAGCAGTCGATCTTTCCGCTGGCGCGGCTGGCGTACCACGACTACGAAGGCGTGGCCCTGCGCGACGACGAGAAGCCGCGCCTGGTGGCCGACCTGGGCCAGAGCAACTGCCTGATCCTGCGCAACCATGGCCTGCTGACCTGCGGGCGCAGCGTGGCCGAGGCGGTGCTGGGCATGTACACGCTGGAGTCGGCCTGCCGCATCCAGATCCTGGCGCAGTCGGGCGGCGGGGCGCTGACGCGCATTCCCGACGCCATCATTTCCACGGCGGTGGAGCAGTCGCGGCAGGTCACCAAGGGCAAGGGGGCCGGGCTGGCCTGGCCCGGCCTGCTGCGCCGGCTGGACCGCATCGATCCGAGCTACCAAGACTGATACAGCCTGAGCCGCTGCGGGTCCGCTGCCATCGCGCGCAGCGTGCGGGGCTCAGCACCATGGGGAAAGCAATGGGAATCCTGGTCAACATCCATCCGAGCATGGGCGCGCCCATCGTCGATGCCCTGCGCCGGCTCGCGCCGGACGAAACCGTCTGGGCCCACCGCGACGAGGCGCCCGCCGATGCGGTCGAGGCCATGCTCGCGTGGAGCCTCAAGCCCGGCACCTTGCCGGCCTACCCGCAACTGAAGCTGCTGTGCGCGCCCAGCGCGGGCGTGGACAAGCTGGTCTCGGTGCCCGACCTGCCCGCCGATCTGCCGGTGGTGCGCACCGTGGACCCGCAGCAGCATGTGGAGATCGCCCAGTACGTGGTGGGCACCACGCTGCGCCACACGCGTGAGTTCGCGCTGTTTGCCGAGCAGCAGCGGCGGGGCGAATGGCTGCGCCGTCCCGTGCGTGCCAGCGCACGGTGCCGCGTGGGCCTGCTCGGACTGGGCGCGGTCGGGCGCTTCGTCGCCGGTGCCCTGCAAGCCATCGGCTACCCGGTCGCCGGCTGGAGCCGCAGCCCGAAGGCCATCGAAGGCGTGACCACGCACAGCGGCGACGGCGGCCTCGCGCACTTGCTGGCCCACAGCGACATCCTGGTCTGCGCCTTGCCGCTCACGGACGGGACGCGTGACCTGCTCGACCGGCGCACCCTGTCCCTCCTGCCCCAGGGCGCGTACCTGATCAACGTCGGGCGTGGAGAGCAGGTGGTGGAAGCCGACCTGCTGGCGCTGCTGGACAGCGGCCACCTGGCCGGCGCCGCGCTGGACGTGCTGCGCGAAGAGCCGCCCCGTCCCGGCGATCCGCTCTGGAACCATGCCAAGGTCTTCGGCACGCCGCACATCGCCGCCCAGGCTTCGCCGGAGACCATCGCCCGCCAGTGCCTGGACAACCTGCAGCGCGTGCGCGCCGGCCAGCCGGTGCTGAACCGGGTCGATCTCGCCCAGGGCTACTGAGACTTGTTTCCCGGCGCCATGCCATGGCGCTTTGCACCACCACAACCATTCCACAGGAGACACCCATGCGATCCCTTCCTTCCCGCCGCAGCTTCCTCCGCAGCGGCTCCGCCTTGGCCGCAGGCGCCGTGCTGGCGGCGCCCACGTGGGCGCAGAGCCCCTGGCCTGCCAAACCGATCCGCATCGTCGTGCCCTACACGGCGGGCGGATTCACCGACCAGATGGCGCGCCTGCTGCAGGTGGGCCTGCAGCAGCGCCTGGGCCAGCCGGTGATCGTGGACAACAAGCCGGGGGCCAACAGCATCATCGGCGTGGATGCCGTGGCCAAGGCCGCGCCGGACGGCTACACCTTCGGCGTGTTCATCGCCGCCTACGCGGCCAACACCACGCTGTATCCCAAGCTGCCCTACGACCCCAAGAAGGACCTGGTGGGCGTGTCGCTCATGGGCGTGTCCCCGTTGGTGGCGGCCGTGCCGATGAACGCGCCGTTCAAGACCACGGCCGAACTGGTGGCCTATGCGCGCGCCAACCCGGGCAAGCTCAGCTTCGCTTCGTCCGGCAC
>JAAIGF010362838.1_pt1 | contig 11140 bp, 12 predicted proteins | sample 6487441 | NCBI WGS metagenome assembly JAAIGF01 (sample SAMN13974129, study PRJNA590717) | phyllosphere metagenome | biome: pepper field; feature: multiple bacterial spot infested pepper fields; material: pepper leaves; isolation source: leaves from pepper fields | host: Capsicum annuum ...
TAAGGACTCGTTTAACTTTTTGCAGGGAAACGGCATCTACGAGGAGGGCATCATGCATTTTTTAAAGCAGATGAAAAACACCATTTGGACGCATTACGATGCCTTTACCAGCGATGCGCAGGCGCTTAGCGCCATCTTTATGCTGATCTTCTTTTCCATCCGTGCCTATGAAATGATGTCGGGCGACAAGCAGCTGGAGATTATGCCGCTGCTAAGGCCATTTGGTCTGATCATGGTCATTCTTTGGTGGCCGACCTTTACACGCGTGTTGGCTTATCCAACGGACATTGTTGCAGCAAGGACCGAAGCGATGTTCGATGGTAGCCAGACCGAGATCAACAACCTCCGCTTGCAGCGCGCTAAGCTTATGCTTGATCTTTCCAACCAGATCCTAACGGTGCAGGCTGAAGCCGAGACGGCAAAGACTGAAGCGGATACCTGGTATGAAAATGCTTGGGAGTCGGTGAAATCCAGCGTCAAGGAAGGCTTTTCGACGGTATGGAACCCGATTGTGGAGATGAGGAATCGCTTGCAGGCGGGCTTTCAGCTGATGGTGACGTCACTCGTAGAAACCCTCGCTATCTGGTTTCTGCGAATCTGCGTATATGTGATATTTATCATTCAGATTATTTTTTCAACCATCCTGATCATCCTTGGTCCGTTTGCCGTAGCGGCAAGCATCTTGCCGGCATTCCGGGATTCGTTCTCAACCTGGATAGCCCGTTTTATATCGGTCAACCTGTATTCGGGCATTGCCTATTTGGTGATGTATATCGCCTCCCTCTTTCAGCATTATGCCATGGAAGCCGAAATCAGCCGCTATCAAGTGCTGGTTGGTAGCGAAGGTGCGGATATAGAAAAAATAGCCTGGTTTCTAGGCAATGGTGTGGTCTCCTTTGGGATCGTCATTGTAACCTTTGTCATCGGAGGGCTTACCATGTTGACCGTGCCGAGTATATCCACATGGATAATTTCTACTTCCGGAATTTCATCTGCCGCTTCCACTGTCGGAAGGCATGCGCCTATGATAAGCGGGATAGCTGGTAAGCTTCTTGGAAAATCTAAATAGTCCACTATGATCATAAAAAATATTGAAGGTAAGGTACGCCTTGCCACCTTTATTGCCGCGGGAAGCCTCGCGGCATCGGTGCTGATCGTACTGATCATTTCCTTTTTTGCCTACCAGCAGGTGTCTTCTGCAAGGCAGAGCATCTATATCATGGACTCGGGCAATGTGCCGATACGCGCTAGCCAGACCGATGTACAGATGAACCGCGAGGCAGAGTACCGCTCGCACGTTGGGCGATTTCATAACTTGTTCTTTTCACTGACGCCCGATGATAAATTCATGGAGTACCAGATGAAGCAGGCGATGTACCTGATCGATGAGAGTGGGGCGCTCCAGTATAATAACCTCAAGGAGAAAGGTTTTTTTAGCTCGGTTCTTTCTTCGAGTGCAGTGCTTACCATTCGAACCGACAGTATCGTTCTGGATCTGCCGAGCCGCTATTTCCGCTTTTACGGTACCCAGAAGATTGATAGGCGAAGCTCAACGATTACCCGATCGCTAGTGACCGAAGGTTATCTAGCTGATCTAGAGATTCGTTCGGAGAACAATCCCCATGCGGTGCTGATCACCAAATGGAAGACCATCGAAAACAAAGACCTACAAAATGTCCAGAAAAACAACTTTTAATAGTGCTGAGGAGCGCGTGGGGACGGACTGGGGTAAAAAGTTTAAGCGGCTTATACAGCGATATCCGGGTTCTATTTTTGGCGGGATGTTGTTTGTTATGTTGGTCTCGGCCGTCTGGATGTTCGCTTTTAAGCAAAGAGAGCCTACATCTATCGGGCTCCTGATCGGACCTTCCAAGATTGGTCTAGATACCATTAGTGCTAAGTTACCCTCGATTTCTAGCACCCACACTGCGCTAACCCAGGTGCTGGACTTGCAATCCCAAATCCAGCTGCTGATCGATAAAGATAGCCTGACCACGAGTGACAGCCTGCTACTGATCGATGCGCTCGAGCGGTTCGAGTCCATTCAAAAGTCCATGCAACTAAACAATGCTTCACCATGAAAATAGACTTTAATACACCACGGTACGTAGTGCCGCTAATCCTGCTCCCTTTTCTCTGTATATTCTTTTATATCTATAAATCGACCTTTGACAAGCCTGTAGTAGACCAGGCGGGTAAGGACTCTCTGCAAACTGGTATTGCCGATGTGTCCGAGGAGGTTCGCAAAAAGGCGCTCACCGGAAAGCTGGAAGCTTACCGTGACCAGTACCGGCAGGCCGATGGCTATACCGCTGTTGGGCTGATTCAGGAAGAGGAAACTGAAAAGGAGCTTCCCAGCACACTTTACAACATGCGTGAGCGGGAAATATTGGACTCGATCGATAGGGTGACCAAGAACCGCTACCGGCCTGAGCAAAGCAGCTCTTTTCCGGATGCCACCAAGCGAAGGGCCTACTTTGATGCCGAAGATCGCGCGATGGAGGAGGCCTTGGCAAAGCTGTCGGCTTCACCGCCGAGAACTGAACCTTCCAGAGCAGCAGTGCGGGAAGACCCTATGGAGCTGTTTCGTAAGCAGATGCAGCTAGTTGATAGTATGGGAAAAGCGAATGATCCCGATTATCAGGCCGAGCAGCGGCGTAAATTGGCTGAGCAAGAGCAGTACGCAGCTGCGTCATCAAATCCGGTGCTTCCGGTTAGCAAGGAAGGCAGCCATACCGATGGCTTTAATACCATTCGGCCTGCCAAGAGCGAAAGCTTCATTTCGGCAATCATAGACCAAAACATCACGGGCTATGTGGGTTCTAGACTCCGCATTCGACTGCTCGAAGATATCCGGGCCGGATCAGTTCCCATTAAAAAGGGAACGTACCTGTATGCACAGGTGTCGGGCTTCAGCGGACAACGCGTCTACCTGACTATCAGCTCTACCATGCGCGGCGAGCAGATCCTGCCGATCAACCTAGAGGTGTACGACCATGACGGTATGCGCGGACTATTTGTTCCTGCTTCAGAATTTCGGGAATTTACCAAGGAACTGGGCGGTAATGCCTCCCAAGGGATTACCATGCAGCAAATGGAAGGCAATAGCCAGCTGGCGATGAGCATGGTGCAAAAGGTATTCCAGTCCACCAGCACCGCGGTCAGCAAGATGATCCGCCAGAACAAGGCCAAGATCAAGTACAGTACGATTGTCTATTTGATCGATCCCCAGCAGTTGCAATCATCCTTTTAACTCAATTTAATTTATCCATGAAATCTCTTCTTTTATTTATTGCGGCAATACTTGCCGCCCTGTCACTGCAGGCGCAGCAGTCGCCTGCTACTTTTCGTAATCAGCTCCCGCAACTACTACTGGAAGCTGGGGTATCCTTGCACATTATTTCTCCCGAGCCGATAAGTTACGTGGATATTTCTTCGGAGCAGATTATTGGCGATCTGCCCCAGGAAAATGTACTCCGCCTAAAGTGGACACCGGATTCGTTAGTTGGGAGTACAGCACGAACAGACATTAGCTTGGGCGTTCTGACCGTTGTAGGGGAAAGCTTTATGGCGCAGTATGACCTTTGCTTTAATGCTCGTGCAGGCATGGCCTTTATTCCAGCCAGTTATACTATTAATCCGAGCGAAATTAAACCGCTGGTCGGTGAGCAGCATGTTTCCACTGCCGAACTCCGGGAGCATGCGCTCGCGATGCTTGCGAATCGAAAGTCTTCGCCCATTCGTAAGACAAGGGATCACCGAGCGGGACTGCAACTCAATGCCGTCTACACGCTTGGCGATCTGGTGCTGCTGGATATCACGGCAACTAATAGTACCAATTTACGCTACGAGATAGACCAGCTTCGCATGAAGATCGAGGATCGAAAGATCACCAAGGCCACCAATGTGCAGGCGATCGAAATAGAACCGATCTGGCAGCTTTATCCGCACGATAGTTTTAAGCGAAGCTTTCGCAATATCTACGTGCTGCGCAAGATGACCTTTCCGGCAAACAAAGTGCTGCATATCCAGCTTTCTGAAAAGCAGCTCTCCGGCCGCACGCTGGATTTGAAGGTCAAGTATAAGGATATCCTTAAGGCGGACACCTTTTAATTAAGGGATGGTATTTTCTTTTTTATCGTGTTATAAATTGATCAACAATGGAGGAATCTAAAGAGCAGCAGTCCCTGCACCGCTTTCTGAGGTTTGCGATCTACCTGCTGGTGCTGCTTGATATCGCGCTGTTTGCCTTCGCTGGCGACCTGCTGGATATCGAAGCTTTTGCTCGGAATGGCGGTTTTGTGCTGCTGGAAAAGCTCGCCAGGTTCAAGATCTACGAGCATCCCTTCTATGCGAAACTCTTTACGCTGATGATTATGGCGCTGGTTTCCATCGGCACGCTGAGCCGAAAGAGTAAGGATCTGGAGGTTAAAAGGGCTATTGGTATTCCGTTTTCGCTGGGGATTGTGCTGCTATGCCTGTCCATATGGATATACGAGCTGATGCCTCCTGGTGGGGCCAGATGGGATCATTGGTATAAAGCCGCTTATGTGCTTTTTACGCTCGGTGGGACATTGCTGCTTCATTTGGCGCTGGACAATGTCTCCAAGATTATCAGCTCCAAGCTTGGAAAAGATAGATGGAATATTGAGGGAGAATCTTTTATGCAGCGGACCAAGCCGAAGCAAGGACGCTTTGTGGTCAATATTCCCATGCTGTTCTATTATAGGGGTAAGGTGCGCAAAGGCTATGTAGTACTGGAGAACGTCTTTCGCGGAACGCTGCTCATCGGTACGCCAGGTAGTGGAAAGAGCTTTGGCGTAGTGATGCCGGTCATCCGGCAGTTTGTGGCGCTGGAATTTACCATGTTAATCTATGACTTTAAGTTTCCGGATCTAGGCAAGGTAGCTTACTATCATTACCTGCTGGCTAAACAGGCCGGCAAGTGCGAGGATTACGACTTTCATGTGGTTAATCTTACCGAGCCGCAGAAAAGTAGGCGTCTTAACCCTTGGCGGAGTGAGTATTTGCAGTCACTGGCCGATGCCTCCGAAACGGCTGAAGCTTTGGTGGAGGCCATGAAGAAAGGTGATGCCTCGGGTGGAAGCGATCAGTTCTTTACCCAATCGGCCATCAACTTTCTGGCCTCCTGCATCTATTTTTTTTCCAAACATGAGGGTGGCCGTTATTCTAGCTTTCCGCATGTGCTTGCTTTTTTGAACCGTTCTTACGAGGAGATCTTTACGGTGCTGTTCTCTAATCCCGAACTGGAATCACTGCTTTCACCGTTTATGACGGCATTTAAAGCCAAGGCTTTTGATCAGCTCGAAGGGCAGGTGGGGACGCTGAAGGTATTTATCAGCCGGCTTGCCACCAAAGAAACATTTTGGGTGTTCTCGGGCGATGACTTTGAGCTGAAGGTCAGTGACCCGCGCAATCCTTCCATTTTGGTGCTGGCCAATGATCCCAATACGCAGAGCATAAATTCGGCCTGCTATTCGGTGATCTTGAACAGGATTACTCGTCTTGTTAATTCCAGAGGTAATAAGCCTGTTGGGCTAATTATCGATGAGGCACCAACGCTTTATGCACACAAGATCGAGAACCTGATCGCACAGGCGCGTAGTAACCTCACAGCGGTACTGATCGGTTTACAGGAACTCCCGCAGTTCCACCAGCAATATGGGAAGGAGACAGCAACAACGATTACTTCGGTGGTCGGGAACGTCCTTTCTGGATCGGTCCGCAACAAGGAGACCTTGGATTGGCTGGAGCGGATCTTTGGGAAAGTCAAGCAGATGAGCGAAAGCCTTTCCATAGATCGGTCAAAAACTTCGGTATCGATTTCCGAGCGGTTAGAGCCGCTCATCCCCGCTGGGAAGATTGCCTCACTCAAAGCGGGAGAGATGGTAGGGATGCTGGCCTCCGACGCTGTAGAGGATTACACGGGTAGATATGAGCCTTCGGCAATCAATTGCAGGATCAATTTGGATGTGGAGGCGATCAAAAAAGAGGAAGCGCAGTACAGAGAACTACCCGTTTTTTATGATTTTGGCGGGCGGAAGGATGAAATCTTGCTGGCAAACTTTGCCCAGATCAATGCGGAAGTAACGCAGATTGTGCTGGGCTTTCGTCCAAGTGTCAGTGGTAAGTAGCTGTTGGTTAGTATTTGTGTTATGATAGTACGTTTTCCTATCACGTCTTATTATAGGCCTCCATAGCAGCATAGAAGTCGTTCGCGTCCCGGATTGTTGTCGCAAAAAACTGGCTAAATAGCTCCAATTGCAGGCCGATTAGCCACAGATCTATGCTGTCCGGCTTATTATGAAAGTTATCCAAGTACCACTTAAAGAAATCTTCACGTGCTTTTGCGCGAAGGACCATTTGCCGAAGCGGATTGTTCCCACCGATTCTGTCCATGTTAGGGTGCTATTTAATGCTAATAAAAATTGATTTGCGATACGATTGGCGCGTACTTATCTATGCGCTAGTACTTAATTATCGCTATCTACGCTTTTTGTTGCGCTATGGTTTTACGGCTATAAAAAATACTTGATCACCTTTATTATGCCTAGACAGTTTTACTCACTACTACTGCTCATAGCATGTTTTAGTGCAAGCGCTTTTGAAGTTGGAGCGCAAGGAAAAGAGCCCATTGACTCGCTTGGGACTGATTCAGTAGTTGAAGGGGCTCATTTTGAGCGGGAGACCGATATGCTCCGTTCAGCAAACCAGCTTTTGGTATGTACGCCGGTAAGGATGCCAAAGATTACCTCGCGCTTTGGAATGCGCACACATCCGATAACCGCAAAGCGAAGTTTTCATAACGGAGTGGATCTTAGCTCCAGTGATCCTATCGTGATGTCCGTGCACGAAGGTATGGTGGACGAGGTCGGTGAGCATCCGTACTTAGGCAGATTTGTCCGCATTGATCATGGCGGCGTATATAGTATCTATGGGCATCTTTCCGCTTGCCTTTTAGAGGCTGGCGATGGGGTAAGCGCAGGGCAGGCCATCGGCATCATTGGACGAACGGGCCGTGCAACGGGCATTCACCTGCATTTTAGTATACGGATCGGTAATCGATACGTAGATCCAATTCGTTTCCTGCTTGTCTTGCAGGAAAAATTCAAAAACAAATAATTTTACATGTTATGCAATACCTATTTAAAGAAGCAGAGCTTCCGCTGGAAGCCCTGCAAACCCTGAACCTGCTAGAAAAGGGGAAGGTCAACATTGATAACGATAGCCTGGAAGCTATGTTTTCAGGTAGGCGATCAGCACTCCTTGCAATTAGCGATATCCAGCTGGAGAATTTCAAGATAGCAAGGCTGGAAGCCAAACTATCGCTTCTTAGAGACGAGGACGGCGAAGTGGAGTTACTGATCCATCCGATCTATCGGAGCGCGCAGCAGCACCATCTTCTGGATCAGCAGGCTAGTGAGCAATTGATCTCTGGTGAAAAGGACAGACACGTGGTAGAAGTCGATATGGGCACTGATCACCGAAAGAAGGTGGTTATTGAGTACGACGAAGAAACAAGGGAATTTCTAAGTTACGATTCGGCAAAAGTGCAGATTCCTTCGCGCATAAACGGGGAGGAGCTGGATACCGAACAACAGGAGGCTTACAGACTTGGACAGCCGGTTTCGATCTATGATGATACCACCGTGCAATACCGCGTCAGTGAGCCGAAGGGAATTTTGGCTAATACCGAAAAACTGATGTTCACCTTCGATGATGAAAGCGGGGTAGAGCATGTTATGCTGAGTGGCATCAGGAATCTGAGGGATAGTTTTCATAGACAGCTCGATTACAACAGCGCTTCCTACCAGCGTGCCTTGCAGATTATGCTGAAAGATAATTTTCCGCATTTAAGTAATATGGATTTGCAGTCGAGTCAAACGGTGGATCGATTACGCTCACGGTAGGCGCTGTTATATTTTCCTTTAGTGACGAGCCATTGCGTTACAGAGTCGCATAGTATTAACCCCTTCCCCTTTAAAATCTAATCTATTACAATATGAACGAGAACAATTTAGAGTACCTGAAAAAGACGCTTGACAACCTAGGATTTGATAACAAGCTTAACGAGGTGCTGGAAACGGCTATTCGCCGGGAAATCCCAAACTTTAGCTTAGGCATTCAGACCACGCATCGCCCGCTGGATAGCATTGATCCAAAAGCAGCTAGGACGGAGAAGCTCTTCTTTGATCTGAATTTTAACCGCTCCAAGGACAGTGATATGTACTTTCTGAATGACTACAAGGTAACCTTGCAGCAAAAGGATAACCCTATCACGCGCTCACATACTTTTAACTTGGAACGTGATTACCGTGTGACCGCTTTGCAGGCCTTCAAGTTACTGTCTGGGCAGTCTGTTGAAAAGGAGGTATTCTTACGAACCAAGAATGAGCAAAATCAGGAAAATATTGCCAAGCAGGAGCGTACGCCAGTATGGTTCAAGCTCAATCTTGAAGTCAAAGATGCTTATGGTAACCATCCCATGCGAACCTTCCGCCCAGAATACGGCTATGATCTAGACGTGGCCCTTAAGAAATATCCAATCAAGGGTGTTAAGGATACCGAAAAGCTGCAGGAGATAGGCAAAGCCCTTCGCAGCGGGAATATCGTGCAAGCGGATCTGCAAATCGGCAAGCGAACCGTACCGGTTACCTTGGCTGCCAATCCGCAAATGAAGACTATCGACATCTACGATAAAGATAGAAGCCAAATCCGCGATGAAGTGATCTTTGCAGATAAGTCAGCAGCAAAAAGTGTACGAGTGCCAAGGTCTTCAGAATTGGCAAAGGATCGTGACACTGCACAGCAGCAGACCGAACCCTACAAACAAGAAGCTGAGCAGGTACAATCCAGTAAGCGAGCTAGATAACAGCAATTGTCGTGTATAAGATTTTGCAGAAGATTGACCGGATAAGAGCTGCAGGCCAAGCAACACTGAATCTGAAGCCGGGATCCGCGTTTTTCCATTTAAATGGAAAGCGCTATAAAGTTGAAACGATTGGTCCAGCAGATTATAGCTGTAGTGTAAAGCTGCTAATTGAGGGAAAGTTGGTGGATTTTACGATTAAAGAAATCTTGTAAAATCTATTTGGGGCCTCAATAATTACTAATTGATGGGAGGGCAGTATAAATATCGTATTGTCCTCCTGTCTCTATCGAAAAGAAACCTATGTCTCGTATTACAATTCGAAGAAACAAAATAAGCAAGGGTAGGGAAACCCTATATCTGGATGTATATCCACCGGTGCCGAATCCAACGACTGGAAAATTGCAGCGGAAATACTATTTAAAAGCGTTTGTTTACACCGATCCCAGTGGAAACCTGCAACGGAAGCATAATAGTGAGACATTGCAGCTCGTTGAACATATGCGCGCAAAATTTCAATTGGAAGTTCAAGCGAAAAGGTACGATTTTATATCGGAATCTAGGCTAAATGCTAATTTCATCGATTTTTTTGAAGCACAAGCTGAGAAACGATATGGAAATTCCAACTGGCGAATGGCGGTGGAATATTTTAAAGCATTTGCAGGAGATGTTTTTCCACTCAGTTATTTGAACGAAAACGTATGCGAGGAGTATGCTCAATTTCTACTATCCTCACCTGCGAAGGGGCGGGCAAACAAAAAAATTGGGACTAATACAGCAGTATGTTATTATAATCGGTTTAAAAGTACATTAAGACTCGCATTTAAGAAGCGATTGCTTTCGGTTGATCTCGCTTCACTCATAGATGGTATTCCATTAGAATCTACGCATCGTGAATTTCTACAATTGCACGAGTTGGAAAAATTGGTGCAGGTCCCATGTGATTGCCCATTGGTGAAAAAGGCAGGCTTGTTTTCAGCATTAACTGGATTTCGCTATTCTGATGTCGTAGCACTACAATGGAAAGATATCAGAGGCGTATCTGGCGATTTTTACATTAGCTACAAGCAGAAAAAAACTAGTAATCAAGAATATTTTCCTTTAGCCGATCGTATTGTGAATTTAATCGGTGCTCGAAAGGCCGACGAAATCAAGGTTTTTGAAGGCTTAAAGTACGATCAGGTTGTTAGACATCTGCCAAAATGGATGCAGCTTTCAGGAATTGAACGACATGTCACCTTTCATTGTTTTCGACATACCTTTGCCACCTTGCAAATTGCAGCTGGTACATCGATCTATACCGTTTCAAAGTTATTGGGTCATAAGCATATTCAAACTACTGAAATTTATGCCAAAATAGTGGATAACTTAAAGAAGGAAGCGACAGAACGAATTCAGCTAAAAAGTCTACAATCGCAGTATTTGATAACGACTGCGGAAATTTAAATCTTAATCACTCATATGAACCTTAATCTAGAAAAAAATGAATGTACCGTCATGTACTGATGAACAGCTGCATGAAAAGCTTGCGCAAATCATGCAAAGATTGGCCATTATCGAATCTAGAATAGCAGCTAGGCCTCAAGTTCTTGAAGAAGCAAGTGACTATTTAAACGCACTAGAAGCATCTAAATTTTTAAATCTGACCAAAGGAACGTTATATTCTAAGGTTTGTAGGAAAGAGATTCCGGTCTACAAAAAAGGAAATCGACTGTATTTTTTACGCTCAGAATTAATTTCTTATATCAGCCAAGGCAAAAAGAATTTGTCAGAAGACCAAGATTCCAAAGCAGAATTAAAAATGCACAGTTTGGGACTTAAATACCGAAATTCATAATAGATGCTGCTTACAAGAGGTGGCTAACAATTATTGGTGACCAAAATTTAATTTCGACAGCTCCCAAGTTCAATAATCCTCTCTTAATTCCAATTAATAACGTAAATTGTGTAATTAAAATTAGTTTATGAAAAAATCGATAAATGGAAATTTTGTGTCCGACCGAGACGATTCTATATGTGTTCCTGTTTTATATGATATTGTACAGGAAGACAGTAATACAATTGTTTCAAACTTTCAATACTATATTGACTTGCCAGAATCGGAGATTCCAAATGACTTATATCCTACGAACTTTACCGTGAAAACAATTTTAAGGCCTGGAAACAGCGGTATGATTCCAACAGGATAGCAATAGCAATTCTGATTGGAATTCTTTAGTTTTGGGTGTAGCTAGCTAAGGGAAGATTACA
>JAAIGF010180536.1_pt1 | contig 11139 bp, 24 predicted proteins | sample 6487441 | NCBI WGS metagenome assembly JAAIGF01 (sample SAMN13974129, study PRJNA590717) | phyllosphere metagenome | biome: pepper field; feature: multiple bacterial spot infested pepper fields; material: pepper leaves; isolation source: leaves from pepper fields | host: Capsicum annuum ...
AATTGCGCCCATAGGGGTTTGCCGACAAACCCGTAAGATAGCTCATAGACAACGTCTTTGCGATGTTCGACCAGATAAAATTCAGCAAAATACTTATTGTCGTCCACTGAGAAATTGTAAACTTTTCTCGGTCCTGATTTTACTACATTGTCCGTATGCGCAACCGGCGAATCGAAAGCTTCGGAAACCTTTTTCTTTAAAGGAACGTCGTCGTAATAGTCGAGCTTACCCACATCTTTGCGGTAAATGATAAAAGACGTAAGCGTATCGGAAAGCGCTCGTTGGGAGAACTCATAGCCAAGGGCATTTGCTCGCTTGCGTAGAACCGATATCATCCGGCTATAAACGTCTGCTAGGCCAAACTCGTTCTCGCCGGAAAACTTCAATTGCGTTGGTTTTTCTTCCTTTAGGAAGCGCTCGATATAATGAACTACGGTTCCTAGTACCTTTAACGCGTTGCCATTGCTTCTGTCGGGCTCGTACGGGCGTTTGTCGCGATTATAGCCGTAGGACATCGACCAATTGTTATCATCGCGTGGGTCGACGGATATGGCGGTCGCTGAGTTGAATTGGACAAAGTATTTCTCTTTGCCCACCTTGAATTCGTAAAATTTTTCTCCGCGTGAGCCGACGTCTTTTCCAAACTTTTTAGGTGCCTTGTCGAATAGTTCATTAAGACGCATATCAGTAATCCGGCCTTTCGGTTTCGTAATTTGGCTTACCGGCGTATACCGGATCTTTCCCTAGAGCTTTGCGAACGGCTTCCTGCTCATCTTCGCCATCTTCTGAATCTGCAATGGCGCGCAAGCGCTTATGATACTGCATATCCCTTGGTTCTTTTTCGCCGTACGGGCTTTCGGCATCATAATGATATCCGTTATATTCAACCCAACTATGTCCGGGAAAGGTGCCGTCTTTATAGGTTGTTACCGAATCCACCTTCTTGGCGGCAGAACCCAATACCTTTGCTAGGCGATATGCAAAAACACCGCAGTTTCCGTTATTGATTCCCCAAGCGTCGTCACCAAATTTACCTATCAATTTGCGAATAATTTTAGAGACTTCGCTGCGGCTGTATTCGCGTTGAACTGCTTCGGTGATTCTATCTTTACCAACCTGTGGCTTTGTATCGAATGCTTCGTAAAACATATCGACGGTTTCATCTATCTTGCTTTTCGTTTTCGTGACTTTTTCAAAGTTTCTAGGTAACGTTGCTTCCTTATTATGTATGTAGAAAGATGACGATACGCTATCAGATTTGGTGGCAAGTTCATAACCCAAACTTGCAATACGGTTATGAAGAACGCTAGTCATTGAACGATATACTTTGTCTAGACCAAAGTATTTTTCGCCGGAAAAGCTAAGAGATTTGGGCTTTTCTTGCTTTAGAAATCTTTCAACGTACGCAACGACTGTAGACAATACTTTGAAAGGTTCTTTAGAACCTTCTTGCTTATTCTCAGGATCTCTAGATTTCGGAGACCACGGATCGCACTCCCCCTCATATCCGTATGTTACCGTCCAGTTACCGTTACCGTCCAAGTGTTCGAAGCCGATGTAGTATTTTACCGAGTTAACTTCAAATTTGTGCATTACGGTGGAATCGTCTGGATCACGCGCAGTCGAAGGTGCTAGAGCTTCCGGCCTGTCAAAGGCTTCCGATACCTTTGATTTCTTTTCAACGGTTTTGTAGTGCGCCGGAACCGAAGACTTATCCTTCGTAATCACGAAGTATACCGCGCTGCGTCCGCTATTGGTTAAGATCGAGTATCCTAGCTTTTCAACTCTTGGAAGGATAACTCTTGTAAGTTGGTGATAAACGGAAGCAAGCTTGTTTTCCTTATCGCCGGTAAATTTCACCGTGTCTGGATCGAACTTATTGATGAAGTGTTCGGCAATCGCAACAACCTTGGATATGACCTTAACGGCGCTACCCGACGTCAAAGCGCCGGGTTGAAATCGCTCTTTACCGGCGTCTGCATATCCGTAATTGATCTCGTATCGACCTTTTCCGTGGTCCACGAAACGAACTTCATAGCGAACGTCGTCAACGGTAAAGAATGTATTTTTTACGCGCAGCTTGTCATAATCGTCGGTGCGATCATCGCCGTACTCGCCATCAAATTTATCGTTGAAAAGTTCGTCAAGACGCATTTCGAAATACCCATTTCAGGTATTTATTTGCGTTCAAAGCAAAGCGAGTCGAAATCTTTGGTAACGTCGATATGCTTGTATATCAGGCATTCACCCGGTTTATAACCCATCGACGCTAATTCCGGTTCAAACCGCCTCGCCATCTTGGCGTATAGCTTGAACCGGTTAGAATTTCCCTTATAGGCGTTTATCCGAATGTATTCTGGCTTGACAGTTTTAAGAAAATCCCGGAAGGCGGATAGTACCGTTGCGAAGATCTGGAATTCTCTTTTGTCTGTTCCGGTGACCTCGGTTCCGGCAAAATAGTTTTCGGTTGGACCGAAACCCATATCGCAGCAAGGTAGGTTTGTCTCCGGGTCGGAAGGTTTTATCCAACCAGAATTATCGATGGAACATATGACGGAATATTCTACGGAGTCTACGTGGAATTTGGCCTGCCAGTAATCGTTCGATTGCTGATCCCACTTGTAAGGAATGGTTCTATCGAAAAGCTCGTCCAACCGCACGTCAATATACCCTGTTTAAGGATATTTAGGGCTTCCATACAAAGTTTACTGGCGGCGAAGATAACAAATTAATGATACCACCGCCGCTAAAACGAAAGGACCAAAGAAGATAACGGCGTGACTCACCCTGCGGCCTTGCCATTTTCGAATTTTGCCTTCAACCGTTCAAAATCGCGCCGCTCTCTTTCTTCCGCCTTCTTCTTTCTCTTTTTGGCAGCGTCGTCTTGCTTCTTTTTCAAGGCAGCAGCGTCCGCCTCGCGCTTCGCCTTCTGCCTTTCAAGGGCTTCTTTGACAGACTCGATCCGGCGCGCAACAGACATTTCATCTTCACGGATCAATACCGGTCTTACGGACGAGTACCCCTTCGTAAATTCCGCAAGGACCATATGCATATTGTTTCGGAGGAATTGGTAATCCTCTTCAGACACGTCTTCCCAAGACGTGGTGCTATCTACGATGCGGCTATCATAGTTGCCGTAATCATCGCCGTTGTAATCTTCAACAAAAATAACCTTAATTCTTGGCATTATAAATCTCCTTTAAGCGTACGACATCCCACGAAGCAGGGACTCGAATCTACGAACAAAGCGTCTAGCGTCCTTTTCGGTTTTGAAAAAGATTGTATCGCCAGACCTATCTACCTTATCGTTAACGTCCCACGCTACTTCTTTTTCACCAACGTTGTCCTGTAGCCATTTTTCGGCAAATGAAGTCAGAACGTAATGCCGGTGGCCGATCTTTTGCCAGATAAGCTGCTGTGCGGGGGTTTCGATCTGAACGTTCAACGAGTTGATTTGCTTGAACACGTATCGGCGCGCAACAACTACTGCACGATAATCCTGACGATGTGGCTCATCGCTAGCGACGCACCAGCTATTGTCGTACGAAAGGGTAAGGCCGTATTTGAAATCTACGTGCTTGGACATTTATGCTTACTTTCTCAAAGGAAATCGATTTTTGTGTCTTTTTCGGTGTTTACCGTAAACTTCACAACACGAGCGGTAGACCAATCGATCTTGACGCTTTCAGCGCCGCGAGGTGGTCGAATATGCCGTTGCATTTGTTCTTCATTGATAAACCGGCGAACATAACCCTCAGAAGAGGTAAGGCAATGATGTAGATACGGTTGCCATCCGGTTTTCGTTCGAACCCATCGTTCGGTCGAAGAGCGTTCGGTGTTGTCAATGGAAAGAAGCAGAGGTTCTTTCTGAACCTCGCCGTCGATTTCGAAGGTTCCGGTTGCACAAACCGTATAGATGATTTCTTTTGTCGAAAGGTTCTTAAGGAAACCCTTAAGCGTATTGAGTAGACTCATTTACTTCCTCCTAAAACCCTTCTTAAAACGATAGGCGAAATACGACCCAAGCGCTAACAAGAAACCAATGGCAATTACCATTAGTTCTAGCATCTGCGCCAATAATGTCAAGAGTTTTCTGGCCATCTTATTTCAAGGAAATCCGAAACCGAACTATAGTTAACATTGATATTAACTTTTGGAATCATACCGGCTTTGAAGTTTGCAAGATCAACGTCGGTGATTTTGCAATGGCCGTTAACTTTGCCCTGAAGGATGGGCCCTTCTCCGTCGTCGTATATAAACGACAGATAACCTACGGAATCAACTAAGAAGATCTCCTGTGGGGTGAAATGATTTCTATACACGAATGTAGGTTCAACACGAACCAGATATCCATCGCTATCAAACCATTCCTCAAGATGTCGAAAATCTTCCAAGGTTCCTTTCATCTTGACGCCTAGGATTAGCTCGTCTGGTACGTTCTTCGGCTCGTACATATCAACGCCTTACAAAATCAGGGATACAAACGAATTTGACGCCGATATTTCCGTAAACAGTTTTCTGTAATTCCAGAACCGCCTTCGCGCATTCGTGTTCAGAATCGAACTTCGTGTATGCTGGATCAACCGGGTATGGTTGGATGGGACCACCTGCGATGTTTACCATCATAATGATGTAGCCGACGATTTGAACCGACATTAATTTTTCACCTTGATCATTGGAACGCAGTAAAATTTAAGATATCGGCTATTAGATTTTTCAAGCGTTTTTATGATTACTTCGCGTCCTGCCTCGCAGGCGTCGATTGTTTCGAACGTTGTCCGACTACCAAAATAGCCCGGAACATCCACTAGTGATGATTCGGAGGATATGTTACTCATCATAATAACAAATGCGACAACTTCTAACATTATCTACCCCACATACGAATATTCAGATATATCCGGCGAACGCTTGTTCGATAGCCAGCTTCTGCGCTTCCTCGACATTTCCACCGACCTCATTATAGGCCTTATGAAGCCATACAGGGTTTGTAATAATGTTGATTGCCCACGTAACGTCGTCCGCGTGGACCTTGCCAAGCAGCGGCGCTACGTAGGCCATACAGGTTTTTCGGAGAACTTCAGTGCTTGGGGGAACGAGGGTATCGGCGCTTTCAAGAATGCGCGCGGAATTATAGAAGCGCGAACCGTCGTCGCTTACGTGGTAGTAAACATCGCGGTCGTTATCGTAATCGGGACAGTCTTCTCCGTTGACCGCGATAGCTTCGCCGTAGCTCATATCGGGAGTGATGTTTGCTTGTACTAGAAGGCGAGCTACACCATCTTCTTCCGAACAAACGAGTGCAATTGCCTTGCCGACGAACTTTTCAGGAAGCTTCATAAAGAATTTCTCCATTGGATTTTTCAATGAAGAAGAAATATCAAATAGAGAACAATTGTCAATACTTCACAGGGCGGCACGGGTAGTGTGGAACACTTTCTTGATCTTTTTTCAAGGTTTGAGACATAATGATCGAACCATCAGGGCGAATGGCAAGAAATGTGAATCCTTGGGAAGCAAGAATGTTCAGTGCGCGTTCCAGTTCGCCATCTGCAAGTTTGCTAGAAACAATTTTATAACACTCCATTTGATACTCCTTTTATGAATACCGCCACATTATGGGGATATCAAAAAATGTCAAATAAAAAGCGGGCTTTAAACCCGCTTTCATTAAAATCCGATGTCGTCGCCGGTAATTGTATCAATACCCATTACACCGTAACCCCTTCAATACCAATGCTATCGTCGTCCATAATTTTCTCCTTAACTGCGGCTATCATTTACCGATAATGCCGCCCCACATTTCCCTGCGCATAGAAACACTCCCAAGGTTGTTACAATATTTATGACACGTTTGCGCCAGAAATACTATTTGAATCGAAGCCATAGATGAAGAATCTGTCCGATGTTACGTCCATATAGGCAACGATGGGCAATTCCGGTCTAGTTGTGATGTTTTCGTACGAATAGAATGAATTAACGCGTTGAACGTCTCTCCCGATCAATGAATGGGTATCTGTGCCAAACAAATTTATTACCGGTATCCAGTATTCCCCGTCAAATGGCAATGAAGAATTAAGAGTATACTCGTCGCTTTTCTTGCTGATTTGAAGAAGTTGCATAGACATAAAGTGTTCGTAGTCGACCCAATTTCTGGTTTGTTCGAACATTGCTACGGCTAGGATGATTTCTTCGGTTATCGGCTTTAGCAATCGTCAAATCCTAATATTTGGCATCCAAATGTCACGGACGGAAGAACGCCGATAACCGCACCGAAAGGATTTTGTAATCTGTCTGTTATGCGCTCGTCCGAAAGAATCCTTAACCAATCGCCACCAACGGATATATGGTAATAGGCTATTTTTTCACCGGAAGCATACCGCATAAAAATGTAGTATTTGCCGTCAAACTCGAAGCTAGACCCTATTACGGCATCATCGCTAAGTTTGCTTACCATCAGCAACCCGTTACGTCGTTCTGAATGAGTTGTCGGCTTGTAAATGCTCTCTATCCATCTTCTGCCGTTGGTATGGAGCGATAGCGCTAATTCCATTTCTTCGGTAAGGGAGTATAGGATCATTTGGTATATCCTGCTACGACAACGTAATCGCCTAATCCATACCGGAAAATAGGATCATCTTGGGATTCTATAGGAAGACCGTTTGTAGCAACGATGAAAGAACCGTTCGTCGTGAATATCATAATAAACGAACGGAGGTCATTTTCTACAACACAAACCCATCTCCTACCATTGTATTCTACGGAATTTTGATAGATTTCTTCTTCGCTATCGCCGCTTACGGAGGTAAAAAAGGGATGTAGATTTTTCTCGCGATGGTATACCCAACGCGGCGCTAGAACTTTGATTAGTAGAAAGAAATCATCTTCTATGTCGCCTTTCATTATCACCGTTGGTATCCTTGAATGGTGTACGCGTTAACGAAAAATGCAGGTGACTGAGCGCCGATTTGTTTAATTCGGCTGTTCCGATTGATTACCGTATAGTCTACAACCAATGGCGTTTCTGAGTCTATTATTTCTTGATAATGCTTCGACATAACATCTACGTCTACCCACGCATCATCAGAAATAAAAAACAATCCTGTTCGTTCCGCCACGGTATAAAGCATTAGATATTCGCCGTCGAAGAAAACCGCTTTATCTAGGGCTTCCTTGGTACTATCGGGGCTGAATTTAACAATCCCATATTCGACTTTGCTGCGGGAGTCGGCTTTAGATAAAAGCTTAACCCAGTGCTTTGTTTCCGGGTTGCTTAGCAGCACGAATTCCAATTCTTCTGAAATCTCAAACTTCATCGTAACCATCTATTTCTAAAAATACCACGTGTTCGCCTCGTTTGATGATCGGGACGTTGCCCTCTAAATTTATAACGATTTGATCATCATCATCAACGAGACCACGCCACATAGAAGCAAACCATAACTTAATACCTTCGTCATCTTTTAAGTAAAGCAAAAAGGCCTTATTGTCGAATTCTAGCGTTGGTAGAAGGATGCTTTTGTCGCTTTTCCGACTTATCTGAAGAAGCCCTCCGTCTACCTTTGATTTCGGCCTATTATCCAAATAATGCAGCCAATCAGAGAACGTAGCAGAAAACCGCATTACAAACTCTAGTTCAGGATTGATATCTTTTATAATCATTACGGACCATCATAAAGTCGAAAATATTGGTTGTCGTAACAGAACTCAACTCGTAATGGTTCATTCTTTTCCTTAATAGTAGCCCACGTAATATTGGAAATACCTTCGGCCCATACGTAGGTCTTCAAGGAATAAACGTCTTTCTTTCGGTGCTCACTGTATCTGGTATGATAGGGCATCCAAAGCTTGCCGTTGATTTCGACCGCGTATTCTAGTGTGACAGCGCAGCTATCTCGGCGCACCTCGATAAGACCGATATTGTTGCCAAAAGTATCAAACGACGGTAGCCATTCCTCGCGCGCATTGTCGTTCATCGATAGAATCATTTCGATTTCTGGAGTAATCGTATCGATAATCATTCTTCGTTATCCCATCTTCTAAACCATATATCGTGGAAATGGTCGTCCGCCACCAAAACGGGCAAAGAGGATGCCGCAGCAAAATCTGCAAACGCAAACGGGGCTTCTACTTCTGCCCAAATACCCTCACGCTTTATCCACATACCCTGAACCGGTGAGTGTCTGAAAAGACCCCAATAGATTCCGTTGTACCAGAAACAATGGCTCAAGATATCTGCGTCGCTGTCGGCGCTAATGCCTACCAATTCAAGCGGTTGTTTTGAAATATACTTCTTCCAGTAACCAACAACCGGGTCCATTGTAAGGGCTAATTCAACTTCTTCGTTAAGGGTAAGAATCATCCTTCGTCTTCCCAATGTTCAATTGTGTAGGTCCAATTGGGAGAATATCTAATAAGAAGCGGCGTCTTACATTTTGTTATCCGGTTGTCGCATCTAACCCTTGTAGGCGAGCGCCAATGTTCGTCTACATAGATGTACAAATCAGAAACGAAGCCGCCGCTAAAGGGTATCCATAGCTTTCCGTCGAAGCTCAACGAGAAATCGAGATATATTTCGTCGCTTTTAGGATGAAGAGTTACAAAACCGGTTACTCTTCGGTCACGTTTATCTCTATCACGTTCGGACATCCACGAGGCCGTCTTCGGGTCGGCTAGAATGGCAAATTCCATTTCGACAGGAATTTCATTGAAAGGAATAATCACACCTACCTCGCCGCGTACCAACCAGCTTCGTCTACCAGCAATATTGGCTTGATACGATGCTTTTTGCCGCGAAGGTCCGACAACGGAATTCCAAAGGTTGTCCACCGTCCACTAACCCAAAATCTCCATTCTCGGTTCATAGGGTTGATGACCATTAGGGCATAATTCTTGCCGTTCATTTCCAACGAAGAGTCAAGGACTTCTGGCTCACTATCGGCGTCGACGCATAGAAGCTTGCATCTTTGAAGATCCAGACTGGATATGCCAAGCCAATCGGGTCGCTTGACAGCGAACTCCAAATAAATGTCGTCGGTGATATCCAAGATGTTCGACATAATAATCCCCTACTGAACCATATTAGATGTTCAGTAGCCTAGATTTTATAGAATGTCAAATGATTTTGAAACGAATGGAGCCGGTTGTCGGGTTTGAACCAACGACCCCCTGATTAGTCCAAGAGTGCGCGGATAAATCCTTCCACTCCTCGCAAATCAGGTGCTCTACCAACTGAGCTAAACCGGCATTTCCATTTTGTATTAACTATTTATATAACGAAAGGATATCGATTGTCTATTTTATTCTCGCTTCAGAAGAACTTTTTTACCGGATGCGCGATGGGTTAGTGTTGCGACGAAGGGAATACCTGCACGTGCAGGATCGACTGGCGTAGCCAAAACGGGAACATACGGTACGCTAGAATAGATATGTCTACCCGGACGGCAATCTAGGATTACGTAAGGCACTAGGGTATTGACAAACAGCCATCGCCTTCCATTATACGATATGGACGCATCGCGGCAAATATAACAGCTTTGTTCGCTAATCCAAAGAAGACCTAGGTTTGCACCAGATCGTTTTTCAACGGTTTCGATTAACCATCCCCAACCGTCAATGAATAGGGATAGCGTCGCCTCTTCCGTTATGTTCATTATCATTTTAGGTTCTCGTATTCTATGAAAGCATACAGCCGTCCACGGCTTTGCTCGAAACGCATAACAGCCAACTTATTAGGTTCCGAAATCACCTTTTTATCTTCAGGCGAAATCTGAATAAAGAAAAAAGAATTCAACATCCAAGCACCGGAAACCATACGATGGGCGATCATCCATCTATGTCCGTCGTATTCGAATGAATTATCGATTGACTTTTCGCAACTGTTTTCGCTTATAGCGATGAACACCGGATTATGTCGTCCGTCAGCATAAATCGACAGGCTTGATTCCGAAAAACGAAAGAACAACTCTAGCTCTGGCGTCAACTCCATAATCAACGATCAAGTTCCTTGGCTAGCTCTTCGCGCTTATCGCAAGCATTTTGGGTAGCTTGCTCGTCGCCTGACGAGCCGCGACAAATATCGTCATACGCTTGAAGCATACCTTTCTTGAAATCATCAGAACAATCGTCCGTGGCCCGCACAGGGCCGAAAGAAAGGCAAATAGCGAATAGTGTTGCAACGATTCTTAGCATTTACCTTCCCCTTAGAAATTCGTAGTCTTCCGAAGATATGTCGTTCAACCACCAACGACCGCTGTTCCAGTCCTGATTATTCATCCGCGCCGCAGCGCGCCACCCGCCATAATATATGGATAGTATCGTTCTACCCTGAACCGCTAATACATATACCTTCCCGCCGTATTCAAAAAGGTCGTCCTTTCTATCGTACAACAGTTCTATTTCAAGCAGAAATGCCGCTTCACTGTTGAGGCAGATGTCGGCGTAGCTTTGATAACCAACGCCACACAATGCTAGGTAGACTTCGTCCGTGATTTCTAGCTTCATTAGTCGTGCCGGAAAATGTCAACCGAAGTCTGAAGGGGTTTGGCCGATTCTTCGGCGTTTTTGTTGATGGCATTAGCAGTCAATAGACCGAACGCGAAGGCTGCGAAAACAATTGCAAACTTAGTCAAAAACCTACTCCCGGCGCTTTTGCAGATGAATGGCACATAATCAAGATTACAACGATAAGAAAGATTAAGGCAACTTTTCTCATACATCGTCCTCGTCTAAAAGGAAAGGTACCGCTTCGTAACGGTTCAATTCATAATAGATGTAATCGAATCCCTGACGAATTTTTGTCGTGGTCGATGGAAGGCTTTTGAACGAACGAATGACTAACGCCCACGCGGTGCCTTCATCATCAACGACTACGGAGCGGGTGTATTTCACGTAGCCCAAGACATAAAACTCTTTTTCGACGGCTTGATTAAACCACCGGTTATAGATTTCTTCCGGGAGATTAATCCGCCATTTCAGAATTTGTTCGGCGGGAAAATCCTCAAATTTTCGTAAGGCAAGCATCCGTCGCCTTTCTGATAATCCAGTCCGCAAAGGGAAGCTCCGACTTTGAATTCGTCCAAACAATGTAGAGGCTTGAAAGGCCGTCGACGTGTTCTTCCTTGAACGTTGGCTTGATAG
>JAAIGF010277006.1_pt1 | contig 11138 bp, 9 predicted proteins | sample 6487441 | NCBI WGS metagenome assembly JAAIGF01 (sample SAMN13974129, study PRJNA590717) | phyllosphere metagenome | biome: pepper field; feature: multiple bacterial spot infested pepper fields; material: pepper leaves; isolation source: leaves from pepper fields | host: Capsicum annuum ...
AAGGGGAAGCCGCGTGAGAACCTTCGACGTGCACCCCCGACCGACCGAAGGCGACGCCCCGTGAGCACCCTGGCCCCCGAGCGCCCCGCCCTCGCCCCGCGCGTGCGCAGCCTGCTGGCGCGCCGCGGCCCGCTGCTCGTCGTGCTCGCGATGACGGTCTACCTCGCCGTGACGGCGCGCGGCTTCCTCGGCGTCGCCAACGTCACCGCGAGCCTCACGCAGGCCGCTCCCGTGGCCCTGGTCGCGATGGCGCTCGCGATCGTCGTCATCGGCGGCGGAGACGACGTCGTCGTCGGCGGCATCGACCTGTCGATCCCCGCCACCGCCGCGCTCGCCACGGCGATCGTCAGCGACCAGCTCACCACCTACGGCACGCCGTTCGCGGTCGCGTTCGCCCTCGGCATCCTGGTCACCACCGTCGTGGGCGTGCTGAATGCGATCCTCGTCGGCCGCGTCGGGCTGTCGTCGATCCTCGCGACCCTCGCGGTGTACGTCGCCGTGGTGGGCATCACGCGGGTGGTCAGCGGCAATCGCCGCATCGACGTCACCGACCCGCTCGTCGTGGCGGTGCGCGACACCCGCGTCGCGGGCATCCCCCTCGCCGCCGTGCTCATGCTCGTCGTGGCCGCGGTGCTCGTCTTCGTCATGGCGCGCACGCCCTACGGCCGACGTCTGCAGGCCGTCGGCGGGAATCGGGATGCCGCGGTCTTCGCCGGCATCCCGGCTCAGCGCTACATCATGTCGACGTTCGTCATCGCGGGCGTCGTCGCGGGCCTGAGCGCCCTCCTGCTCATCGCGCGCGGCTCGGGCAGCAGCCCGGGCATCGACGAGCGCCTCATGGTCGACATGGTGCTGGCGACCTTCCTGGGAGCCGCCTTCACCCGTCGCGGCACCGTCACGGTCTTCGGCTCGGTGCTGGGGGCGCTGTTCGTGGCGCTGCTGTCGAACGGGCTGATCCTCTCGCGGGTCGCGAACGCGTGGGTCGACGGCTTCAAGGGCGTGCTGATCCTGCTCGTGGTCGCCGCGGCCGCCGCGCGCAAGAACGAGGAGGCCCGCGCGTGAGCCTTCCCCGCACCCGCTGGTCCGGCGTCGCCGGCTCCGCCTCCGCGACCGTCACCCGTTACGGTTTCGTCGCCGCCTTCGTGCTGCTCATCGCGTTCTTCTCATTCGCGAGCGAGGCGTTCCTGCGCCCGAGCAACCTGTTGAACGTGCTCGACGGCGTGGCCATCCTGCTGCTGGTCGCCCTGGCCCTGACGGTGGTGGTGTCGTCCGGGGGCATCGACCTGTCGGCCGCCGTCGCCGTCGATTTCGGGGCCTGGTTCGCGATCGTGTCGATGATGTCGTTCGGGATACCGTGGCCCGTGGCCGTCCTGCTCGGACTCCTGGGCGGTGCACTCGTCGGCGCCCTCAATGCGTTCCTCATCGTCGGGCTCGGCGTGACGCCGTTCCTCGCGACGCTCGGCACCTTCTTCATCGGCCGCAGCGCCCAGCAGATCGGCACGAACGGCGGGGCCAGCGTGAGCTTCCGCGCCGCGCCCGACGGCTTCACGTTCCTCGGCTCGGGCGACGTGCTCGGCGTCGGGGTACCCGTCATCATCGCCGCGATCGCGGCCGTGGCGATCGGCGTCCTGCTGCACCGCACGCCCCTGGGCGTCCGCATCCAGGCGATGGGTCTGCAGGATCGCGCGGCCGTCGTCGCCGGGCTCCGCACCCGCCGCATCCGCGTGCTGGTCTACATCGGCGCGGGGGTTCTGTGCGCGGCCGGCGGCGTTCTGCTGAGCGCCTCGCTGCGGTTGTACACCCCGCTCGCCGGCTTCAGCTACCTGCTCGACGCCATCGCCGCGGTGTTCATCGGCGCGTCGATGCATCCGCGGTCGCGCCCGAACGTGCCCGGCACGGTGGTCGGGGTGCTGTTCCTCGGCGTGCTGGCGAACGGCCTCGACCTGCTCGGGCTGGACTTCAACGTCAAGGCCGCCGTGCAGGGCGTCGTGCTGCTCGTGGCGCTCGTGCTGGCCTACACGGTCGCGCAGCGGGCCCGTGCGGCGGCCGAGCGCAAGCCGGTGAACACCGCCGCGACGGCGGGCGTCGAATCCACCGGGATGCCCCGATGACCCCCGCCGTCCTCGGCATCGACGCCGGCACCACCGCGGTCAAGGCCGTGCTCTATTCGCTCGAGGGCGAGACGCTGGCCGCCGGACATCGCGCCGTCACGGTCGTCCGCACGCCCGACGGCGCCGCCGAGAGCGACATCGACCTCGTCTGGGAGGCCGTCGCGAGCGCCGTCCGTCAGGCCCTGTCGCTCGCCCGGAGCGCCGAGCCCGACGTCGTCGCGATCGGTGTGACCGGCCAGGGCGACGGCGCGTGGCTCGTCGACGCGCAGGGACGCCCCACGCGCCCCGCCGCGCTGTGGCTCGACGGCCGGAACGTCGAGCGCGTCGCCGCCTGGCAGCGCGACGGGCGGGATGCCGCCGTCGTCGCCGCGACGGGCTCCGCCAGCTTCGCGGGGACGCTGCCCGTGCTGCTCGACGGCTTCGCCGAGACCGAACCCGAGACGCTCGCCCGCGCTGCGCACCACCTCAACTGCAAGGACGCGGTGCGCCACCGCCTCACCGGCGAGGTCGCCACCGACCCCTCCGAGGCGTCGCGCACCTACCTGGACCCGGCGACCCTCGCCTACTCGGACGAGATGATCGACGCCCTGGGACACCGGCGTTTCGCTCACCTGCTGGCGCCCGTCCGCGCCCCGCACGACCTCGCCGGTACGCTCACCGCGTCCGCGGCCGCCAAGCTGGGGCTGCGGGCGGGCACCCCGGTCGCCGTCGGTCTCGTCGACTCGGCGGCCTGCCCGGTCGGCCTCGGCGTCCTCGACGATCAGGACGGCTGGGTCGTGCTCGGCACGACGGCCACCGTGGCCGTGCACCGCGCCGACCGAGGGGCCGCCGACAGCGGCATCGGCATCCTGATCCCGACCGGCCGGGGCACCCAGGTGCTCGAAGCCCTGTCGTCGATGGTGGGCACCCCCAACCTCGACTGGGTGCGCGACACCCTCGGCTTCTCCGACCGCGGGTGGAACGAGCTCGAACGTCTGGCGCGCACGGCCCCCGAGGGCAGCGGCGGTGTCGTCTACCTGCCCTACGGCTCGCCGAGCGGCGAGCGCGCCCCCTTCGTCGACGCGGCCGCCTCGGCCTCGTGGGTCGGCATGGACGTCACCACCACCCCCGCGCAACTGCTCCGGAGCGTCTTCGAGGGGCTCGCCTTCTCGGTCGCCGAGTGCCTCGACCTGCTGGATGCCGGAACCCGGGTGCCCGTGTGCGGCGGCGGCGCCCGCAGCGACCTGTTGTGCCAGCTGCTCGCCGACGTCTCGGGCCGGACGATCGTGCGGACCGCCGACCCCGAGGTGGGCGCCCGGGGCGCCGCGACCGTGGCCCTGGTGGCGGCGGGCCTCGCCGACGATCTCGACGCCGCGGTGCGGGTTTTCCCCGACGAGAGCGTCGAGTTCGCGCCGCACCCCTCCCCCGCCTTGGCGGCGGCACGCGACGTCTTCGCGCGCGTGCGGGCGGCGCTCCGGCCGGAATGGCCGGCCCTCCGCGCGCTCGGTCGTCTTGCGGCACCGTCGAGGGAGGGCGAACGTCTCGACGCCGTCGCCCCGGACGACCCCGCCACCCTCGACGCCCCCGCCCGAGAGAGGACCCCCGCGTGACCCGCATCGTCATCACCGCCCCCTTCGACCCGCGCATCGCCGCCGCATTGCCCGGCGAGGTGTTCACGGCATCCGAGGTCGAGGCCGGACAGTCGCTCGGCGACCGCGCCGCCTCCGACCCCGTGTTCGCCGCGGCGCTCGCGGAGGCCGACGTGGTGATCGCCGAACTCGACCGCGTCGACGCCGCCGCCCTGACCGCCGCGCCGCGACTGTCGCTCGTCGTCGCGTGCCGCGCGAACCCCGTGAACGTCGACCTGCCCGCGTGCGCCGCGCGCGGCGTCGAGGTGCGCACCACCCCCGGGCGGAACGCCGACGTCACCGCCGACTTCACCCTCGCCCTGCTGCTCGCGACCGTGCGGCACGTGCCCGCGGCCTCGGCGTGGCTGCGCGCGGGAAACTGGAACGGCGACGACGTGTTCGAGCCCTACGCGCGCTTCCGCGGGATCGGGCTGTCGGGCCGTCAGCTCGGCGTCGTCGGCGGGGGCGCCGTCGGGCGCCGCGTGGTGCGGCGCGCGCAGGGCTTCGGCATGCGCGTCGCGGTGTACGACCCGTTCCTCGCGCCGGGCGCCCTGGGCGACGACGTGCGACACCTCGACCTCGACGACCTGCTCACCTCAAGCGACATCGTGACGCTGCACGTGCCGCTCACCGCCGAGACCACGGGCCTGATCGGCGCCCGCGAGCTCGCGCTGCTGCGCCCCGACGCGTACCTCGTCAACGCCGGCCGCGCCGCGCTCGTCGACCGCGACGCCCTGCTCGCGGTGCTGCGCGAGGGCCGCATCGCCGGAGCGGGGTTCGACGTGTTCCACGACGAACCGCTCACCCCCGACGACGAGCTGCTGCGTCTTTCGAACGTCACGCTCACCCCGCACATCGCCGGGGCGTCCGACGACGTCGTCGTCGAGCACTCCCGCCTCGCCGCCGACGCCGTGGCATCCTTCTTTCCGTCCTCGTCCCCCGCCCCCTCGCCCGAGGGCGTCCCCTCCCCCGAGGGCTCCCGGCCCGCCCACCCCGCTGACTCCGGGGAAATGCACTCGGCGAGTGCCGATTCCCGAGCATTCGCCGCACGTCAGCGAGAAAGAGAGAACACCCCGTGACCGTCTCCCCCACCGCCGACGTCGTCGTCCTCGACATCGAGGGCACCACCTCGGCCGCCGGATTCATCCTCGGCGACCTCTACGACTATGCCCGCCCCCGTCTCGACGAGGTGCTCGGGCGCGACGACGACACGGTGCGCGCCGCCCGCGCCGACGCCCTCGCCGAGACCGGACTGGATGCCGACGCCTCCGACGCCGAGATCGCCGACGCGCTGCGCGGTCTCATGGCGAAAGACGTCAAGTCGACGCCGCTGAAGACCCTGCAGGGCATCATCTGGGCCGAGGGCTTCGCGGCGGGCGAGATCCATTCGCAGTTCTTCGACGACGTGCCTCCCCGTCTGCGCGCGTGGCACGAGGACGGCATCCGTCTCGCGGTGTACTCCTCGGGTTCCGTCGCCTCGCAGGTGCCGTGGTTCCGCCACGCCCCGCAGGGCGACCTCACCCCGCTGGTCGAGGACTTCTTCGACACGGTCACGGCCGGGCCGAAGAAGGAGCGTGCGTCGTTCGACAAGATCGCCGCCGCGCTCGACGTCGCCCCCGGACGCGCCCTGTTCCTCACCGACCACCCCGACGAGGTCTCCGCCGCCCTCGACGCGGGGTGGCAGGTCGTCGCGCTCGACCGTGCCGGCGAGCCGTGGGCCGGGGCGGACTTCGCCGCGCCCGCGGTGTCGAGCTTCGACGAGATCGAGGTGACGCGATGACCCTCCTCCCCGCTCGCGATCGTGTCCAGGCCGCCGGAGCCGCGCTGGCGGCCGAGGCATCCCGGTTCTCGGGCTACGGCTGGATGCGCGGCACCTCCGGCAATCTGTCGGTCGTCGTCGACCGCGACCCGCTCGTGCTCGCCGTCACCGCCTCGGGGCTCGACAAGTCGCTGCTCACCGACGCCGACGTCGTGCTCATCGACGCCGACGGCCTGGCGATCGACCCGGACGACCACCGTCCACCGTCCGCCGAATCGGGTCTGCACGCGCACATCGCCGCGCGCACCGGCGCGAATGCGGTGTTCCACGTCCACGCCTTCGACGCCGTCGTGGCCGGTCACCGCTGGCCGGGGGGCGTCGAGATCCGCGACATGGAGATGCTGAAGGGCATCGGCCACCTCGCCGACGATGAGACGGTGACGATCCCGGTCATCCGCAACCACCAGGACATGACCGTCGAAGCCGCCTGGTTCGACGAGGTCTACCGTCCCGCCACCGCCGATGTGCCCGAGGTCCCCGCGCTCATCGTGGCGAACCACGGCATGTACGCCTGGGGCGCCGACGTGGCCGCGGCCCGTCGCCACCTCGAGATCACCGAGTGGCTGCTGCGCTTCACCGTCGCGACGCGCTGAGCCTCCCGGCATCCATCCCCTGAGAACACCCACGAAAGGAGCGGCCATGACCCTGCTGACCGTCTGGAAAGAGACCGACCCGAGCACGCCCGTGCTCGAGACCACCGAGGAGAGCGCGATCCGCGAGGCTCTCGCCGAACTCGGCGCCCGCTTCTCGCGCTGGGAGGTGAAGGACGTCGCCCCCGGCGCGTCTCAGGACGAGGTGCTCGCCCTGTACGCCGACGAGATCGGCGAGGTGAAGGACCGCGAGGGCTACACGCTCGTCGACGTCGTGGCGCTCGACCCCGCGCAGGCGGACTACGACGAGGTCAAGACCCCGTCGCGCCAGAAGTTCCTCTCGGAACACGCGCACGACGACGACGAGGACCGCTACTTCGCCAAGGGTGCGGGCGTGTTCTACCTGCACGCGAACGAGAAGGTGCACGCCGTGTTCTGCGAGGCGGGCGACCTGATCTCGGTGCCGGCCAATACCACGCACTGGTTCGACATGGGCACGACCCCCCACTACGTCAGCGTGCGCTTCTTCCACGACGACGACGGCTGGGTCGGCCACTTCACCGGGAGCCCCATCGCGGAGTCGTTCTCGACGTTCGACCAGCTGGCCGAGCGTCGCGCGCAGCTCGCCTGATCGGCGTCGGACGCCCGTCCTCTCCGGCATCGTGGATGCCACGGGGCGGGCGTTCCGCGTGTAACTGCACCGCCGCGCCGCCGCCGACCCGCCCCGCCGCCGTTGACACAACCTCAGCGATCAGCACGATCTCGGCCGACATGCCCTCGGTAGAACTGACCTCACGCGAATCGCTGAGGTGACGCCCGACACCCTCAGCGACGCACACCCCTCAGCGCCGCCGACCCGCCCCGCCGCCGCCCGCGGCGCCCGCCGCCGCCGTTGACACGACCTCAGCGATCCGCACAGTCTCTGCCGACATCCCCTCGGTAAAACTGACCTCACGCGAATCGCTGAGGTGATGCCCGTCACTCCTCAGCGACGCCGGAGAGACACCGCGGCCCACGCGAGGGGCGGCAGGGTCAGGTGCAGGATGCCGTCGGCGATCCGCACGCCCTCCAGCTCGCGGGGCCGGACGCGTTCGGGGTCGTCGAGGGTGTTGCGGGCGTACGGGTCGTCGTCGTGCAGCAGGTGCGTCTCGACGACCTCGACGTCGCCGAGACCGCTGACGTCGATCGCGACCTCGACCGCCTCGTCGCGCCCGCGGTGCACGAGGAACACCGCCGCCGCGCCGCTGTCGGGGTCGTGCGTCGCCACGGCCGACACCGACGGCACCGTGCCGTGCCGGGCGGTGTCGATCGTCGGCGCCTCGACCGGCACCCGGACGGCCGTTCCCCGAGCGAGCCGCGACGTGACCGCGAACGGGAAGAACGTCGTCTGCCGCCACGCCGGTCCGCCCGGCTCGGTCATGATGGGCGCGATCACGTTCACGAGCTGGGCGAGAGACGCGGATGCCACGCGGTCGGCGTGCGCGAGCAACGAGATCAGCAGGCTGCCGAACACCACGGCATCCAGGACCGAGTAGACGTCCTCGAGCAGACGCGGGGCGACGGGCCAGTCGTCGATCGCGGTGGGCTTCACCGACGCGACGCGGTCGATGGACCAGACGTTCCACTCGTCGAACGAGATGTCGATCGTCTTCGCGCTCGCGCGAGCCGCGCCCACATGATCGGCCGTGGCGACGACGGCCTCGATGAATCGGTCCATGTCGACGGCCGAGGCGAGGAACGAATCGATGTCGCCGTCGTGCTCCTGGTAGTACGCGTGGCACGAGATCATGTCGACGTCGTCGTAGGCGTGCTCGAGCACGACGCGCTCCCACTCGCCGAAGGTGGGCATGTTCGCACCCGACGACCCGCAGACCACGAGTTCGATCGAGGGGTCGAGCTGACGCATCCCCTTCGCGGTGCGCGCGGCGAGCTTCCCGTAGTCGTCGGCCGAGCGGTGTCCGAGCTGCCACGGCCCGTCCATCTCGTTGCCGAGGCACCAGACCCGCACGTCGAAGGGCTCGGAACGACCGTTGTCGATGCGCCGCTGCGACAGCGTCGACCCGGCCGGGACGTTCGCGTACTCGAGCAGGTCGATCGCCTCGAGCGTGCCGCGCGTGCCGAGGTTGACGGCGAGCATGAGGTCGCTGCCGACGGCCTCGAGCCACTCGGCGAACTCGTGCAGACCGACCTCGTTCGTCTCGGTCGAGTGCCAGGCGAGATCGAGGCGACGCGGGCGCGTCTCACGCGGGCCCACACTGTCTTCCCAGCGGAAGCCCGAGACGAAGTTGCCGCCCGGATACCGGATCGTCGACACGCCGAGCTCGCGGACGAGGTCGATCACGTCGGTGCGGAACCCCCGCTCGTCGGCGGCGGGGTGCCCGGGCTCGTAGAGGCCGTCATAGATGTGGCGCCCGAGGTGTTCGACGAAGCCGCCGAAGAGGCGACGCCGCACGGCACCGATCGCGAAACGGGGATCGAGGGTCAAACGGGCGGTGGGCATCTTCGCTCCTGACGTCCCGCTCGACGGTAGTCGGCGGACAGCGCGATGGGAAACGTTTTCGAAACCGCCGGGAGCCGCGCCCCCGAACCCCGCCCCCGATCCCGTGCCGCATCGGCCCCCGGCGTCAGATGACCGGCGTGCTCCACGGATCGAGACGGCCCCCGCGGAACGCCGCGATCGACACCGCCTGCTCGCGCAGGAACGGCAGGAGCTCGAGGCGCCCCGCCGTGGTGACCTCGCCGGCGTACACGGTGACCGCGGGATCCCCCTGCAGCGTCTCGACGACCGCCGCTCGCACGCGGTCGACCGTCGCGGACGGCCCGACCAGCCGGATCCGCGCGGGACGCCCGGCCGGAGCGATCGCCGCGTCGGCGGCATCCGTGGCATCCGGGATCACACCCGCCAGTCGCTCGAGCCATTCCGCGTCGCTCTCGACGGACACCGGGATGCCGCTGTCGCCGAGCAAGTGCCGCACCTCGCCGGGTAGTCCGACGGGCGTGCTCAGCGTGAAGCTCGAGCCCGAGCGCACGGCCGCGACGAGCACGCGCAGCACCGCCTGCCAGGGAGCGTCGCCGGTGGCCCGGACGGCGACGTCGGCCGGGCGGTAGCGCCACAGGTTGCGCTCGACGCCGAGGCGGGTGACGTCCTTGACGCGGCCGAACTCGCGGTCCCAGGCCACCGCGTCCGACAGCGCCCCGCGGCGGAGCCACTCGAACGCCTCGTAGCCCAGGGTGGGCTGCGCGGCCTCGATGAGCGAGGAGATGCGGCTGTCGAGTCCGCGCAGGTGCAGCGTCGACGAGGCGGGTCCGCCCGAGGACGGCCGCCACGACCCCAGCGTCACGAGCCGATTCGGTCCGCCCGACATAGCGGTGGGTCCCACCGCCGAGACGCCCCAGCCGCCGACGGGCTCGCGCTGCGGCTGCATCCCCGTGGTGGCGCGGTTCACCCGCAGCACGCCGGCCCGCGCCGTGTCGAGCCAGAGTTCGAGATCGTCGGCATCGCGGGTGTGGAGTCCGGCCACGAAGCCCGTGCCGAGCAGGTTCTGCAGCTCGACGGCCCATGTCAGCGTCGGTGCGTGCAGGACGCCCAGCACGGGGGCGGCCACCGCCGAACGGGTCAGGTGCGATCCGGCGTGCACGCCGACGCGCACGCCCGGCGTCCAGAAGCGCCCGGCCGTCTCGGCGCCGAGGTCGAGTTCGCGGGGTTGGACGAGCCAGCGCTCGCCCTGCTCGAGCACGGTGAGGGCGCGGCGCACGTCACCGGTCGGCTCCTCGACGAGCGGACCGACATCCGACCGGGGGTCCGACGCCGGACCGACCCGCAGCGACGAGACCGCGTCGGCCAGGCGATCCGAGAAGCGCGTCGAGCGCCCCACGGCGCCGACGAGGATCGCGACCGACGACGCGCCCGGAGCCTGCCCGGCGCGCGCGAACGCCCCCTGCACGAGCGCGTCGACCGCCTCGTCGAGATCGGCCGACGGCGCGACGATGACGGCGTTCCGACCGGCCGTCACGGCGTGCAGCGACAGGTCGGGCCGCCACGCGGCGAAACGCTCCGCCGTCGAGCGCGCCCCCGCCAGCAGGACGCGGTCCACGCCCGGGTGCACCACGAGGGATCGACCGGATGCCTCTTCGTTCAGGTCGACGTAGGCGAGCACGTCGCGCGGCACTCCCGCCGCCCACAGTGCCTCTGCGAGCACGGCACCGCTCCGGCGCGCGCGCGGCGAGGGCGGCGAGCACCTCGGCCGCGCAGAGTCCCACCGGGGCGTTCCATCGCGGGGCGACGACCGTCACGCGATCGGGGACGAACACGGCGCCGGGGACGCGGTCGAGCTCTTTCGCCGTGGCCGCATAGTAGGCGGCGGCGTCGACGGCCTGGCCCACCTCGGCATCGGCCTCGGCGACGAGCACCCCCGCTTCGGAGGCCAGCACCTCGATCAGCGCGCCCCGCCGGTCGTCGAGCGTCCGGGCCGCCGAGGCGAGGACGGTGGCGCGATCCGCGGCGGCCAGGGTGCCCCAGGGTTCGGCCCCCGCCCGTACCCGCGCGAGCACGTCATCGAGTCCGGCGGCGTCGTCGACGCGCCCGGCGGCCGCGGTGGCGTCGCCGGCGGTCGACGAGTCGGCACGGGCGATCGCGGCGAGCGCCCAGGCGCGATCGGCGGCGACGCTCGGGTCGGTCAGTGCCGCCGACCGGAAGCCCGGGGCGCCGGCCGAGGCGTCCGCACTCTCGCGCACCGAGAACACGGCGGTGTCGACGAAGGCCTGTCCGCCGAAGAGCATCTGCTGCACATCGGGCCCGCCTCGCATAGACGATACGCCGGCGTCAGAAGTGGAATGCACGCCGCGACGGCGTCTTTTGAGCGATGTTCCGCGTGCGAGAGCCTGGAGCAGGTCGCCGGCGTTCTCGGCGCCGGATTCGGCGCTGTCCGTGCCCTCGCTTGGGTCGCTCTGATCTTCTTCCATGTCGTCGTCATCGCCGTGTCCGCGCGTGGGACCAGAAGCGCTGCGGGCG
>JAAIGF010237761.1_pt1 | contig 11131 bp, 6 predicted proteins | sample 6487441 | NCBI WGS metagenome assembly JAAIGF01 (sample SAMN13974129, study PRJNA590717) | phyllosphere metagenome | biome: pepper field; feature: multiple bacterial spot infested pepper fields; material: pepper leaves; isolation source: leaves from pepper fields | host: Capsicum annuum ...
CCGCGGCGTCCGGGGCGACCCGCACCACGACGGTGCACGCCGCGGGGAGCTGTTCCTCGGACGAGGCGATGACGATGCCCGACACCTGCACGCCCTGACGGTCGCGTGAGAGCGTGGTCGTCCCGTCGGGGCGCCCGTGGCCGAGCAGCTCGCGGGCGGGCGCGTTGCGTCCCTCGGTGAGCACGTCGGAGTCCAGCACGAGCAGCACCGCTGCCGTCGGGATGTCGTGGATGCCGTCCCGCAGGCCCCGGAGAAGGTCGGTGCTGCGCTCGCGGTTGTCGGACATCCAGCGCTCCTGGGTGCCGGTGCCCTGGCGGCGCGTGTGGGGGAGCCAGCCGGCCCAGGCCCATTCCGGTGAACGGCCCGCGTCGCAGAAGACGCCGACGGTCAGGTCGGCCGGACCGACGTGGATGCCGGCTTGGACGACGAGGCTCCGAGCCAGGGCCAGAGCCCCGTCGCGGTCGCCCACGATGCCCACCACTCCGCCCGCGGTGAGGTCGATCTCCACCGGCGCGGAGGGGATGGTCGCGGAGTCGAGGATCTCGCGCACGTCGTCCTCGAGACGGGTGCCCGAGCGCTCGTCGACGGCGGGTCGCCAGGGGACGTCCCCGATGCCGGCGTGCAGCGCCAGGAGGTCGGGCGAGCTGGCGCGGCGCTGCCAGAGGGTCGTCGCGGGGATGGCGGCGCGTCGGAGGGTCGTGGCCGGGTCGGGAATGGCATCCATTCTCCGGGCCTTCTCGGCCTGACCGGCCGCGGCGATGTCGTCGCGCAGCGTCTGCAGCGCCTGGGTGAAGCGCTCGTCCTCTTCTTTGACGTTCTTGGTGTGCCGGCGCTTCTGCTCGAACCACACGCCGACGCCCAGGACCGGGCTGAGCGCGGCGAACATCGCGTAGCGCGCGTCTCCGAGCATGAGCACCATCACGAACGCCAGGACGAGGGGCGCGGCGACGGTGATGATGCTGAACTTCGACGCCGGGGGCACGTCTTTGCGCGTCGGCGGGGTGATGGGGTCGGGCTCGGGCGGGCGACCGGGGCGCGGCGGACGGTTGAAGGGAGCCGTCGCCGCGGGGGTGATGTTGTGGAGCGAGCCGGGCTCGGGGGCGCCGGTCTCGTCGATCGACGGGCGCAGCAGGACGCTCGTGCCTCCGGCGATGACGACCGCGGGACCCTCGACGAGGGTTCCGTCCTCGCCCGCCTCCGTGCCGTCGACCAGGGTGCCGTTGGTCGAACCGCGGTCGTCGACGCGCAGTCCGTCCTCGTCGCGGACGGCGGAGAAGTGCTCCCAGGAGGCGCTCGTGGTCGGCAGCATCAGGTCGGCCTGGGGGGAGCGACCCGCGACCAGCGCGCGCCCACGCGGGACGTCGACGACCGGTCCGGCGCGCAGGCCGCCGGACAGCGTCGCCGTCCAGTCGGTCGCGGGCTTCGGTCGCCGCGGTTCGGAGAGGGCGATCCGCGTGCCTTCGAGGAGCAGGACCTCGGCCAGCTCGGTGGAGGCCGGATGCCGCTGGGCATCGACGGACACGAGGGTGTCGGGCGCGAGATCGCGACCGGTCGCCGCCGCGATGAGCTCGGCCAGGGTGGCCTGGCTGCGGTGACGGGCGAGGTCGACCACCTGCTCGTCTTCGTCGATCGCGATCAGCAGACGCATCGGAGCCTCCGGGAGGGGATCAGTCGGCCTGTCCGGCGAACCACACCAGGGGTGCGGTCGTGTCGGCCGACAGCGGGCGCAGGCCCAGGTTCTGGTCCGCCGAGTACAGCGGGGCGATCGCGGGGACCAGCGCGGTGGGACGGGAGCCGTCGAGGGCGGGGCCGGCGAGGCCGTCGCGCGGCCCGGCCGACAGCGTGCTCAACGCCGAGGACACCGTCGAGGGGTCGGTGCTTCCCACGGAGGCGGCCGCGAGCGCCACGAGCACGGTGGCATCGTGGCTGCGCGAGTCGGCGAGCCCGGCGACGGAGGCGAACGAGCGGTCCTCGAAGAGCGTCGTCGCGGAGGAGTCGTCCGCGAGGACGCGCGTTCCCGCGAGGAATGCCGACATCGCGCGACCGTCGGCGTCGGAGGACAGGGCGACCGTGTCGCTCCACCCCGAACCGACCGTGGTCAGCTCGGTCGACAGGGTTCCGCCCGCGCTGACGAGCGCCGCCGAGAACGCCGGGGAGGTGGCGTCGGGGGTGACGACGATCGGGAGGTCTGCGTCTTCGCTCTGCAGGAGCTGGACGACACCGGCCTGCGTGGTCGCGGGGCCGTTGACGAGCACGGCGTCGAGGGGACGTGATCCTCGCGCGGCCGCGACGGCGGCCCGGAAGGCCTCGACGTCCCCGCCGGCGGCGAACGGCACGATCGCTGCGGGGGAGAGCCCGGCGGGTGTGCCGTAGCCGGCGTCGACCAGCAGGACCGAGGAAGCGCCCTTCAGCGCCGCGGGAAGGGCCGCGCTGATCGCGTCGGTCGTGGGACCGGTCAGCCACACCCCGTCACCGGCGATGGAGCCGTCGGTGGCGTAGGGCAGGACGGCGGGGACCCCCGCCGAGCGCGCGACCTCGACCGCGCCGCTGACGTGGGATCCGCTGCTGGCGACGACGATGCCGGAGGCACCGTCGTCGACGAGCTGCTGAGCGGCCGCCCGCGCCCCGTCGACCGTGCCCTTGTCGTCGACCGCCCGGACGGTGACCGGGTGCCCGCCGAGCGCGAGTCGTCGAGCGGCCACGACGGCTCCGTTCGCGGCATCCTTCCACTCGGCTCCTTCTCCGGGGGTGGAGGACAGGGAGACGATCACACCGATGGTCAGACCGTCGGGGACCGGTGCCGAGATGGCCACGGGGATCGATCCGACCGCCTGCGCCTCGGTCGGGCGCGTCAGCGACCAGGTCGTGAAGCCCGCAGCGACGAGGACGACGGCCGCCCCCGCGGCGAGGAGGGCGATGCTGCGACGCTTCATTCGCCGTCTCCGATCCGGAAGGTGTACACCGTCTGCGTCGCGGCGCCGGCGGGAGCCTCGATGTGGAACGGCGGCAGTGCGGCGCCGGCCTCGAGGGAGGCCTGGGTCTGCGCCTGCTGGAGGAGGATCCCCGCGACGTCTTGCGCGCGGACGTTCGCGTACCCCTGCGCCTGCTGCGAGGCGAGGGCGAGCTGCACGTCGGCCGTGTCGACCTTGGCGGCGCTGGTGACCATCGATCCGAGCAGACCCGACCCGTTGACCTGACGGTCGCCGAGGTCGAGGAGCACCTTGTTCAGATCGGCCTGGAGCAGCGAGGACGCGCCGTCGGTGTCGCGGGTGGCAGCACCGATGCTCGACGAGATCGTCGACAGCGACGACAGGGTCTGCGCCGAGACGCTCTGCGAGATCGCCTGCCCGGCCGCCGTGAGATCGTCGCGCTGCGACTCCACGGTCTCCTTGCCGCTGTCCGCGATCTCGGTCGAGGTCGAGGTGAGACCGGCCACCGAGCGATCGAACATGGCGCCGATGGTGGCGGCATCCGTCTTCCCGCGGGCCGAGATGACGCGCACCTGCTCTTCGATGAGGGCCGACACCTTCTTCGCCGCCTCGGCGTCGGCATCCGCGAAGGCGCGCTCGATGCTCGGTCCCAGGCCGTCCTGCTGCTTCTTCAGGGTGGTGATGCGCTGGTCCAGCTCGGTGCTCTGGGTGGCGAGCGCATCCGTCGACTCGGACAGAGCCGTGACCAGGTCCGTGAGGTTCTGGTCACCGCCGGACGCGGCGGAGCCGATGCGGCCCACGGCGTCGCGGACGGCGGAGGTCTGGTCGAGCAGGCCGGAGATGGCGGTGCCCAGCTGCCCGTCGGAACTCGTCTGGTCGATCACGCTGTTCCACGCCCGGGCGTCGTCGGTGAGTCGATCCAGGAGCGGTGCGGAGTAGCCGTCCGGCGTCTTCAGAGTGCCCCCCTCGCACCCTTCCGAGGTGATGTACGCACGAAGGCGGTCGATGTCACCGAGAGAGGGGCCGACGAAGATGGGGCCGGGGAGCGAGCGCTCGCCGGAGCCGCTGTCTCCCGAGTCCGAGCCGCTGCCGCCCTCATCGTCGCCTCCGCCGTTGTCGCCGTTGCCGCCGCCGTTGTCGCCGCCGCCGTTGTTGCCGCCGCCGTTGTTGCCGCCGCCGTTGTTCTCGTCGTCATCGACGAGCGTGCACAGCTTGTCGGCGAGGCGGGCTGCCTGCTCGCGGATGGATCCGGACTGGTCGGGGGCGCCGAGCTGGTCGCGTGCCGCGCCCGCGATCTGATTCACGTCGGACAGTGCGGCGTTCAGCGACCCCAGCGAACCGGAGAGCGCATCCAGCGCCGTCCCGACCTCGCCGAGCGACTGCGGAACCGATCCGTCGGGCAGACCGTCGGCGACCTTCTTCGTCGCGGCTTGGACGGCCTCGACCGCGGCGGAGGTCTGGTCGAACTGCGTGACGACGGAGGTCATGAGCTCGGGCTTGAGGGAGTCCACGAGCTCGCGCCCGTCGACGACCAGCTGCGCCAGCGACGCGGTGACCTCGCCCTGGGCGCTGAACAGCGCGCACGTGGTCGACGGGTTCTCGCAGGAGGCGGCGTCGGGGGAGTCCGGGCCGATGGTCTGGCGCAGCGCGTTCTGCACCTCGCCCTTGCAGTCGTCGGCGGCGGACGCGTAGTTGTCGAGCTCGACCGCGAGGCGCTGGATGTTGCCGTAGATGGTGTTCGCTTCGCCGGGGATCGTCGAGCTGGTGGAGCAGCCGCTGCCCGTCTGAGTCGACGGCGGCGGGGGAGCACTCGTGTCGCCGAGCATGCCGTCGACGGCAGACAGGGCGCTGCCGAGCTGCTGCAGGACGGCCGAGTTGGTGCCGTTGACCGTGGTCGACAGGTCGGACTGCAGCCCCGTCAGCTGCGCGGTGAGACCACGCATCGTCGTCCCGAGCGACGCGGTGCTGTCGGCCAGCTCGCGCGCGGTTCGCACACCGAGGGTGTCCGCCGTGCTCTCGAGGTTCGTCCGCACCTCGGTGATGGTCGTGCCGGCGCGACCGAGGACGTCGTTGACCGCGGCCACGACCTCGATCGTGCGGCGCTGCAGGGCGAGCTGGGAGGTGGGGTCGTCGTTGAACGCCGCGTCGAGGACGCCGCCGATCGACGCATCGGTCGAGATTCCGGGCTGCACCGCGATGTCGAACGCGGGGACCGAGAAGTCGTCGACGTCGGCGACGAGCGTGAGGGTGCTGCTGGCGCGCCCGGAGGGCGGGGCGAGGAGCGATGCCCACTGCACCACCGCGTCGCCGTCGTCGGACCGACTCAGCACGCCGTTCGTCACCGCCGCGTCGGTGTCGGAGTCGATGACCACGCGGCTGGGGGCGATCCCGCCCAGCACGGTCGACGCGGCGATCGTCAGGGGAGCGCCCACGAGCGCCTCGCGTGTGCGCGACTGTCCCGCCGCGTCGTAGGTGAGCTGCTGGGGCTTGACCGTCAGGTTCTCGACGGTCACGTCGATCTCGACGCGGCCGGAGTAGCCCTTCAGATCGCTCAGGTCCGTGCCGCTGGAGTCGGCGGTGCGGTACGACGTGCGAATGCGCACCGGGATGTCGTCAGCGACGTCGGCGGGGGTGAAAGTGGCCGACTCGCTGCTCGTCTCGGAGGGTGAACTCCCGATCGCGATCGTCGTCGAGGTGACGCTCTGGATCGCGGCATCGGTCGTGACCCCCACGGACACCGACTGCAGAAGGCGGGTCGGCGTGATCTCCGCCTGGCCGTTCGTGCACGCCGTCACCGTGACGAGTGCGCCGACGGCGACCATCGCCGCGATGACGCGCGGCAGCGCGCGCCTCGCCTTCACTGAATTCCCCACTGACATCCGTCCCCCTTGATCCCCGTCCGGCAGCCAAGGGGGATCGTAGTCGGTGCCCGCGACATTCCCCCATTCCGGGGGCGTGCTTGACATCCGGCGCCGGGTCGTTCGCCCCCTGTGAAGGAGGGTTGCGTGCACCCCTCTCGAAACGATTCGACAGAGGTGAGTGCGACCATTACCATCGTCGGGTGACCTCTTCGACGACCTCGAGAGGTGCGGCGATGCGGGCGCTCCTTTCTCTCGCCATCGGCAGTTTCGGCATCGGCATGACCGAGTTCGTGGTGATGGGCCTCCTGCCCAACATCGCTCGCGAACTCGTGCCGACCGCGTGGGCCGCGTCGCCGGACGATGCGATCGCCCAGGCGGGCTGGCTCGTGTCGCTCTACGCGCTCGGCGTCGTCGTCGGGGCACCGACGATCGCGGGATCGGTCGCGCGGTTCCCTCGGCACCGCGTGATGGTCGTGCTCGCGGCGGCCCTGGCGTTCTTCACCCTGCTGACCGTGATCGCGCCGACCTTCGAGCTCGTGGCGGCCTCGCGCTTCCTCGCCGGCCTCCCGCACGGCGCGTACTTCGGCATCGGTGCCCTGGTGGCCGCCGATGCCCTTGGCCCCGGCAACCGGGCGAAGGGCGTCGCGTTCGTCCTCACCGGGCTCACGATCGCCAACGTGGTGGGCGTCCCCCTCGGAACGCTCCTCGGCCAGCAGGTCGGGTGGCGGGCGGCCTTCGCGGTGGTGACCGGCATCTTCGTGCTCGCCACGATCTGCATCGCCCTCTTCGTCCCGAAGCATCCGGGGTCCCCCGGGCGACGCCTGCGCGACGAACTCCGCGTGTTCCGGATCGGACAGGTGTGGTTCGCGCTCGGCATCGGTGCGGTCGGCTTCGGCGGCTTCTTCGCGATGTACAGCTACATCGCCCCGATGATCACCGAGGTGGCGGGACAGCCGGAGTGGGCCGTCTCCCTCGTCCTGGTCCTCGTGGGGATCGGCATGACGGTCGGCAACGTCGTCGGCGGCACGCTGGCCGACAAAGACCTTCGCTTCTGGCTCTTCGTCGGTCTCATCGCGCTCGGCGCGGCCTCCGTCGGCCTGGCGCTCACCGCGGGCTGGATCGTGACCCTCGTGGTCTTCGCCTTCCTGGTGGCGTTCTGCGGTGCCGCCCTGAGCCCCGGCATCCAGACCCGCTTGATGGACGTCGCCGAGGACAACCAGTCGATCGCCGCTGCGCTCAATCACTCGGCCTTGAACATCGGCAACAGCCTGGGCGCGTTCCTCGGGGGCCTCGCGATCGCGGCGGGCCTCGGCCTGGTCGCCCCCGCGTGGGTCGGGGCGGTGCTGGCGCTCGGCGGGCTCGTGGTCGCCGTCGTGTCGTACCGCGTCGAGGACCGTTCCGGTCGGCACCCCGAGCACCGGATGCCGGCGGCCGAGGCCGCGACGACCGCGATCACCGGCTCCATCCCGACCCAGCACTGACGCGGGCGGGCGGGCGCGCGAGCGGCGTACGTCCGGCGCCGATCGCTGTCGGGTGTCCACGACACCCGGATGCGGCGCGAGATCGTCCGGGTGTTCTGGACACTCAGGGGTTCGTCCGGGCATCCGGCCCCGCTCGCGCGTGTCGCGATCACTCGACGGGCTCCGGGCACACCGCGACGGGGGCGGGGGAGAACGGATGCCGGGGCCCGGCATCCGGGATCCGTCAGGTCGCGAACAGCCGCCGCAGGTGCGTGGCGACGGCCGCGGTCTCGATGAGGAAGCCGTCGTGGCCGAAGTCGCTCGCGAGGACCACCGCCTCGTCCCCGTCGAGGGTGTTCGGGATGCCGCGGGCGATGCGGTGCTGCCCGTCGATGGGGAACAGGCGGTCGCTGTCGATGCCGAGCACGAGGGTGGTCGCGGTGACGCGGCGCAGCGCGTCTTCGACCCCGTCGCGGTCGCGGCCGACGTCGTGCGAGTTCATCGCCTCGACGAGCGTCAGGTAGCTGTTGGCGTCGAAACGGCGCGTGAACTTGTTGCCGTGGAAGTCGAGGTAGGACTCGACCGCGAACCGGCCGCCGCGCCCGAGAGGGCTCACGCCCGACTGCCACGACCGCTGGAAGCGCTGATTGAGCTCGGTGGGGCTCCGGTAGTTCAGCAGCGCCATGCGGCGCGCGAGGGCGAGTCCGCGGTGCGGCCCGTCGCCGTCGCCGGAGTCGTAGTACTCGCCCCCGGCGAACCGGGGGTCCATGCGGATCGTGTCGAGCTGCACCGAGTTGAGCGCGATCTGATCGGCGGTCGTGATGGGCGGCGCCGACAGGATCGCGGCGCGTTCCACTCGATCGGGGTGCCCGACCGCCCACTCGATCGCGTGCATTCCGCCCATCGAGCCGCCGACGACCGCGGCCCAGCGCTCGACGCCGAGCGCGTCGGCGAGTTGAGCCTGCGCGCGGACCTGGTCGCGGATGGTCAGGTACGGGAAGCGCGCGGCCCACTCGTATCCGTCCGGTGCGATGCTGGCCGGTCCCGTGGAGCCCTGGCATCCGCCGAGCATGTTGGGGGCGACGACGAACCAGCGGTCGGTGTCGATCGCCGCTCCCGGGCCGACGAGGTCGCTCCACCAGCCCGCGGTGGGGTGGCCGGGGCCGGCGGCACCGCGCACGTGGCTGTCGCCCGTCAGCGCGTGGAGGATGAGCACGGCGTTGTCGCGCGCGGGGGACAGCTCGCCCCACGACTCGTACGCGAGGCGGAACCCGGGCAGTGACTCGCCGTTCTCGGTCTCGAAGGCGCCGAAAGCGGCGAAGCGGCGTTCACCGGCCGGGTCTCCGTCGCGCCAGGCGCCCGTGGCGGGCGGGCGGCCGAGCAGGGAGCGGGCGTCGGCCTCCGTGATCGGCGCCGACGGCACCGTGTCTTCGGAGATCTGCCAGTCCATGGCATCCATTCTCCCCGTTCCGCACGGCCCGGATCGGACTGTTACGGCGATGTCGGAAGAGCGGTCTACGATTCCACGCATGGGGACCTGGAGCGCAGAACCGTTCGGAAACGACACCGCCGCCGACTGGGCGTACGAGCTCGACGACGCGTCCGACTGGAGCGTCGTCGGCGAGGCGCTGCGTGTCGCGGCCGAGACGGTGCCGTCGGATCTCGACTCCGACGACGCGGTGACCGCGATCGCGGCGGCACAGGTCGTCGCTCGAGGGCTCGGTCGAGTGACCGCGTCCGCCGAGAGCGTCGACGCCTTCGTGGCGCGGGTGTCGCGGCCCTCGCCCGAGATGGTGGCGCTCGCCGTGTCCGCGCTCGCGGCGGCGACGTCCGACGAGGGTGAGCTCGCCGACCTGTGGGAGGGAGACCCCGACTGGATCGCCGAGAACGAGAAGCTGCGCGTCGCGCTCACCACCGACTGACGAGGTTGTCCAGCCCCCGCTCTCCGAGGTCGGGGGCGGGCAGTATCGCGGCATGGCGACCTTCCTCCTCATCGCGGCCTCGAGCGACATCGGGCGTGCGACGACGACGCGACTGCGCGACGCGGGGCACCGTGTCCTGACCACGGCCCGGGACGCGTCGGTCATCGAGCCGGATGCCGTTCTGGATGCCACCGACTTCGACGCCGTCGACCGCGTGGTGCGGGAGGCGGGCGCCCTGGACGGCATCGCGGTGTTCGCGGGATCGATGCTGCTGAAGCCCGCGCATCTGACGTCCCGCGAGCAGTACGACGGGCTGATCTCCGCATCGCTGACGACCGCGTTCGCCGCGGTGCGCGCGGCGGGGTCCCATATGCGCGACGGCGGTTCCGTGGTGCTCGTCTCCTCCGCCGCGGCTCTCGCGGGTCTGCCGAACCACGACGCGATCGCGGCGGCCAAGGCCGGGGTGATCGGGCTGACGCTGTCGGCCGCGGCGAGCTACGCGGCCCACGGTCTGCGCGTGAACGCGGTCGCTCCGGGTCTGGTGCAGACGCGGTTGACCGAGAAGCTCACCGCGAACGACATGTCACGCAAGGTTTCGGAGGCCATGCATCCGCTGGGCCGACTCGGTGAGCCGGACGAGGTGGCGCGGGCCGTGGAGTTCCTGCTGTCGCCCGAGAACGCGTGGGTGACCGGTCAGGTCCTCGGCGTCGACGGGGGGCTCGGGAGCCTGAGGCCGCGGCAGAAGGTGTAACACGCGGGCCCGCAGAGCGGGCGTCGTGACGGCGGTGCGCCGCGCGGTACTCGCGAGCGGAGGAGTTCTCGGGTGGGGAGGACGCGAAGTGGCGGAGACGTCCTCCGGTGCGCGGAACTCCTTCGGTCGCGGGGCGTGGGGCGCGGCTGCACGGCGACCTCTCCGGGTGGACGCGCTGGGCAGCCACGCCGCACCGCCGCCCACAACGCGAGACGCCCCGATCCGAAACCGGATCGGGGCGTCTGTCGAGTGAAGCTCAGGCGCGCGCGGCCTCCGACAGGCGACGCGCGGCGGCGAGGGCCTGGTCGAGGTCGGCCTTGAGGTCGGCGATGTTCTCGAGGCCCACCGACAGGCGGACGAGACCCGGGGTCACGCCGGCGGTCAGCTGCTGCTCGGGCGTGAGCTGCGAGTGCGTGGTCGACGCGGGGTGGATCACGAGCGATCGCACGTCGCCGATGTTGGCGAGGTGGCTGAACAGGCTGAGCGAGTTCACGAACTCACGACCCGCCTCGACACCGCCCTTGAGCTCGAACGACAGCACCGCACCGACGCCCTTGGGGGCGTAGTTGTTGGCCGCGGCGTACCAGGGCGAGGTGGGCAGGCCCGAGTAGTTGACGCTGGCGACGTCGGGGTGCGACTCGAGCCACTCCGCGATCTCCTGCGCGTTCTGCACGTGGCGCTCGACGCGCAGCGACAGGGTCTCGATGCCCTGGATGAGCTGCCAGGCGCTCTGCGGGGAGATCGAGGCGCCGAGGTCGCGCAGCAGCTGCACGCGCGCCTTGATGACGTAGGCGAGGGCGTCGCCGACCGCCTGCGTGTAGACCGCACCGTGGTACGAGGGGTCGGGCGTGGTGAGGCCGGGGAAGCGGTCGGCGTGCTCCGACCACGGGAACCGCCCGCCGTCGACGATGACACCGCCGATCGTGGTGCCGTGTCCGCCGAGGAACTTCGTCGCCGAGTGCACGATGATGTCGGCACCGTGCTCGAAGGGGCGGATGAGGTACGGCGTCGCGATCGTGTTGTCGACGATGAGGGGCACACCGGCTTCGTGCGCGATGTCGGCCACCGTGCGGATGTCGAGCACGTTGATCTTCGGGTTGCCGATCGTCTCGGCGAAGAAGAGCTTCGTGTTCGGGCGGACCGCGGCGCGCCACTCTTCGGGGTCGTCCTGGTTCTCGACGAACGTCGTCTCGATGCCGAGCTTGGC
>JAAIGF010109650.1_pt1 | contig 11119 bp, 18 predicted proteins | sample 6487441 | NCBI WGS metagenome assembly JAAIGF01 (sample SAMN13974129, study PRJNA590717) | phyllosphere metagenome | biome: pepper field; feature: multiple bacterial spot infested pepper fields; material: pepper leaves; isolation source: leaves from pepper fields | host: Capsicum annuum ...
CGCATGGCACCACCAGCGATAACACCTGTACCAGGGGCAGCAGGCTTCAGGAGTACGAAACCACCTGAAAACTTACCTTCCATATCATGAGGTACTGTATGCTTCAACAGGGGAACTTGTACGATATTTTTCTTAGCGTCTTCGATTCCTTTTGCGATGGCGTCCGTTACTTCGTTAGCTTTACCTAACCCGTAACCAACTACACCTTTGCCATCACCAACAACTACGATAGCAGAGAAGCTAAAGCGACGACCGCCTTTTACTACTTTGGCTACACGGTTGATAGCAACAACACGTTCCTTCAACTCTGACTCGTTATACTTAGTAGGTCTGTTCGTTTGCATGATTCTTTGAAATTAGAATTGAAGGCCTCCTTCACGGGCTCCTTCAGCTACTGCTTTAACTTTCCCGTGATACAGATAACCGTTCCGGTCAAAGATTACAGCTTCAATACCTGCAGCTTTTGCTTTTTCAGCTACTTTCAAGCCTACTTGTTTCGCTGCATCAACATTATTACCCTGAACGCCTAATTCGAAAGAAGAAGAAGATGCAATTGTTTTACCTGCTTCGTCATCAATGATTTGAGCGTAAACACCCTTGTTTGAACGGAATACTGTTAAACGAGGACGCTCAGGTGTTCCGGCTATTTTACTACGGATGCTACGTTTAATCCGTAACCGCCGAGAGTCTTTGGTAGTTGCCATTGAATTACTTGGATTTTGTGGATTACCGACCCACTACGTTGAAATAAAAAGCTTTAAATACTTCAATGAAGCGTTTAAAGCTTTTTATTAATAATTTATTTTTTACCAGCCGCTTTACCAGCTTTACGACGCACGAATTCACCAGTGAAGCGAATACCTTTGCCTTTGTAAGGCTCAACTTTACGCAGAGACTTAATTTTGGCAGCGACCTGGCCGATTAGTTGCTTATCAATACCTTCCAAAACCACTTTAGGGTTTTGTCCTTTTTCCATTGCTGTCGTAACCTTCAGTTCTGAAGGAATAGCAACGAAAATGCTGTGAGAGTAACCTAAAGCTAATTCAAGGATGTTACCCTGGTTAGAAGCTTTATAACCTACCCCTACGATTTCCATTTCAGTACGGTAGCCAGTGCTTACACCTACTACCATATTGTTGATCAGGGCACGGTACAGACCGTGAAGTGCCTTGTGGCGTTTTTGCTCGGTAGGGCGAACCACTTGTAACTCGCTTCCCTCGACTTCTACCGTAATATCCGGGTCGATAGCTTGTGACAGTTCACCTTTAGGTCCTTTTACGGTAACCAGGCTTTTGTCAACGTTTACCGTTACGCCAGCAGGCAGAGTGATGATTTTTTTACCAATGCGTGACATGGTATCTTCTTTTAAAATGAATTAGCGGAGGTTTTCAGTGGTCAGATTACCCTCCGCTAATTCAGCGTTGATTAATAAACGTAGCAAAGTACTTCGCCACCCACATTCAGGGTACGAGCCTCTTTGTCCGTCATAACTCCTTTCGACGTTGAAAGAATAGCGATGCCTAAACCATTCAACACCCGAGGAAGTTCTTTCGAACCCGTGTACTTGCGAAGACCTGGCTTACTGATCCGGGTTAACTTCACAATGGCTGACTGCTTCGTCAGGGGGTTGTATTTTAAGGCAACTTTGATGGTTCCCTGTACGGAAGCCTCGTCGTCGAACTTATAACTTTGAATATAGCCTTTCTCAAAAAGAACTTTTGTAATCTCTTTCTTGAGATTGGAAGCCGGGATCTCGACGATTCTGTGGCGAGCCTTGATGGCATTCCTCAGACGGGTCAAGTAATCTGCAATCGGATCCATGAAAGAATATGATTTTGCTACGGGCCGTTCAAACGGCTCGCAAAATTAGAGAATCAAAATGGATACACCAAAAAATTACCAGCTGGATTTCGTTACGCCTGGAATTTTTCCATCAGAAGCCATTTGACGGAACGTAACACGGCTGATACCAAACTTCCGCATGTAACCTCTTGGACGTCCGGTCAGTTTGCAACGGTTGTGCAAACGTACGGGGGAAGCGTTACGGGGAAGTTTATCGAGACCTTCGTAATCGCCGGCCTCTTTAAGAGCTTTGCGTTTCGCTGCATACTTAGCTACCATACGCTCGCGTTTCCGCTCTCTTGCTTTGACTGATTCTTTTGCCATTTTGTTTGCTTATAATTGGTCCCCGTCCTTTTCAGAATTGAAGTAACGGGGGATCAATAATTACTTTTTTTGTCCAGCAAAGGGCATTCCTAAAGCCTTCAGCAGTTCTAAGCTTTCGGCATCAGAGTTAGCTGTAGTAACGAACGTGATATCCATACCTGAGATTTTCTGAACCTTATCGATTGAAATTTCAGGGAAGATGATTTGTTCTTTTACACCTAACGTGTAGTTACCACGACCATCAAAACCTTTGTCACTAATTCCTTTGAAGTCACGAACGCGAGGCAGAGCGATTGCGGTCAGACGATCCAGGAATTCGTACATTTTTTCGCCACGAAGCGTAACTTTTGCTCCGATAGGCATGTTCTCGCGAAGCTTGAAGTTTGAAATTGCTTTCTTAGAGATCGTTGCTACGGCTTTCTGACCAGAGATAATCGTAAGCTCTTCTACACCTACGTCTACCAGTTTCTTATCAGCAACAGCGGCACCAATACCTTTGTTGATCACAATTTTTTCCAGTTTCGGTACTTGCATCACCGATTGGTACTGGAACTTCTCTTTCAAAGCAGGAACTACTTCGTCAAAGTACTTTTCTTTTAATCTGGGAGTTGCCATTGATGCGAATGGTTTGTGGATTTCCGACCCACGATTTGGAAATTGGATAATGATCTGCCTGACGAATCAGACCAGCTCATTACCTTAAATGAGATTACCGCTTTTTTTGCTGTAACGCTGGGACTTACCCTTTTCGTTCTGCTTGCGGCCCGTGCGGGAAGCCTGTCCGGTCTTCGTGTCTACCACTTGCAGATTGCTTACGTGGATAGGACTTTCGATTTCCTTGATTTCTCCCTGAGGGTTAGTCGCTGAAGGTTTCACGTGTTTCTTAACCAAGTTAACACCTTCAATGATAGCCCGTTGCTTTTCGCGGTCTACAGATTTGATAACGCCTTGTTTTCCTTTGGCGTCACCGGCGATTACCAGTACAGTATCACCACTGCGGACGTGAAGCTTCACTTGCTTTTGCTTTTCCATTGTTTGATTTCGTACGATTATCCTGAGTGATTAAAGCACTTCAGGAGCCAGCGAAACAATTTTCATGAATTGCTTTTCACGCAATTCGCGAGCAACCGGTCCGAAGATCCGGGTACCCCGAGGCTCGTCCTGGTTATTGAGAAGTACGACGGCGTTATCTTCAAAACGGATGTATGATCCATCTTTCCGGCGTATTTCTTTTTTCGTACGAACCACAACGGCTTTAGACACCGTTCCCTTTTTCATGTTTGAAGAAGAGAGGGCTTGCTTTACGGTCACCACGACTTTATCGCCGATGGATGCATACCGCTTGCCCGTACCGCCCAACACACGGATTACTAGTACCTCTTTGGCACCACTATTGTCCGCTACGCTACATCTAGATTCTTGCTGAAGCATGTCTTTGCTGAGATTTCAGTTTTTCAGTTTCCAGTAAAGATTAATTAACCCATTTCTGTAAACTGAAAAACTGCCTGATTACTTGGCTTTTTCGATGATTTCAACCAAACGCCACCGTTTGTTTTTAGACAAGGGACGGGTTTCCATCACTTTGATAGTATCGCCGACGCCACAATCATTGTTTTCGTCGTGTACCATCAATTTGGTCGTTTTCTTTTGGAATTTACCGTAGATGGGGTGCTTCACTTTCCGCTCGACGGTAATTACAACCGACTTATCCATGCTGCTGGATACCACCCGACCAAATCTGACTTTTCTGAGCTTACGTTCTACTTCCATTGTGGAATTTGCTTTATGCCTGATAAAGGCAGTTCTAGCGAGCGTTTAGTTCGGTCGTCATCCGGGCGATAAGCTTACGGGAAGTCCGAATACGCATCGGGTTTTCGATTGGAGAAATAGCATGAGCGAATTGTAAGCGGCTCAGTGCTTCTTTTTCCTGGGCGATTTGCTGGCGGAGATCTTCCGTACTTAACGCCCGAATGTCTTGAATTTTCATTGTCTTAATGCAATTACGTTATCAGTTATCTACTGGGCTGTTTTCCATATGTTGGATAACAGTAACGAATCACTAGTTAGCTGCTTCCTGATAATCCCGGCGAACTACGAATTTCGTACGAAGGGGTAATTTTTGAGCTGCTAACCGGAGAGCTTCCTGAGCCAATTCTAAAGGAACACCGGTAGATTCAAAAAGAATGGTTCCGGGTTTTACGTTAGCTACCCAATACTCGGGAGCTCCTTTCCCTTTACCCATCCGAACCTCTGCAGGTTTCTTAGTGATTGGTTTATCGGGGAAAATACGAATCCATACTTGGCCTTCCCGTTTCATCGCACGGGTAACAGCGATACGAGCCGCTTCAATCTGGCGAGCCGTGATACGGCCAGGTTCCAGAGATTTGATTGCAAACGAACCGAAAGAAATTTCGTGGCCCCGCGTTGCAAGACCCTTAATCCGACCTTTCTGCTGTTTGCGGAATTTGGTTCTTCTAGGTTGTAACATGATCGTTAAGTTCTTTAGAGTCTGAAGTCACAGTTGCTATGACTTACAACCTAATTAGCGACGTCCTCCCTGGCCACCGCCACGGTTTCCACCACCCTGGCCACCGCGATTGTTTCCACCACCACGGTTGTTGTTGTTGCCGCCACGGTTGTTGTTACCGCGTCCACGGTCGCCACCACCTTCACCACGACCGCGACGATTTCCACCATCACGATCATCACCACCGCGTCCGCCACGACGATCACCACGATCAGAACCTCCACGAGCTTCAGCACCACCAGCGTTCAGGCCAGCGTTAACTACTGAAAGATCACGTTTGCCGTATACTTCTCCTTTGAAGACCCAGATCTTGATACCGATCTTTCCGTATACAGTTTGAGCTTCTGAAATAGCGTAGTCGATGTCAGCACGTAAAGTATGCAGAGGGACACGTCCTTCTTTGTACTCTTCCGTACGAGCCATTTCAGCTCCACCTAAACGGCCTGACAAGCGAACTTTGATACCTTGTGCTCCTACCCGCATGGCTGAAGCAATGGCTTGCTTCATGGCACGACGGAAAGAGATACGAGCTTCTAACTGTTGAGCGATCGTTTCACCTACCAGTTTCGCATCGACTTCAGGACGCTTGATCTCGAAGATATTGATCTGAACATCTTTGCCAGTCAATTTCTTGAGCTCTTCTTTGATTTTATCAACTTCATTACCGCCTTTACCGATAACGACACCCGGACGAGCCGTGTTGATCGTTAACGTTACCCGCTTCAGCGTACGCTCGATGATTACTTTCGAGATCGCACCTTTAGGAATACGAGCAGCAATGTATTTACGAATCGTTTCGTCTTCTACCAGCTTTTCAGCGAAGTTCTTTCCACCGTACCAGTTGGATTCCCAACCACGTACAATACCCAGACGAAGACCTACAGGGTTTACCTTTTGTCCCATGGTGTGTTACGCTTCCGTGTTTTCGGTTTTAGTTTCTTCTGCCTTGGCTTTACTAGCTACAACAAGCGTTACGTGATTGGAACGCTTACGTACCCGATAGGCACGACCTTGTGGAGCCGGACGAAGACGCTTCAGGAATGCACCACCATCTACGAAAATAGTTTTTACGTAGAGATCAGCATCTTCCAGCTTTACTTCTTCGCCGAATTTCTCCTGCCAGTTTGCAATTGCCGACAGCAGCAACTTTTCCAGACGCGGAGAGCCCGACTTAGGCTGATATTTTAAGATCGCCAACGCTTTGTTTACTTTCTGGCCACGAATTAAATCGGCAACCAGACGCATTTTCTGAGGCGACGTCGGGACGTTATTAAGTTTTGCGATTGCTTCCATTACTTAGTTGTCAGTTTTTGGTTCTTAGTTTTCAGTAACCAGTGATTAAGCATCCGTCAACTGAAGACTGCCAACTGTAAACTGGTTTATCGTTTTCCTTTGTCCTTTTTAGCGACGTGGCCACGGAAATTACGAGTCGGAGCGAATTCGCCCAGTTTATGACCCACCATGTTTTCCGTCACGTACACAGGGATAAACTTGTTACCGTTATGCACGGCGAAAGTGTGACCCACGAAGTCAGGAGAAATCATCGACCGACGCGACCAGGTTTTAATAACCGATTTCTTTCCTGCTTCATTCATTACCTCCACTTTGTTGGAGAGGCGAAAATCAATATAGGGGCCTTTTTTAAGTGAACGTGCCATTATTTCTTCCGCTTGCTAATGATTAACTTGTTGGATGCCTTCTTCTTGTCGCGGGTTTTCTTACCTTTCGCTAAGAGACCCGTACGTGAACGAGGGTGACCTCCTGAGGCCCGGCCTTCACCACCACCCATGGGGTGATCAACTGGGTTCATTGCTACACCACGTACACGAGGACGACGACCTAACCAACGCTTACGACCGGCTTTACCCAGGCTTTCGTTCATGTGGTCAGCGTTGGATACTGAACCTACGGTTGCAATACCATTGCCTAACACCATGCGAGTTTCGCCTGAAGGCAGTCGCAGAATTACATATTTTCCTTCACGACCTACAATCTGAGCGTAAGTTCCAGCACTACGAGCCAATTGGCCGCCTTTACCAGGCTTTAACTCAATATTGTGAACAATCGTACCGATAGGTAATGCTGAAAGTACAGAGGCATTTCCTACTTCAGGAGCGACACCTTCTCCAGACAAGATCGTCTGACCTACGGTCAAACCCTGAGGAGCGATGATGTAACGTTTTTCTCCGTCTGTGTACTGAACTAAAGCAATACGAGCGGAACGGTTAGGATCATACTCGATCGTCTTTACTTCTGCGGCTACACCCTGCTTATCGCGTTTGAAATCGATAATACGGTATTTACGCTTGTGGCCACCACCGATGTAACGCATGGCTCGGCGACCCTGATCATTACGACCACCTGATTTTTTCAGAGGCTCTAAGAGACTCTTCTCAGGTTTGCTAGCCGTAATCTCATTGAACGTCGGGGCCGAACGAAAACGGGTTCCCGGCGTAACAGGCTTCAACTTCTTGATTGCCATTGGGATTATTTGCTACGGTCAGGCTATGTCCTCCTATGCCAGCCTAACCTGTTCAAAACGCATCCTGGAGGATGGGGATGTTTATTAAATACCTTGGTAGAAATCGATTACTTCACCTTCGGCTACAGTAACGATCGCTCTTTTGATGGTGGAAGTCTGACCAGTCGTGATACGGGTACGCGTGCTGCGGGATTTCTTTTTCCCGATCTGACGAACCGTGTTCACAGACTCAACTTTCACACCATACATCTTTTCGATGGCTTTCTTGATCTCGACCTTATTGGCCTTAAGAGCCACTTCGAAGCCATACTTACCTTGCTCGTTCTGAGCCGTAGACTTTTCAGTCAGCAAGGGGCGAATGATGATGCTCATAATGTTTTGTCGTCAATCGTTAGGTACCTTTCGGACCAACGGATTAGTTCAATAATGCTTCGATTTTTTCTACTGCACCTTCAGCGATGATCACACGATCAGCGTTCAGTAATGCGTAGGTTGTCAACTGATCTGCGGGAAGCACGTTGGCTTTAGGCAGGTTACGAGCCGACAGGAATACATTGTTGTCAGCCGTTGGCAAAACCAGCAGAGTTTTCGTTTCAGAGATCTGAAGTGCATTCAGAACTGAAATGTATTGCTTGGTTTTAGGTCCTTCAAACGTGAAGTTTTCTACGACTGTTACTACGCCTTCTTTCGCTTTAGAAGCCAAAGCTGACTTACGTGCCAGACTCTTCACTTTTTTGTTCAGTTTAAAGGAGTAATCGCGGGGCTTAGGGCCGAATACACGAGCACCACCTTTAAAAATGTTAGCTTTGAAAGAACCGTGACGAGCTCCGCCGGTACCCTTCTGACGCATCAGTTTGCGGGTTGAGCGAGCTACTTCCCAACGTTCTTTAGACTTGTGCGTACCCTGACGCTGATTAGCCAAGTACTGCTTAACGTCGAGCCACATTACGTGCTCATTAGGTTCGATTCCGAACACTCCGTCTGAAAGCGTTACTTTCTTTCCCGTGTCTTGGCCTTGAATATTAAATACGGACAGTTCCATTTTCTTGTCAAGTGCTACTATGAGAGTAGATTAACGTGAGAATTCACGCTCAACCTATTTCTCAAGAATTACGAACGAATTTTTGGCACCCGGAACTGAACCGCTGATAACGATCAGGTTTTGCTCAGGATACACTTTAAGTACTTGCAGGTTTTGGATTTTAACGCGGTTGTTACCCATACGACCTGCCATGCGAAGACCCTTGAATACTCGTGAAGGGAATGAGCAAGCTCCGATAGAACCTGGGTGACGCTGACGGTTGTGCTGACCGTGAGTCTGGCCACCAACTCCACCAAAACCATGACGTTTTACTACACCCTGGAAGCCACGACCTTTAGCCGTTCCGATGGCGTCAACGAATTCGCCTTCAGCGAATAAGGTGGCGTCAATCGTTGCTCCTAAATCCAGAGATTGTTCGAACGTTTTGAACTCTACCAATTTCCGCTTGGGTGTAGTTCCGGCCTTTTTGAAGTGGCCAGCCAAGGGCTTAGAGGTATTTTTTTCTTTTTTGTCGCCGAAACCTAACTGAACAGCTTGGTAGCCATCCGTTTCGACGGTCTTTACTTGCGTCACGACGCAGGGACCGGCTTCAATCAGCGTACAAGCTACGGCAGAACCGTCAGCATTGTAGAGGCTGGTCATGCCAATTTTCTTCCCAATAATACCAGACATCTTCTTGATTTTTAATTGGTTATCAGCTCTCCCACCCGGGGGCCTCAGAAAACGGACTGCAAAAGTAGCACTTTTTCTGCTGTTTAACGTATCAAGACAGAAAATCCCTTATATTTTTTTGAAAACCAGTAATGTACCTAGAAGAGAAAGCGGAGAGGAGACTTGCGGGGCGTACCAGATAGGCTAACAAAAGCCTGTACGCATCCAAAATCCCGAGATACGGGAAGAAGCATCCTGTCAGCTTACTACTCAACTCTAAATAATTGGGCATTCAATGATTAGAGCCAGTAACAGTCCTGACGTTCAAAATCGGGAAATTACCGAATTTTAACGTTGAATCGAACAATAATTGCCTGATAATCAATAACTCAAGTAGTTCTGCCAACCACTCCGAGCAAATAGCTTTTTGTTCGATTCCTAAACAGAGTTGCAAAATAACAGCGTTTCTGTTTGATAAACAAGTATTTACCTAAAGTTTTTGCAAATAATTTTAAAAATTAGTTGCAACCCGATTTCAGGATCATTCTTCATGGATTAATGATACGCTGAAGGGTACGGGATAAAAATAATTTTCTCAGTTTCAACCTTTTGACCTGATATCTCTACCAGTGATCTTCTGTTTTTAGGAGTCGCTTCTTTAACCAGCTCTGGTCCTGCCTATACGTATCACTGAGGCGGACTATTCAGTATCGAAAGCAAGTATCGGCATAAAAAAAGGGGTAAGCCTATTTCCATAAGCTTACCCCTTTCATCAGTAGAACTGTTTTTGTTTACTGAGCAATCGCTTCTTTACCCATAGCGATGAGCTGTTCCGGCGTTTTAGCTCCGCCTTCTTTAATAACTACTTCCCCTTCAAAATCAATAAAAAACAAGGTTGGATACCCTTCTACCGGATAACGGTCCAGCAGTTTAGGACCTTCTCCTGATTCCATGTCCATTTTCACGTTAATGAAATTGCTGTTATAGAATTCTCCCAATTGCTTATTTGGAAATGATTTTGTCTGCATCCACTTGCAGGGACCACACCAGGTTGTATACGCATCCAGGAAAATCATTTTGTTCTCGGCTTTGGCTTTGGCTAAGGCCTGCTTCCAGGTACCGTGAAAAAACTGGATTCCCTCTTTTTTAGGTTCATCCGAGGCGTTGGTTTGAAAGGTAAGTCCGGTAAGTAGCAGGAGTACTACAAGTCGAAGTGTTTTCATCGTATTAAACAAGAAGGGATTTATCAGAATCAATAACGTGAAGTTCGCTGGGAAAAGTCTTTTGTCCAACGAATTAACCAATAAAAAAAGCCTCTCTTTCGAAAGGCTCTTTTAGTAGTGTATCATTCCCTTACTCAGGCGTACGTATTCAGCATTACTGGCATCACCAGCATCAGAATGTCTTCGTTTTCATCCTGATCGTTCGGCACCAGAATTCCGGCCCGGTTCGGAGCCGACAGACGAAGCTGCAACTGATTGGAACTCAGGTTACTCAACATTTCGATGAGGAATTTGGCATTGAACCCAATTTCCAGGTCATCCGCATCGTATTCGCACGCCAGACGCTCGGATGCTTCATTGGAATAATCCAGATCTTCAGCCGAAATCACCAGCTCATCTTTGGAGATCCGCAGACGAATCTGGTGCGTGGTTTTGTTCGCATAGATGGAGATCCGGCGTAAAGAGCCCAGCAATTCCAGACGGTTAATGGTCAGAATGTTGGGATTATTAACCGGAATGGCATTTTCATAATCCGGGAAGCGTTCGTCAATCAGTCGGCAGATCATTTTGATATTCCCGAATGTGAAAAACGCATTGGACTGGCTAAAGTCGGCCTTCACCAGGGTATCATCCGAAGGCAGGGTCGATTTCAGCAGATTCAGAGCTTTCCGGGGAATGATCATCGTGCTGTCATTCGACGATTTCAGATCCTTGCGACGGTAACGCACCAGCCGGTGACCATCCGTTGCCACGAATGTAGCATTGGCCTCGCCCAGTTGCAGGAACATTCCCGTCATGTTGGGACGAAGATCATCGGTACTGGCGGCAAAGCTGGTGTTCGCAATGGCCTTGCCCAGAACTTCAGCCGCTACTTCAATGGTCAAAGTTTTATTGACTGCAGGAACTTTCGGGAAATCAATCGGATTTTCACCGGACAGTTTGTAACGCCCATTTTCAGAAATGATCTCCGTACCGAAGGTCTCGGCATCAATTTTGAAGGTAATGGGTTGTTCCGGTAAGCCACGGAG
>JAAIGF010097770.1_pt1 | contig 11116 bp, 11 predicted proteins | sample 6487441 | NCBI WGS metagenome assembly JAAIGF01 (sample SAMN13974129, study PRJNA590717) | phyllosphere metagenome | biome: pepper field; feature: multiple bacterial spot infested pepper fields; material: pepper leaves; isolation source: leaves from pepper fields | host: Capsicum annuum ...
CAGCATCCGGCGCGCGAGCTGCTCAACGCCGTCGCCGAAGCGGGAGCGGCCTGGCTGGAGGCCGACGACCTTGATCCGCAGCTGATGCATAAACTTGGCCGCACCGTCGATACGGTGGTAGCCAACTTCAGCGATGATCCGCAGGTCTTCGCCAGCGCCCACGAGGAAGTGCAGCAGCATTTCCGCGCCGCGGCGCACAAGGCCGAGCTGGCCGAGCGCCGCCATGTGGAAGCGGCGCGTGGACGCGAGCGGCTGGAGGTGGCGCGGCAGCTGGCCAGTGACCAGATCGCCCGGTGCTGCGCACAGACGCCGCCGCCGCGCTTCGTGCAGACGCTGCTGCGCCAGGCATGGGCTGACGTTCTCACCCTGACCCAGCTGCGTCATGGCAATGACTCGCCGGAGTGGGAGCAGCGGCTGGCAGAAACCTGCGGTATTGCCGAAGTGACCGCGATGCCGACGGGGCAGGGCCATGCAGCAGATGCTGCGCTTGCCGGGCAGGTCAATGCCGCCCTGCTGCAGATCGGCTATCACGCTGATGAGGCGCAGGCGATTTCGCGCCGGCTCTCCACACCGGGCGGCGAGGATGATGGCAGTTCGCGCACGGAGTTGACGGCGCGGCTGAAGGCACGCGCCCGCCTGGGCGAACAGACCGAGGCACCGGACCCGCGTCAGCCGGCTCCGCTGGCGCGCAGCGCTGTCGAGGAGGACTGCTACCGGCAGCTGCGCAGCCTGCCGTTCGGCAGCTGGTTCGAGTTCACCACCAACCAGCAGGGCGACCAGCATCGGCAACGACTTTCCTGGTACAGCCAGGTCACCGATCACGCCCTGTTCGTCAATGCGCGCGGGCAGAAGGTGGCCGAGTACACATTGGACACGCTGGCCCGCTTGATGGCGCAAGGGCAGGCACGACTGGTCACCGAGGACAAGGGGCGGCTGATCGACCGCGCCTGGCAGGCGACCCTGCGCACCTTGCGCACACTGGCCGGCGATGACGCGGGAGAACGCGCATGACCAGCAGCGACCAGAACCCGGCCGACACGCGTCGCGCACCCCGCCGCAGCGTGGCCGAGCTGGTGCCGGTCACCGACCTGATGAGCGGGCAGGTGGTTGGTCGTCTCGGCAACATCTCTGAAACCGGCATGCTGCTGCTGGCGTCAATGCCGCTGCGCGAGGACGCGCTGTACCAGCTGCAGTTTCCGCTGCCGATGGCGGGCGGCGTGCAGCAGGTCATCGACATCGGTGCCCATCTGCTGTGGCGTGAGCCTGCGCATGTGCCTGGGCAGGCGTGGAGCGGTTTCCGTTTTCTCACCGTCAGCCGCGCACACCGCCACGCACTGCGTGCGTGGATCGAGCAGGACACTTCGGCAGAGTGAGCGCCGGTTCCAGCACAGCAGGGCGGCGCCGCTTGCGGCACAATCAACAGCTGTTTTCCTGCGAGCCTGCCTGATGACCCAGCACGACCCTGCCACCCTGTATGCCGCCCACCTGGCCACGCTGAGCCAGCGTGCCGAGCAGGCGTTGGCCCGCGGTGGTTTCGACCATCTGGTGGTGCCCAGCGGCCGTCTGCATTACCAGGTCTTTGACGATCGTGATTACCCGTATGCGGTGAACCCACAGTTCAAGGTGTGGCTGCCGCTGACCCGCGTGCCCGACAGCTGGCTGGTGTTCACCCCCGGCAAGCGGCCGCAGGTGATCTTCCATCAACCTTTCGACTATTGGCACGTGGTGCCTGATGCGCCCAGCGGCTGGTGGGTGGAGCATTTCGACATCCACATCATCCGCACGCCGCAGGAGGCGCTGGCGCTGCTGCCCAGCGATCGTGCCCGCTGTGCGGTGCTTGGCGAACCGCAGAGCACGCTCGGCGACTGGGTGCCGAACAACCCGGCGCCGGTGCTGGACTATCTGGACTACCACCGCGCGTTCAAGACGCCGTACGAGATCGCCTTGATGCGTCAGGCCCAGGTACTGGGCGTGCGCGGGCACCGCGCGGCCGAGGCTGCGTTCCGTAATGGTGCCGATGAGTTCACCATCCACATGGCGTACTGCCAGGCGGTGGGACAGGACGCCACCGAGCTGCCCTACGGCAACATCGTGGCGCTCAACGAACATGCCGCGGTGCTGCATTACACCGAACTGGGCCGTCGCGCGCCGCAGCCGCTTCGCAGCTTCCTGATCGATGCCGGCGCCAGCGCGCATGGCTATGCCAGCGACATCACCCGCACCTACGCTGCCGCTGGCCACGACGAGTTCGCGGCGATGATCGAAGCCGTGGACCAGGCACAGCAGAACATGTGCGCGGCGGTACGCGCCGGCGTCGACTACAGGCAGCTGCACATCGATGCGCATCTGTCGTTGATGGGCGTGCTGAAGGACTTCGGTGTCATCAAGGTGTCGCCGCAGACGGCGCTGGAGACCGGTGTGAGCGCTGCATTCTTCCCGCACGGCATCGGTCACTCGATCGGCCTGCAGGTGCATGACGTGGCCGGTTTCGCGGCCAGCGATGCCGGCGGTCGCATCGAGCGCCCGGCCGGCCACCCCTATCTGCGCCTGACCCGGCCGCTGGAGCGCGACATGGTGGTGACCATCGAGCCGGGCGTGTACTTCATCGACATGCTGCTGGACGAAGTGAAAAAGGCCGGCCATGGCGATGCGATTGCCTGGGACCGGGTGGACTTCTTCCGTCCTTACGGCGGCATCCGCATCGAGGACGAAGTGCTGTGCACCGATGGCGAAGCGGACAACCTGACCCGCCCGGTGTTTGCGGCAGCGGCGGCGAACGGCTGACCCCTTCAGTCGAGGCACGTAGAGCGGAGCTCTGCCCCGCTCCCACGGCAACGGCCAGATCAACCGCGTGGCGACCAACGGTCGTCACCTGCCAGAGGCAACGGCCAGCTTAACCGCGTGACGACCAACGGTCGTCACCTGCCAGAGGCAACGGCCAGATCAACCGCGTGACGACCAACGGTCGTCACCCACCAGAAGCCACGGCAGGTGTCCGTGATCGGGGGGTGTCGAAGGTGGGTCGGGGTGGGTCTGCGGGGGCGTCGTACGTCATGGATGACGTACGCGAGCCTACATGGACGTATTTACGGCGTCCCTCGCAGACCCACCCCGGCCCGCCACCCCTGCAGCAGCACACAGCCGCAGCCGTTGCTTCCGCTTCCGCTTCGGCTTTGGCTTCGGCAGGGGTGCGGGGGCGCAGCCCCCGCAACAATCCCCCCCCCCTTACAGGAACAGCTCCACCACATCATTGGTGAACCGCCGTCCCAGTTCGGTCGGCACCCACAGCTCACCCTCGCGGGCCAGCCAGCCGCGCTGCTGCGCCGTTGCCAACGGCGCGGCAATCGCTTCAGCCGCCAGCCCGGTACGCGAACTGAAATCGCGCAGGCTGAAGCCTTCGTGCAACCGCAGCAGATTGAGCATGTATTCAAACGGCAGGCGTTCGGCGCTGATCACCTCGTCACCGCCGATCGACGCCGCCGTGCCGGCCGTGTCCATGAACGTCTGCGGGTGCTTTTGCTTCCAGCGCCGCAGCACCTGCTGCCCGGCACCGGAGGAAATCTTGCCGTGCGCACCGGCGCCGATGCCGAGGTAGTCGCCAAAGCGCCAGTAGTTGAGGTTGTGCGCGCTCTGCCGGCCCGGGCGTGCATAGGCGCTGACTTCGTACTGCGCGTAACCGTGCTCGGCCAGCAGCGCCTGGCAGCGCTCCTGCATGTCCCAGGCATGGTCTTCGTCCGGGATGCCCTGCGGCGGCCGGGCGTGAAAGACCGTGTTGGGCTCCAGCGTCAGCTGGTAATGCGAGAGGTGTGCCGGCTGCAAGGCGAACGCACGTTCCAGGTCATGCTCGGCGCCGGCCAGCGTCTGCTCGGGCAGCGCGTACATCAGGTCGATGTTGAAGTTGTCATAGCCTGCGTCCTGGGCCATCTTCACCGCCCGCTCGGCCTGGCCGCTGTCGTGGATGCGGCCAAGGCGCTTGAGCGCTTCATCGTCGAAGCTCTGGATGCCGAAGCTCAGCCGGTTCACGCCTGCCCGACGGTACAGATCGAAGCGGCCGTGTTCGGCCGTGCCCGGGTTGGTCTCCAGTGTGATCTCCGCGTTCGGCGCAAAGCGCAGGCGTGCCGAGGCCTGCTGCAGAAAGCGGTCGATCGCTTCGGGCGGAAACAGGCTGGGCGTGCCGCCACCGAAGAACACGCTGTGCACCACGCGGCCCCAGACCAGTGGCAGGTCCTGGTCGAGGTCGGCCACCAGCGCGTCGATGTAGGCCTCGAACGGCAGCGCGCCCTTGGCCTGGTGCGAATTGAAATCGCAGTACGGGCACTTGCGTACGCACCACGGCAGGTGCACGTACAGCGACAACGGCGGCGGCACCAGCACCGGGGCCAGGCCGTGTGCGTGGTCGCCGGTGCAGGCCTCGCCGGGTGGGTGGGTGCAGTGCGTGTGGGAGGACGACATGGGCTCAGGGCTCGCGCCGGCGGCGTGCCGGCAGTACGGTGGACTCAGGCGGAGAGCAGGCGCGCGCCCAGCTGCTGCTTGAGCTGCTGCAGCGCCCGTGCGCGGTGGCTGATGCGGTTTTTCTGCGCAGCGTCCATCTCCGCAGCGGTCAGGTTGTGCTGTGGGTCCAGAAACACCGGGTTGTACCCGAAGCCATTGCTGCCGCGCGCCTCGCGCAGAATCACCCCTTCCCAGGAGCCCTCGCAGATAAGCGGCTGCGGGTCGTCGGCGTGACGCAGCAGGACGATCACCGCATGGAAGCGTGCGCTGCGCTGGCCGTCGGGCACCTCGGCCAAGGCCTGCAGCAGCTTGGCATTGTTGGCTGCATCGTTGGTAGGGCTGCCCGCGTAGCGGGCGCTGTACAGACCCGGCGCGCCGCCCAGTGCGTCGACGATCAGGCCCGAGTCGTCAGCCAGTGCGGGCAGACCGGTCGCCCGGCAGGCGGCGCGCGCCTTGAGCAGCGCGTTCTCGACGAAGGTCAGGCCGGTCTCGTCCACATCACCCAGGCCAAGCTCGGCCGCCGAGCGGATCTGCAGCGGCAGGTCGGCCAGCATGGCCTGCATTTCCTTGAGCTTGCCAGCGTTGTGGCTGGCCAGTACGAGGGTGGTCATCAGCGTGGCTCCAGCAGGTCCCAGGTGTTGCCGTACAGATCGCGGAACACCGCGACCGTCGCATAGGATTCGTGCCGCGGTGTTTCCAGGAACTCCACGCCTGCGGCCAGCATCGCCGCATGGTCGCGCTGGAAATCATCGGTGTGGAGGAAGAAGCCGACCCGGCCACCGGTCTGGTTGCCGATGCGGCTGCGCTGCTCCTCGTTGCTGGCACGGGCCAGCAGCAGTGCGGCCGCGCCGCCGTCGGTCGGCCCGACCACTACCCAGCGCTTGTTGCTCTGGTCGATGTCTTCGAGCAGGGCGAAGCCAAGCTTGCCGGTGTACCAGGCGATGGCCTCGTCGTACTCGGCCACCAGCAGCGTGGTCAGGGCAATGCGGCGGCTCATGCCGACAGCGCCGCCTGCTGGGCGGCGAGCAGTTCGGTCACACCCTTCTCAGCCAGGCCGAGCAGGGCATCGAGCTCGTCGCGGCGGAACGCATGGCCTTCGGCCGTGCCCTGCAGTTCAATGAAGCCGCCACCGTCGTTCATCACCACATTCATGTCGGTGTCGCAGTCGCTGTCCTCGGCGTAATCCAGGTCCAGCACCGGGGTGCCGCGGTAGACACCCACCGACACCGCCGCCACGGCGCCGAGCACCGGGTTGCGCTTGATGTCGCCACGCTTCATCAGCACGTTCACCGCGTCCACCAGGGCCACGTAGGCACCGGTGATGGCCGCGGTGCGGGTGCCGCCGTCGGCCTGCAGCACATCGCAGTCCAGCGTGATGGTGCGCTCGCCCAGCGCGTTGCGGTCCACGCAGGCACGCAGGCTGCGACCGATCAAGCGCTGGATCTCCAGCGTGCGGCCGCCCTGCTTGCCGCGCGCGGCTTCGCGGTCGCTGCGGGTGTGCGTGGCGCGCGGCAGCATGCCGTACTCGGCGGTCACCCAGCCCTCGCCCTTGCCGCGCAGGAAACCTGGCACGCGGTTTTCAACGCTGGCCGTGCACAGCACGCGGGTTTCGCCGAAGCACACCAGCACCGAGCCCTCGGCATGGCGGGTGAAGCCGCGTTGGATGACAACCGGGCGCAACTGGTCAGGCTGGCGGCCGCTGGGACGGGAATCGGACATGCTGGAGGTTCCGTGAAGACAGGGGGGAACGCCACCATGCCCGCGCCCATGGCGGGGCGGGCGGGGAGGCTGGAATGGGGCGGCTAGGGTAACATTCCCGCTTTGCGAGCATCGGAAACCCTCATGATTCGAAGCATGACCGCCTATGCTGGAGGCGAGCGCGCCACCCCGTGGGGCACGCTGGGCTGCGAGCTGCGCTCGGTGAATCACCGCTTCCTGGAAGTGGGCACGCGCCTGCCGGAAGAGCTGCGCGCGCTGGAGCCGCAGCTGCGCGAGCGCATCGCTGCCCGGCTGAGCCGCGGCAAGCTGGACCTGGTGATGCGCCTGCGCGCGCCGGAGTCGGCCGCCAGCCTGCAGGTGAACGAAGCGCTGCTGGGTCAGCTGGGCCAGCTGGCGCACCGGCTCACGTCCGACTTTCCCAACCTGCAGGTGAGCTTCACCGAGCTGCTGCAGCTGCCCGGCGTGACCCAGGGTGAGGCCGCCGACGCGGCCGCCCTGCAGGCCGAAGCGCTGGCGCTGCTGGAGCAGGTACTGGACGGGTTCATCGCCGCGCGTGAACGTGAGGGCGACAAGCTGGCCACGGCCATCAGTGAACGTGTGGAGTCCATCGCACGCATTGCCGGTGAGGTCCGTACCCTGATCCCGGCCATCCGCGAGGGCCAGCGCGTCAAGCTGGCCGCGCGCCTGGCCGACCTGCCGCACCCGGTCGACCCCGGCCGCGCCGAGCAGGAGCTGGTGATGTGGCTGCAGAAGCTGGACGTGGACGAGGAACTGGACCGGCTGGGCAGCCACATCGTCGAGATCCGCCGGGTGCTCACCCAGCGCGAGCCGGTCGGGCGCCGCCTCGACTTCCTGCTGCAGGAGTTCAACCGCGAAGCCAACACCCTGGGCTCCAAATCGGTGGACAGCCGCACCTCCAATGCCGCGGTCGAGCTGAAGGTACTGATCGACCAGATCCGCGAACAGGTACAGAACATCGAATGAGCATCCAGCCCACGCCGAACGGCAAGCCCGCGCGCGGCACGCTGTACATCGTTGCCGCCCCCTCGGGCGCCGGCAAGAGCAGCATCGTCAACGCCACGCTGGCGCGCGATCCGCAGATTGCGCTGTCCATTTCCTTCACCTCGCGGGCAATGCGTCCGGGCGAGGTCAACGGCCAGCACTATCACTTCGTCAGTGCCGGCGAGTTCGAGCGGATGATCGCCGCGGGCGACTTCTTCGAGCACGCCTGGGTGCACGGCGACTGGAAGGGCACCGCCCGTCAGTCGGTGGAACCGCAGCTGGCCGCCGGCCAGGACGTGCTGCTGGAGATCGACTGGCAGGGCGCCCAGCAGGTACGCCAGCTGGTGCCGGGCACGGTGACGGTGTTCATCCTGCCGCCCTCGCGGCAGGCGCTGCAGGACCGCATGCGCAAGCGTGGCCAGGACAGCGAGGCGGTGATCGCCCAGCGGCTGGGCGCGGCGCGTGAGGAGATGCTGCACTTCAACGATTTCGACTACGTCATCGTCAATGAAGTGTTCGACACCGCCGTCGATGAGCTGTGCGCGATCTTCACCGCCAGCCGCCTGCGCCGCGAGGCGCAGAAGGTCCGCCATGCCGGCCTGATCCAGGCGCTGCTCAGCCCCGAGCCCGGGGAGAGCGACTGACCGGCCGGGTCCGGGTCTGCAACTGGTTGATTCATAAAGGCTGGGGGCAGGGCTGGCTTGATTTTGTCCAGCCCCTGCCGCTACACTCCATCCCCTTTCCCTCATTCGACTGAGCGGCCGACCGGTCGCCGGGAGCCCGTATGGCCCGCATCACCGTAGAAGATTGCCTGGAAGTCGTTAACAACCGTTTCGAGCTGGTCATGATGGCGTCCAAGCGCGCCCGTCAGCTTGCCAACGGCGTGCAGGCCACGCTGGACAACAGCGAAACCGAAGACAAGCCGACCGTGCTGGCGCTGCGCGAGATCGCCGCCCGCAAGATCGACAACGCGCTGATCGACGAAGTCGAGAAGGCCGAGCGCGAGCGCGCCGAGCGCGAAGCGCTGGAGTGGGCTGCCGCGGAAGTGGTGGCCGATGAGGACATGTCGAAGAATGACGACTGATTGACTCAATCAATCGTCTAGTACATGCCTGAAAGAGCCCGCCTTACGCGGGCTCTTTCGCATTCAGGGTTTGCTGTTATTCGCCTGCTGGAATAGTCTGCGGCCATGAACCCAGGCCCCACTGCCAAGGTCGCCGCGCCGCCCGCCGCGGTTGTACCCGATTACGTCCTGCAACTTGAACGCGCGGCAAGCTATCTGCCGCCCGACCAGGTGCCGCTGCTGCGGCGCGCATGGGAAGTGGGCGCCTCGGCGCACGCCGGGCAGACACGCAAGTCCGGCGAACCGTACATCACCCACCCGGTGGCTGTGGCGCAGGTGCTGGCCGAGCTCGGCCTGGACGTCGAGGCGCTGATCGCCGCGATCCTGCACGACACCATTGAAGACACCCCGCTGACCCGCGAAGCCCTGGCGGCCGAGTTCGGCGAAGCGGTGGCCGAGCTGGTCGATGGCGTGACCAAGCTGGACAAGCTGAAGTTCCGCGACCGCCAGGAAGCGGCGGCCGAGAGCTTCCGCAAGATGCTGCTGGCCATGTCGCGCGACCTGCGCGTGATCATGATCAAGCTGGCCGACCGCCTGCACAACATGCGCACCCTCGGCGCGCAGAGCCGCGAGGCGCGCGGTCGCATCGCCCGTGAAACGCTGGAGATCTATGCGCCCATCGCCCAGCGCCTGGGCATGAGCCTGGTCAAGAGCGAGCTGCAGAACCTGGGCTTCAAGGCGCTGTACCCGTGGCGTCACGCGATCATTGAAAAGCACATCCGCAGCCAGCCGGTGGTGCGTCGCGAGGCGATGGCGCAGGTGGAGGTGCAGTTGAGCCAGCGCCTGGCCAAGGAAGGGCTGGAGCACCGGCTGGTAAGCCGGATCAAGACCCCGTGGAGCATCTACAACAAGATGCGCGAGGAGAACAAAAGCTTCGACCAGGTCATGGACGTGTTCGGCTTCCGGCTGGTGGTGCGCAGCGTGCCCAACAGCTACCACGCGCTGGGCTCGGTGCACGCCACGTTCAAACCGCTGGACGGCCGCTTCCGCGATTTCATCGCCATTCCCAAGGCCAACGGCTACCAGTCACTGCACACCGTGCTGTTCGGTCCGTACGGCTCGCCGATCGAGGTGCAGATCCGCACCGAGGAGATGGACCTGATCGCCGAGCGCGGCGTGGCCGCGCACTGGACCTACAAGTTCGGTGGCGACTCGCCCAACAGCGCGCAGAGCCGCGCCCACGCCTGGATCGTCGAGCTGATCGACTCGCAGCGCGCCGCCGGCTCGTCGCTGGAGTTCCTGGACAACGTCAAAGTCGACCTGTTCCCCGACGAGGTCTACCTGTTCACGCCCAAGGGCAAGATCCTGGCGTTGCCGCGCAATGCCACCGCCTTGGACTTCGCCTACGCGGTGCACACCGATGTCGGCAACACCGCCGTGGCATCGCGCGTGGACAAGAAGCTGGTGCCCTTGCGGACCAAGCTGGTGTCCGGCCAGTCGGTGGAGATCATCACCGCGCGCTCGGCTACGCCCAAGCCGCAGTGGCTGGAATTCGTGGTCACCAGCAAGGCGCGTACCGCCATCCGTCACCAGCTCAAGCAGCTTGAGCACGAGGACGCGGTGCAGCTGGGTCATCGCATGCTGGACCGCGCGCTGGAGGCCATGGACTCGTCGCTGGAGCGGCTGCCCAAGGGCCGCCTCGACGCCTTCCTGGCCGAACACCGCTTCCCGCGCCTGGAGGCCCTGCTGGCCGAAGTGGCGCTGGGCAACTGGATGCCGACCCAGGCAGCGCAGGCGCTGATGGCCTACGCCGAACTGCGCGGCGGCGCCGGCGGACGGCATTCGCAGGAGAAGATCCTGATCAACGGCAGCGAGCGTGGCGTGGTCACCTTCGCCAACTGCTGCCAGCCGATTCCGGGCGACGACATCATGGGCTACCACACCGCCGGCAAGGGCATCGTGGTGCATCGCATGGACTGTCCGAACCTGGCCGAGCTGCGCAAGTCGCCCGAGCGCTGGGTGTTGATCGGCTGGGATACCACGGTGTCCGGTGACTACGACACCTCGCTGATCGTCGAAGTGGAAAACGGCACCGGCGTGCTGGCGCAGCTGGCCGCCGCCATCGCGCAGAGCCAGTCCAACATCGAACGGGTGGATTATCTGGACCGCGATTTCAATGCCGCGGTGCTGGCCTTCAACGTGCAGGTCCGCGACCGCAATCATCTGGCCGAAGTCATGCGTCGCCTGCGTCGCCTGTCGGTGGTGCAGTCGGTACGCCGGCAGTAGCCGACGTGGCACCCCACGCGTAGTGCCGGGCTCTGCCCGGCACGCAGACGCCCCGGCAGGTGACGACCGTTGGTCGTCACGCTCTCCCCGGCAGCGGGGCAGAGCCCCGCTCTACGCGGTCCGGTACAATCAGCGCTCTGTTTTTTCGACTCACCGGAGTGCCGCATGTCCCGCAAGATCATCAACACCGCCAAGGCCCCGGCCGCCATCGGCCCGTACTCGCAGGCCGTGCAGGCCGGCAACACCGTCTACTTCTCCGGCCAGATTCCGCTGGACCCGGCCACCGGCGAGATCGTCGGTGCCGGTGACGTGGAAGCCCAGGCCCGCCGCGCCTTCGACAACCTCAAGGCAGTGGCCGAAGAAGCCGGCGGCTCGCTCGACCAGATCGTGCGCCTGGGCCTGTACCTGACCGACCTGGGCGAGTTCGCCAAGGTCAACGCGGTCATGCAGGACTATTTCCAGGCACCGTTCCCGGCGCGCTCCACCATCGAAGTGTCCGGCCTGCCCAAGGGCGCCAACTTCGAAGTCGACGCGGTGATGGTCATCGGCTGATCG
>JAAIGF010053728.1_pt1 | contig 11111 bp, 7 predicted proteins | sample 6487441 | NCBI WGS metagenome assembly JAAIGF01 (sample SAMN13974129, study PRJNA590717) | phyllosphere metagenome | biome: pepper field; feature: multiple bacterial spot infested pepper fields; material: pepper leaves; isolation source: leaves from pepper fields | host: Capsicum annuum ...
ACAACAGTAAATTTGGAGTAATAAATTAAAACAGTGCTGTTGTAAATATCGTTAAATCAAAGAATGAAAGCAATTCACAACGGCAGACACTACACCTATTGCAGCCTTCACGCTGTTGTAAATATCGTTAAATCAAAGAATGAAAGCAATTCACAACTGTTCGTTAGCCATTCTTTTCCTTGTACATGCTGTTGTAAATATCGTTAAATCAAAGAATGAAAGCAATTCACAACCATCGACGTTGATTCGTCTAAGATTTCATGGCTGTTGTAAATATCGTTAAATCAAAGAATGAAAGCAATTCACAACAGCCAAACTCCTATTGTTTTATGGTCATCAGCTGTTGTAAATATCGTTAAATCAAAGAATGAAAGCAATTCACAACCACTGATTCGTTGTAATTCAATACCTTTTTGCTGTTGTAAATATCGTTAAATCAAAGAATGAAAGCAATTCACAACTAATGGAAAAGAAACGTTACACGCCCGAAGGCTGTTGTAAATATCGTTAAATCAAAGAATGAAAGCAATTCACAACAAGTTGATGGAGGTATTTAACGCTTGGGCGGCTGTTGTAAATATCGTTAAATCAAAGAATGAAAGCAATTCACAACGCGGATTCCTATGTAGAAGTACAGAAGATGACTGTTGTAAATATCGTTAAATCAAAGAATGAAAGCAATTCACAACTATTGTTTTATTTAATATCAAATTTGCTTCGCTGTTGTAAATATCGTTAAATCCAAGAATGAAAGCAATTCACAACAGTAATACATCTGTAATAAACGAAGCTAAAGCTGTTGTAAATATCGTTAAATCAAAGAATGAAAGCAATTCACAACAGGCCCCAAAAAATTTGTCCATGCCGGTGAGCTGTTGTAAATATCGTTAAATCAAAGCAATTCACAACAGGTTCTAGAATAGGTAAGCCAGCACGGTCGCTGTACTAAACAGCTCTAAAATAAAGAATGAAAACAATTATTATTACATTTTTAACTGAATATTTACAAATCGGTGTAAATGAATTTCACTTTACCATCCATATCGACGTGTAACGGCATCTCTTCCCTACCCTTTGTTAGGTTTTTCAGCCAATAAAGCTTATCGCCAACAAGCTTTAATTTGATCCAACTACCGGAAGCGTTAAACTCATTCACAGACCTCCATTTTCCTTCTTCAAAAGTTAAAAGCTGGTAGTCATCCCCCGCAGTGATATTATTATCGTCATGAATAGGCATCATTCGGATAGCATGGATAAAAACAGGGTTCTGCATACTAAAATTAACCGTACCGTATTTACTTAAACCCGTTTGCGGGTTGCCGTCCCATATTGCATGCTTTCTCGCCTCCTCCCACGGGCGGTCTAATAAGCTTACATAATCATCCTGCAGCACTACGTTCGAATTGCTAGACGGGTGAAGATTCAGCGACGACGGTTCCTGAGTATATTCATAGCCATATTTACCATAAGTTAAGTACTGAACCTCGGATATATATGCCTTTTTAGGTATTTTAATTCTATAATTCTTGTAAGGTCCATTTCGCATATTCAAAGGGATGTCCTGAAAATCAAAAATTGGGACAAAATCAATACGACCGACGGTATCCGAGTTTTCAAAATCGCCATCATTAGTCGCTAGAATGACACTGCCCTTTAATGTAGCCGCTTGTTCCAAAAGCCTTTTTCTAACAGGAAACTTTCTAGTCAAGGTTGTAATGACCGAATCTCGAGAAGATCGGTCATTATAATAAACCACGTCACCCTTTTTTGTAAAATAAAATGGTGGGCCAAACGTTTTCAAAACTCCTCTATCTGTACTAACTACTGGAAAATAAAATCTTTCTGGGATCACCTTTTCAAAAGAGGCCTGCCCGGTGAGTCTATTGTATTGACCCCATGTCACAGGCACCATACCATCTTTTTTCTGCGATACAAAAGATGCAAGGTAGACGATCCCTGTTGGTCGGTTTTCGTGTTTCACTGCTATGGACAAGCGTTTTGTCTTCTCAGCCGTTTTGTAACAGTCGGTCACGTCCCGGATAAACGGCGAACTTAGGTTTGGGGCAATAGCCACTTCATCCTTGTTGGCTTTAAAAAATGGATGACTCTTTTGATGACTGAATTCAATGCGATACATATTCATCACGTTATTCAAAGAAGAGTCCTGTGGATTAGGAACGGCCGATTCTGGCGAATAGACAAACCAACCTTCACTAAGCTCCTCAGGAGAAGAACAATAATAATGTCTTCCGTTAAACGCCTTGTGAGACGCATAAAAATCTACAGCTATCGGTACTCCTGAAGACCTCAGTGCCAGCGTCGCTTGGTGAGCCATCTCAATGCAGCCATCGACACCGTGGGGATTAAAAAATAGCTCTTTCATTCCTAGTGACTGCTTAAAAGGATAAGATTTAAGAAATCCTCGCATTGATCTTACGATTAGATTGTAGCGTTTAATCTTCGCGCGCAGGGAGTCCACCGGTATGTCAGATAGATATTTATCAAATAGTCGCCGATAATCGGCAATCTCCTCGATATGGTAGTATTTGCTTATAGCCTTATACGGTAAAACATAACCATAAAACAGATCTTTGTCGCGCAGCAGCAGACCTGCTTTCTCTCTTATTTGAAAAATATTGTCTACATGCTCCACAAGACGTTGAGCAGTCCATATTTTATAATCAGGCAATGTCTGGAAGCTGTGCGAGAAAGTAGAATCCGAAGAACTTAATGCCGCAGTCTTACTAAATTCGCTCTTGATTTGTTGGATGTTATGCTGAAAATCATCGTCAGGCAAACCTTCCTTTTTAGCACGGACAAATTCGGCGTAAATCAACGAATCCGCCGCGTTGACCAACGAATCTAGCGAGGGTATAATCAGCGGCTCTTCCGAAACCAACGATTCCTGATACAGCATATTGGCGATCAGATATTCCAGCGCTTCGAGTTTTTCCGGATCGGGTTTTACTCTCTTGTAGTGATCGATAGCTTTCTCCAGTTCGTTTCTATTCTCTTTAGCGAGAGACATCACCAGTGCCAGATCTTGCTTTACGTCGGACAAGCACCCTTGAAAAAGAACCACCAGAACTGCGCCTATAAAAATATACTTAAAGATTGATTTCATGGTATGATAGTTTCAGGATTCAATATGTTAACTGTTATTCCATCATTTGATTTGCCCTTTAAAAAAATCTACACAGCTAGATTAATCTATTAAAAAAACTTACTCCACGCCCCTGTTATTCCTAAAAAAGCTTACAGTAAGAAAACACTGTCATCGAACCGTTTAGCAAAATCATAATCAATTTTGCGAAAGCCAGCCATAACTGTGAAAATTCTCGCTTCGGCTTAAGAAACACTGCGAAGTAGAGTTAAAATGTTAGTTTTCGTTTTCATATCTGATTTTATTTATTTTTTAACACCTATCTGTTTGCTAATATATTCAAACATCCTATTGCGAGGCACTTGGTGGATCTCATTCGTTGGGGAAACCATGTAAAAACTCGGCACGCCACTAAAATTGAAATACGAAAGCAAACCGTTCTCCATCAATCCCGAGAATGTATAAAAATCGTACTTGTTGAACTCCATATACTGCTCTATATCCTCTTTTTTGTCTTTATAAGCAATGAGCACCACGTCCAGTTCGGCGCTGTTGCTTCTCAGGGAGCTGACGTAACTGTCCAGCTCTTTCATCTTTTCTGCACAGGGACCGCACCAGCTCGCCCAAAAAACGATCAGTTTCCAGTTCGCACCGGGGGAGGCGTTGTACAGACTGTAGGCCGGTTGCTTCGCAGCGTCTACGGGAACTAACGTCAGGTCTTTGGCCACCATGGGAGCATCTGCGACAACTTTAGTGGCAAACTCCGTATTCAGGTAAGCATTGAACGCTGAATTTTTTTCTGGTATATACGTCTCGAACAAATCCTCAAACTCAATGGGGTACTTGGCACGAAGCTTCTCCAATAGAATGCCACTGGTCAGAAAATCGTCTTCCTTGGTCAATGCCACGAGTTGCTTCAACACATTGCGCTCAAGTCCAAAGTCATTCATACTGCTGTCGGCAATTGCGTAGTCAAATTGGATGATCTGACTGTTGTCAGACTGGGCATAAGACTGTATCGTATATCCTCTGATCATAGCCGCTGCCATCGCCTTCCGAAAAAGATCCAATGCGGTTTCTGTCCTGTTGTCCGCTAACAGAGATGATCCCTTATCGTAGTAAGCCTTGGCAAGGTAGTAAGCGTACATCGCCCGAGTTTCTTCCGTGGTATGCTCGTGATGGACTATGCTATTCAATTTTTTCTCCAATATGTCCCACAAATACTCCCGATCACTCCTGTACCCATCGTCTCCATTTATGAGGTCTATGGTCAAGAGGGCATATCTTGGGAAATAGGTGTTCGTGCAAAAATCCTGCAGCGCATCCGCAAAGGAACGGAGCTGCCCACCGATATTTTGACCGAGCATGTAATTCCGTTGGATCTGAAGCCAAGATAGCAGTGGTTTGAATTCCGACCCGCCCTTTCCGCCTGAAAGCCTGCTGTCAACACACCCGATGAATGAGATTTCTTGGTTCAAAATATCTAAAAAAATTGAATCCGAGGCAATATCTGTATATGCCATCTTCGCGAGTTGATTCTCTTTAAAATAGGGAGTCGCCAGGATAAAAACGTCACCATGGATGGAAGTTCGAATAAAAGAGGTGTCGCCCAGTCGGTACAATTCCTCGAAAGCCAGGCATGCTGAATCCACGTTTTCGTTAAAAAGGATAATATCTCGACGAAACCTGTTTTTATCTTGCGCATGCCCCCTGAGCACCAAGATCAAACAAAAAATTACTATCAAACAGTGTAGATATTGCAATATTTTCTTTCTCATTTTTTTGCATCTAATTACAACAAGTTTTTATGTTTTCCCGCCCAACTACCGCTGCAAAAGAATTGCCCCAGATATGCCAAACAGCCCCAAAAGAACGGACTTCGGCGTACCCACCGATATGCTAATAAATGGGAGCAGCACATTGAGAAAGAAAAACACTATCGTCATGACGTTTGGCTCAAGCAACACGACAGAAAGCACGTTACGTCAGACAAGCCCCCTTGAAAAAGAACCATTTACCTACCTCTGCAAAAGCCTGCTAAGTTCATTATTCGTGAGATTTCCTACAAAAGAACTCGGTCTGTCCGCGTTGTTATTAAACATGATCCCTTTTTGATCAATCAATATATAATGCGGAATACCATTTATATTGTATGCCTTAACAAATTCGTTACCTTTCTTTCCTACAGCATATAACTCCACCACATTTTCCCGCTCCGGCTTAAGATTTTTATGCCATAAATCCCTATTTACATCTATGCAAACATTAATAAACACCACGTTTTTATCCTGATAATAGTCATAAACTGTAGCAGCGTAATCGGAATTTTCTACAAGACAAGGTCCACAATATAGTCCCCAAAAGTCCAAATACACAGCCTTTCCACTAAAATTTGACAAGGAAACCGGATTACCATGCCTATCCTCAAATTCGAAATCGGGTGCTCGCACGCCTTTTTCCAACGTCTTTACAAAGATCTGGTGCTCTTCTAGTTTGTTTTTCAGGAAAGGCGATTCCATATAATGCTGTCCAAAAGTATAAGAGGCCTGAAGATCGTCAGCTTGATAATGTTTTGAACGCTTTAGAATAGTCGCGCACATCAAGCTTTCACTGATCAAGGATGAATAACCATACTGACCTACGATCTGATGTAAGCGTTGCAACAAGGGGCCAGCTTTTCCGGCCCTATAGTACAGTCGGGGATGATCGGCTACTTTACTGTAATCCAATAGGATCAAAAAGTAGGTCCGATGATGCGGCGATGCAATGTAGGAAGCATCATTTGGCGTCGGTAAATCCGACGGTACCAAACCGAAAGATGCTGGTACAATTTTATTTAAAGCCTTCATGCCCGGCTTTACTTCGACATACGCTATTTTCATCTTTTCCATGGTCAGGTCGTCATACCGAATGATTCCGGGTTTGCTCGTTGTGAACATGAGCGATATGGCCGTCCGCCAGTATTCGTTGTCGATCAGGTTATAGATGCGCTCATCATATACAGCAGGATCAACATGGTCGTAAAGAGACTGTACTAGGCCGTTGAAATAATGCTCAGCCAAAGCAGTCTTGTCAAGCCCTCCGCTCTTATCGCTTAAAAGCTTAGTCAATTGTTCCAAATTTTGACTCATGTAAAGGTTGCTCTGGTATTCCGTATCTCGAAAAGACTGCGCTTTTTTCTGTACGATGCGGAGAGGCTCTGTACGGCGCTTAGGTTGGTATATTTCCAAGGTATCCGCCGACTTGACCTGGAAATAATAATTGATATCGTGTGGGTAAAAAATTTCCTGCACGCCTATTATTGGAAGCGCCATCTCAAAAGTCCCGTCCGGCTTTAAGGGAATCGCCAAAGTCTCCTGATCTCCATGCATGGTCGTGATAGCCATCTCGATAAAATTCTGGTCACTCTGCTCTATTTTACCCTTTAGCACGAACTCCCCCTGGGCAAATATGTCCTCAAAATCACGCAGGTTCTTTGCGGGCATAAAAATATCTATACGCGCTTGCCCAAATAAATAGATTGTTAGAAATAGCTGTGCTAAGCCGCAAATTATAGCTTTCATATTTTTTCGTTTTTGGTTATTTTTTAGATAATTGGCTTAAAAGATTGATTTTGATTAGTTTTAAAAACTATAAAACTCTTATATGCATCTTCCGTCTTCAGGATAAATTTCTCCGTTCACCTATATCTGATAGAAGCGTCGACTTCTTGTCCTATAAATTTCCAAAATTATCGCCGAATTCTGCCTCGTGAACATGTCATTCTTTGCAAATCGATTTCCCTGCTTTGTGCAATGCCATTCTAAATTTGTATTTCGGCAGTTTTTTTTTCTCAAAGCGAGAAATCGCTTCGGATATACTATATTTTAAGGTTTCGTTTTCCAAATCATAGATGCGATTCCGCGCACAACATAATAGAGAATGCAGTGTTCTTATAGATATAAATCGTTGGGCCGAGCCATCTTTTTATATTTGAGAAATTCAAATGGAAAACCACGTAGATTCTGTAAGCTCTCAATTCGTTTTTTGCTAAGAAGTGCTACCAGATTCGTTCCTGCCATATTTCGCCATAGAACGTTAAACCTACGGCTAAACTTCCTGACTCCAGGTGTTTACTTTTTTAAGGACTTCCCAGTTGAATATTGAAATTGAATAGGATATGAAAAATTTTATGCCTCACGACCATATCATTACCATAGACTTCGCCTAAATAAAACCAGTATACGCGAAATGAATGTCACTTCCTCCGGGCTTTATTTTAAACTCAATTTAGACATCATATTAACCAGTTCTTTTTCCAGCTCTTTGCTAGCAATAGTGTAGCGTAAAAATGTACTGCCGTGAAGTTCTATTTCTTTAGTCGAGTAAAGAATACATTTGATGTAGGTAAGATTGACCAAAATAGATTGGCTCACTCTCAAGATGTTATCAAAGTCCTTCATACGATGGTGCAGGTTCAACAAATTTATACTGGTCACGATCTCTTCCTGGCTATCTAAAAATATCACAGAATAGGAGCCTGCAGCTTTGCAATAACGGATTTCATCAGATTTCAAAATAAAGGTTTTGCCTTTTGTCTTTATTAAAATTTTTTTCATAATCAAGGTTTTATATCCACCTCTCACCAAGCTTTGATACCTCATCATGCCGTCGAAACTATAGCTTGGGAAACAGCCGCGCAGTGAGGCACAAATACCATAGAGAAAAGAATCTTGTTAAAATCAGTTTATAAAAATCCAAAACGTTAACTTGAGTCAAAAACATATGACAAAAGCTACGGTGGTCAATCTGTTCTGTTAAATATACAGGCCAAGCGATTTAATACTTAAAAGGATAAAAGAAAAATCGAATCAACACATATTTGCACAAAAGAATTTCTTTATTAATTTATGATTAATTATTTCTAAAACATAAGGGTTCTGAAAATAGTTCAAAATCAATCGATTGCGTAATTGACGAAATCGATGTAGTTGATTCGCTTTGTAACAGCAGTAAACTAGCAAGTAAGTAGCGGAGTTTGTGCAGCAGAATCAATAACATCCCTCTTGTAGAACAGATGCTTTTAGTACTTATCAATTCCTCGATGGAAGAGCAACATGTTGATTACATGGACGCACGTCAATATCTATTATCAATTTGATTTTGTTACAAACCAGCAGAGTGGGAACACAAATCTAAATGCCCGGTTTACAAATTTAAAGAGAGAGTTTACAAAGTACCACACGATCAGGAGAAAAAATATATTGACAGAATGTGATATTTGTACAGTAGAAATTTGTACTTCTGTTCGATAAACGACTAGCTTACTCTGAAAATCGCGCTGAAAGTAAACTGTACATGTCCCGTGTTGTCTATTGGAAATTACTTAATCTGTATTTATGGCTGAAACAATGAAGAAGAGTAGCACGAATAGCTCCGCTAAACATTTCAAAATCAGAACCTTTGTTTATATAACAATACTCATACTTGGTGGAAGTGGAGGACTTTTATTTAATCAACATATTACGATAAAGGTGGTATCGTCGTTGGCCGTAATTTTTACGGTAGTTGCCATTTTTTTTGACAAAAAATATAGAGCGAAGTATATTCCATCAATTCCAGATTGGCTAATACTTTTTGTTATCTTGTTTTTCACCTGTAATATCGTAGTTCAGACCTTTATCTTGTCGAATTAAAGGAAAGATCAGTCAAACTATCTGTACGCTTATTATTCTGATAATTTCCCGCCAAATTACAGTTATTAATGTGTCCTTTTCGCACATCGCCTACACAAAAAGCATATAGAATTAACATTCTTCAGCTATTAAATGCGATTAAACCTTCCATTTGTTTTAGGATGGTAACCAAGCCCTCATCGAACCTGTTACGACGGAAGAGGGCTACCTACAAAGAAATGGAAACACTTACGGCTATTTTTACAACCTCAAAGATCACTTGGGAAATGTCCGTTCAACGTTTCAAAGGCAAACAGCTTCCTCCAGTACCATCATACAAAAGGACGATTATTATCCGTTTGGAAAACGTAGAAGTGCTGGTATAACAGGAGGATTAAATAAGTATCTTTACAATGGGAAAGAAGTTCAGCAAGCAATAGGAGATCAGCTGGATTATGGTGCATGGTTTTATGATGTGGAGATAGGCCGGTGGAATGTAATGGATCCTTTGGCGAAACAAGGAAGAAGATTATCTCCATATAATTATGCATTCAATAATCCTATCCGGTTTATAGATCCTGATGGGATGTGGGCCATGCCTCCGTCTCTACTCATATTGATGAAAAGGATAATGTCATACGCGTTAGAAATGATGGAGATCTCGGTGTTTATCGTCATTCCAATGCTGATATCGCAGCTGGTAATCTAGATCGTGACTCTGATAAATCTGTAGGTGTAACACTTTTTGAAGATTCGTTTAAAAAAGGAGATAAAATTGATTTAGGCTCTTTTAGGGCAAGGGATTGGATTAATTCTTTTGAAATGAATCAAGAGACTTTGATAGGTTTGCAGCCGAGGGGCTTCATTCGGGCGGGGATGTATGCTGTGTGGGCTAGGAATGGACAGCCATATGATCCAAAATCCTATATGGATGGCGGAGTGGGAGGAGGCTCGCAGCTTAGTGACGGTGTTTATATAAGTAATAGAGATGTTGGTAATTATGCTGCTGGAGCATTCGCAAGAATAAATGGATATGATAAACAAGGCTTCTTGGCTCAAAGGGGCGCATTTCAACTTAGCGGTAACAATTTAGGACTGTTTTTGAAAAATTACAGTTCTTTTATGGGTAAAGCAATGAACCATACACCCAAAGATGGCGCCTTCCAGAGAACCTATGGTGAGGACAATAGGTCAAATTATTTCATTAGATTAGGATATGAAAACATCAGGACCTTAAATGACTTCAATACTAACTTTAGAAGAATATTTTATGAAGATAATAGGAACTATAAGACAAATCGTTGAAGTTTGGAATAGATATATTTTGCTTTTGGCCTTTCTGCTTGTACTTTACTGTTGTAAAACACATAAATCATGCGTGGATGAAGGTGATATGAAATTGTTGCAAGTGTACGAGAGCGCTGGAATGTCGTTTAAGCTTTATAAGCAGGATCAGGGAGCGTTTGGAGGAACAGTAAAACTACGGGTTTGTAATATAAAGAAAAACATACTTGTTGAAGAAATAGTTATGCGTGGAGATGACCATTTACCGGCATTAGACAGTGTAGTAGGTAGTACTATATATCTACACTACTCTTTTCCTAGGAAGAGCTCTGTTGCTAAAATTGAAGATCTAGACTTTGATAGTGTGGTCTTAGGAGAAGCTCTGTTAGGAGAGGTAAAGTTAAAGTACAATTATATCTTCAAAAATATCCCTAAAAAATAAGGTGCTTTATGAAAATATGAGCCCAATCTTTCACTGGATTGGGCTGTGCTGTTCATTTTCGCACATCGCCTATACAAAAAACCTGTAGAATTAGCCTTATTCAGCTATTAAATGCAATTAAACATTCCATTTATTTTAGTACGGTAACGGTAGTACTTCCCACTCCTCCCCTACAGCACCCGCTCAAACTTGCCGAACAACTTCCAGAAGTGCGGTGCTTTTTCCACGCTGTACACTTCCTTCTTCCAATCGTTTAACACCAAAGAGATCTCTTTGTCCGCGAGCTCATAGCGTCCGAAAAATGGAGTATCACCATCAAAATAACCAAAATGATCACCAAGCGTATGCAAGATGTCCACGGTAACCTGCTCAAAAAACAAAATCATGTGCTCCTCAAAGGCAAAACCGACCGGATGCGGCACAAAAGAACTATTCTCTATCGCTAGAAATTTATTGTTACTATCAAGCGGTAAATGAATAGTAGGTCGCTTATCCAGGTTCGCGCCCGTAGCATCGTATTGCCGAAAATACTCCCGATCCAGAAACGGTATTTTAGCTAATCCCCCAGTCATCACCGTGAGCGGTTCTGCCGGAAAATAATCTTCAAAATTTAAGATTTCATTCACCG
>JAAIGF010040295.1_pt1 | contig 11104 bp, 11 predicted proteins | sample 6487441 | NCBI WGS metagenome assembly JAAIGF01 (sample SAMN13974129, study PRJNA590717) | phyllosphere metagenome | biome: pepper field; feature: multiple bacterial spot infested pepper fields; material: pepper leaves; isolation source: leaves from pepper fields | host: Capsicum annuum ...
CCGGCAGCAGGTGCCCGGTGAGGCGCCCGAGCAGCGCCCGCTCGCCGTTGCTTCGAGTCCGCGACCGTCCCGGGAGGACCGCATGTCCACGCTGATCGTCACCGCCCATCCCTCCGCCGACTCGTTGACGGCGCACGCCGTGCGTCGGCTGCGCGAGCAGCTCGAGGCGCAGGGCGAGCAGGTCGAGGTCGCCGACCTCGCCGCGGAGGGCTTCGACCCGCGCTGGACGGCCGCCGACCACGCGGGCTACGCGGCGCGCAGCCGCGACGACGCCGGGGTGCTCGCCGAGCAGGCGCGGGTCGACCGGCACGAGCACCTCGTGCTGGCGTTCCCCGTCTACTGGTGGTCGATGCCGGCGCTGCTCAAGGGCTGGATCGACCGCGTGTTCATCGCGGGCTGGGCGTTCGACGCGACCGGCGAGCGGGCGCTGCTCGGGCGCCTCACCGGGCACCTGCTGCCGGTCGCCGCCACCGACGAGGCCCGCTTCGCGCGGCACGGCTACACCGACGCGTTCCGCACGCAGATCGAGCACGGGGTGCTCGACTACTGCGGCATCCGCCGCGGCGTCACCGCGTTCGTGCACGGCAGCGAGGAGGCGGATGCGGCGCTGCGCAGCGAGGCCGTCGAGGCCGCGACCTCCGCGATCGCGGCGGGCATCGCGTCCGCTCGTTGAGGGGTCGCGCGAGCGCTGCGCGTATCGCATCCGCTCGTCGAGGGGTCGCACGAGCGCTGCGATCGCGGCCGTTGGCCGGGACGGCCGCGCGGTGCGACGCCGCGCAGGTCTCAGCCTCGAAGCGACGACTCAGCCCGACCGGCGCTGCTGACTCGTCGCCTCGCTGCTGGATCGCCGAGCCCTTGCGCCGTTCGGCGCCGACCTGGACGCGGTACGTGGACGATCCACGTCCAGAGCGACAGATCACCGCGGATGCACGGGGTGATCTGTCGCATCCGAGGTGGGATGCGCTCGTCCGGCCGCTGACCTGCGCACGGACGGCGAGGTGGACCGAGCAGCGGCGCGCGGACGGAGCGAGCAGCGGCGCGCGGACGACCCGACCGGCCCGCGCAAACCACCCGACCGGCCGGCGCAAAGGACCCGACCGGCCCGCGCGGACGGGACGGGCGGATGCGGCCCGTCGACCGCATCCGCCCGTCCGGTCGCGAGCGGGATCAGCGCTGCAGAGCCTTCTCCTCCTCGACGAGGGCGAGCACGCGCTGGCGCTCGGCCCGGCCCCAGGTCTCCTTCGTGAGCAGGATGCCCGCGAGACCGATCGCGGCGGCCGTCATGTAGAGCAGCGAGGCGCCGGGCCAGCCCATGACGCCGACGAGCGCGGCCGCCAGCAGCGGCGCGAAGCCGCCGATGGAGGCGGCGAGCTGGTAGCCCAGCGAGGCGCCCGAGGTGCGCGTCTGGGTGCGGAACTGCTCGGTGAGCAGCGAGCCCTGCGTGCCGGTGAGCGTGGCGTGGATCACGCCGATGCCGATGATGAACACGGTGACGACGAGCACGGGCTCCATCGTGTTGGCGAGCAGGTACATGGGGAATGCGAACACGAACGCCGCGATCGCCCCGCCGATGTAGAGCGGCCGGCGCCCGATGCGATCGGAGAGCGTGCCGGCGAAGAAGGTCATGCCGATGGCGATGATGCTCGCGGCGGTGATCGCGCCGAGCGCGACGGGGCGCAGGTCGGGGTCGAGCTCGGTGATGTAGCTCAACAGGTAGGTCGCCGTGGAGTAGTACGCGAAGGACTCGACGATGCGCAGGGAGATGACGCGCAGGATGCTGCGCCAGTCCTGCCGGATGCTCGCGAGCAGCGGGTTCTTCTCGACCTCACCGGTGGCCTGGGCCTCCTGGAACTCGGGCGACTCGCTGAGCTTCGAGCGCACGATGAGCGCGACGATGACGAGCAGGGAGCTGAACAGGAACGGCGTGCGCCACTGCCAGTCGCCCTCGAGCGTGGCGCTCCACGCGAACATGCCGCTCGCCAGTGCGATGCCGAGCGGGTTGCCCGACTGCGGGATCGCGGCGAACATGCCCCGCTTGTGCCAGGGCGCGTGCTCGTAGGCCATGGTGATGGCCCCGCCCCACTCCGCGCCGAAGGCCAGGCCCTGGATCATGCGGATGAGGGTGAGCAGGATCGGCGCGGCCACCCCGATCTGGGCGTAGGTCGGCATGAGGCCGATCGCGAAGGTCGCGATGCCCATGACGATCATCGCGGCCACGAGCACCGGCTTGCGGCCGAAGCGGTCGCCGAGGTACCCGCCGATGGCGCCGCCGATCGGCCGCATCACGAACCCGACGGCGAGCGTGCTGAAGGCCAGCAGCGTGCTGACCAACGGGTCTTCCGAGGGGAAGAAGATCGGCCCGAAGTAGAGGGCCGCGGCGGTGCCGTAGGCGACGAAGTCGTAGTTCTCGACGCTCGTGCCGATACCGGCCGCGACGGCGGTCTTGACGCGGTCCTTCGAGCCGAGCACGCTGCGCCGCGGGGCGGTGGCGTTGGTGGGCATGGGGATCTCCTTCGATCAGAGGTGGGGTTGCGGGGTCGCCGAGCAGCGGTGCGCCGGTCCATGCGGCGCCCGCTCGGGGTGGGGAGGGGGTGTGGAGTCAGGCCGTCAGTGCGTCCAGCGCGTTGAGCTTCCCGACGCGGCGCCGGGTGTCCTCGTCGTCGTCGAAACCGGCGTCGAGGAACTCGCGCACGATGTCGGGGATCATCGCGTGCGGCACGAGCCATGCGCCCATCGCGATGACGTTGGCGTCGTCGTGCTCGACGGCCTGGTGCGCCGAGTAGGGCTCGTGCGCGAGGCCGCAGCGGATGCCCGGCAGCTTGTTGGCGGCCATGATGGCGCCCTGACCGGTGCCGCAGACGAGGATGGCGCGGTCGGCCTCGCCGTCGAGCACGGGTTGGCAGGTGGCCTGCGTGATGTCGGGGAAGTCGACGGGGTCGGTGCTGTGCGTGCCGCGGTCGACGACCTCGTGGCCGAGGGCCTCGATGGCGGCGCGCACCGCATCCTTCAGGGGGAATCCGGCGTGGTCGGCGCCGAGGGCGACTCTCATGGGAGCTCCTTGCTCACAGGGGTGCCGAGGCGAGCGTCTCGACCTCGGCGCGGTGGGGGATGGACGGGGCTGCGCCGGCCCTGGTGACGGCCAGCGAGGCGGCGTCGAGGGCGCGGCGCAGACGGTCGGCGAGCGGCAGCTCGACGAGCGCGGCGAGGTAGCCGGCGAAGGTGTCGCCGGCGGCCGTGGTGTCGACGGCGTCGACGCGACGAGCGGATGCGGTGCCCGCCTCGCCGTCGACGAGGTACGCGGCACCGGCGGGGCCGAGCGTGCAGACCACGTCGGCGCCGGTCGCGGCGGCGACGCCGGCGATGAGCGCCTCCGTGCCGTCCGCGGCGACCTCGAGCAGCTCCGCGACCGCGGCGAGCTCGTGCTCGTTGACGAGCAGCAGGTCGATGCCGGGCACGAGCTCCTCCACCGTGGTCGGTGCGGGCGCGGCATTCCAGACCACCGTCGCTCCGGCGGCACGGGCTCGCGCGGCGGCGAGCCGCGAGACGGCGGCCGGCACCTCGTGCTGCAGCAGCAGCACATCGCCCTCCGTCAGGGCGTCGCAGGCGGCGCGCACGCCGCCCTCGTCGAGACCGGCGTTGGCGCCGGGCACCACGATGATCGAGTTCTCGGCATCGTCGTCGATGAGCACGACGGCGCGACCCGACGGGGTGCCGTCGAGTCGCGCGACGCCGGCGGTATCGATCCCGTCGATCTCGAGCGCGCCGACGAGCAGGGCGCCGTCGGCCGCGCCGACCGCCCCGACCATCCGCACGGACGCGCCGGCGCGCGCCGCGGCGACCGCCTGGTTGGCGCCCTTGCCCCCGAGGGCCTGGTCGAGCGAGCGGGCGCCGACGGTCTCGCCGGGCCCGGGGAAGCGGGCGAGACGGATGGCGTCGTCGGCATTGATGCTGCCGACGACGAGGATGCCGGTGGTCATCGGCGTGCTCCCTCGGACCGGTCGACGAGCGACGTGGGGATGCGAAGCGATGCGACGGCACGCCCCTGGATGAGGTCGATGACGCCGCGGACGCCGGCCGCGCCGATCGCCGCGCCGTCGTTGCGCACGGCGCTGATGCGCGGCGTGACGAACCCGAACCACTCGAGGTCGTCGAAGGAGACGACCTCGACGCGGCTCGCGGCCTCGTCGCCGAGGCGGGCGTGCAGCGCGCGCACGGCGCCGAGCGTGGTGCGGCCGTTCGCACCGAAGACCGCCGTGGGCCGGGCGCCGCGGTCGAGGATGCGCAGCATGGCGGCCTCGGCGCCCTCGGCGAGGAAGTCGCCGGCGTCGACGAGGTCGTCGTCGAGGCTGATGCCGTGCTCGGCGCGACCGGCGAGGTAGGCGGCACGGCGCTCGGCGCCGGTGGAGATGGTGCCGGGGCCGCCGACGAACGCGACGTCGCGGTGGCCGCGCTGCTGCAGCCAGTCGAGCACCAGGCCGACGCCGCCGGCGTTGTCGGTGCCGAAGACGGGGGCGTCGATGCCCTCCATCGTGCGGTTGAGCAGCACGAGCGGCAGGCCGGAGGCCATGAGCGCGGCGAGCTGCGGTGTGACGGGGCCCTGCGGCGAGAGCAGCAGGCCGTCGATGCGCTGCGAGGCGAACGCGGTCAGCACGGCCTCGGCCTGCTCCGCATCTTCGTTCGCGTTGGCGAGCACCACGGTGTAGCCGTGCCGCCTGGCCTCCTCCTCGGCCGCGTGGGCGAGCTCGGAGAAGAAGGGGTTGCGGATGTCGGAGACCAGCAGGCCGAGCACGTCGGTGCGCGAGCGGCGCAGGGAGCGGGCGGGCCCGTGGGCGACGTAGCCCAGCTCGGCTGCGGCGGCGAGCACCTTGGCGCGGGACTCCGCTGAGGTCTGCGGGCTGCCGGAGAGCACTCGGGAGGCGGTGCCGAGCGCGACGCCCGCACGCGCTGCTACGTCCTTGATGGTCGCCATCGTCCTCGTGCACTCCTTCGTGGAAACGTTTCCATGACGGAAACGATTCCAGAGTCGCACGATCAGGGGTTTTCGGCAAGTCCGGCAGCGGATGCGACCTTCGCACGACGCGCTCGACCGCATCCGCTTCCTAGGCTGGGGGCATGACGGATGGGAGCCCCTGGCGGCGTGCGTGGGGCGAGGTCTGGCGCGTGCTGCTCGCCCTGGCGGGCGGCGCCGTCTCGTGGGCGATCGTGTTCGGGGCGAGCGTTCCCGCCGAGTCGTCGGACGCGGACGACCTGCGCTTCGGCTTCTTCGTGCTGGCCGACCTCCTCGTCGGCCTGATCGCCATCGGGCTGCTGCCGCTGCGCAGGCTCGCGCCGCTGACGATCGGCGTGGTCACGGCGTTCGTCGCGGGATTCTCGGCGTTCGGCGGCGTCGCCGCGCTGATCGTGCTCGTCTCGGTGGCCACCCGCCGCCGCTGGGTGGAGATCGGCGCGGTCATCGCCGCCGGCCTCATCAGCTTCATCGTCGTCGAGACCTTCGACCTGCACGCCGGTCCACCGACCGAACCTGGCTTCGAGCTCTGGTACCTGGGCCTCGCTGCGGCGTTCACCGCCGCCGTCGTCGCCATCGGCTGGGCCATCGGCAGCCGCCGCGAGCTGCTCGCCTCGCTGCGGGAGCGCGCCCGGTTGAGCGAAGCCGAGCAGCAGCTGCGCCTCGCCCAGGCCCGCGAGCACGAGCGCACCCGCATCGCCCGCGAGATGCACGACGTGCTCGCGCACCAGCTCTCGCTCGTGGCGATGCACGCCAGCGCCCTGCGGCACCGGCCCGACCTCGACGCCGATCAGCGCGCCGAGGCGGTGGTCGTGGTGCACGAGCGGGCCAAGCTGGCGCTCGACGACCTGCGCCAGGTGCTCGGCGTGCTGCGCGACCCGCAGGCCGCCGCCGACGCCGCACCGCAGCCGTCGCTCGACGACCTCGACGCGCTGCTCGCCGACGAGCCGGACGCGCGTCTGGAGCTGCTCGTCGACCCCGCCGCCGTGCCGCCGACGATCGGACGCCACGCCTACCGCATCGTGCAGGAGTGCCTCACGAACGCGCGCAAGCACGCGCCGGGGCGGCCCGTCACGGTGCGGATCGAGGGATCGCCAGGGGAGCGGCTGCGCATCTCGGCGCGCAACCCGGTCGGCGGCGCCCCGGGCAGCGAGCCCGGGTACGGTCTCATCGGCATCGACGAGCGCGCACGGTCGGTGGGCGGCACCAGCGCGGCGGCCGTCGTCGGCGGCGAGCACCGGGTCGACGTCGAGCTGCCGTGGGCGGTGTCGTGAGCACCGCGGTGCGGGTCGTGGTGGTCGACGACGACGCGCTGGTGCGCAGCGGGCTCGGCCTGCTGCTGGGCACCGATCCGAGCATCCGCGTGGTGGGCGAGGCGGGTGACGGGCTCGAGGCCGAGCGCGTGATCGAGCGCGAGCGCCCCGACGTCGTGCTCATGGACATCCGCATGCCGCGGCGCGACGGGCTGACGGCGACGGCGAGCATCCTGGCGGCGCATCCGGGGCTCGCCGTCCTCATCCTCACGACCTTCGACGCCGACGACGACGTGCTGCGCGCGCTCGCGGCCGGAGCGCGCGGCTTCCTGCTCAAGGACGCCTCGCCGGAGGAGCTCGTGCAGGCGGTGCGCACCGCCGCCGAGGGGCGCTCGATCCTCGCGCCGAGCGTGCTCGAACGGGTCATGAACCTCGCGGCGCAGCACGCCCGCACACCCGACCCGGCGCTGCTCGCCGCCCTCGACGCCCTCACCCCGCGCGAGCGCGAGGTCGCCGAGGCCATCGCGCGCGGCGCCTCGAACGCCGACATCGCGCGCGCGCTCTTCCTCTCCATCCCCACCGTCAAGACGCACGTCGGTCGGGTGATGGCCAAGCTCGGCGTCGAGAGCCGCGTGCAGGTGGCGGTGCGGATGCACGAGCTCGGCCTGGGCTGACCCCTCGCCGGCGGCGGCGAGTACCGTGGCGCCGGCAGGGTGGTACCGTGGTGCCTTCCGGCCGCCGGGCTGCAGGCTCTAGCTTGGCGACATGCGCTCGTTCCCGATCCTCACCCGCGGCAGCTCCGTGCTGGGCGCGGTCGCCGCCCTCGGCGCGGTGGCCGTCATCTGGGCCGCCCGGCTCACCGTCGAGGGCACCGTGTACGTGAGCGAGCTGGGCTCGCCCGCCATGCCGACCGCTGAGGCGTTCAACGCGGCGCTGCTCGTGCTCGCCGCCGGCGGCGTGCTGGCGGGCCTCGGCGCCCTCGGGCAGCGGTCGGCGGCGCGCTGGCTCGGTCGCTGGTCGATCGCCGCGTCGCTCGTCACCAGCGGCCTCGCCTTCCTCGTCGCCTCGCGCGTGCCCTGCACGGCCGGCTGCCCGGTGCCGTTCACGGAGGGAGCGACGGCGCAGGACCTCGTGCACGTCGTCACCGCGGTGATCGGCTTCGCCGCGGCGGCCTGGGCCATGCTGCAGACCGCCTTCGGCGACGGGCCGCGTGCGCTGCGGATGCTCTCCCGGTGCGCCGCGATCGCGGTCGCGCTGATCGCCGCGGTGGGCGGTCTGCTCTCGGTGCTGCAGTTCCGCACGGACATCGGCGCCACGATGGAGTTCACGGCGATGAGCGTCGCCGTGCTCTGGCTCGCCGGCTTCGCGCTGTCGAACGCGGCGCGGCCGCACCGCGCGGCGCTCGCGGCGGAGGGCTAGTCCGCATCGGACGGCGCGGCGCCGTCCTCCACGTCGATCACGATGGCCTCGCCTGCGCGATCGCCGTGCTCCGCGGCGTCGTCGAGATAGCGCACGGTCGCGGTCCTGCCGGCCTCGAGGTCCATCTCGAGCGCGAACTCCAGCTCCGACCACGGGCCGCGCACCTCGCCGGTGCTGCCGTCGGCGCGGGTGAACGAGTAGACCAGGGCGAACTCCCGCAGGTTGCCGCGGAAGCGGGGCCGGCTCGCGCGCTCGTTCTCCTCGATGGCGATCGGCGTGCCGACGGTCTCGGCGCCGTGCTCGACGAAGTAGGCCCGCTCGGTCTGCTCGTCCCGCTCCTCGACCTCGCCGACGATGCCGGCCAGCACCACGACGAGCGCCGCGGCGCCGATGAGCACCCCGATCGTTCCGAGCACGGTCCGCAGCCGCCGCATCCGTCCCCTCTCGCCGGAGCCAGCATCGCAGACCCGCGTCCACCGCCGCGCCACGCGACGGCCCGTGCCTCCGTCGCCGGCGCGTTCCGCCGTCCGCTCCTCCGTTTCGCGCAGGCCGCGCCGCGGTCGGCGCGGGCCGGGTGCACCCGGCCCAGGCCCTCGGTAGCCTGCGACGGGCTGGCCTGGGCGCCGGCCGGGACGGAGGAGAGCGGATGCGCGTGCTCGTGCTGAGCGGCAGCGGCCGGCTGGCGGACCCCTGGCACCCGTTCGCGGCGACCAGTGCGGCGATCGCGCAGGTCGCGGAGCAGGCGGGCTTCGCGGCGACGGTCGCGCTGGACCCGATCGCGCGGCTCGCGGACCTCGGCCGCGCGACGGCCGGCGGCGCCCCGGACTCCTCCGCGCACGGAGCGGGATCCGCGATCCCGCCCCTCGACGACCTCGTCGCGATCGTCGTCGACGCCGGCGACCACCTGACTCCGCTGCCCGAGGGCGTCGCCGATCCGGGGGCCCCGAGCCCGGAACTCCTGGAGGCGGCGGGCGCGGGCCTGCGCGCCGCGCTCGACGCCGGCGTCGGCCTGCTCGGCGTGCACGCCGCGGCGTCGACGCTGCGGGAGGTGCCCGGCTTCGGCGAGGCGCTCGGCGCACGCTGGGAGCGCGACGTCTCCTGGCATCCGCCGTTCGGCGCGCTCCGGGTCGAGCCGGCCGCGTCGGTTCCGCGCCCGGAGCCCGATGGCGCCGCCGAGTCCGACCGCCCCGCGCTCGATCGTCCCGATCTCGGTCGTCCCGCGACGTTCAGCCTCCGCGAGCCCTTCGAGGTCCTCGACGAGCGCTACACGGCCCTGCGCTTCGCCGCCGACGCGATCACCGTCGCCCGCGCGGTCGACGCCGAGGGCGTGCATCCGCTCGTCACCGCGCGGTGGGAGGGCCCCGCCCGCGTCGTGTACTCGGCGCTCGGCCACGACGAGCGTTCGTACACGAGCGCCGCGCACCGCGCCCTGCTCGCGAGCGCGCTGCACTGGATCGCGCGCCGCTGACCTGCGACCTGCGCAGATCGGCGGCTCCATGCTGCTCCGCACCGCGCAGAGCGGCAGGAACACGCCGATCTGGCGCCCGCATGTGCCCAGGACTCCCTGAACCTGCGCCCGAGCCTCTCCTCCGCCCGATTCGCAGATCGGCATGTTCCTGCCGCTGCACCACGAGTGGAGCGGCAGGAACACGCCGATCTGGCATGGGTAGGGGGTGCAGCAGGGAGGGAGGGCTGCGAACCAGGGCGAGGGGTGCAGCGGGGGTGCAGCAGGGCGCAGCGGGACGGCAGGGAAGGACGACTCCCGCCCTACAGCGCGGCGACCCCCAGGTCGATCGGGCTGCCCTCGATGTTGCCCACGATGCCGCGGATGATCGCCGCGCCGTCCGCGCCGCGCAGCGACGCGTACCACGCCTCGGTCACGCCCGGCTCGAAGCCGTGGGTCTCGTGCGCCCGGGCGCGGGCGCGCAGCACCAGCTCGCCGGCGCGCTCGCTGCGTGAGCGCACGTAGCGCTGCAGCGCATCCTCGACCCCGTTGGTGTTGGTCGACAGGGCGATCGCGAGAGCGAAGACGTCCTCGAGCGCCGAGCAGGCGCCCTGGCCGATGTCGGGCGTGGTGTTGTGCGCGGCGTCGCCGAGGATCGCCACCCGGCCGGCCGCCCAGGTGTGGAAGGGATCGAGGTCCCAGATCTCGACCCGGTTGAGCGAGACCTCCGGGTCGATGGCGTCGAGCAGGGCGCGCACGCCGGGGTTCCAGTCGCCGAACGCCTCCTCGAGCGGGGCGATCCCGTCGGCGGGCTCGTACGGCAGCCCCGCCGGCTGCGGCACGTCCACGAAGAAGTAGAAGCGGCCGCCGGCGATGGGCATCACGGCGCAGCGCTTGCCGTCGGCGACGGAGGTGGTCCATGCGTCGAGCGGCCCGATGGCCGGGTCCGCGGCCACGATCCCGTTGTAGTTCGTGTACCCCGAGTACCGTCGCTCGACCGGCTCGAGCCCGTTGGCGCGCAGCACGTGGTCGCGCACGACGGAGCGCGCACCGTCGGCCCCGATGAGCAGGTCGCCGGTGTCGCTCGAGCCGTCCTCGAAGGTCACGGTCACCCGCTCGCCGTCGTCCGCCACGGCGACCGCGCGTCGGCCCAGACGGATGCGGTCCAGCCCCGCCCGCTCCATGAGCAGCGCCTGCAGCTCGGCCCGCGCGACCGGGTAGGGGCGCTGCCCCGACCGCTCGGTGACGGGCGCGAGGCTGAAGTCGCAGAGCTGTTCGCCGGTGACGCCGTCGCGGTAGCCCATCCGGTCCATCCGCCCGCCGAGGGCGGCGACCTCGTCGGCCAGGCCGAGCCAGTTGAGCACCTTGACGCCGTTGGACCACAGCGACAGGGCGGCACCGACCGGGCGGTTCTCGCGCATCCGGTCGTAGACGACGACCTCGTGGCCGAGTCGCTGCAGCGCGATGGCCGCGCTCGCTCCGCCGACGCCGGCGCCGATGATGATGATCTTCACGCGGGGTACCTCAGCAGATCCGTGTGTCGGCGATGTTTCAGGTGCCGCGGTAGGTCGAGTACGCGAAGGGGCTCAGCAGCAGCGGCACGTGGTCGTGGTCGCGCCCCTCGGCGTCGAGCAGGAAGGCGACCGCGACGAGCGGATGGAAGCTGGCCAGCCCCTGCGCCGCGAAGTGCGCGCCCGTCTGGAACGTCAGCGTGTAGACGCCGCTCGGCAGGCGCTCCGGCCCGATCGAGAGCCGGCCGTCGGCGTCGGTGACGCCGCTCGCCAGCTCGCCGGAGCCGTCGGTGAGCGCGACCTCGATGCCCGCTGCGGCGGTGCCGCTCACGGCGTCGAGCACGTGGGTCGTGACCCGGGCGCGGGCGACGACCGCGCTGCGCAGCCGCAGCACGGCGATCTCGAGCAGCTGGGCGAGCGCCTCGCGCACCTCGTCCTGCGGCGCCAGCTCGATGCGCCGGTCGAGCTCGGC
>JAAIGF010257715.1_pt1 | contig 11101 bp, 8 predicted proteins | sample 6487441 | NCBI WGS metagenome assembly JAAIGF01 (sample SAMN13974129, study PRJNA590717) | phyllosphere metagenome | biome: pepper field; feature: multiple bacterial spot infested pepper fields; material: pepper leaves; isolation source: leaves from pepper fields | host: Capsicum annuum ...
CAGATTCTGAATTACATAAAATAGAATAGCAACATGCACAGAACACATACTTGCGGCGAACTTCGTTTGGCCGATCTGGGAAAGACCGTCACATTGAGTGGATGGGTACAGAAATCGCGGGATTTGGGAGGAATGACATTTATCGACGTACGCGATCGATATGGAATTACTCAACTTGCATTTGATGTAGACGATGATCAGACCTTACGCAGCAAAGCATTGGAACTGGGCAGAGAATATGTAATTAAAGTTACTGGAACGGTAATCGAGCGCTCGAGTAAGAATGCAAAAATCGCAACTGGAGATATTGAAATCAAGGTGAGCGATTTAGAAATCTTAAACGCAGCAAAACTACCTCCTTTTACGATCGAAGATGAAACGGATGGTGGTGATGATATCCGCATGAAGTTTCGTTATTTAGATTTACGTCGTAATCCGGTACGCGAGAACCTGATTTTGCGCCATAAAATGTCGCAAGAAATTCGCCGCTATTTGGATGGCGCAAACTTCTTGGAAGTAGAAACGCCCGTATTGATTAAATCAACTCCGGAAGGAGCGCGCGATTTCGTTGTACCTTCTCGCATGAACCAAGGAGAATTTTACGCACTTCCGCAATCGCCTCAAACGTTCAAACAGCTTCTGATGGTTTCGGGCTTCGATCGTTATTTCCAAATCGTGAAATGTTTCCGCGATGAGGATTTACGCGCAGATCGTCAGCCAGAATTTACGCAAATCGACTGTGAAATGGCGTTCGTTGAGCAAGAAGATATATTAAATATGTTCGAAGGATTGACGAAGCATCTGTTTAAAACAGTGAAAGGAATCGATTTAGGTGAGGTACCGCGCATGACGTATGATGACGCCATGCGTTTATATGGTTCCGACAAACCCGACACGCGCTTCGGCATGCAGTTCGTGGAATTAAACGAAGTTGCCAAAGGCCACGATTTCCCTGTTTTTGAACAAGCGGAATTGGTGGTTGGTATCAATGCTAAAAACTGCGCAAGCTACACCCGTAAGCAACTAGATGCTTTGACGGATTTCATTAAACGCCCACAAATCGGCGCTACCGGATTAGTATACGCTCGCCATAACGAAGATGGTTCCATCAAATCTTCTGTTGACAAATTTTATGATGCAGCAGCTTTATCAAAATGGGCGGAGGCATTTGGCAGCGAAGCAGGCGATTTATGGTTAATTATGGCAGGACCAAAAGACAAAGTACGCAAACAACTAAACGAATTGCGTTTGGAAGTTGCTGGACAATTGGGCTTGCGTGATAAAAACACGTTTGCTCCACTTTGGGTGATCGATTTTCCATTGTTGGAATGGGATGAAGAATCGCAACGCTTCCATGCCATGCATCATCCATTCACCTCCCCTAAGCCGGAAGATATTGCATTATTGGAAAGTCAACCGGGCGATGTTCGCGCTAATGCTTACGATTTGGTGATTAATGGCGTGGAAGTCGGTGGTGGATCTATTCGTATTCACGATCGCGCTTTACAATCCAACATGTTTAAACATTTAGGATTTACGCCAGAAGAAGCAGAAAAACAATTCGGTTTCTTATTAGAAGCATTTACATACGGCGCTCCACCGCACGGCGGTTTGGCGTTCGGATTAGATCGTTTAGTTTCCATTTTCGCCGGATTGGATAGCATCCGCGATGTGATTGCATTTCCGAAAAACAATAGCGGTCGCGATGTAATGATCGACGCGCCATCTCCAATTGCCGAACAGCAATTGGATGAGTTAGCGCTTCGCGTAAAATTATAAATCATACAGCCCATAAGAAAAGTTGGCAAGAAGATTGCCAACTTTTTCTGTGATTTAACCCCAACTCGAATATCCACACATGCCAAAAACGAAGGAAGAAGAATTTTGGAAAGCTTGCGAAGCTAGCGCCGCGAATCCGGACAGCCAAGCTACGCTCCAATCGCATATTGGAAATTATCAAGAAGCTTTTCAGCATGCCTCCGCTCGTTTTAGGAATTTGACCAATGCGAAAAGAAAAGCGCATCTGATCAAATGGAAAGCCATCGAAAACCTCGATCGCTATTTGGTGGATTTTGAAGCGAACTTTACGCGTGCCGGCGGAAAAGTAATTTGGGCAAACGATGCAGCCGAAGCATTGGAAGAACTCCACAAACTGCTCCTATCTTACCAACCCGATGCTGTGGTGAGCAATCATGCCATGATTCATGAAGAAATTGGGCTGCCTGATTTCCTCGCTAAATCCCGCTATCGTGATGAGCAAACGGATTTCGGTCGACATATTACCGCGCTTGCTCGCAAAAAGCCAACGCACGTTATCCAGCCAGCGGTTGATTTGGATGAGGAAAAAGCTTGGGCTTTGTGGACTGCAAAACATCCGCAACCTAAAGCAAGCGAGCAAATCATAGAGCAGAAAGCAGATGATGATGATGTTGAAAGCAAATCGACGGAAGTTATCGAAACCGTAAGCGGCGAAAGCAAAAGCTTCACTGCGCAAATGCTGGAGCAGTTTCGCGAAATTCAACGTGAACGCGTAAAGCTCAATTCTGTGTTGATATCTGGCGCTGACTATTTAACTGCGGATAGCGGTAGCGTCGTGATCAGCGAAAGTGAAGGAAACGAACGCTTGCACCAAGCATTTTGCTCTCACCATATCGTATTCGCCGGAATCGATAAAATTCTTCCTTCCATTCTTGATCTGGATTTATTTATTCCTTTGGGAACTTTACACGATCAGGGACAGCATATCCAAACATATCACACGATATTGAGCGGCGGAAGAAAAGGCCGAGAAACCGACGGACCGGAGCAGATGGTGCTGATATTAGTTGATAATGGGAGGTCAAATTTATTAGCAAAAACAGAACAGCGCCAAGCTTTATATTGGATGGAATGCGGTGCGAGTAGCAACGCTTGTGACATTTATGGCGCGGTTGGCGGCGAAGCGTACCAAAACGTTTATCCCGGACCGATGGGCGCAGTATTTGCTGCGCACATAAACCAGGAGGATAACTTTGCATTTCTAGATCATGCGGCGAGCTTTAAAAATCAAGACCGACCAAGTCCGCTGGATATTGATATCAATCGTTTGTTACTAAAAAATCGACACGATCGCGTAGCAGAATCTGAAAGCGCTAATAATCCACCACGCTTATGGCGCTGGTACTCCAAACTGGCTCGCAATAGAAAATACTTGGATTTCTTCGGGAAAGGCGTAAAAAATATGCTTATTAAATTCTTCTTCCAAAAACCTTGGGGCGAACAACGTGCTTTACCACGTGTGCCGGACAAATCCTTTTCTACCCAATGGCGCACGAAACAGAAAGACAACGATTAAGTAAATAATCTGTACCTTTGCCTTTCTTAATAAAAACCGCATGTCACGACAAGTTCCAGAAGACGGCACCGAGCTTCCATTAATGGAAGAATTTTACACCATTCAAGGCGAAGGCTACCACACCGGTAAGGCCGCATATTTCATTCGCTTAGGAGGTTGTGATGTGGGATGTCATTGGTGCGATGTGAAAGAAAGCTGGGACGCGAGCGTTCACCCATTGACGCACGTCGAAACAATTGTTGATCATGCGGATATTCATCCCGCAAAAACGGTGGTTGTTACTGGCGGAGAGCCATTAATCTACAATCTTGAACCCCTGACAAAAAGCTTGCAAGATCGTGGGATTCGTACGTTCATGGAAACTTCCGGCGCCTATCCACTGAGTGGAAATTGGGACTGGATCTGCTTGTCGCCGAAGAAGTTTAAAGCTCCTCGAAAAGATGTCCTTGACGCAGCAGGCGAATTAAAAGTAATCATTTTCAATAAAAGTGATTTTAAATGGGCGGAGGAGCATGCTGCAATGGTCGGACCGAATTGTAAATTGTACTTGCAACCCGAATGGTCAAAAGCGACAGAAATGACGCCTTTAATCATCGATTATGTGATGAACAATCCAAAATGGGAAATCTCATTACAAACGCATAAGTACCTAAATATTCCTTAATCGTTTACACGATTTTTTCCTGAAATATCTTTTCGCAGAACCTGTCCTCATCACAGCGTTGTTACCATTCTATGCTCATAATTTTTTACTATTTGTTGCAAATTTTCCTTATTATTGAACTGCCCTATTAATAATTTATGAATTTGCTAAAACGTTTTTTGCCGTGTTTACTCTGCGTTGCTTCTGCATCTGCACAAAGCACGATGGATGAAGTCGATCGACTGCAATCTGAACCCAAGATTTATCCGGTCTACAAAATAAATAGTCCATTGGAAATTGATGGTCGAGATCAAGATCAAGCTTGGGCAAACATTCCTTGGTCGGATGCATTTGTCGATATCGAAGGATTACAAAAACCGAAACCTAAATACAACACACGGTTCAAGATGGCGTACGATGTTGATCATTTGTATATCTACGCGAAAATGGAGGAACCACACGTTTGGGGAGATATTACCAAATATGATGAAATCATCTTCCACAATAATGATTTTGAGGTTTTCATGAAGCCAGATGTGCATCAGGATCACTATTATGAGCTCGAAATAAATCCGCTAAATACCATTTTCGATTTGGCCATGCCGAAACCTTATCGCTTTGGTGGAAACGCATTAATACATTGGGACATCAAAGGTTTGAAATCTGCGGTTCATGTCTCCGGAACACTAAATGATCCAAAGGATATTGATCAATTTTGGGGATTGGAAATAGCGATTCCATTTGCCGCTTTACATAGTTTCGGAACAGGTCGTACCCCAAAAGATAACGCACATTGGTTATTTAATTTCTCGCGTGTGCAATGGCAACATGAAATCAAAGACGACATCTACAAGCGCAAGGAGCAAAATGGAAAATTACTTCCAGAAGATAACTGGGTTTGGTCGCCAATTGGATTGATCAATATGCACTATCCAGAACGCTGGGGATACATTCAATTTTTGAAACAACAAGCACCCCCTTCCCTACCTAAATACCACGATATAAAACGGTTAGGGTGGAATATCCATTATCTTCAACAGGTTTATAAGAAGAAGCAAGGAAAATACGCTCCGCAACTTACACAGCTTACCGATTACGATAAATACACAGCAGCAAAAGGTCAATTTGATCTAACGTACGATCGTACAAAAGATGGATCAGCATATTTGCTTCGCATCAAAGACCGGAAAAACAATAGTACATTTACGATCGACCACGCTGGAAATAATACATACCATGAATAAAAGAAATTTCATAAAAGCATCCCTTCTCGGAATGGCTGCACTCCAACTTCCAAAGCTTTCCATCGCGGAAGCGAAGGCTACGCCGCTTACATTCGATTACTGGATGTGGATAAGACCGAATAAAGACGACAATGATGCAACACTAAAAAAGCGTTATCAATCGTACCGCGACGCGGGTGTTCGCGGTTTGCTTTTCGAAGATTATAGCAAAAGGCACTTTCAAGTTGCCAAAGAGCTTGGCATGGAAACGCACCGTTGGATGTGGACCATGAACCGAGGCGAGAAAGAATTATTGGAGAAGCATCCGGAATACTATGCGGTAAGCCGCTCAGGAAAATCTTGCGCCGACCAACCAGCTTATGTGGATTATTACCGATTTCTATGCCCATCTCATCCCGATGTTCCTAAATATTTGGAAGAAAAAGCCAGAGAACAACTGGAAAAACAAGATGTGGACGGTTTGCACTTGGATTATATTCGCTATCCTGATGTGATCCTGCCTACCAATCTTTGGCAAAACTACAATCTCGATCAATCTTCTGAATTAGCGGATTACGATTTCTGTTATAGCAAATTCACGAAGGCGGCTTTCTTGGAAGAAACCGGCATTGATATCGATAAGGTTGAGCGTCCGGAGCAGAGTCCGTCTTGGCGCGCATTCCGCTACGAACAAATTAACCGTGTGGTAAATCGCATCGCGAAAGTTTCAAAAGAATATGAAAAACCGTTGACGGCGGCTGTATTTCCCACGCCGGATCTAGCGCGTCGCATGGTTCGACAAGATTGGGCAAACTGGGATTTGGATGCGGTATTTCCGATGATTTATCATGGTTTCTATCAAGAGCCCGTGTATTGGGTTGGACAAGCCGTTAAGGAAGGCGTACAAACATTAAACAAGAAGTTTCCGCTTTACGCCGGATTGTACATGCCAGATTTTAAGGACAGCGCAGAATTGCAAGAAGCCATTAAACTGGCAAAAACCAATGGCGCGGCAGGAGTTTCGCTCTTCGGCGAACGCGAATTTGATCAAGAAACGATCAAATTACTCCGCTCATTACGCTAACTTCCTGAGGCCGAACTCCGCGGTAGCTATATTCAATTTTAGCTCCAAAGAACAAAAAAAATGCTATCTTTGTATCCCGTACAAAAGACAGATATTCCATTGCTAAAAGGCAGTGGAATATCGCTCAAAATCCTTCAAATACTATGAGTAAATACATCTTTGTTACGGGCGGCGTAACTTCGTCATTAGGCAAAGGCATCATTGCGGCCTCGTTGGCAAAACTTCTCCAAGCACGCGGTTTAAAAGTTACCATCCAAAAATTTGACCCTTACATCAATATCGACCCGGGAACATTGAATCCTTACGAACATGGCGAATGTTACGTGACGGAAGATGGTGCAGAAACTGATTTGGATTTGGGGCATTACGAGCGTTTTCTAAACGTTCCAACCTCGCAAGCAAACAACGTAACTACCGGACGTATTTACCAACATGTTATTCAACAAGAGCGCGAAGGTGCTTATTTGGGGAAAACGGTACAAGTTGTTCCACATATTACTGATGAAATCAAGCGACATATGCAATTGCTTGGACAATCCGGCGAATACGATATCGTGATCACGGAGCTTGGTGGTACCGTGGGTGATATCGAATCATTGCCATTTATCGAAGCTGTTCGTCAATTGCGTTGGGAATTGGGTAGCAGTAATTCATTGGTAATTCACTTGACGTTGATCCCATATTTAGCGGCAGCGGGTGAATTAAAAACAAAACCGACGCAACACTCGGTCAAAACATTATTGGAGTATGGTATTCAGCCCGATATTTTAGTTTGCCGTACCGAGCATAAATTAACACAAGATATCCGTAAGAAATTGGCGTTGTTCTGCAATGTGAATATCAATGCAGTAATCGAATCCATCGATGCTTCTACGATTTACGACGTACCATTGTTAATGTTGAAAGAGCAATTGGATAAAACGGTTCTTTCAAAACTCAAACTTTCGACAAAAACAGAACCGGATCTAGAAAACTGGAAGACGTTTTTAGGAAAGCTTAAAAACCCAACTAACGAAGTAAACATCGGTTTGGTAGGTAAGTATATTGAATTACCAGATGCTTATAAATCCATCGCCGAAGCATTTATCCATGCTGGATCAGCCAACGAAACAAAAGTTAAAGTAAAATCTATCGCAGCGGAAAGCATTGATGCAGAAAATGTAGCCGACAAATTGAAAGGTTTGGATGGTGTATTGGTAGCACCAGGATTTGGCGCGCGCGGATTGGAAGGAAAATTAGAAGCGATTAAGTTTGTACGCGAAAATCAAATTCCTTTCTTCGGTATTTGTTTAGGCATGCAATGTTCGGTTATTGAATTTGCGCGCAACGTACTTTCATTGAGCGGAGCAAATAGTTTCGAGATGGATGAATCCACCAAATATCCAGTAATCAATTTGATGGAAGAACAAAAAACCATCAAAAATATGGGCGGAACAATGCGTTTGGGCGCTTACGATTGTGATTTAAAAAAAGGAACACGGGCTTATTCCATTTATGGAAAAGCCAAAATTACCGAACGCCACCGCCACCGCTACGAGTTCAACAACGAATATTTGGCGCAGTTTGAGGAAGCTGGCATGATCGCTTCGGGAAAAAATCCGAAAACTGGACTAGTAGAAATTGTGGAATTAAAAGACCATCCTTTCTATGTGGCCGGACAATTTCACCCAGAATTAAAATCAACGGTAGCAAATCCTCACCCACTTTTTGTTAGTTTTGTAGCCGCTGCGCTTACGCATAAGAAAGCTGCGAATAAATAAACATCCAAAAAAGAGAGAAAATAAGTTAAAATGGATAGAAATAATATCATTGGGCTGGTCTTGATCTTCATCATCTTCGCCGGTTCATTTTGGTTGATGAAGCCTTCCGAGCAAGAGATTCAGGCAGAGAAAGCACGCCAAGATTCTACAGAACGTGTTGAAAAAGGTTTGTCGCCAATTAAAGATTCGTTGCAACAAATCGTAGAATCAAACGAAGTAGATTCTGCAAAATTGAACGAACCATTCGGAGCGAGCAGCTTTGGCGAGGAAGAACTTATCAAATTAGAGAACGATAAAATCATCGCTACCGTTTCTACAAAAGGCGGACGTATCAAATCCGTCGAATTAAAAGGACAGCAAAATTTCGATGGTAATCCATTGATCTTGTTCGATGGAGATCACAATACGTTCGGATTAGAATTCAATGTTCCTGGAAAAGCTGTTAACACAAACGATTTGTATTTCAAATCGCAAGTTGGTGACAACAGCGCATTAACAATGCGTTTGAACTACTCGGACAACCAATACATCGACTACATTTATTCCTTAGAAAAAGACAGCTACAATGTTGGTTTGACGATCGAAACGAAAGGAATTCAAAATGCATTGGATGTAAAATCGAAAAACATCTTGTTGAATTGGGAAACCATCTTGACGCAAAAAGAGAAAAATATTTCTGGAGAGCGCGATAAATCATCGATCTACTACCGCGATGTAGAAGGAAATATTGACAACTTGTCGGAAAGTAAAGATGATGATGAAACGGTAGAACAACCGGTAAATTGGATCGCATTTAAGCAACACTACTTTTCCAACATTTTATCGAGCAAAGAAGGTTTTAAAAACGTAAACCTAACGGCGCGCGCTGGAACGAGTGACAACATCGTCAAGTTATATAAAGCGAAAGCGGAATTATCGAACAACGGTAAAGATCAAAGCTACAACCTCAATTTCTTCTTCGGACCGAATCAATACAACACCTTGAAAGCCGAAGGAAATGACTACAACAAGATCATCAACATGGGTTGGGGACCAATTAGCTGGATCAACCGTTTCATCACGGTTCCAATCTTTGATTTCTTGGACGGGTTTGCGTTGTCTTACGGAATTGTAATCTTGATTTTAACCGTTCTATTGAAAGGCGCAATGTTCCCGCTTACCTACAAATCGTACCTTTCCATGGCTAAAATGCGTGTTTTAAAACCGCAATTGGACGAGATCAAAGCAAAGGTTGGTGAAGATAATCCGATGCTGTTGCAACAAGAGCAAATGAAGTTGTACAAGCAAGCGGGTGTAAATCCTTTGGGCGGATGTCTGCCTTTAGTATTGCAAATGCCATTCACCCTTGCCTTCTTCTTCTTCTTCCCGAACTTATTCGAGCTACGTGGCGAATCATTCTTATGGGTGAAAGATTTATCGACCTACGATTCAGCAATTTCCTTTGCACCGATCGCCTTCGGGATCGACCACATTTCTTTGATGTGTGTATTAATGACCATCACGACATTGTTAACGACTTGGTATAACAATACCACTTCTGGAGCGAGTGCCGTAGGTCAAATGAAATACATCGGTTACATTATGCCGTTGATGTTTTTCTTCTTATTAAACAACTTCCCTGCAGGTTTGAATTACTACTACCTATTAGCAGCAGTATTTACCTTCTTAACACAAGTGATCATCCGTCAATTCATCGACGATGATAAAATCTTGGCGAAGATTGAAGCTTTTAAAAAGAAACCACAGGCAGAAAAGAAACCGAACAGTTTCCAAAAACGCATGGAAGATATGATGCGCCAACAACAGGCTGCACAGCAAAAAAAGAATAAGTAATCGCACTTATCCATAAAACGAAAAGCTCGGAAATTTTCCGAGCTTTTCTGTTTTTATAGTGTGTAGTTAATCGTGCTTTCGCTAAATTTTATTGAGCAGGTTTCTCAAAGCCATCTTTTGTAGCTTTCTTCGCCATCTCATCTACGCGTTTTTGCGTATCTGGGTGAGAAGAGAAAAGCTTCTTGGTTACTCCGCCTTCTGAAGCACCACCAGATAATTCAACCAAACGTTCGAAAGCCATCGACATATACCAAGGATTCACCTCGTTTTTCTTCAAAAACTCATATCCGTAATCATCAGCTGCACTCTCTTGCTTACGCGAGAAGCTCATGTTTGCCACTTGTTCGCCCAATTCGCCCAATTGCGAATTCGATAAAGCGCCTGCTGTTCCACCTTGCGAAGAAACGCCTTCTTTCAAAGCCGATGTCATTAAAGCTGATTTGAACGCATCACGAGAATCCGTGTTTTTCACATGTCCAATTTCATGACCAATTACGCCCAAAACTTCGTTATCGCTCATACTTTCCATCAATCCCGCACAAACGCGAACGCTTCCATCTGCACAAGCAAAGGCATTCACATCTCTTACCAAATAAACTTTGTAGTTCAAGTTTAAGCCATCATAATTCTGCAAGTTTGCAGTCAGATTTTTTAAGCGAATTGCTAACTCGTCATCATCAGGTGCGACAGGATTATTTTCGTCCATCCATTCGATATATTCTTTCGTATACGCAATAACGTCCTCATTACTTAAGGTTACCGCCTTTACAGCCTTCGCAGCCGCTCCAACCGACTTACCGTTCAGCTTAATTTGACCAATAGAGGCCGAACTAATCATTAGCGCAGAAGCGCTCAACAAAATGTGCTTGAATTTCATAGTAGTGTATTTTCTAAAAAATAGGTTGTTTAACAGTTTTTCTTGTAACAAATATAATACCAGCTGTTTTGACGAGCTGGTATCACCTATGAAACCTATTAATTTCTAAACAAAAGCACTGAAGCCCGTAATACTGCGCCCGACGATCAGCGAATTAATTTCTTTTGTTCCTTCGTACGAATAAATTGCTTCGGCATCCGCTAAAAAACGAGCTACATTGTATTCCAACAAAATTCCGTTACCTCCCATTACCTCACGCGCTCTGGAAACAATATCGCGTGTGCGCAACGTACAGAATACTTTCGCCAATGAAGCGTGCTCATCCTTTAATGGGGCGATCTCCCGCG
>JAAIGF010025393.1_pt1 | contig 11092 bp, 8 predicted proteins | sample 6487441 | NCBI WGS metagenome assembly JAAIGF01 (sample SAMN13974129, study PRJNA590717) | phyllosphere metagenome | biome: pepper field; feature: multiple bacterial spot infested pepper fields; material: pepper leaves; isolation source: leaves from pepper fields | host: Capsicum annuum ...
GCAGTTCGAATGCGAGCTGGCCGAGCGCTTCCGTGGCGCCGGCAAGCTGGAAGAGGCGAGGGCGGCCATTGCCCGTGCCTACCAGGCTGATGCGATGTCGGTGCGTGCCGGCATCATCGAAGGCCGCCTGGAAACCGATGCAGGCAATGCCGAGGCCGCCGTGCGCGCCTTCGAGCGTGCCGCGCGCAACGATCCCGAGTACCTGCCCGAGCTGCTGCCGGCGCTGATGGAGAACTACCGCAAGGTGGGCGACCTCGGCGGCGCGCGTGCGTTCCTGTCGGAAATGACCGAGCACTACCGCGGCATCGCCCCGGTGCTGGCACTGACCCGCCTGATGGAAGAGCAGGAGGGTGTCGCCCCGGCGCGCGCCTACCTCGGTCGCCAGCTGAAGGATCGCCCTTCGGTGCGCGGTGAATCGGCGCTGATCGACCTGACCCTGGCCGAAGGCGCCGATTCCACCGCCACCCTGCACGACCTCAAGCACATCACCGACCAGCTGCTGGTACGCAACCCGGCTTACCGCTGCACGCGCTGCGGCTTCGGTGCGCGTACCCACCACTGGCAGTGCCCGAGCTGCAAGGAATGGGGCACGGTCAAGCCGCTGCTGAATTACGCGGTGCTCTGAGCCATGGCCTGGCTGGTGATGGCCGCGCTGCTGGGGCTGGCCCTGCTCAGCGCCGCACTGACCTGGGCGGCGCGTGGCTACGCGCTTCGCCGGCAGCTGATGGATCAGCCCGGCGAACGCCGCAGCCATAGCGTGGCGACCCCGCGCGGCGGTGGCATCGCCATCGTCATCAGCCTGCTGGTGGCCGCCGTCGCCGCCATGTGGGCGTGGCCGGTAGCCATTCCCACTCTGCTGGTCGCCAGCCTCGGCCTGGTCCTGGTGGCGGGCATCGGTTGGTGGGACGATCACCGGCCCCTGCCGGCCCTGCGCCGCCTGCTGGTCCATTTCATCGCCGCTGGCCTGCTGGCCGCGCTGGTCAAGGTGCATGGCGGCAGCTGGGTGCTGGCCCTGCTGGTGCTGGTGTTCACTGCCTCGCTGATCAACATCTGGAACTTCATGGATGGGATCAATGGCATCGCCAGCAGCCAGGCGGTCGTGGCGGCGCTGGGTTTCGCGCTGGTGTTGCCGTGGCCGTATTCGCTGGTGGCCATCGCGCTGGGGCTGGCCTGCGTAGGTTTCCTGCCATTCAACTTCCCGAACGCGCGCATTTTCATGGGCGATGTCGGAAGTGGCGCGCTCGGCTACGCGGTATCGGTGGTGTTGGCCGTCGCCGCCGTGCGTACGGAAATCAACTGGTTGCTGCTGCTCGTGCCCATTTCCGCGTTCCTTGTGGACGCGGGCTTCACGCTGGGGGCGCGCATCCTTTCAGGGCAGCGCTGGATGGAACCCCACACCCAGCACGTCTACCAGCGCGCGGTGCAGGCAGGAGCCAGCCACGCGCAGGTCACAGGGATGTACTTTGCTGTAAGCCTGTTCAGCATTACAGTGTTCTTTGTTTGCACCAGATTGCAGCCGAGGTGGGAGGCTGCCGTAGCGGTCGCGTGGATTTCCGCGCTGGCCCTGCTTTGGCTCCTCCTGCGCAATGGATTGCGCCACCGATAAGGAATTACGCGAAATATGTCTTCACCCTGGCGGGACAGAATTCTTGGCCTGTTGCCTCGCACGGCCATCGTCTGCCATGACCTGTTCATGGTCTGGGCCTGTTGGCAGCTGCTGCATGCCGGCCGTTACTCCATCCTGCCTGACGCCCCGTCGCTGCCCCTGTGGAACGTCGATACGACGCTGGTGCTGGCGCTGCAGGGCATCGTGTTCTGGCGGGTCGGCCTGTACCGCGGCCTGTGGCGGTTCGCCAGCGTCAGCGACCTGCTGAACATCTTCAAGGCCAGTTTCGTCGGCCTGGTCGCCATCGTCCTGGTACTGGCCTGGAAGCGCTTCAACGGCGTGCCGCTGTCGGTGCTGGTGATCTATCCGTTCGCGCTGTCGGCCCTGCTGGGCGCGCCGCGCCTGCTGTATCGCGCGTGGAAGGACTACCAGGCGCTGCAGTCCGATTCGACCGCGCGTCGCGTGCTGATCCTGGGCGCCGGCCAGGCTGCCGAGACCCTCGTGCGCGACCTGCGCCGCTCGGGCAACTTCGAGCCGGTCGGCCTGCTGGACGACGCCCCGCACCTGCGTGGTGCCAAGCTGCAGAGCCTGCCGATCCTGGGCACCCTTGACGATGCCCCTGCCGTGGCCCGCGAAACCGCGGCCAAGCTGCTGGTCATCGCCATCCCGTCGCTGGATTCTGTGGGCATGCAGCGCGTGGTGGCCATCTGCGAGAGCACCGGCATCCCGTTCCGCACCGTGCCCAAGCTCAGCGACATCCTGCAGGGCCAGTCGCTGCCGGGCCAGCTGAAGGAAGTCGCCATCGAGGACCTGCTCGGCCGCAAGCCGATCATGCCGGACTGGAACCTGATCCGCGGTTGGCTGGGCGGGCGCACGGTGATGGTCACCGGTGCCGGCGGCTCGATCGGTTCCGAGCTGTGCCGCCAGTGCGCACGCCACGGTGCCGGGCGCATCGTCATGCTGGAAATGAGCGAGCTGCTGCTGCTGACCATCGAGGCCGAGCTGCGCCGCAGCTTCCCCGACGTGCAGATCGAAGCCGTGCTCGGCGACGTCGGCGACCCGGCGGTGATGCGTCACGCGCTGTCGCTGCACCCGGTCGACACCGCCTTCCATGCGGCCGCGTACAAGCATGTGCCGGTGCTGGAGCGCCAGCTGCGCGAAGCCGTGCGCAACAACATCCTCGCCACCGAGAACGTGGCGCGTGCGTGCATGGAAGCGCGCGTCGAGCATTTCGTGTTCATCTCCACCGACAAGGCGGTCGACCCGGTCAACGCACTGGGTGCCAGCAAGCGCTACGCCGAGATGATCTGCCAGAGCCTGGACCAGAAGTCCACGCACACCCGTTTCGTGACCGTGCGCTTCGGCAACGTGCTCGACTCGGCCGGCAGCGTGGTGCCGCTGTTCCGCGAGCAGATCCTGCGCGGCGGCCCGATCACGGTGACCGACCCGGAAGTGACCCGCTACTTCATGACGATCCCCGAAGCCTGCCAGCTGATCCTGCAGGCGGCGGCGTCGGCGTCGCACGGTGCCATCTACACCCTGGACATGGGTGAGCCGGTGCCGATCCGCGTGCTCGCCGAGCAGCTGATCCGTCTGGCCGGCAAGCAGCCGTACAAGGACATTCCGATCATCTATACCGGGCTGCGCCCGGGCGAGAAGCTGCACGAGACCCTGTTCTATTCGGACGAGGATTACCGGCCGACCTCGCACCCGAAGGTGCTGGAAGCCGGCGTGCGCGCGTTCTCGCGCGACGTCGTGCTGGGCAACGTGCCGAGACTGCGTGACGCTATTGCCGAGTACGACACTGATACGATCCGGGAAGTGCTGTTCGCGACCATGCCGGAGTTCTCTCCGCTTGAACAGGACGCATACATCTCTTCCGCTAAAGTGGTTCCCTTTCCGGCACGTGAGGCCAACAGGCACTAAATGAGCAAGCGAATTCGTAAGGCTGTTTTTCCAGTGGCAGGGCTCGGGACACGCTTTTTGCCGGCAACCAAGACGGTTCCGAAGGAAATGCTGCCGATCATCGATCGTCCGCTTATCCAATATGCCGTTGATGAGGCTATCGAGGCAGGTTGTGACACCCTGATCTTCATCACCAACCGCTACAAGCACGCCGTCGCCGATTACTTCGACAAGGCCTACGAGCTTGAGCAGAAGCTGGAGCGTGCGGGCAAGCACGAACAGCTGGAGATGATCCGCCACGTGCTGCCCGAGGGTGTGCGCGCAATCTTCGTGACCCAGGCCGAAGCGCTGGGCCTGGGCCATGCCGTGCTCTGTGCGAAGTCGGTGATCGGTGACGAACCGTTTGCGGTGCTGCTGCCTGACGACCTGATCTGGAACCGCGGCGACGGCGCGCTGAAGCAGATGGCCGACCTCAACGAGGCCAGCGGTGCCAGCGTGATCGCGGTGGAAGACGTGCCGCACGAGAACACCGCGAGCTACGGCATCGTGGCGACCGAGGCATTCGACGGCCGCAAGGGCCGCATCTCGCAGATCGTGGAAAAGCCGAAGCCGGAAGACGCACCGAGCGACCTGGCGGTGGTCGGCCGTTACGTGCTGAGCCCGAAGATCTTCGAGCTGCTGGAATCGACCGGCACCGGTGCCGGCGGCGAGATCCAGCTGACCGATGCGATCGCTTCGCTGCTGGCGACCGAGGAAGTGGATGCTTACCGCTTCGAGGGCACCCGTTTCGACTGCGGCACCCATCTGGGTCTGGTTGAAGCGACGATCCGTTTCGCGCTGGAGAACAAGAAGCTGGCGAAGCCGGCGCGCGCGAAGCTGACGGAGATGCTGGCGGAAGAGTGAGGGTTTTCGAGCGCTCCGTGCAGCGCCTCCCTGTATAGCCTGGGAGGCGGGGGCGGGCCGCTGCAGGACACGCCGTGAACCCCCCTCCGGGGTCCGGCCCAGCCACTGGCGCCTGGGCGTTCGGGCGCTTGCGAAGCAGTGCTTCGCAAGCAAAGCGCCCTCACCCTTGGGGGCTCGTAGGCGCCTTGCTCGTGTGCGCTGTCCTGCGCACACGGCAAGACCGGGGTTGGGCGTCCTGCCCAACCCGCCCGAGGCATGCCTCGGGCCCATGGCGCCTGCGGTCCTGCATCGGCCCGCCCCCGCCTCTCGATAGTTTCCGTGGGGCGCGGACGGGAAGGGCGGAATCAAGGGCAAGGGCAAAAGCAAAAAAGGCAGCCAATGGCTGCCTTTTTCGTTTGGGGTCGGATCCCTTTGCGCAGCAAAGGGCTCTAACTCAGGTTTTACAGCGAGAGCATCCACGCATGGCGTGGATCTACTGCCTTTGCTCACCCCTCCGCCGCGGGGAGGCTGGGAGGGACGGGTCGGCAGGGCTGCCCGGGACCGTTGGCGCCATGGGCCCGAGGCATGTCTCGGGCGGGTTGGGCAGGACGCCCAACCCCGGTCTTGCCGTGTGCGCAGGACAGCGCACACGAGCAAGGCGCCATCGAGCCCCCATGGACGGGTTTACGGCGTGTCCCGGGCAGTCTCACCCACCCGGGCCCCACAGCACACCAACATACCGACCGGCAACGCTCTGAACCTTACAGCGCCTCGAAAACACCCGCCGCGCCCATGCCCGTGCCGATGCACATCGTCACCATGCCGTACTTCTGCTGGCGACGACGCAGGCCGTGCAGCAGGGTCGCGGTGCGGATCGCGCCGGTCGCACCCAGCGGGTGGCCCAGGGCGATCGCGCCGCCCAGCGGGTTGACCTTGCTCGGGTCCAGGCCGCAATCGCGGATCACCGCCAGCGACTGCGCGGCGAAGGCTTCATTGAGCTCGATCCAATCCAGCTGGTCCTGGGTCAGGCCGGCCTGCTTCAGTGCCTTCGGGATCGCGGCGATCGGGCCGATGCCCATCACTTCCGGACGCACGCCGGCCACCGAGAAGCTGACGAAACGGGCCAGCGGGGTCAGGCCGTAATCCTTGATCGCCTGTTCCGAGGCCAGCAGCACCGCGCCGGCGCCGTCGCTCATCTGCGACGAGTTGCCGGCGGTGACCGTGCCGCCGAACTGGCCGTTGCGGAACACCGGGCGCAGCTTGGCCAGGCCTTCGGCCGAGGAGTCCTGGCGCGGACCTTCGTCGGTGTCGGCAACCTTGTTGCGGGTGATGATGCGCTGGCCATCAGCCAGGTCCGGCAGGTGCGAGACGATCTCGTACGGGCTGATCTCATCCTTGAACTCGCCGTTCTGGATGGCGGCCATGGCCTTCTGGTGCGAGGCGAGGGCAAAGGCGTCCTGGTCTTCGCGCGAGACCTTCCACTCTTCAGCCACCCTCTCGGCGGTGATGCCCATGCCGTAGGCGATGGCCACATGGTCGTTGTCGAACACGCTCGGCGCCATCGCGATCTTGTTGCCCATCATCGGCACCATCGACATCGATTCGGTGCCGCCGGCCAGCATCAGGTCGGCGTTGCCCAGGCGGATCGCGTCGGCGGCCTGCGCCACGGCCTGCAGGCCGGAGGAGCAGAAGCGGTTCACGGTCTGCGCGGCAATCGTGTTCGGCAGGCCGGCCAGCAGCACGCCGATGCGCGCCACGTTCATGCCCTGCTCGGCTTCCGGCATCGCGCAGCCGATGATCGCGTCATCGATGCGGTTGACGTCCACGCCCGGGGCCTGGGCAACGACGCTGCGCAGCACGTGCGCAAGCATGTCGTCGGGGCGGGTGTTGCGGAACATGCCCTTGGGCGCCTTGCCAACCGGGGTGCGGGTGGCGGCGACGATGTAGGCGTCCTGGATTTGCTTGGTCATTGCGGTGATCTCTCGAATGGGTTTTGTAGAGTCGAGCCATGCTCGACTGCTACAGCCGGAGTGCCGACCAACGGTCGGTACCTACCAGGGCAGAGGAGTGCCGACCAACGGTCGGCACCTACCAGAGGCAGAGGAGTGCCGACCAACAGCCGGCACCCGCCATCAATCAGTTACGCAGCGGCTTGCCGGTCTTCAGCATGTGCGCGATGCGGGCCTGGGTCTTTTCCTGCTGGGCCAGTTCGACGAAGTGCTTGCGCTCCAGGGTCAGCAGCCACTCTTCGTCCACCAGGGTGCCGCGGTCGACCTTGCCGCCGCACAGCACGGTGGCGATGCGCTCGGCGATCTCGTAGTCGTACGGGCTGATGAAACGACCTTCCAGCATGTTGACCAGCATCATCTTGAAGGTGGCGATGCCCACGTCACCGGCCACCTGGATGCGGCGTGCCGGCAGCGGCGGGCGGTAACCGGCTTCGGCCAGTGCACGTGCTTCGGCCTTGGCGATGTACAGCGCCTCGTAGCTGTTGAACACCACCTTGTCGGTGCTGCGCAGCAGGCCCAGTTCCTGGGCGTTGACCGCCGAGTTGGACACCTTGGCCATCGCTACGGTCTCGAAGGTCTTCTTCAGTTCGGCGAACACGTCACCGCCCGGGCCGGCAGCCTGCGAGGCGCGCACGGCCAGTTCCTTCAGGCCACCACCGGCCGGCAGCAGGCCGACGCCGGCCTCGACCAGGCCGATGTAGCTTTCCAGGAAGGCCACGGTCTTGGCGCTGTGCATCTGGAATTCGCAGCCGCCACCCAGGGCCAGGCCGCGCACGGCGGCAACCACCGGCACCAGCGAGTACTTGATGCGCTGGCTGGTGCGCTGGAAGTTGGCGACCATCTCTTCGAACTGGTCGACCTTGCCGGCCTGCAGCAGGCCGAGCGCACCGGCCAGGTCGGCACCGGCGGAGAAGGGTTCCTTCTGCTGCCAGATCACCAGGCCCTGGAAATCCTTCTCGGCGCGGCTGACGCATTCCTGCAGGCCATCGAGCACCTGGTCGGAAACGGTGTTCATCTTGGTCTTGAAGCTGACCACGGCGATGCCGTCGCCGTCGTGCCACATGCGCAGGCCGTCGTTCTCGAACACGGTCTCGCCCGGCGCGAACGTCTCGCCCAGCAGCGGATCAGGGAAGCGCTGGCGCTGGTACACCGGCAGCGCCGAACGCGGCAGCTTGGCGTTGCGCGACGGGCTGTAGCTGCCTTCGGCGGCGTGCACGCCGTCGCGGCCATCGAACACCCAGTCCGGCAGCGGGGCGCTGCTCATGCTCTTGCCGGCAACGATGTCATCGGCGATCCACTGCGCGACCTGCTTCCAGCCAGCAGCCTGCCAGGTCTCGAACGGGCCCAGCGACCAGCCGTAGCCCCAGCGGATGGCCAGGTCCACGTCGCGCGCGGTCTCGGCGATGTCGGCCAGGTGGTAGGCGCTGTAATGGAACAGGTCGCGGAAGGTCGCCCACAGGAATTGCGCCTGCGGGTGCTGGCTTTCGCGCAGCTTGGCGAACTTCTCGGCCGGGTTCTTGGTCTTCAGGATCTCGACGACTTCCGGTGCGGCGGTGCGGTCGGCCGGGCGGTAGTCCTGCTTCTCCAGGTCGAGGACGACGATTTCCTTGCCGACCTTGCGGAAGATGCCGGCGCCGGTCTTCTGGCCCAGTGCGCCCTTGGCGATCAGCGCGTCCAGCCACTTCGGCGACTTGAAGAACTCATGCCACGGGTCGTTCGGCAGGGTGTCGCCCATGGTCTTGATGACGTGGGCCATGGTGTCCAGGCCGACCACGTCCGAGGTGCGGTAGGTGGCCGACTTCGGGCGACCGACCAGCGGGCCGGTCAGGCCGTCCACTTCATCGAAGCCCAGGCCGAATTCCTGGGTGTGGTGGATGGTGGACAGGATCGAGAACACGCCGATGCGGTTGCCGATGAAGTTCGGGGTGTCCTTGGCGTACACCACGCCCTTGCCCAGGGTGGTGACCAGGAATGCTTCCAGGCCTTCCAGCACGGCGGCATCGGTGGTGGTGGCCGGGATCAGCTCGGCCAGGTGCATGTAGCGCGGCGGGTTGAAGAAATGCACGCCGCAGAAGCGGTGGCGCAGCTGCTCCGGCAGCACGTCGGCCAGCTTGTTGATGCCCAGGCCCGAGGTGTTGGAGGCCAGCACCGCGTGGTCGGCCACGAACGGAGCGATCTTCTTGTACAGGTCCTGCTTCCAGTCCATGCGCTCGGCGATGGCCTCGATGATCAGGTCGCAGTCCTTCAGCTGGTCCAGGCCCGACTCGTAGTTGGCCGGGGTGATGGCTTCAGCCAGCGACTTGCTGGCCAGCGGCGCCGGGCTCAGCTTGCCCAGGTTGGCGATCGCCTTCAGCACGATGCCGTCGGCCGGACCTTCCTTGGCGGGCAGGTCGAACAGCACGGTGTCGACGCCAGCGTTGGTGAGGTGGGCGGCGATCTGGGCACCCATGACGCCGGCACCCAGCACGGCGGCGCGGCGGACTAGCAGGGAATTGGACATGGTGTAGGGCCTTTGTTGGTCAGCAGTTACTGGGTGGGTCACACCCGGTGGAATCACGGGGAAGCGGGCAGGGCACTGCCGCGTGCGGCGGCGCGGAACCCGGCTTCGGCGAAATGGATCAGTTCATGGGCGGCATGGGCACGATGCGCCGCTTCGGTGACACCTGCGGGTCGCTTGATCAGGCCGAAATCTGCCATGGCGTAGGTGAGCGAACCGGCCAGGAAATCCAGCCGCCAGTACAGCTCTTCCTTGCTCAGGCCTGGCACGCACTCGGCGATGGCCTTGCCGAACGCGCGCAGCACGTGGCCGTAGTGATCGGACAGGAACTTGCGCAGGTTGTCGTTCTTCTCGGCGTAGGCGCGGGCGATCACCCGCACGAAGGCACCGCCGCTCTGCCGGTCCTGGGCCATGGCCAGGGCGGGCTCGACGAAGGCGGCCAGCACCGGGCGCAGCTGCCCGGGGTGTTCGCTGCGGGCGCGCTCGAGCTGGGCCAGGCGCACGCTGGTCATTTCGTCCATGCGCCGGCGGAACACCTCGTTGACCAGGTTTTCCTTGGAGCCGAAGTGGTAGTTGACCGCCGCGATGTTGACGTCGGCCTGGCTGGTGACCTGGCGCAGGGAGGTGCCGGCGAAGCCATGCAGGGCGAACAGCTCCTCGGCGGCGCCGAGGATCCGGTCCTTGGTCGAGAAGTGGGCGGGCTTGGCCATGGGGCGGCGGACCTTAATCAAACGATTGTTTGATACTAGGACCAGACGGGGGCGTATGGCATTTTGCAGTGCAGCAAAATGGCCGGGACGGTCAGAATCCGCTCAGGTGGGTGAATGGGGCGGGCCTGAACCTGTAGAGCCGAGCCCATGCTCGGCTGCTGTTCGGCCCACAGGCCAGCCGAGCATGGGCTTGGCTCTACAGGAGGGCCGCAGGCCCTCTACCACCCGGCCGCGTTATCTCTTACAATTCGCCTACGTTTATCAGGCTAAGCCCGCGTCCCGACGCGGGTTTTTTTCATGTTACCCTTCGGGCCATCAGCGGCCCGATTCCATTGGAGACATCCCATGGCGCTGGAGCGCACCCTTTCGATCATCAAGCCGGACGCCGTTGCCAAGAACGTCATCGGCGAAATCTACGCCCGCTTCGAGAAGGCCGGCCTGAAGGTCGTGGCCGCCAAGTACAAGCAGCTGTCGCGTCGTGAAGCCGAAGGCTTCTACGCCGTGCACCGCGAGCGTCCGTTCTTCAACGCGCTGGTCGAGTTCATGATCTCCGGCCCGGTGATGATCCAGGCCCTGGAAGGCGAGAACGCCGTCCTGGCCCACCGCGACCTGCTGGGCGCCACCAACCCGAAGGAAGCCGCTGCGGGCACCATCCGCGCCGACTTCGCCGAATCCATCGATGCCAATGCCGCCCACGGCTCGGACTCGGTCGAGAATGCCGCGATTGAAATCGCGTACTTCTTCGCCGCCACCGAAGTCGTCTCGCGCTGAGAGTAATGCCGTGAACGAGGTCGTACAGTCCCCCGCCATCCAGCCGCTGCCGAAGTCGGCACCCACGGCTGGCAAGCAGAACCTGCTCGACCTCGATCGCGCGGGCCTGGAGAAGTTCTTCGTCGAGGTTCTCGGCGAGAAGAAGTTCCGTGCCCATCAGGTGATGAAGTGGATCCACCATCGCTACGTCACCGATTTCGATGAAATGACCGACCTCGGCAAGGTCCTGCGCGCCAAGCTGCAGGCCCATGCCGAGGTGCTGGTTCCGAACATCGTGTTCGACAAGCCCTCCGCCGACGGTACCCACAAGTGGCTGCTGGCAATGGGCGTGGATGGCAAGAACGCCATCGAGACCGTGTACATCCCCGACAAGACCCGCGGCACGCTGTGCGTGTCCTCGCAGGTCGGTTGCGGCCTGAACTGCACGTTCTGCTCTACCGCCACCCAGGGCTTCAACCGCAACCTGACCACCGCCGAGATCATCGGCCAGGTGTGGGTTGCCGCACGCCACCTGGGCAACGTACCGCACCAGATGCGCCGCCTCACCAACGTGGTGATGATGGGCATGGGAGAGCCGCTGATGAATTTCGACAACGTCGTGCGCGCCATGAGCGTGATGCGCGACGACCTGGGCTACGGCCTGGCCAACAAGCGCGTGACCCTGTCGACCTCCGGCCTGGTGCCGCAGATCGACCGCCTGTCCACCGAAAGC
>JAAIGF010211244.1_pt1 | contig 11092 bp, 9 predicted proteins | sample 6487441 | NCBI WGS metagenome assembly JAAIGF01 (sample SAMN13974129, study PRJNA590717) | phyllosphere metagenome | biome: pepper field; feature: multiple bacterial spot infested pepper fields; material: pepper leaves; isolation source: leaves from pepper fields | host: Capsicum annuum ...
ACACGCGGATTTTCAATCCGCTGCTCTACCAACTGAGCTACCAGGCCATCTTGCAACGCCGGGAATCGTACCAATCTTTTTGCTGCTGCCGGTGACCCGTGCGCTAAAAATTTTGAACTACCCGTCTGCACATGCTTGGCTGACCTGTTTCGTCCGCCGCACTGCAGAGCACGAAATAATACACGAATTCGGCCCCTGTGCAAATTCCTGTGCGATCTGCCCACGATCACGGATGACCCCGGTCGGGCGCTCACGCCAACAATTGCGCTGGATCAAACTTTGGGGTCACCCCTCGTCGCCTGAGGACAACCAGCGGGACACCCCCCTCTCCTATAATGGGCGTCACCCGCACCAGCTCTTTCGCCCGCCTCCATGTCCGTAGACGTCCTTACCTTCGGCTTGAACCATGTCTCCGCCCCGGTCTCGGTGCGCGAGCGTGTGTCGCTGCCGATTGCGTTGCTCAAGCCGGCGCTCGAAGGCCTGCGCGCGACGTTCGGCGGGCGGGTCCACGAAGCCGCCATCCTGTCCACCTGTAATCGGACCGAGATCTATTGTGCGGCCGAGCGCGAGGTCATCGAGCAGGTTCCGGCCTGGCTCGCCGACTTCCGCGAACTCGACGCGGGCAAGCTGTCGCCCCATCTGTATCGCCACGTGCAGGACGACGCCGTGCGCCATGCCTTCCGCGTGGCCAGCGGGCTGGATTCCATGGTGCTGGGCGAGCCGCAGATCCTGGGCCAGATGAAGGAAGCGGTGCGCGCCGCCGAGGACGCGGGCTCGCTGGGCACGCTGCTGCACCAGCTCTTCCAGCGCACCTTCTCGGTCGCCAAGGAAGTCCGCTCGCAGACCGCCATCGGCGAACAGTCGGTGTCCATGGCCGCCGCGGCCGTGCGCCTGGCCGAACGGGTGTTCGGTGACCTCACGCAGGTCAAGGTGCTGTGCGTGGGCGCGGGCGAAATGATGGAACTCTGTGCCACGCACTTCGCGGCGCAGCGCCCGAAAAACATGGTGATCGCCAACCGCACGCTCGACCGCGCGGAATCGCTGGCCAGCCGCTTCACTGCCGGCACCATGCGCCTGGCCGACCTGCCCGACCGGCTGGCCGAATTCGATGTGGTGATCTCCTGTACGGCAAGTTCCCTGCCCATCCTCGGCCTGGGGATGGTGGAACGTGCCACCCGCGCGCGCCGCCATCGTCCGATCGTGATGGTCGATCTGGCCGTACCGCGCGACATCGAACCCGAAGTCGCGCGCCTGGACGACGTGTACCTGTACTCGGTCGACGACCTGGGCCGGGTGGTGCAGAACGCCACCGACGCCCGTCAGGCCGCGGTGGTGCACGCTGAAACCATCATCGAGACGCGCGTGCAGCATTTCATGCACTGGATGGATTCGCGCGAGGTGGTGCCGGTGATCCGCAACCTGCACGCTGCAGCCGATGGCCTGCGCGCCGCCGAGCTGGATCGCGCCCGCAAGGCGCTGGCACGGGGCGAGTCCCCCGACGCCGTGCTCGAGCAGCTGGCCCACGGTCTGACGCAGAAATACCTGCATGGACCGCTGGCTGCGCTGAACCAGAGCCAGGGCGATGACCGGCAACAACTGCTCGGTTGGCTCCCACGCCTGTATCCTCAGCGTTCGCGCACTCCTCGTTCCTAATTTCCCCTGATGAAAGCATCAATGCGTGCCAGGCTCGAGCAACTGACTCGACGCCTGACCGAGGTCGACGCATTGCTCGCGTCGCCCGAAACCGCCGCCGACATGGACGGCTTCCGCAAACTGTCGCGTGAGCGCAGTGAACTCGAACCCGTGGTCAACGGCTTCAACGCGTACGTCGCCACCGAGGCCGACATCGATACCGCGCTGGACATGCTGGGCGATCCCGACATGAAGGCGCTGGCCGAAGACGAGCTGAAGGCGGGCCGCGCCCGCCTGGAGACGCTTGGCGACGAGCTGAAGATTCTGCTGCTGCCGCGTGACCCGGACGACGGGCGCAGCCTGTTCATCGAAGTCCGCGCCGGCACGGGCGGCGATGAAAGCGCCCTGTTCGCGGGCGACTTGCTGCGCATGTACACCCGCTTTGCCGAGCGCCAGCGCTGGCAGGTCGAAATCATGTCGGCCAGCGAGTCGGACCTGGGCGGCTACAAGGAAGTCATTCTGCGGGTGGCTGGCGACGGCGCCTACGGCATGCTGAAGTTCGAATCCGGCGGCCATCGCGTGCAGCGCGTGCCCGAGACCGAGACCCAGGGCCGCATCCACACCTCGGCCTGCACGGTCGCGGTGATGCCCGAGGCCGACGAGGTGGCCGAGGTCAACATCAACCCGGCCGACCTGCGGGTCGACACCTTCCGGGCCAGCGGCGCGGGCGGCCAGCACGTCAACAAGACCGATTCGGCCGTGCGCCTGACCCACTTGCCCACCGGCATCGTGGTCGAGTGCCAGGACGACCGCTCGCAGCATCGCAACCGCGACAAGGCCCTGAAGGTGCTGGCCGCGCGCATCCGCGACAAGGAATTGCGCGAGCGCCAGGCCAAGGAAGCCGCGCAGCGCAAGAGCCTGGTGGGTTCGGGCGACCGCTCCGAGCGCATCCGCACCTACAACTTCCCGCAGGGCCGGATCACCGATCACCGCATCAACCTGACGCTGTACAAGCTGCAGCAGGTGCTCGATGGCGAGTTGACCGACGTGCTGTCGGCACTGCGGGCGGAACACCAGGCTGAATTGCTGGCGGCGCTGGGCGACGAATGAGCGTGCCGTACGGACGTCCGAAGTCGAATCCGCTTTCGACCGGCAGCACTCCCGTCGCGCAAAGGTCGCGCCCATGAACGCTGACGCGACGCCGCGCGACGCCTCGCGCGCCTGCGGCCTGCCCCGCCTGGAATCCGGCATGCTGTGGCAACACGTTCTGAACGTGTCGCGCACCTGGCTGGTGGCCCATGACGACGAGCCGGTCCCACCCGATGCCATGGCACGTTTCCAGGCCCTGGCAGCGCGCCGTCTGGCTGGCGAGCCGATGGCGTATCTGCTGGGTGAACGGGAGTTCATGGGGCACGTGTTCCACGTCACGCCAGCCGTGCTGATCCCCCGTCCCGATACCGAAGTGCTGGTGGAAACCGCGCTGGCCTGCCTGCGCGATCGGCAGGCACCGCGCGTGGTCGACCTGGGCACCGGCAGCGGCGCGATTGCGATCTCCATCGCCCTGGCACGGCCCGATGCACAGGTCATCGCCACCGATGCCAGCGCCGAGGCCCTGGCGGTGGCGCGTGCCAATGCCGAGCGCCTGGGCGCACGCGTGCTGTTCCTGCAAGGTGACTGGTACGGTGCGCTGCCTGCGGGCGAGCGTTATGCGCTGGTCGTGTCCAACCCGCCGTACATCGCCCGCGAAGACGAACATCTGACCCAGGGCGATCTGCGTTTCGAACCGCCTGGTGCGCTGACGGATTTCGGCAGCGGCCTGACGGCGCTGGAGGCGCTGGCAGCGGGCGCCCCTGACCGCCTGCTGCCCGGCGCCAGCATCTGGCTGGAACATGGCTGGACGCAGGCCGCCGACGTGCGCCGCCTGCTGACGCAGGCCAATCTGCGCGACGCCGCCAGCGTGCGTGACCTGGCCGGCATCGAACGCATTTCTGGCGCTTGCCTATAATGAATGCCGCCCCATATATGGGGCGCGATTCTTTTTTTGCGGCTGGTACGCCCCCAGCGCAAAAAGCCGCATCCATACGGCGCCGCCGCGCGGCAAGCATGGGGGGCGTTTTTTGGCCGCCGGGCCGCCTCAAGGCAACAAGCGTCCCCTCGGGACAGCAAAGCCTGGGGCGCAGCGTGGTGGCGCTTTTTAGCGAGACCGAAGCATGAGCGACGACGTCCAGGATTTCATCCGCCAGACCGTGACCGACAACCCGGTGGTGCTGTTCATGAAGGGGACGGCGCAGTTCCCGCAGTGCGGTTTCTCGGGCCGTTCCATCCAGTTGCTCAAGGCCTGTGGCACCAAGCAGCTCGTCACCGTCAACGTGCTGGAAGACGAAGAAGTCCGCCAGGGCATCAAGACCTACTCGAACTGGCCGACCATTCCCCAGCTCTACGTGAAGGGCGAGTTCATCGGCGGCTCGGACATCCTGTCCGAAATGCACGAATCGGGTGAACTGCAGAAGCTGCTGGACGACGCAGGCGCCACGGCCTGATCGACGCGCGGGCCTCGTGCCCGCTATGCGGCGCGCGTCGGCACGACCCCGTGCTTGAACGCCAGCCGCATGTCGAGCTCTCCCACGTAGGACGAGGCGCCCGGATCACGGTCCGGCGCAGCCGCCAGTTCCTCGAACGTCTTCAGGATGTTCTTGCGCCACCCCGGCGCACGCGTGGCGACATAGCGGTCGAGCAGGCGTTGCGCCTGCTCCCGCGTCCCGAAGCAAAGCACGTAAGCAAGCGGTGTCACCATGGGATCCGTCTCGCGGATGCCCGGCGTGTCGTCGTCCCGGTCGGCCAAGCGCGCCAGGGCAGCGGCGCGATCGCTGTACGTGTCGAACCAGGGCAATACCTGCTGCTCCAGCTGCCGGCTGATCTCCTGCACCGATGCCTTGCCCTGCGATCCGGCCAGTTGCCAGGCAATCGGCGGCGCGTCCTTGAATGGACGGCGCAAGGCGCCTTGCGCGATCGTGTCGCGGTCAATCAGGCCGCTTTGCTCCGCGATCCATTTCTTCAGCGCGCGTGAGGCCACGCGCACGTGCACTTCCATTCTCACGTCGCTGCGGGTGTTGTAGCGGCCACGCTCGAAGGACACCTCGAAGACGGTGTCCTTGTCGGCAGCGGTCTTCTTCCACTGCGTACCGGCCTTGTTCGGCTTGAAACCATGCGGTGTCAGGCAGGCGCCGATCTGCTGGCAGGCATCCTCGAACAGCAGTTTGGGGTCGGACAGCCGGTTGGCAGAGGCGGCAGACCAGGTGCGCCACTGTTCCAGCCGCTGATCCAGCAATGGCGACAGCCGGTCGAAGTTTTCCCAGGTGTCTTCGACCAGGTAGAGACTGTCCAGCGCTTCGCCCCGCTCGTTCGCCACCTGCGAGAAGACGGCGTCATAGTCGGTCAGGTACGAGCCGTGTTGCTGGGCAAAGGCCGATTTGTGATCGTAGTAATCGGCGGCCAGGGCGTTGCCTTCGTCGTTCAGGTCGTCTTCCCACAGTTTTTCGTCGCAGGCCTCGATCAGGAACTCGCGGCCGGTGATCTCGCGCCGCGCCAGGCGTTTGAGGTCGGCGTCGGACTCTTCACGGTGGAAGTCGCCTGCCATGCCCCGGCTGAAGGCCCAGGCCAGGAACATGCCGATGTGCGTGCCACCGCTGCCTTCGGGAAGATCGTCGGCGTCGTGCCAATCGCTGCGGTCGTAGGCCATGCGTCAAGGTCTCATCGAATGAATGTTGGTGAAGGGGGCGTGAGCGACACGCGGCTGGCGGTGCGATAGCGTGGTCTGGCCCGACCGGCAGCCGTCGGTCGCAGGTTGTCTGGCCCATCCCTTCTCGACCGCGAGAATCATGCCCCGATGGTCAGCGTAACGTCATGCGCTCACACCGACAGATACGCGCGCTGCACAGTCTCGTTGGCCGACAGTTCAGCCATGCTGCCGGTATACCGCACCTGCCCTTTCTCCAGCACGACCACCCGGTCCGACACCAGTTCGGCGAAGTGCACGTTCTGCTCGGACAGCAGGATGCTGGCGCCGCGCGCCTTCAGGGCCAGGATCATCTGGGCCATCTGCTCGACGATCACCGGCGCCACGCCCTCCGAGGGTTCGTCCAGCAGCACCACGAACGGGTTGCCCATCAGGGTGCGGGCGACCGTCAGCATCTGCTGCTCGCCGCCGCTCATCTGGCCACCGGGCCGGTCCTGCATGGCACCGAGGTTGGGAAACAGCGCGTACAGATCGGCGGGCTGCCAGTTCAGCGCCTCGCTGCCATCGGGCCAACGACGCGGCGGCTGGCGGCCCACGGCCAGGTTCTCGGTCACGCTCAGGTCGGTGAAGATGCGCCGGTCTTCTGGCACGTAGCCCAGACCCAGGCGGGCGATCTGGTACGGGGCATGGCCGGAGATATCGTGGCCCATGAACTGCACCTGCCCACGGCGGCGCGCCACCAGGCCCATGATGCTCTTGATGGTGGTGGACTTGCCCGCGCCGTTGCGGCCCATCAGCGCCACCACCTCGCCGCGCCGCACCGACAGGTCGACGTCGAACAGGATCTGGGCCGCGCCGTACCAGGCGTTCAGGCCGCGGACGTCCAGCAACGGGGCGCTCATGAACGGGGCTCCTGAAGATGGCCAGTGCCGTTGCTGAGTGCTTGCGCTGTCGGCTCATCGCCGGACACGCCCTCGCGAGGCGTCATCGAACCGTCCTCCCCTGCGACGGAAGCTACCGCGACACCGAACGTCTTCCCCGTCCCGAAGTACACCTCCTGCACCTTGGGATCACGGCGAATCTCCTCGGGGCTGCCCTGGGCGATCAGGCGCCCCCGGGCCAGCACGGTCACGCGATCGGCATAGGCGAAGACCACGTCCATGCTGTGTTCGGTGAACAGCACCGCCATGTTGCGCTCGATCACCAGCCGCTTGGTCAGCGCCATCAGCGCGTTGCGTTCGCTGGGCGCCATCCCGGCGGTGGGCTCGTCCATCAGCAGCAGACGCGGATCGTTGGCCAGGCCCATGGCCAGTTCTACCCGCTTGACGTCGCCGTAGGCCAGCTCGCTGCAAGGCAGGTCGGCTTGGTCATGCATGCCCACCTGGGCCAGCAGCGCCAGTGCCTCGTCCCGGTACTGCGACGCTGCGGACGACCACATCGAAAACAGGCGGCGGCGGTGCGACAGCAGGGCCATCTGCACGTTCTGCACCACCGTCAGCGAAGCGAAGGTGGCGGCGATCTGGAAGGTGCGGCCCACGCCCAGCCGCCAGATGTCGCGGGGCCGCATGCCCGTCAGCTCGTGGCCGTCGAAGCGCACCGAGCCGGCCGTGGCCGGGATCTGACCGCCCACCATGTCGAAGGTGGTGGACTTGCCCGCGCCATTGGGGCCGATCAGGGCCAGCAGTTCGCCCGCGGCCAGGTCGAAGTCGATGCCGTCGACGGCCTTCACGCCGCCATAGGATTTGCTGAGCTTGCGGACCTGGAGCAGGCTCATTGCGCGCACCTCGTATCGCGGCACAACGGGGTGCCAGGAAAGATGACGCTCGACAGCGAAGAAGCCAGAAGCGCCCGCTTCATGTGCGCGGCTCCGTAACGCGACTGCGTGCGGCCCAGGCATCGGCCAATTGCCGCACCCCGCCCGCGATCCCCTGCGGGAAGGCCAGCACCAGCAGCAGGATCACGCCGCCGAACAAGGCACGCCAGTATTCGGTGGCGCGCATGATGCTGTCCTGCAGCAGGCCGAAGGTGGCGGCGCCCACCAGCGGGCCGACCAGCGTCTGCAAGCCGCCCAGCAGCACCATCACCAGGCCGTCGATGGACCGGCTGACCGCCATCGCGTCGGGTGAGACGCTGCCTTTGGAGAACACATACAGCGCGCCTGCCAGCCCGCCGAAGACGCCAGCGATCACGAAGGCGATCCACTGCACGCGCTTGCCGTCGATGCCGATCGCCTCGGCGCGCAGGCTGGAATCCCGCACGGCACGCAGCGCCTGGCCGAAGGGCGAGAACAGCACGCGCCGCAGCACCCAGACCGACAACACCACCAGCACCAGCGTCAGGTAGTAGTACGGCGTGCCGCTGAGCCAGTCGGCGGGCCAGATGCCGATTATGCCGTTGGACCCGCCCGTGAAGGCATCCCACTGGAACACCACCGACCAGACGATCTGCGCGAAGGCCAGCGTCAGCATGGCCAGATACACGCCCGACAGCCGCACGCAGAACCAGCCGAACAGCAGTGCACCCAGCCCCGCCACGGCGGGGGCCAACATCAGTGCGAGCGGCATGGGCATGGTGGCGGCCTTGAACAGCAGGGCAGCGCCATATGCCCCCAGGCCGAAGTACGCGGCATGGCCGAAGGAATGCATGCCGCCCGGTCCCATGATGAAGTGCAGGCTGACGGCGAACAGCACGGCCAGCATCACGTCCTGCGCCAGCACGGTGGCATAGGGCAGCACCTGTTGCAGCAGCGGCAGTGCCAGCAGCATCGCCACGACCAGGCCCGCGACGGCATGGAACACCGGCCCGCCTGCCCGCAACGGGCGTTCGGCGGGGGCCGAATTGCGGCTGGCGGCCTGCGGCTTGCCCATCAGGCCCCAGGGGCGGAACACCAACACCAGCGCCATCACCAGGAATTCGACCACCAGGGTCAGGCGCGGGAAGTCGATGTCGACGCCGAACCAGTTGACCGTGCCCAGCGCAATGCAGATCGCCTTGATCTCGGCGATCAGCAGCGCGGCGACAAAGGCGCCGGGAATCGATCCCATGCCGCCGACGACCACCACCACGAAGGCTTCGCCAATGGCGCGCAGGTCCAGCGCCAGGCTGGCCGGTTCGCGCGGCAACTGCACCGCGCCGCCCAATCCTGCCAGCATCGCTCCCAGCGCGAACACGCTGGTGAACAGCCAGGCCTGATTGACGCCCAGCGCGCCCAGCATGTCGCGGTCTTGCGTGGCAGCACGTACCAGCGTGCCCCAGCGCGTGCGCGTCAGCAGCAGCCCCAGCAGGCCCAACACCACCGGCCCGATGGCGATCAGCACGAGGTTGTAGGTGGGGTACTGCCGGCCGAACACATCGATGGCACCGGTCAGGCCCGGCGCACGCCGTCCCAGCAATTCTTCCGCGCCCCAGCCCCACAGCACCAGATCATTGACGACCAGCACCACGGCGAAGGTGGCCAGCAACTGGAACAGTTCGGGCGCCCGGTAGATACGGCGCAGCAGCACCACTTCCAGCAAGGCGCCGAGCACGCCCACCACCACGGCCGCCAGCAGCACGCCGCCCCAGAACCCCAGCGCGGCAGCCGGGCCGACCCCCATGTGCTCGACCAGCGAGTAGGCGATGTAGATGCCCAGCATGTACAGCGACCCGTGCGCGAAGTTGACGATGCGCGTCACGCCGAAGATCAGCGACAGGCCGACGGCGACCAGGAACAGCGACGACGCCTCGGCCAGGCCGTTGAGCAACTGCGTGAGAAAGCCGGTGAACGCCATGCTGGCGGGCAATCAGTTCTGCGGACGCAGCTTGCGCACCACGTCGTCGGGCGGCAGTGCGTCTTCACCCTTCACGTAGCGGTGGTCGACCATCACGCCCTTGCCGTCCTTGACGGCCAGCTTGCCGACGAAGGCACCCAGGGTGGCCTGGTTGTCAATGGCGCGATAGACGATGGGCCCGTAGGGGCTGCTCACCTGCAGACCGCTGAAGGCCTGGACCATGGACTCGGCATCGGTCTTGCCGCCCGAACGCTTCACGCCCTCGACGATGGACTTGATGGTGCTGTAGCCGATGATCGACCCCAGGCGCGGATGGTCCTTGAACTTCTTCTGGTAGGCCGCCAGGAAGGCGGCATGCTCGGGGATGTCGATGCTGTACCAGGGATAGCCGGTGACGATCCAGCCTTCGGGCGTTTCTTCGCGCAGCGGGTCCAGGTACTCCGGCTCGCCGCTCAGCAGGCTGACCACCGACCTGTCCTTGAACAATCCGCGCGTGCCGCCTTCACGGACGAACTTCGCCAGGTCGGCGGCGAACAGCACGTTGAAGATGGCATCGGGCTTGGCATCGGCCAGTGCCTGCACCACGCTGCCGGCATCGACCTTGCCCAGGGGCGCGGCTTGCTCGGCGACGAATTCCACGTCGGGCTGCGCTTCCTTCAACAGGGTCTTGAAGGTGGCGACCGCCGACTGCCCGTACTCGTAGTTGGGGTACACCAGCGCCCAGCGCTTCTTCTTGAGTTTGGCCGCCTCGGGCACCAGCATGGCCACCTGCATGTAGGTGGAAGTGCGCAGGCGGTAGGTGTAGCGGTTGCCGTTCTGCCAGGTGATCTTGTCGGTCAGGGGCTCGCTGGCCAGGAAGAACATCTTCTTCTGGCGGGCGTAGTCGGTCAGTGCCAGGCCGATGTGCGACAGGAACGATCCGGTCAGGATGTCCACGCGTTCGCGCGCCAGCAGCTCGTCGGCCGCGCGTACGGCGTCACCGGGGTTGGCGTTGTCGTCGCGCGTGGTGAGGGTGAACGTGCGGCCACCTACGCCACCTGCAGCGTTGGCTTCCTCGATGGCCAGTTCCATGCCCTTGCGATAGGGCTCCAGGAAGGCCGGCTGCGCCTTGTAGCTGTTGACCTCGCCGATCTTGATGACGCCCTGCGCCCAGGCCGAGGCACTGAGCAGCGCAGTGGCCGCCGTGCCCAGCAGCATGAAAAACCGTTGGGGACCGATCATGTTCTCTCCTGGCGCGAGGGGTCGCAGCGCTGCCACCGGGGCGAGGCCGCCGGTCGGCTCGTCGTCGTGACTGCGGGAATGGAGCCGGCGCATCGGGCACCGGCAGGAACCGAAGGCGCGATGCTCTCATGGGCGGCGCCGCGCCGACAAGCCACGCGATTGGGGCATGTGCACCGTGCCAGCGCGGCCACGCGCCACGCCGGTGCGCGCCACCCGGGCAGTGCCCGCGCCGTGCTGGTGCAGGCGGTGGGTCAGAAACTGCGATAAGCCAGCAACCACGGGGCGTTCCCGGCAAATGGCACAGGAGTTGCATTGCGTTTTGTATTCAAACCATGCATACCGCCTTGTGTGTGGATGCAGGTCTGAGAACGCTTTGCCCCGTTCGCCCACCTCCAATTCCGGGAGACTCCATGCACACCGGCAGCATTGCTTTGAAACCCATCGTCGCCGCCCTGGCGATCACCTTCGGCACCCTGGCCATGCCGTCCGTCCAGGCCCAGGAAAAGGTCTTGCGCATCGGCATGACCGCCGCCGACATCCCCCGCACGCTGGGTCAGCCCGACCAGGGCTTCGAAGGCAACCGCTTCACCGGCATCCCGATCTACGACAGCCTGACGCAATGGGATCTGTCGAAGGCCGACGCACCCAGCGTGCTGATTCCCGGCCTGGCCACGTCCTGGGCCGTCGATCCCAAGGACAACACCAAGTGGATCTTCAAGCTGCGTCCCGGCGT
>JAAIGF010141974.1_pt1 | contig 11077 bp, 10 predicted proteins | sample 6487441 | NCBI WGS metagenome assembly JAAIGF01 (sample SAMN13974129, study PRJNA590717) | phyllosphere metagenome | biome: pepper field; feature: multiple bacterial spot infested pepper fields; material: pepper leaves; isolation source: leaves from pepper fields | host: Capsicum annuum ...
ACAAAAACAAATCTTAAATACAGAAAATGCACCTGCGGCAATCGGCCCTTATAACCAAGCAATCCAAGCCGGAAAAACCCTCTATGTATCTGGGCAGATCCCGTTGATACCAGGAAGCATGGAACTTGTTAGCTCGGGCGTTGCGGAGGAAACCCACCAAGTACTAAAAAATGTAGCCGCTATATTGGAAAACGCGGGATATAGCTTTAACGATGTGGTAAAAGCCAGTATCTTTATCAGCGATATGAGTGATTTTGCTACCATCAACGAGGTCTACGCACAATATTTCACGGACAACCAGCCAGCACGCGAGTGTGTCGCCGTAAAAACGCTCCCTAAAAATGTGAATGTGGAAATCTCGGTCATCGCGTGGAAAGATTAATAGGTGGAAAAACCTGCTGAAAATATGGAGAGCCGCAAAACCTATTTTTTTGCGGCTTTTTTAGCCCCATTGATATGGGGCTTTATGTCTATCCCTGTACGCTGGCTTAAGGGATGGCCTGCTGATGACATTCTGAATTTTCGAATCCTAAGCGGATTGGTAATCTTATGGATGTACATCTTAGTTTTTAGAAAGAAGGTACTACATCAAGATATTAAACATTTCACTAGCCTACCCCTTACCGGACGGAAAAGAGCAATAATGCTAACGTTGTTTGCTTCCATATGTATTTTTGGCAATTGGTATACCTACATCTACGCGATTAACTACATCAGCGTCCAGTCGGCTGCGTTTGGTTATATGATCTGCCCGTTGATTACAACGTTTACCGCATTTATTGTTCTTAAGGAGAAGCTCAATACTTGGAAATGGACGGCCTTGGCCTTCGCGCTTGTCAGTGTCAGTTTACTTGCTAGCGGATCCCTTATCGATGGAATGTGGTCTTTGGCCATTGCCGCGCTATACGCGTTCTATCTCATTAGCGGGCGCGTGCTGCAGGGCTTCGACAAACTTAATGTATTGGCCATTCAGCTCTCCATTTGCTCCTTGTTTATTATTCCTATCCTCCTCCTTCAGGGGCATCCTATTCCTCAAGGCTACGTGTTTTGGACATCGATCATCCTCATTGCAGTAGTTTTTACAATCATACCGTTATTTTTAAGCATGTATGCATTGACGCGGATCTCCTCCGGTACAACAGGTGTACTACTCTATGTAAATCCTATAATCGCGTTTCTGTTGGCAATCTTCTATTTTAGGGAGCCTGTCGATCCACATAAGTATATCGCTTACGGCATATTAATCATGGCTATCATACTTTTCAACTTCCAGACCTTACAAAAATTCTTGCGCCGCTAGTAGAACGCAATCAAAGATCCTTTTTCGGAAAAATTCCCAGATAAAAGAATTGCACACTGTCGCGTTTGCATGGCGGCCTTCGTATAACGAGAAACGAACCAACGCAACGTAAAAATAGGTCAATAACTCTCTATCTCGATCATGTATGTTACTATCAATCAAAAACGCTCTGATCAAAACTAGCGCATTACTCCTCTTAATGAGTGCTTGCAGTAAAGGCGATCTGCAGAACAATCCCTACAGCAACCTCCCTGAGCCGGAACTGGAAAAATTGGCCAGCAAAAAATACGAAGCTATCGCCAAGCTAACAGTCGGCGAACCATGTACCGAGGCCAAGGATTGGAAAATGATGGATATACAGACAATCTGCGGATTGGACCACTTGATCTATCACAAAACGGTGGATAAGCAACAGCTGGACAAACTTGTTACAGATTATGAATTAGTCATCGAAGTGTACCGACCTTTAATTGCTCCGCGCATCAGCTGTATTGCCTATAAAGAGCCCAAAGGAATAATTTGCAGAGATGGACAACCTGTTTTGATTTATTGATGCATGCCTCGCTTAGGTATATCACCCGAACGATCTTCATCTAAAGCATAGATCGCTAAAACGGGCTAAACAAAAAATATTTTCTTAAATTAGCCGTTCCTAAAAATGGCTGATTTATCTGCAATAACCCCGATAGCGTACCTGAAAGGTGTAGGACCACAAAAGGCGGATGTCCTTAAATTGGAGCTACAGCTATTTAGCATCGGCGATCTGCTCCAATACTATCCATTTCGATATATCGATCGAACGAAATTCCATAAAATAAAAGAAGTGCATGCCGATATGGTGGGTGCGCAGATTCTAGGTCGATTGATAAGCCTGCAGGAGTTGGGCGAGAAACGAGGTAAGCGCCTTGTTGCACAGTTCCGAGACGAAACAGGCAGTATGGAGCTCGTTTGGTTCCAAAGCATTCCTTTTCTAAAGAAATCGTTAAAAGTAGGATCCGCCTATATTGCGTACGGCAAGCCCACAGCATTTAATGGTCAAGTTTCCATTACGCATCCAGAGATGGAGCTTTTCGACAACAAGGAAAAGAAGATAGGCAACCTCAGCATGCAGCCGGTCTATTCGTCCACAGAGAAGCTTAAAAAATTCAATCTGGATACTAAAGGCATACAGAAGTTGCAGCAAACTGCCTTAGAGGCAGTCTTGCGTTCCGTTCAAGAGCCTTTACCCGAATACCTTCTTGAAAGGCATAAACTGATCGGCTATCAGCAAGCATTACTATCCATACATTTTCCACAAACGGTACACGACCTTAATGCTGCAATAAGGAGGCTAAAATTCGAGGAATTATTTTTTATTCAGCTCCGGTTACTACGCAACAAACAGCTGAACACACAGAAGTATCGTGGACACCGTTTCGACCAGGTCGGCAATTGCTTCAACACATTTTTTAACGAACGACTGCCCTTTCCATTGACGGGCGCGCAAAAACGCGTAATTAAGGAAATACGATTAGACACCAATACGGGGGCACAAATGAATCGCTTAGTTCAGGGCGACGTCGGCTCCGGCAAGACGGTCGTTGCGCTGATGTCCATGCTGCTAGCCATTGACAACGGTTATCAGGCTTGCATGATGGCGCCGACAGAAATTCTCGCACAACAGCATTTTGCAGGTATCAGCGCACTTTTGGGCGAAGGCATCTGCTCTGTTAAGTTGTTAACGGGCTCCACCAGCACAAAAGAACGACGGATCATCCACCAACAGCTGGAAGAAGGAACACTCGACATCCTGATTGGCACACATGCACTTATCGAAGATAAGGTAAAATTTAAGAACATTGGTTTTGTGGTAATCGATGAGCAGCACCGCTTCGGCGTGGAGCAACGCGCCAAACTATGGCGAAAGAATAGTATCCCACCACATATGCTCGTCATGACCGCTACACCAATCCCTCGGACACTGGCCATGACGATGTATGGTGATTTAGATATCTCCGTGATCGACGAACTGCCAGCGGGTAGAAAGCCCATCAAAACTGTTCACTTTTTTGAAAACCAGCGCCTACGCGTGTTTGGCTTTATGCGCGAGGAGATTGCCAAAGGCCGACAGGTTTACGTCGTATTTCCACTGATAAAAGAAAGCGAGAAGCTAGACCTGCTCTACTTAGAGGCAGGACTGGAAAATCTACAGCGCGAATTTCCGCTACCCAACTTCAAGATCAGCATTGTGCACGGAAAAATGCCCGTCAAGGATAAGGATTTCGAGATGCAACGTTTTGTGAAAGGAGAGACACAAATTATGGTGGCCACCACGGTCATTGAAGTTGGCGTAAATGTACCGAATGCCTCCGTGATGATTATCGAAAATTCGGAACGCTTTGGACTATCGCAGTTGCACCAGCTCCGCGGACGCGTTGGTCGTGGTGCAGAGCAGTCATTCTGCATCCTGATGTCAGGCAACAAGCTCAGTAAGGAAGGCAGAACAAGGCTAGAGACCATGGTGCGTACATCCGACGGCTTTGAAATTGCTGAAGTGGATCTGCAATTGCGCGGTCCTGGTGATATATCGGGCACACAGCAATCGGGTATATTGGAAATGAAAATAGCCAACCTCGCGTCCGACCAAGCGATACTGAGCGAGGCACGCAATACTGTTATAGAAATATTTAAGGAAGATCCCAGCTTGGCACAACAAAAAAATGGGCGACTGGTGGCTTACTTGGCGCAACGCGGACCAAACATCTCGTGGGACAAGATTTCTTAATAAAACGTTTGTTGCCCCCTTCTCAGTAAGACAACAAACGTTAATATCCTTAGTACAGCAAATTATTGTACGGGTAGCGTACATTGTGCAGCGCAACCACAATTTCATAAAGCTTTTCCTTGAACTCCTCCAAATTGGTCTTGTCCGTTGCAGAAATAAAAATCGCAGGATCTGCATTTTTCGCCATCCACGAATTACGGAAGTCGTCCAACGTAGTTTTGATTTCTTCCCCATCCTCGTTTTCGGTGACGGCCGGCTTGTAAGCATCAATCTTATTAAATACCGTAATCACCGGTTTATCTAAAGCGCCAAGTTCTTTCAGCGTTTCATTGACCGCAAGGATATGGTCTTCAAAATTAGGATGAGAGATATCGACAACATGGATGAGAATATCCGCTTCGCGAACCTCATCCAACGTTGATTTAAAGCATTCCACCAAATGGTGCGGCAGTTTGCGGATAAACCCTACCGTATCAGAAAGCAAGAAAGGCAAGTTATCGATCACCACTTTACGCACCGTCGTGTCCAAGGTTGCAAAAAGCTTGTTCTCGATCAGCACATCCGATTTAGAAATCATATTCATGATCGTCGATTTACCTACATTGGTATATCCTACCAAAGCAGCGCGGATAAGCTCACCTCGATTTTTGCGTTGCGTCTCATTTTGCTTATCAATTTGCTTCAAACGGTCTTTCAGCAGGGAAATCTTGTTCAGGATCATCCGTCTATCCGACTCGATCTGGCTTTCTCCAGGACCGCGCATACCAATACCGCCGCGCTGCCGCTCCAAGTGGGTCCACATACGCGTTAAACGGGGCAATAAATATTGCAGCTGCGCTAGCTCCACTTGCGTTTTCGCCTGTGCCGTTTGCGCATGTCGTGCGAAGATATCTAAAATGAGATTCGAGCGGTCCAAAACCTTGATTTGAAACTCCTTCTCGATATTACGCAATTGAGAGGGTGATAGCTCATCATCAAACACCACCATATCGATCTCTTCTGCAATGATATATGCTTTTATTTCCTCCAGCTTTCCGCTTCCTACAAACGTAGCACGATCGGGATAGGCCAACTTTTGCGTAAATACACCCTTATTCACACCACCAGCGGTTTCCACCAAAAAAGCAAGCTCTTCCAAGTATTCTTGGGCTTTTGCTTCGGTATTATCGGGCGTAATGACCGAAACCAAAACAGCTGTTTCGGGTTTTATTGCTGTATCGTATATTTTTATTCTTGCCATAATTTTTCTCACCTTTTCGATAATTCATCATGCTGGCCTTCATTTTCCTTGTTGGCCTACAATTGCTTATCGTCCTTTTTGTATAAGGATACAAAGATAATTGTTTTTATTCACTCTTGACATCGGCCGTATATTGATAAGCATGTTTTCTCTTCGAATTGTGTAAATTTGCAGGACAACAGTGCTGCACTCATTCGACAGTGCGCAAAAGAGATCATGGAACAACAGATGCAGAATAAAGAGGTTCAATTTATGGATTGGGGGTTGCTGGATTACCAAGAAGCTTGGGATAAGCAGGAAGCTGTTTTTGCGAGCACGCTAGCCATCAAGCACGACAATCGCGTAAATGAGACGAACACCATCACGCCAAATTACTTGATCTTCACGGAGCATCCCCATGTGTATACCTTAGGAAAAAGTGGACATCCAGAGTACCTGCTTTTGGACGATGAAGGCCTAAAAGCAAAGCAAGCTACCTTTTATAAGATTAACCGCGGCGGAGATATCACCTACCATGGACCCGGACAGATTGTAGGTTACCCTATTATTGATCTCGACAATTTCTTCACAGATATCCACCTATACTTGCGCACCTTGGAAGAGGCTGTTATCCGCACCTGTGCGGACTATGGGATCCATGCAGGACGTTACGATGGATATACGGGTGTATGGATCGATGCGGACAACGAGAAAGCAAGAAAAATATGCGCCATGGGCGTACGCGCATCGCGTTGGGTAACAATGCATGGCTTTGCTTTCAACGTGAATACGGATCTAAATTATTTCGGTCATATTATTCCCTGCGGAATTGACGACAAAGATGTCACCTCATTGGAGCGTGAACTGGGTAGAAAACTCGATATTGAGGAAGTGAAAGAGAAGCTGAAGCAACATATTGCAGCGCTCTTTGGCATGCTATTGGTCGACGGCGCAGCAAATTAATAATTTGCACATCAAGCGTGAGAAATTTATTGCTTATAAGCCTGTAGCTCCCGTTCTAAGTGGCTAATATGACGCTCTAAAAGCGTAATGGTTTTTTCTTGCGCAGACACGACTTGCTTTAAAGCGCTATTTAGCGGATCGGGCTCCGCGGATGCATCCGCCGATACTGCATCCGCAGATGTAGCGCGTAGCATTTCACCTTCACCCAGCAATAGCCAAGCCGCACTAATTTCAGGATATTTATGCAGCACAACGACCAAAGCATCTGCACTTATAGAAGATCGCATCTGCGGCCCCTTGAAATTGGCGTACGACAAGTTTAAATCCCGAAAAAACGCAACTTTCGACAGCTTTTTTTGTTCTGCGATATGTAGTACCCGTTCTTTTATCGTCATGAATCTACGTCCTTTGCGACACCTAGGCTTCATCAGCCTTTGTAAATAAACTAGTTTGGTGAACCGTGTATTGTTTTAAACGGACTTCAACCACCTCCTTTTTGGCGAGCGTATGTAGGTCAAACAGTTCCGTTTCTTCGTACCGTGTAGCGACCGACAGCTTGATATCAGCACAGTGTGGCGCAAACGTGTTATGCACCAATTCAACCGTATTGTTCTGTCCCGACAAGTGTGACAAGATCAAATGACGTAGGCGCGGTGTTCGACTTTCGAGGAAAACCTCCAATGATAAACGGTTGGAGATATGTCCCCAGCCGCTTCGAATTCGGTTCTTCAAATAAAATGAATATCGTCCCTTTTCGAGCATTTCCTCATCATAGTTGGCCTCCAGCAGCAACACATCAGCATGTTTAATTACATGTTTTACATTATCGCAGGCCCGGCCTAAATCCGTCAACACACCTATATTAAACGTACCATTGCTCACCAAAAAGCTGCACGGCTCTTTCGCATCGTGGTATTTCGGAATGCCATATACCGAGATCGATCCGACATCGACTTTCGCATTGGGCTCGATGATATGCACCAGATAATCGGGCAGCTGCAGACGGGATCCTTTGTAAGATCCCGCTGTGATATAAACCGGTATCTGATAGCGCTTACAGAATACCGACAATCCACAGATATGATCCGTATGTTCATGGGTAATGAAAATCGCCGAAATACTTGCTGGATTTATGCCCAATCTTGCCATACGCAGCTCCATATGTTTGGTATTTATGCCCACGTCGATCAGCACAGCATCGCTCCCATTCGCTATATAATAGCTATTACCATTACTCCCTGAAGCCAGGGCACAATATCTCATATTAAAATCCTTTCTTTATTCTTTGCGCTTCAAGCATATTCTTCCATCCCGTCAATCAAGCCTTAACATTCTGGAAGACTAAGCGGCACCTTGATAGCCAAACCACCATCCGCAGTTTCCTTATATTTTACGTTCATATCTTGCGCTGTGTCCCACATCGTGCTCACCACAGCGTCCAAGCTTACCTTAGCCTTATCCGGATTAGAGTTTAACGCCAGCTGTGCTGCAGTTATTGCCTTTACCGCACCCATGGTATTACGTTCGATACAGGGAATCTGTACCAAGCCGCCAATTGGATCACAGGTAAGGCCGAGATGATGCTCCATGGCAATCTCAGCCGCCATCAGCACCTGCCGCTGCGATCCGCCAAGACATTCGGTTAATGCACCTGCGGCCATGGCCGATGATACACCTATTTCTGCTTGACAGCCCCCCATGGCTGCAGATATCGTTGCTCCTTTTTTGAAAATAGAACCAATTTCGGAGGCCGTCGCGATAAACTGCATAATCTTATCTTCGCGGTAGCTGTCATGGAAGGTGATGTAATATTGCAACACCGCAGGAATAACACCTGAAGCGCCATTAGTTGGCGCCGTAACCACCCTACCGAAAGAGGCATTTTCTTCATTGACCGCTAAAGCGAAGCAGCTTACCCAATCTAGGATATAGCCGAAATCCTTTCCACCCTCGCGTATCGCGGCAAGCCAGGTATCGTAATCGGCATATGGCCTACCTTTCAAAAGCCGTTGATTCATTTTCGCCGCCCGACGTTCCACGAGTAACCCGCCAGGGAGTACGCCTGCTGTGTGACAGCCTTTATATATGCAATCTTTAAGTGTATGGAATATCTGCAGTACGCCTACCTTTGTCTCCTCCTCGCTACGCCAAGAAAGTTCATTCTCCATTACCAGCTCCGAGATCTTCAACCCTGTACGCATGCACCAAACCATCAACTCTTGTGCCGTGTCAACCGGGAAAGGTAGGTCGATCTCACTCAACACGCCTTCCGCATCGTTCTCCTGAACAACAAACCCGCCGCCGATGGAATAATATGTTTCCGAAATCGCTGTACCATTAGCCAAAAATGCTTGAAAAGTGACGGCATTCGGATGGAAGGGTAAGCTTTCGGCATACAGAAACATAAGATCCGTTTTGTATGAAAAAGGCACCTCCTTCTCTCCGCCCAAGATAATCTTTCCGGACGTTTTTATGTCATGCACCTTGGGCATCACTTGATACACATCGAACGTTACAGGATCGTCTCCGCTAAGCCCAAGGAGCGTAGCTATATCCGTGCCATGGCCAACGCCGGTTTTTGCTAACGAACCATACAACAATATGTTTACGCCGACGGCATGCTGTAGCGCTCCCCGTTGTTTAAGCAAGTCGACGAAACGTTGCGCTGCCCGCCAAGGGCCAAGCGTATGCGAACTCGAAGGTCCGATACCGATTTTAAACATATCAAAAATAGAGATTCGCTCTTTTGCCATTTTCAAAATTTAAGCTCTCACAAAAATATCGTTTATGCATCAATATCCGCCATTATTCGTGTCAATTTTTGACAGAAAGATTTAGCAATATGCTAAGAACGAATAGCTTTACTTAACAATATCGCATCAAAAAAATGCTGCCCGTTTTCCTGTAGCGTAAAACGGGCAGCATTCCTATCAAAAGGCCCCTCCTGCAGATTCGGGGCGTGATACATATTGTTTATTGATGATAACTTATAGATCAAATAGCGCAATCTACACCACGGTATACAGATCACAAAACGGTCGTCCTAAAGCCCATCACCATACTGGAATTTCTTATTAATTGATACAGGAAGCTTTCCCTGTGCCTTGATCTGTCCAAGAAGAAGTTTTACGGCAGCTTTCTGCATAAAACCATCATTCTGGTAAGCCATGATGATGCCACTGCTTCGATCAACAGAAAGGTTATCCAACATGTAGGGATTAGTGAACATGACGGTAATTGTGCGTCTTCCGGCAAGCTTATCGACAAACTCCCTGATAGGCTCCGAAAGATCCGACTCACTGCGCGGACGTGCCCTGTTATCATGAACAACCAAAAGTATCTGACGCGAACCTCGGATCTGCTTCAGCAATTCCTTTAGCTGATCTTCCGTTTCCTTCCCTGTAACAAAAAACTGGGTCTTTCCCGTTAGCTGCGCAGCTATTTCCCTTTCAAAGTCCTGCGCCTGTCCAATTCCTACCGATACAATAGCAGTCTCTGCACGACGATCAAAGGTCTTTATGCGTCGATCAGCCTTTAAGACAGTCACCGCCGCATCAGCAAGACGCTGCACAAGCTGCTTTGCCGCGCTACTGTTTAGGTCCGTCGCCAGATTTTGCATGGGCACTGGTCGATATTGATGGAGCCCCAACCAATATTTTGCCGCAAGCACGCGCTTGACACGCTTGTCTAAATCCGCTTGCTTTATACGGCCGCTTTTTACTGCCTTTTCAACCAAATCAATGGCACGAGCACTGTTTTCTGACACCTCCAAAAGATCGTGCCCGGCTTCGATCGCCATGACATCCGCTTCGCCATTTGGGAAGAACTTCTTCACACCATTCATGTCCATGGCATCGGTTACAGCGAGCCCACGGAAGCCCAGCTCTTTACGCAGAAGATCTGTGACCACTTTCTTGGATATCGAAGATGGGATATTCGGCGCGGCATCCAAGGACGGGATGTTCATATGTGCCACCATAATAGCAGGCGCACCCGCCTTGATCAATGCTCGGAATGGAAAAATTTCTAAGGTGTCTAAACGCTTCTTGGAGAAGTTCAATTGAGGAAGGTCATGATGCGAGTCCACATCGGTGTCTCCATGACCCGGAAAGTGCTTTAATGATGCAATTATGCCACCATCGATCATTCCATCCATATAGGCTTTTGCCTTGCGGGTGACATTATATTTGTTATCACCGAAAGACCGAAAATTGATCACCGGATTTTTCGGATTATTATTAATATCCACCACAGGAGCAAAATTAAAGTGCATGCCTATTCGTTGAAAATCGCGCGCGATTTGCTTTCCCATCTCATAGATAAGGTGTTCGTTCTGAATAGCTCCAAGCGTCATTTGGTAAGGATAGGATAGCGTGGAGTCTGGCATACGCATCCCTAGGCCCCATTCTCCATCGTAGGTGATCAACAAGGGAACTTTGCTCAACTTTTGATACTGGTTGAACATTTGGGCGTGACGCACAGGGCCACCTTGAAAGACCACCAGCCCCCCTAGTTGCTCTTTACGAATCACTTGCGCAACGGAGTCAATATATTTCTTGCCTAAGTTCGTATGTGCTCTAACGAGAAACAATTGGGCAATGCGCTCTTTTGGACTCAGTTTATTAAAAACAGAATCGACCCAAGTGTTCTTGCTATTTATTGCCTGCACGAAATCGGGCTTTTTCTGAGCTTTGGCTGCAATCGTTAAGACAGCGAGCATTAAAAAAAGCAAAAATCTATTAATCATATTTAGTAATTTATCGCCACGAATATACATGAAAAAAAAAGGAAGAAGTCAATTTTTTGCACATTTAAAACAAAACGCGCACAA
>JAAIGF010259760.1_pt1 | contig 11070 bp, 7 predicted proteins | sample 6487441 | NCBI WGS metagenome assembly JAAIGF01 (sample SAMN13974129, study PRJNA590717) | phyllosphere metagenome | biome: pepper field; feature: multiple bacterial spot infested pepper fields; material: pepper leaves; isolation source: leaves from pepper fields | host: Capsicum annuum ...
CGACACCGTCGAGCAAAACAGCTACAGCGAATTCAAGGCCGAGGAGCACCACACCGTGCATGCCGACCGCAAGGTCGAAGCACGGGCCGACGACCACCTCACCGTGGGCGTGAACCAGCACATGAAGATCGGCACCGGCCAGTTCATCGAGGCCGGCCAGGAAATCCACCTCTCCAGCGGCCTGAAAGTGGTGCTCGAAGCCGGCAGCGAACTGACCCTCAAGGCCGGCGGCAGCTTCATCAAGATCGACGGCGGAGGCGTCACTCTCAGCGGGGCGGTGGTCAATATCAACTCGGGGGGCAGTGCGGGCACTGGTACGGGGGCAGCGCCGTTACTGCCGGGGCTGTTGAAGCAGGCGGATGCGGATAAGGCAGGGAAGCTGCTGCTGCCTCTATCGATCAACAGCGAACTGACACCCCTGTGTGGCAAAAAAAGTGGTGGAGGTTGTTCGCGTGGAGACTGCCCATGTCTGAAGAAATCCTGAGTCGCTTTTTTGCTCTGCCGAGAGAAAGCGCACTGCAACGGCAACACACGAAGGAAAAACTATTTTTCCTGATGGATCCCAGGGCGCAGCCTGGATTGACGGCCATGTTATACGGACTGGGAGAGCCACTGCAGTTACAGCAGCTATACGATACGACTGAGTTTGCCGCCCTGCAGGACAGCAGCCCGCTATGGTTCCCTGCGCCATGGGAAGGTGATCTGCGCCTTATGGCACAGATGCTCTGCATGGAAAAATACGCGGGTATCGCCATCGTTGCCCATGATGAGGAAGCGGCCTTGAGCCATGCACGCTGGCTGCTCAAGGTAAATGACGGCTCTGGTGGGCAAAGCCTGATGGCCTATCACCTGCCGCAGATGTGGGCGGCCTTGGCGCTGACGGTTCAGGGAGCTGATGTATTAGGCCCCTGGCAAAGACTTTATAGCCCCGCGCCTCTGAATTTCACCGGCGGTGAGAATTCACTCATACGCTGGCATGCACCTGAACCAGGATCCAGGTCGAGTGACAATTACCTCAGCCTCGCCACTGATACTGCGTCTGCAACACGCGTCTTGAAATGGGTGTATTGGCTGGATAAAAACCATGAAAGTTTTGGACAACCGCACCGCGAACGTCTCCCAGCACTGATTTCCAACCTGGAAACCCTGGTTGCTCATCAACTGCATGAAGGCCGGTACCTGTCCAAACTCGGCGAGCTTGTGAATGGCCCAGCGCTGACACAGCGTCCGGAGATCATGGCCATCCTCAATGCAGAAGACGAACTCTTCATCAAATTTCAGCATCTGCAGCAGCTCGCTGCATCAGCGGCATAGCTGATGCGCAAGGAAGATCGATAACATGGAAAACGCTAATCACCTCGTCAAAAAGGGCGAAGTTCTCAGCCAGATTGCGCGGATCTACAGCACTGATATTGCCACCCTGAAGCGCCTTAACCCCTTCATTCGCAACGAAGACCAGATTCAAGTCGGCTGGAACCTGAGTGTCCCGAAGTCGAGTGCTTCACCCGCCTCGCAAGCAGCCGATGCCGGGGGCGGGGCGGCTGCGCCAGGTGCGACAGCAACGGGCGATAACCAGAAAGTACTTAAACTTCCCAAAGTCATCGACAAACCAACGCCCTGCACCGAGAGCTTCGCCGATGGCAGCGCGCCCAAGTGCTCTCCCGAGTACGAGAGCATCATCTACGCCACGCAGGAGCAATGCTTCTGGCTGCTGTCCAACACCGCGGCCAATGCGCTGAGTGAGGCATCCAAAACACTGGCCGATCTCGTCTCGCCGAATAAGGCGCCGGATGACCGCAAACTCGGCTTGGATAAAAGCGGGCTCCTTGACTACTTCATGGAGCCAACGCTTGCCTCCTTCCTTGATGACCAGGACCGTGCGCGAATGCACGAGCTGGAGGTACTGCTCCCAGGTATTGGACAAAAACATGTAGCCTCTAAGCCTACTGAGACCAGCAGCCTTACGCCTGCCGAGGCGCTCGATGCCCGTATGGCCCAAAGCGCTCAGCATGAGGCCGAAATACAAGAGATGAATCGGCGCCGGCAGCTAACCCGAGAGATTCGGGAGTGGTATGCCTTGAAGGAAAAAGCCTTAACCATCGCTAAATCCCAGGGCTATACCTACGAGGCCGGGCACCTGTTCAGCGCCCAGGCAATCGAGTGCAGCAATCGCGTACAGGCTTACCTGAAGGCCCGTGAGCCGATACTGGCAGGTAAGCTCGGAGAGTTCGAAAAAAAGCCGATTGCAGAGTTGCTCAAAGAGGATCAGCAGCGCTATATCAAGGCCCGCGAAAAGATGGCCAGCGGCGGGCCTTATCATGCCGAACTCAATAGCTACCGTATCTGGAGCGAGAAGAAAAAAACCTACCAAGCCTATGTGAACTGCATCATGGCTGTAGCCGAATATGGTTTGGCCGTACCCGAGTACGCCTTGATGGGCGACGGCGAGGTGGCCTCCGGCGTAAATGACCTGCTTGACTATTTTGCGACCAAGAAAGAGCAGGCTGAGGTTGATGCCCAGTTGCAAGGCAAATACCGGAGCTGGATCGACGCAACAGGCCAGAACATCAAGGCCCCTGCAGGCTTGGTGGCAGAGGAGCGCAAAAAGTGGGACAGGCTGCAGGCCAAGACCGAAGAGCTCCAAGCCAAAGCAGAAGCCAATGTACGCAACAGCAAAGTGCGGCTACACCTCTTGTGGAGCCCTGAACAGTTCAGGCCAGAACCGGTACAGCGCTTGGTCAAGCATGGTTTTCCGTTGCGTGAAATCAGCCTGCCGAGCAAAAAAGAGGCAGCGCTCAGTCAGTTCAGCCTCAAGGATCTGGATAGCGCCAAAACCGAAGGCCTTCTAGGTAAAGGCTCATCGGCCGAGCCGCCCAAAGGCGGCGCCCAAAAGCCAGCGGTGCTCAAGGCCAAGCTTCCGGGCGAAGATGCCGTTCGCAAGGCTATCGAAAAGTATGCCCAGAGCACCAAAGGTGCCGGTGCCAAGGTCAGCGCCCAGGATGTATTCGAGCAATGGCTGCTCGAACAGGGCGCCTTGAAGGTCGACGATCAGCGTGGCGACTGGTTCAACGCCGAAGGCCTGTTTGAAATCGACAAATTCCACGCCTGCCTGCAAGGCTGGAACTTGAAAGTAAAACTGCTGGAAGACAGCGGCACCCGCCAGGACTGGGGCATCCGGCTGCGCCAGATACTCTTCAAAGCCGATATCCGCTCTGGCATGCGCCTCATCGATACGAGCCCCGAAGCGCAACTGGTGCGTTGCCTGACGCCGCCACGCAAAATTGTCCAGGCCAGTTTCAAGGCAGACGCCCCCTCCTTCGACTTGGCAGATGGTTTTAAAGCCGAGGCCTCAGCGAGTCTGGACATCGACCTGGCCCGCGGTGAGCTGGAAATCGCCAAAGTGGATTTGCCAGCCCGGAACCTGGCCAAAGACGTACTCCTGGCATATCAGGACAAAGACGGTCTGGAAAAGACCATGAACCTGGGACGGTTTTCGCTGCATTGGTCAACACGCGCATGGGGCTATGCCGGCGCCTCCCTGATGCTCGCAACGGGCGTTGCGCTAAGCCGCGATAACCTCGGCATCGTTAAACTGGACCCAACCCAGCCTGCCGAGCGAGACGGTGAAGCCAACCGGCCTGACACTGGCGATGCCAGCAACGAACCTCCAAGCCAAAGCGAGGACAAGCAGGCCGGTTCAACCAAAGCCAGCACCTCAAAAACCCTGCGCAGCGGCCAAGCCGACCGCAATATCAACGGCTATACCGCGAACCTTGAAAAGGGCGCACAGGCCTCCTTCAAGCTGTTCGCAGGCGTGCAGGCCGGCATCGAGATGACCGGTGCCCTGAACTGGGCGCCACCGAAAGACGTCGTGGCGCTACGCACCGCACCCGGAGCCGCGCAGCGGCAGAACAGTACAGGCGCCGTAACCGCCGCTAACGAATGGCTGACCCTGGCCAGCCTGAAAGCGGGCGGCATGCTGGGTGCGGGCATTGGCGCCGAAGGGGAAGTATCCATTTCTCTGGAAAACAACTGCCTGGTGCTGAGGTTAAGCGCGCAGGTGGTGTTTGGCACTGGAGGGAAAACCTCCCTGGGCTTCGAGATCGGCTACGGTGCGATAGCGGACTTGCTCAATCTGTTTCGCCGAGCGCTGCATGAAAACGGCAACCGGCCACTGCGCTGGGTAACCCCGGACGCAGAAACCTACATGAGCGGCCTATCGGCACTGGGCTCGATCGGCCTGGACGTCGCCATGCTGGTCACCATGGGCTATGACACCGTCATGTCCCTGTATAAAGTGTTCACCGGTGACGGGCGAGGCGGGCCGATCGCCGACTCGATCGTCAACTATGCGAACCCCGAGGAGTTGGAACAGTGGGTGGTGGAATGCCCGTCGAAGGCACTCGGGCCGCTGCTGATGACGCTGATTAGTGAGCCGTCAACGTTCACAGTCAAGCGAAGATCGTTTAATGAGGCATTAGGTCGGTTTGAGGATAAGGAACAGACAATACCCCCTGAGGAATGCCAAGAGCTTCAGCAACGCGCTATAGAAAGAATCTTGGGTTGGATCGTGAAGCACGCTGCAACTGGGGGTAAGGACGCCGCGCAGATGCAATTCGAGGAGGCCCATATGCGCTTCAGTGAGTTTGGCGCACGGAATGCAAATCCTGGGAAAGCGTACTGTGTGAATCGCATGCGTGTGGATAAATTTATGGATGAAGTTACAGGTGCGAGTGAAGATGGAAAAGACGCTCGTGAAAACTACAAAAAGCATTTGGCTATTTTGGGTAACAGGCTAGATGGGTTTTGTATTCGTGAATCTCTTTCTCAGGAAGATCTTGAATTTATGGATCCCGCGTTGCGGCTACCAGGCGCGGTTTTTCCAAGTACCAAGATGGTCTCGGTTCGATACGATGACAACGGCATGGGACCTGACTTGAAGATGCGTGAGGTTAACTAATGTTTTTGAAAAAAATAGCGCTGTCTTTTTTGTTCGCATTCACTCTGCCCACCTTCGCTCAATTAACACCAGATCAGCAGGCTGCCAAAGAGAAAGGCATTATTCTTTTCAACCAGTACAAGGTCGCGGATGCCGAGTTGAGCGTCGCCGCAGAAGCTGGCGATAAAGGCGCCCAGTACTACTTGGCTGAATATCTCCGCAAGAAAAATAGGTACATGAGTGCAGAGTCCATCAAATGGTATCAGGCAGCGGCTGAGCAGGGTGAACCTTACTCGATGATTCGTCTTGGTACTGTCGATAGTGACATATGCGCAATTTTGAAGACATGTGAAGACTCGAAGGCTTATGCCGAATCATGGCTACTAAAGTTACTTGCAATTGCGAAGCCTAAAGCAGAGAAGAAAGACCCAGAGGGCCTTTACTTAATGTACCAACTAACACTTAACAATGAATACTTGAAGAAATCTGCCGTTTCAGGCTATGGTTTGGCGCAATATAAGCTGGCTCTTTTTATAAAAGGAGGACAGTATGAGAAGTTCAGAAATGATGAGTCACGCCAGCGCAGAGTCGAAGAACTGATGCAGGCATCGTCTGAGAATGGTTATCCCAAGGCGATGCTCTACCACATACAATATTTATATGCTGCTGGTGACGTGAAGTCAGCATACGACTGGTACGAAAAAGCGGCAGCCACTGGATATGCGAGTGCTGTTTATGGACTTGCTATCTACTTGACTCATGAGCGAGAAGACTACAAATTTGACTTGGATTTAGTCAGGGGTTATGCATTGATGTCTTTAGTGTCAACGCTTGACGGTGGTGGAGGCACAGGGCAAAACGCATTAGAGAGGCTCCCTAATATTGAAAAGAAAATGACAGCCGATCAGATCAAAGCCGCAAAAAAATACGCCGCCGAATGGAAGGCAACCCACCCTCCGCTGTCATTCTTTCCTGACAAGTTGAGCGACTTTTAAGGGCATTGGCATCGGTAAAAGCTCGCACTGCTAATTCTGGGTGGCGTTCTGATTTATTACTGCGCCGCCCACCCAGAGGCGCCGCCACGAAGGTCAGCGTTGCAACTTGCTCAAGTCCGAAGGTCTATTTGGAATCAACAAGTTCCACGCCTGCATGCAGCGCTGGAAAGTAAAACTGCTGGAAGACAGCGATACACGCCAGGACTGGGGCATCCAGCTGCGCCAGATACTCTTCAAAGCCGATATCCTTGAATTTATGGATCCGGCACTCCGACTACCAGGGGCAGTTTATCCGAGCATTAAGATGGTCTCCGTTCGATACGACGACAACGGCATGGGGCCTGACTTGAAGATGCGTGAGGTTGAATAATGTTTTTGAAAAATATAGCACTGTCTTTTTTGTTCATGTTCGCTCTGCCCGCCTTTGCTCAATTAACATCAGAGCAGCAGGCTGCTAAAGAGAAAGGGATCATTCTTTTTAATCAGTACAAAGTTGCAGATGCAGAATTGAGAGTCGCTGCCGAGGCAGGTGACAAAGACGCTCAGTACTACCTGGCCGAGTATCTCCGCAAGAAAAATAGGTACATGAGTGCAGAGTCTATCAAATGGTATCAGGCAGCGGCTGAGCAAAACGACCCTTACTCTATGGTTCGCTTAGGCAGAAGTGGAGATGATATATGCGCAATAATGGAAAAATGCGAATCAGGCAATAGCATTACATTGAAGTGGTTTTCTGCGATGGCGGATTTGATTGGCCCTAAAGCAGATCAGGGCGATCCTGAAAGTCTCTATCTGCTTTATAAGCTCAGCGGTGACTGGGAGTATTTGAAAAAGTCCGCTGAGGCAAATTATGCGCTTGCGCAGTACAAATTAGCGCTTTTCATAAATGAAGGACAATACGAGAAGTTTAGGAACGATGAGTCACGCCTGCGCAGAGTCGAAGAGTTGATGCAGGCATCGTCTGAGAATGGTTATCCGAAGGCGATGCTCTACCACATACAATACCTATACGCTGATGGTGATGTGAAGTCAGCATACGACTGGTACGAAAAAGCGGCGGCAACTGGATATGTAAGTGCCGTTTATGGCCTTGGCATGTACTTGAGTCACGAAATGGATGATTATAAATTTGACTTGGATATTGTACGGGGATATGCACTAACTTCTATTGTCGCCAAATTAGATGGTGGCGGTTCTACTGGACAGTATGCCCAACAAGACCTTCCAAAAATAGAAAAGAAAATGACAGCTGATCAGATCAAGGCAGCAAAAAAATACGCCGCCGAGTGGGAGGCTACTCACCCTCCGCTGTCATTCTTCCCCGACAAGTTGAGCGAATTTTAAGGGCATTCGAATCGGTAAAAGTTAGCACGGCTAATTCTGGGCAGCGTCCTGATTCATTACCGCGCTGCCCATCCACAGGTGCCGGTGCAAAGGTCAGCATGGCGACTGATTCAACACCGAAGGTCTGTTTGAAGTAGCCAAGCTCCAAGGCTGACTGCAACGCTGGAACTTGAAAGTAAAAATGCTGGAAGACGGCGGCACAACGGGATTCGGGCATCCGGATGCACCAGATACTATTCAAAGTCGATATCCGTTCTGGCATGCGCCTCATCGATACAAGCCCCGAAGCACAACTGATGACTTGTCTAACCCAGCCACGCCAATTATCCAAGCCAGCCTCAAGGCAGCCCCCTCCTTCGACCTGGCAGATGAACTTCTCTGCCAAGAGGGCCTTGAATCTATGGATCCGACTTTGCTGCTACCCGGGGCAGTTTATCCAAGCACCAAGATGGTCTCTGTTCGATACGACGACAACGGCGCCGGAGAGGTCAGCAAGCAGGCGCACGACAACGCTATTAATGAATGGAATGCGTGGGTACTAGAGAACAACCCCAAAGTCGCTTACTTCCAATACCTTGATGCAATCCTGAAAGTAGCTGACATGGGGCTGGCCGTGCCCGAGTTCGCGTTGGCGGGTGGCAGAGATATCGGTACTGGAGTAAGCGCTTTTCGCAAGTATCTGGAGGCCCTCAAAAAGAAGGCTGCCCTTGAAGCAAGCATGCAAAGTACATATGAACGCTGGGTAAAGGCCACGGGCCAAAATGTCATACCCCCTGCCGGTCTTCTGGACAAGGAGCGTGACGCGTGGGATGAATTGCAGGCTAGCTTGGAGGCCTTACAGAAAACGGCGCAAGACAACTTGAAGGGAATGCCACAGCCTTATCACTTACTATGGGAGCCCGAACAATTTCAGCCCAAACCGGTAGAGCGTATTGTCAAAACCGGGTTTCCGTTGCGCGAGGCAAGTTTCGTAAAACGTGACGGCACTACTTTGGGACACTTCAGCCTAGCTAACCTGAAAAACCTGGATACTCGCAAACTACTCAACACTGCGGAATTTTCGGCAAAAGGGCAGGCAAGCAAGCTATATGCAGACTGGAAGAAAGATGCAGACAAAGCCGGCGCTCGCCTGGCACGCACTGCCAATAGTGACGGCAAGGCCAGCAAGGACGTTACCAGAAACCTGTTTCGGCAATGGTTGCTTGCCGAAGGCGCCATCTGTATTCCAGACCAGCCGAAGAGTGGTGCCGATTGGTTCGATGCCTATGGCCTGTTCGATATCGAAAAATTTCACGGTTACCTGCAGCAGCGGAACTACAAGATAAAAACGCTGGATGACTCAGGCGCCCGATCTGAGTGGGGCAAGCGCCTCCGAGGTATGATTTTCAAGGAATCGGTACGCTCGGAGTTTCGCCTCTTCGATTCCAGCCCTCAAGCGCAACTTGTACGCTGCCTAACGCCTACTGATCGGCCTATTGTCAATGGCTCAGTTGCCATGAAGGGCCCGAGTTTCAAACTGGCCGATGGCTTCAAAGCCCCCGCAGATGTCTCTCTCGATATTGATCTAGCACGTGGCGAGCTGGAGTTGTTCAAGGTCGATCTACCAGCTCGGCACTTGGCGCAGGAACTGAAGATTCCTTACACCAACTACCTTGGCAAAACGGTCGAGATGAATTTCGGCCGCTTCTCTTTCCATGTGGGCGCACGAGCTTGGGGTTTTGCGGGAGCCTCTCTGATGCTGTCTGCGGGTGTCAGTTTTGACCCAGGTGTCAGCAAACTCTTAAGTACTAGCGAGCTGGCCGAGCGAGATGCTCAACAGGCAGCGCAGGCAGCGGCCAACCCTCCGCCCCCAGGAAAGGCAAACGTTAGTGAGACAGACAAAAGCGGCCGCTTGACCAATGCGAATATCGGCGGCTATACCGTGGAACAAAAAGATATGGCCAAAGCCTCGTTCAACCTGTTCGCAGGGGTTCAGGCTGGCATCGAACTGACCGGGGCCTTGAACTGGGCTCCCCCCAAAGGCCTGGTTTCGATTATCGCGACTTTGCCAAGCACTGTGAAATCCGAGAAGGATGCTCAGCGCGTTAGTGAATGGCTTAGCTTGGCTCGTTTGAGCCTTGGAGCGAGCGTTGCCTATGGCATAGGGGCGGAAGCCAAAATTGGTCTATCACTTGAAAATAATCGGCTCATCTTACAAATGAGTGCCCAGCTTGTCGTTGGTCCCGGCGCAAAAGGCTCTTTCGGGTTCGAAGTAGGCTATGCGGCCATTCGACAGCTTCTTGAACTCTACAGTCGTGAACTGTATATGAACGACAACCGTCCATTGGAATGGGTGACCTGGGATGCTGAAGGCAGGCTTGGTCAGCTATCCACCATGGCTGCTACCGGCGTGAACTATGCCCTTGCATATGGTATGGGCGGGAGTATCGTGCTCGATTTTATTGAAGGATTGATTCGAAAAGGAAGTGGCAGCGGCGGCCCTGTGGCTTATGGGATCATGGAATATGAAAATGTTGAGGAGCTGAAACGCTGGATCGTCGAAGCGCCAGCCAACGGGCTGGGGCCGTTGCTATATACGCTGACATTCAAGCCGGCTAGCTTTAAGGTGGCGGGCCAAGTAGACGCGGTCTCCTCAACACGTTGCACTCAATATCAGCAGGAAGCCATGCAGCGAATTCTTACCTGGATTGCTGAACACGGCCGGCAGCAGGGTACTATCCCACAAGCTCGCAGCTTATTTGAAGAAGCCTGTATGCGGATGAACAAGTATGGAACTCGAGCTGAGGAGCCAGGAGATGACTACTGCCAAGGGAGGCTACGAATCAAAACATTAATGGGTATAGCGGCTGTAGATAGTGAACGCCATAACATAATCACTGCGCGTTATGAATCTGCTGTCGCTTTACTTGGCGCAAGGCTGGATAAGTTTTGTAGCAATAGCAAATTATCGGTCATCACAGAGACAATTCTTGATTATCACCCCTTAGGAAAAGCCATTGATTCTGCTGTGTCAATTTTCGAAGACAGAAAGAATGCATTTGGTTCTTCAGTATATGATAGCGCCAACGGGCCGGATCTAAGAATCATTGTCAAGGAATAAAAATGCTTAAAAAGCTTATTTTTTTCGTATTATTTTTTTCAAACTGTACTTTTGCCGTTAACCTTACGCCAGAACAGCAAGAGGTAAAAGACAGAGGGATTGCCTTTTATAACCAGCACAAACCTACTCCATCTATTCCGCTTCTTACCTCAACGGCAGAAGCTGGTGATGCAGAAGCTCAGTATTATCTAGGAGAAGCTCTTCGAATAAAAAGCCGCTATATCACCAAAGATGCTCAAAAGTGGCTCGAAGCGGCCGCAGCTCAGGACGACTTGTACGCAATGTTGCGTTTGGCTCGAAGCGAGAGGGATCTTGGAGCGATGTTGACCGAAGAGCCAACAGGCAGCAAGACTCCAAAACAGTGGCGCGAGCAAGCTATCGAATTGGCTACCCGTCGAGCATCAAAAGGCGACGCTGAAGCGATGTACATAATGTACTTGGCAACGGGCGATCGTGATTGGCTGGTACGCTCTGCAGAATCAGGATTTCCCCAAGGCCAGTATCTCCTAGCAGATATTTATAAAAGCGGTGATGACGTTTTCTTTTGGCCTGGGGCACGACAGGAGGCTGTAGAACGTTGGATGAAAACAGCCGCTGAATCCGGACACCCTAAGGCAATGATGGAGCATGCGTTTATTCTCCGAGACAAAAGGGAACTAGTTCCTGCACGTCGGTTCTTGAAGAAAGCCGCA
>JAAIGF010221103.1_pt1 | contig 11069 bp, 6 predicted proteins | sample 6487441 | NCBI WGS metagenome assembly JAAIGF01 (sample SAMN13974129, study PRJNA590717) | phyllosphere metagenome | biome: pepper field; feature: multiple bacterial spot infested pepper fields; material: pepper leaves; isolation source: leaves from pepper fields | host: Capsicum annuum ...
ATCGCCGTACGCGTCATCCGCGCGGCCCGCGACAGCGGCATCGCCTCCGTCGCCGTCTACGCCGACCAGGACCGCGACGCGCGGCACGTGAAGCTCGCCGACGAGGCCTACGCGTTGAACGGCTCGACCAGCGCCGAGACCTACCTCGTCATCGACAAGATCCTCTCGGCAGCCCGCCGGAGCGGCGCCGACGCCGTGCACCCGGGCTACGGCTTCCTCGCCGAGAACGCCGAGTTCGCCCGCCAGGTCATCGCGGCGGGCCTCACCTGGATCGGCCCCTCCCCCGAGGCCATCGAGCAGCTCGGCGACAAGGTCAGCGCGCGCCACATCGCTGAGAAGGCCGGCGCGCCGCTCGCACCGGGCACGCTCAACCCGGTGGCGGATGCGGATGAGGTGCTGGCCTTCGTGGACGTGCACGGTCTGCCCGTGGCCATCAAGGCGGCCTTCGGCGGCGGCGGCCGCGGCCTCAAGGTCGCCCGCGAGCGCGAGGAGGTGGCGGAGCTCTTCGAGAGCGCCACCCGCGAGGCCGTCGCGGCGTTCGGACGCGGCGAGTGCTTCGTGGAGAAGTACCTCGACCAGCCGCGGCACGTCGAGACCCAGTGCCTGGCGGATGCGCACGGCGACGTCGTCGTGATCAGCACCCGCGACTGCTCGCTGCAGCGCCGCCACCAGAAGCTGGTCGAGGAGGCGCCCGCGCCGTTCCTCACCGAGTCGCAGACCGAGGCGCTGTACAGCGCGTCGAAGGCGATCCTCAAGGAGGTCGGCTACGTGGGCGCCGGCACCTGCGAGTTCCTCATCGGCAAGGACGGCACGGTGTCGTTCCTCGAGGTGAACACCCGCCTGCAGGTGGAGCACCCCGTCAGCGAGGAGGTCACCGGCATCGACCTCGTGCGCGAGCAGTTCCGGCTCGCCGAGGGCGAGCCGATCGGCTACGGCGACCCGGCCCCGCACGGCCACTCCTTCGAGTTCCGCATCAACGGCGAGGACCCGGGCACGAACTTCTTCCCGATGCCCGGCCCCGTGCAGTCCCTGCGTCTGCCCGGCGGCCCCGGCGTGCGCGTCGACAGCGGCGTCACCACCGGCGACGTGATCAGCGGCGCCTTCGACTCGCTGCTGGCGAAGCTCATCGTCACCGGCGGCACCCGCGAGGAGGCGCTGCAGCGCGCCGCTCGCGCACTCGACGAGTTCGAGGTGCTCGGCCTGCCGACCGTGCTGCCCTTCCACCGCAAGGTCGTGCGCGACGAGGCCTTCGCCCCGACCGACGGCGGCCCGTTCAGCGTGTACACCCGCTGGATCGAGACCGAGTTCGTCAACGACATCCCCGCCTGGGACGGCTCGCTCGCCGGCGCCCCGGCGGCCGAGGAGTCCGGCCGCCAGAGCGTGGTCGTCGAGGTCGGCGGCAAGCGCCTCGAGGTGAGCCTGCCGGCCAAGATCCTCGCCACCGCGCAGGGGAGCTCCGTCGCCGCGCCGTCGCGCCGCTCGTCCACCGCCGTCTCCGCCGGCAAGAGCGGCGACTCGGTCACCAGCCCGATGCAGGCCACCGTCGTGAAGCTGGCGGTCGCCGAGGGCGACGCCGTCGTCAAGGGCGACCTGCTGCTCGTGCTCGAGGCCATGAAGATGGAGCAGCCCATCACGGCCCACAAGGACGGCACCGTCGGCGCGCTCGACGCGACCGTCGGCACCACGGTCTCCGCGGGGCATCAGCTGCTCAGCATTGACTGACGCTCCCCCTCACGAACGCCCCGCGGCTCGGTCGAGCCGCGGGGCGTTCGTGGTTGCTGCGCGGGCTTCGTTGCTGGTCGCTCGTCGTCGGTGCCGAAGCGTGCGGCTGCCGTGGACCGTGGCCGCGCGCGCGGGGCCATCCGGGCGGTGCCGCGCCCGGCGCTCGGGACCGCTGCAGGTTCCGGTGGTTCGCGACCCGCGGTGACGTGCTCATCGAGTTGCGGAGATCTGTCGGTTCGAGGCACGGGGAACGACAGAACTCCGCAACTCGATGTCTGGGGGGGCTCGGAGGCCGGCGCCTCGGCATGAACCCGCGCGGCCGGGGCTCCTCGGATACGCGTCGCGAGCACCGCGCTCGTCGAGTTCCGACGAAGTGCTGCCTAGAGCCCGACTCAGCAGCAGAACTCCCGAACTCGATGCCGGGCCAGCAGAGCGCAGCGTACGCCCGAGCTACAGGACGGCGAGCGACCGGTGCCGTCTCGGCGGTCGCTCGGCGCACCGAGACGCGGAGGGGCGGGAACGGTCCGCCCCTCCGCGTCGGTCATCGGGCGCTACTGGGCAGCCTCGCGAACGAGGCGCCACTGCTGGGTCTGACTGCCGTCCGCAGCCCGCTGCTGCAGCACCGCGCCGTCGGCAGTGGATGCGCCCTGCACTTCGAGCAGTTTGCCGCTGTTCGCGTTCTGCAGTCTCCAGAAGGCGCCGTCGCGCAGTGGCACCCAGCGCTGCGTCGCGTGGCCCGTGGGGGCCCACTGCACGGCGTCGACGCCATCCGCGGTCGCGGCACCGGGGATCTCGAGCAGTTTGCCGCTGTTGGCATTTACCAGCTGGAACTGGCTACCGACGGCATCCAGCGCCCAAACTTGGGTCGCGTTGTTGGTGTCGACCCACTGGCCTACGGGCGCGCCGTCCGCGAGCGAGGCGGACAGCACCTCCGCGAAGCGTCCGCTCGCCCGATTCTGCAAGCGGAACTGCGCATCCTGCGCTGCCGAGCCGACGACGTGGATCGCATCGATCTCGGCGAACCCGGCACTGCGACGGAACGTGATCGTGTTGGCGCCAAGGGTGAGGTTCGCGGAGAAGGATGCGAACTGGTAACGGCCCCAATCGGCGGTGCGGGGGTAGGAGACCGTCGACGCGGCCGCCCCGTTGACGCTCACAGTGTGCGACGCAGCCGCGGTCGTACCGTTTGCATATCGCACGAGCACCGTGAACGTGCCTGCGGCGGGCGGGCGCACCGTGAACGTCAGCGTGCTCGATGCCGTGTTGATGTTGCCGACCTTCTGGCCGCCGGATGCCTGGGCGTGGGTGACGAGCACGGTGTCGGAGCTGCGCTGCGCGCGCTCCGCCTCATACTGCTGAGCGTCGATGCGAACGGAGCCGACCCGGATGTCGTTGTAGGTGGTCGTGAGGTTCTCGACGTTCACCGCCTGGTAGAGCGTGCGCCCGTCCGCCCCGACATCGAGGCCCTGAGCGAATCCGCTGAACGTGCCGCCCTGGGTGTCGGAGGCATCGTAGGTGACCGGCATGGGGAGCCGCTCCCACGCACCCTCGCCGAGGTTGTAGTTGACGAAGAGGTGCTGACCGCCGTCGATGCTGCCCGACGCATCGAGCGACCACTTGCTCGCGATCACCAACGTGCCCTGCGGGCCGCCGGTTGGTACCCACTCGATGTACGGTGACGAGCCGATGCCGGCGCCGTTCTCGAGCCGCACCGGTGCACCTATCGTGGTCGTGTCGCCCCAGTTCAGGCCGTCGGCCGAGTACTTCACATAGACCGGTGCTGTGTTCTGCGACTGGCTGGGGCGGTTGACGACCTCGAAGGACGCGACGTAGCGGCCGTCAGGCAGCTTGGCGACCGTGATCATGCCGGGCCGGTCGCTGCCGTTCGGCGGAGCGGACACGTTGACGAGAGGGCCCCAGGTCTGACCGCCGTTGGTCGAACGCCGGTAAGAGACCGCCTGCAGCACGCCGTTCGCCTTCTGGCGCTCATCGGAGTAGTAGGCGGTGAGACCGCCCTGGCCGTCGACGATGAGCGACGGCTCCCACACCGTGGTGGTCGTCGATGTGGGCGACGGATCGTAGACGGCCGGGCCGCCCTGGTCGATGGTGCTCACGAGCGACCAGCTGCTGCCGCCGTCGGTGCTCTTGTACAGCACGAGCCGACTGACGGACCGGTCCTCGGGCATGATCATGCCGCTGAAGAGGATGGTTCCCGCGGCCAGTCCGCCGGTCGCCTGCGGCAGCTCGTAGAGGAAGGGCTGCGCCGTCCTGGTGAACCCCGGGAAGTCGTCGCTCGGCCGGATCTGACCGATGCGCGACCATGATGCACCGTCATCCGTGCTGCGATGGATGGGGTAGACCTGCACCCCGCCCTCGAGTACGAGCTGATCGAAGGTGACGAGCTGCTGCCCGTTGCGCGAGCCGCTGTTCTTGAGCACGGCGATCTTCGCGTAGGTGGTGCCGGCGGCTCGGCCGCCCTCCGGATTGAAAGAGCTCCCCGCCGCGGGCGAGTAGACCAGCGCACCGTTGCCGGTGGTCACCGCGTGCGCCGGTGCCGATGGCAACACCAGAGCAGCGGCTGCCGTGACGACGGCCACCGCGAGCGCGGTCGCCTTGGAGCGGCCCCGATGCCGCTTCTCGATGTGATGCATGCTCGTGCGTTCCTCACTGAATCACGACCATGCGGAGCTTCGTCGATGATGTCCGTTCACCACCTCCGTACCCGCCCCGCTGGGTTACGGTAAACGTTGGAAGTCCAACGTCGAGGTCACGATAGCCGCCCCGGCGACCCCCATAACCCCGACGTGCCGGACGACTCGCGCTCGATGATCGAGAACTGCGAGCGCAGCTCGCGCGGCGCAACCGTGACGCCTTCGATCCGCTCGAGCAGCACGTCGATGGCGATGCGCGCGATCTCCGCGCGGCCGGGCTCGACCGAGGTGAGGCTGGGTGACGAGTACTGCGCCTCCTCGATGTTGTCGAACCCGATGACGGCGACGTCGTCGGGAACGCGCACGCCGCGCTCCTGCATGGCGCGCAAGGCGCCGAGCGCGAGTTCGTCATTCATGGCGAAGAGACCGTCGAAGGGCACGCCGCGGTCGAGGAAGTCGTGCAGGGCCCCGGCGCCGTTGCGTCGGTGCCAGTACTCGATGTCGATGACGAGCTCCTGCTCGAACGGCAGCCCCGCGACCTCGAGGGCGCGCCGGTAGCCCTCGTAGCGCAGCGCGGCCGATCCGAGCGTCTCCCAGGGATGCACGCCCAGCACGGCGATGCGGCGTCGGCCGCGTTCGATGAGGTGCCGCGTCGCCGCCTCGGCCGCCTCGGTGTTCTGCATCGTCACGTGATCGGGGCCGGCGTCGAAGATCCGCTCGCCGAGCAGCACGATGGGGCTATCGATGTTCACGAGCGCGGCATCGTCCTGCGACATGCCGAGCGGGCTGAAGAGCAGGCCGTCGGTGAGCTGTCGGCGCGGGCTCTGCAGCAGCTCGATCTCCCGACCGCGGTCGCCCCCACGGGTCTGCTCGATCATGACGACGAGCCCGCGCTCCTCAGCCTCGCGCATCACGTCGTCCGCGAGCTGCGCGAAGTACGCGAGCGTCAGCTCGGGCACCGCGAGTCCGATCACGTTGCTCCGCCCGTTGCGCAGGGTGCGGGCGGTGAGATTCGGGCGGTAGCCGAGCCGGGTGACCGCCTCGAGCACGCGGGATCGCGTAGCCGCGGCCACGTGCCTCCGGTCGTTCACGACGTTCGAGACCGTCTTGATCGATACGCCCGCCTCGCGGGCGACATCGTGCAGCGTCGCTGCCATGGTGACTCCTCTCAACGCCGCTCACGCCACCGTACAACGTTGCAGCATTCGAGCGGCACGTCGCGCTTGACACGACGCGCACTCGGCTGCATCATCCACTTACAACGTTTACCGGTTTCGGTGAACGGCACCCTCACCTTCCCGACAACGACGTCGTGCTGCCCGTTCGGGGCGCACGGAGAGGCACTCATGCAGCAACAGCGAACCGCTCTGCTCGCGCTCCTCGGCGCGGGCGCCCTCGCCCTCACGGGTTGCTCCGCCGGCCCAGCGGACGACGGCCCGACCACGATCACCTTCTGGCACGGGTACACCGAAGCCGACGGCGATGTGCTCGACCAGATCGTCGAGGATTTCAACGCGTCGCAGGACGATGTCGAGATCCGCACCGAAGTGCGCACCTGGGATTCGATCGACGACACGCTGCTCCCTGCGCTCTCCGCCGGGGAGGGCCCGCAGATCGTGGCGATGCCGGCCGAGCGGATGCCCGTCTACGCCGACCGCGGCGCCTTCGTCGACCTCACGGACCTGTACGCGGAATCGGATGCGCTCGCCACGCTCTCCGAGCCGGTCGTCGACATGGTCACCCTGGGCGAGGAGCAGTTCGCCGTGCCCACCGGCTTCGTGCCGCTCTCGGTGTTCTACAACAAGGCCCTCTTCGCCGAGGCCGGCATCGAGGCGTTCCCGGAGACGTGGGACGAGTGGGTCGAGGTCGCGGAGAGGCTGACCGTCGACGAGAACGGCGACGGCACCCCGGAGCAGTACGGCCTGACGGTGCCCGACCACGGCTCGTTCCTCTGGCCGAGCCTCTTCCTGAGCGGTGGGGGCGACATCGTCGAGGATGGAGCGAGCGTCGTGGACTCCTCCGAGAACCTCCAGACCCTGGAGTACTGGACCGCAGCCGTCCGCGACGGCAAGATATCGCCGACCGGTCTCGACGGCATCGCCGCCGACGAGCTCTATTCCGCGGGGCAGGCCGCCATGCACCTCGGCGGCCCGTGGCTGGCCACCATCTCGGAGGAGAACGGCATCGACTACGGCATCGCGGCCATCCCGGCGGGACCGAGCGAGCAGGCTGCGACGGCGATCGGCGTGGCGATGGGGATCACCGCGGAGGCGGAGGATGCGCAGATCGCCGGCGCGCAGGCCTTCTTCGAGTACTTCCTCAGCGAGGACGTTGCGACGGAGTGGTCGCTCGCCTCCGGTTGGCCGCCGCTGCGCAGCGACATCCCGGTGGAGGCCGTCTCCTCCAACCCTGTAGTCGCTGCGTTGACCGAGATCGCCGCAACGGGTCGACCCCTGCTGCCCGGCGTGGTCGCCACCACCGACGTCATCACCGCCGTCGACAACCTCACCCAGCGAGCGGTCGCCGGTCAGGACCCCGAGGCGCTGCTCGGCGAAGCGCAGGCCGCGATCGACGCGGCGCTCGCGGACTAGCGGCTCACAGGGCGGTGGCGGTCACGGCCGCCACCGCCCCTCGATGGAGGAACCCGAATGACCACCACCACCCGGTACCGGCCGCCCCGGCAGCTCGGAGGGCGGCCGCAGGCCGCACCGCGCCGCCGCTCACCTGCTCTGCTCTTCCTCGCCCCCGCCATCGTCGTGCTCGGCCTGTTCGTCGGCTGGCCGATGGTGCAGGCGCTGCGACTCTCGTTCACCGATTCGAGCGGCTTCGGCAGGGCGGAGTGGGTGGGCCTGGAGAACTACGCGGCCCTGTTCTCCGACCCGGGCATCCTGCAGGCGCTCGGCAACACCGCGCTCTACACCGTGCTCTTCACGCCCACGGCGATCATCGTCGCCCTGGTGCTCGCGCTCGCGCTCAACAACCCCTCGCTGCCCTTCCGCGGCTTCTTCCGCACCGCCCTCTTCCTGCCCTTCATCGTCTCGCTGGCGGTTGGCGCCTTCGCGTGGAGCTACCTCATCGATCCGCAGATCGGCCTGCTGAACCACTGGCTGAGCGGCGCGGGCGTACGCCTCGGCAACGTGCTGCAGGACCCCGTGCTCGCCATGCCCGCGGTCGCGCTCGTAGCGGTCTGGAAGAACTTCGGCTTCTACCTGGTCGTCTTCCTCGCCGGACTGCAGGATGTGCCGACCAGCCTGTACGAGGCGGCCCGGATGGACGGTGCGAACGCATGGCAGCGCTTCCGGTTCATCACCCTGCCTTCGCTGAGCAACACGTCCGCCTTCGTGGGCATCGTCGCCATGATCGCGGCGCTGCAAGCCTTCGATCAGATCTACGTGATGACCGGCGGAGGCCCCTACCGCTCGACCCAGACCGTCGTGATGGAGATCTACGAGCTCGGCTTCCGCAACCTCGAGATCGGCGCCGCGTCGGCTCTCTCCTATCTGCTGCTCGCCATCACGCTGCTGCTCAGCGTCGTGCAGTTCGTCTTCTTCGGCCGTCGAGAGAAGGACACGCCATGACCGCCGTCGAAGGCCCGCGCACCGCGATCCGGCGACGAGCCCGTCGAACCGGCCCGTTCATCCGTCGGGCCCTGCTGCTCCTGGCCGTGGCCGCGGCCACCGCCATCGCCCTGCTGCCGATCGCGATCATCCTCTTCACCGCGTTCAAGCCCGTCGCCGAGGTCAACGCGTTCCCGCCCACCCTGCTGCCCGCCGAACCGACGCTCGACAACTTCGCGCGCATCTTCGAATCGCTGCCGTTCGGACGGTTGCTGCTCAACAGCGTGATCTTCGCGGGCGGTGTCACGATCTGCGCTCTGGTCTTCGACTCGCTGGCGGCATACGCGCTCGCGCGCATCGATTTCCGCGGGCGGCAGATCCTGCTCGTCGCGATCATCGCCACGCTCATGATCCCGTTCCAGGCAACCCTCATCCCGGTGTACCAGCTGGTCGCCGACCTCGGCTGGGTCAACACCTACCAGGGTCTGATCCTGCCTCGCGCAGCGGATGCGTTCGGCATCTTCTTCCTGCGGCAGTTCTTCCTGGCGCTGCCCCGCGACCTCGACAACGCGGCCCGCCTCGACGGTGCGGGCGAGTTCCGCATCTTCCGCAGCATCGTGCTGCCGAACGCGGTGCCCGCGCTGCTCACGCTGGGCGTCTTCACCTTCGTGAACAACTGGAACGACCTGCTCTGGCCGCTCGTGTTCACCACGCAGGCCGAGATGGGCACGGTCACCTCCGGGTTGACACTGCTGACCGGCCCCGGCGGCATCGTGCCGCAGGGCGTCATGATGGCGGGGTCGCTCATCGCGGTGCTGCCGCTCGTGATCATCTACCTGATCGTGCAGCGCCGCTTCATCGAGAACATCGCGACGACGGGGCTGAAATGACGACGAGCGGATCGGATGCACGCTGGTTCGAGGACGGCCGCCTGCGCTTCGGCCTGGGCATCGAGAACACGTTCGTGCCGCGGGAGCGGCCGGGCGAGCGGGCCATCGACGAGTACGAGCTCACCGAGCACTACGAGCGCTGGCACCACGACCTGGGCTTGGCGAAGGAGGTCGGCGCCGACTTCATGCGCTGGGGCTTCCCCTGGCACCGCGTGAATCCAGAGCGCGGCGTCTGGGACTGGGCGTGGAGCGACCGTGTGATGGAGCGCTTCAGCGAGCTGGGCATCCGTCCCATCGTCGACCTGCTGCACTACGGCACGCCCACCTGGATCGAGCGCGACTTCCTGCACCCCGACTACCCCGCGTACGTCGAGGAGTACGCGGCCCGCGCGGCCGAGCGCTACGCGCACCTCGCCGAGGACTGGACGCCGGTGAACGAGCCGATGATCCACGCGCTGTTCTCAGGCGAGTACGCCTACTGGCCGCCGTACGCGAGCGGCGAGTCCGGCCTGGTGGCGATGTCGATGGCGCTCGCAAGGGGGTTCGTGCGCACGCAGCGAGCGATCGCCGAGGTGCAGCCCGCCGCGACCTTCGTGCATGTGGACGCCTCGCTGCGCTACGCCGGCGACGTCGATGCTCCCGAGCACCGCGAGAGGGCTGCCCGCTACCGCGAGCAGGCATTCCTGGTCGAGGACCTGGTGACGGGCAGGGTTGACGACGGTCACGCGCTGCTGCCGGTGCTGCGGCGCAATGGCGTCGATGATGCGGCACTCGCCTGGCTGCGGGAGCATGCCGTGCGACCGGACGTGATGGGTGTCAACTACTACCCGCGCCACTCGACCGAGCTCTTCGAGGCGGGGGTGCATCACGGCGGCGGCTTCGCCGACCCCCGTCCCGTCCGCGACGACGGCGTGGACGGCCTCGTCGAGATGCTGCGGCTCTACAGCGAGCGCTACGGGGCACCGGTGATGGTCTCGGAGACGTGCGTGACCGACGACCACGCCGCGCGCATCCGATGGATGGACGAGTCCCTCGCCGCCGTGCACGCCCTGCGCGCCGACGACCTCGACGTCGTCGGCTACACCTGGTGGCCCTTGTTCGACATGGTCGAGTGGACGTATCGGCACTCGCAGGCGCCGGCCATGGACCACCGCCTGTCGATGGGCCTCTTCGACCTCGTCGAGACCTCCACTGGCCTCGAGCGCCGGCGCACTCCCGTCGCCGACCGTTTCACCGCCCACGCAACCCGAGAAGGACGCCCATGACCTCCGCAGACCTGCGCCTCGACGCGCAGCGCCCGATCGCCCCCGTCGACCGCCGTCTGTTCGGCAGCTTCATCGAGCACCTCGGCCGGGCGGTCTACGACGGCCTGTACGAGCCCGGGCACCCGAGCGCGGACGAGCGGGGCTTCCGGCGCGACGTGGTCGAGCTCGTGCGCGAGCTCGGGGTGAGCACCATCCGCTATCCCGGCGGCAACTTCGTCTCGGGGTTCCGCTGGGAGGACTCGGTCGGCCCTAGCGAGCAGCGCCCGACCCGGCTCGACCTCGCCTGGCACTCGACCGAGACGAACGACGTGGGCCTGCACGAGTTCGCGGACTGGCTCGAGCTGGTGGGCGGCGAGCTCATGCTCGCGGTCAACCTCGGCACCCGCGGCACGCTCGAGGCGCTCGACCTGCTCGAGTACGCGAACCTGCCGGCCGGCACCACGCTGTCGAAGCTGCGGGCCGAGCACGGGCGCGAGCGCCCCTTCGATGTGCGGATGTGGTGCCTCGGCAACGAGATGGACGGCCCGTGGCAGCTGGGTCACCGCTCGGCGGAGGATTACGGCAAGCTCGCGGCGCAGACCGCCAGCGCCATGCGGCAGCTCGATCCCTCGATCGAGCTGGTGGTGTGCGGCTCGTCCAGCGCGGCCATGCCGACCTTCGGGGAGTGGGAGCGCGTGGTGCTGAGCCACACCTACGACCTCGTCGACTACATCTCGTGCCACGCGTACTACAACCTCGTCGGCGACGACCTGCCGAGCTTCCTCGCTTCCGCCGTCGACATGGACCGCTTCATCGAGACGGTCATCGCGACCGCCGACCACGTGGGGGCGGTGAAGGGGTCCGGCAAGCGCATCCAGATCTCCTTCGACGAGTGGAACATCTGGAACATCGACCGGTACCACGCCGATGACAAGCACACGGCGATCGACGACTGGCCGGTCGCCCCGCGCATCCTCGAAGACGTCTACACGGTCGCCGACGCGG
>JAAIGF010313375.1_pt1 | contig 11063 bp, 10 predicted proteins | sample 6487441 | NCBI WGS metagenome assembly JAAIGF01 (sample SAMN13974129, study PRJNA590717) | phyllosphere metagenome | biome: pepper field; feature: multiple bacterial spot infested pepper fields; material: pepper leaves; isolation source: leaves from pepper fields | host: Capsicum annuum ...
CCACTCCCCCGCCCCGTCGAGGCGGGCGGCCTCGAGCAGCGCGTCGGGGATGCCCATGATGAACTGCCGCATGAGGAACACGCCGATGGGGGCAGTGATGAAGGGGAGGATGAGCGCGGGGTAGGTGTTGACGAGCCCGAGCGAGGAGACCATCACGAACAGCGGCACGAAGGTGACGACCCCCGGCACCATGAGCGTCACCATCACGAGGAGGAAGAGCACCTTCTTGCCGGGGAAGTCCATCTTCGCCAGGGCGTAGCCCACCATCGAGCAGAACACGATGTTGCCGAGGACGGTGACCACCGCGACGATGAGGCTGTTGGCGAAGAAGTGTCCGAAGTCGAGAGGCCCGAACCACTGCGCGAAGTTCTCGCCCGTCGGGTTCTCCGGGAACCACGTCGGCGGGCGGCGCAGAATCTCCCCCTGCGTCTTGACCGATCCGAGCACCATCCACAGGAACGGGACGAGCCAGAGGGTGAGTCCGACGGCCAGGACGGTGTAGGTGATCGCACGCGGACCGAACCGACGGCGGCGGCGCCGCGGAGCGGGCGGCGGCGTGACGGTGTCCACCACGGGAGCGGGGATGGTTGTCATCGGGTCAGTCCTTCGAACGGAGCAGTCGGAACTGGAGCAGGCTCAGCAGAGCGATGGCCAGGAACAGGACGTAGCTGGCGGCGGAGGCCAGTCCGTACTCGCCGAAGCCGAACTGCTGGAAGGTGTAGTACGCCACGGACAGGGTCGAGTCGAGCGGCCCGCCCTTGGTCATGACGAACGCCTCCTCGAAGAACTGCAGGTAGCCGACGGAGATGAGCACCGCGCCGAGGAGGATCGTCGGCCGCAGCAGCGGAAGGGTGACCGAGGTCAGACGCCGCCAGGCTGATGCGCCGTCCATCGTCGCGGCCTCGTTGACGTCCTGAGGCACGGCCTGCAGGCCCGCGAGGAAGATGACCATGAGCGTGCCGACGTTGCGCCACACCGCCATCATGATCAGCGACGGCAGAGCGAAAGCGGGATCGTTCAGCCAGTTGGGACCGTCGATGCCGACGAGGGCGAGGGCCGAGTTGAGAAGGCCGTCGGGCTGGAGGATGTACCGCCAGACGACCGCGACCGCCACGATGCTCGTGACCACCGGTGCGTAGAAGCCGACCCGGAAGAACGCGACGATGCGCCCGCCGCCGCTGTTGAGTGCCAGGGCGAGGGCCAGGGCCAGCACCATCGTGACCGGGATGCCCACCACGACGAAGATCGCGGTGACCCCGAGGGAGGTGAGGAAGCGCGGGTCGCCGAAGAGCGTCGCGAACTGGTCGAACCAGACGAAGTTCACCGCGAAGGGCGAAGAGATGTCACGCGCCGTGAAGTCGGTGAACGACATCGCGAACGAGCCGACGATCGGGAACAGCATGAAGACGGCGAAGACCGCGACGAAGGGCAGGCAGAACGCCCAGGCGATGAGGGCCTGGCGCTTGCGCTGCCTCGCGTGCAGCCCGCCGGGGCGGGAGGCCCCGCGGCCGGAGTCGACTCCGGCCGCGGGGAGGGTGGTGGTGGACATCGAGGTCACTCGAGTCCGATCGCGTCGGCGTCGGCCTGCAGCTTCTGCAGCACCGCGGGAACGTCGGCGCCGCCGCGGCGCAGCTGCTCGAGGGCCTGGTCGCCCTTCGCGGCGACCTGCACCCAGCTGGTCGTCACGGGCGGAGCCTTGGCGGTCTGGAGCTGTTCGCCGAAGGTCGTCAGGCTCGCGTCGTCTGCCAGCGCAGGAGCGTCCCACGCCGCCTGGAGAGCGGGCAGGTCACCCGTCGTCTCGTAGAAGGCCGCCTGGGTCTCCGGCTCGCTGAGCCAACGGACGAGCTTCCACGCCGATTCGGCGTTCTTGCTCTGGTTGAACACGACGAGGTTGGCGCCGCCGCTGAACGAGACCGACCCGGTGTCGGCGGGCAGGACCGCTGTGGCGTACTTCGAGGCGAAGTCGGGGCCGCCCAGCAGCTCGAGCTGACCACGCAGGAACGGGCCCTCGACGACCATCGGGGTGGTCCCGGCCACGAACTCGGCCTCCGTGGCTCCGGCCGAGATGTCGGCGTTCGCGTCGGCGAGGCCCGTGTCGAAGAAGCTCTTGTAGTACTCCAGCCCCGTGGTCATCTCGGGGGTGTCGAGCGTCCAGGCGTCACCGTCGGTGAGCTCGGCACCGGCAGACCACGGCATCCACATCGCGCCCTGGAACGAGTCGTTGCCGCCCGGCATCCGGATGCCGTACTCGGCGCCGGCCTTGTCCTTCATGTCGGCGGCGAGCTGCTGCAGTTCGTCCCACGTGGTGGGAGCCTGCGTCCAGCCCGCCTGCTGCGCGAGATCGGTCCGGTAGTAGAGCACCCGCGTGTCGACGTACCAGGGCACGCCGGCGGCACGGTCGTCGAACTCCGTCGTGCTGAGGGCACCGGGGAAGAAGCCGTCGGTCGCGATCTCGGCCGGGACGGTGGCGAACGCGTCGCCGAAGTCGGCCATCCACGTCGAGCCGACCATGGCGACATCGGGGGTGTTCCCGCCGGCGATCGCCGTCTGGAACTTGTTGTGCGCCGCGTCCCACGGAATGGCGGTGACGTCGATCTTCACGTCCGGGTTCGCTTCCTGGAACTTGTCGACGAACGCGGGCAGCGCTTCGCCCTCGGCACCCATCGCCCACACGCTGATCGTGCCCGTCGCCGGGCTGTCGTCGATCGTGGTGACCTCAGCAGGTCCGGCAGCCGACTCGTCCGCCCGGCCGCAGCCGGTCAGGATGAGCGACACCGCGGCCAGGGTGGCGATGCCACCTGCCACTGTCTTGAACTTCACGTCTTCCTCCTTGAATCGCGGGATCGCGGCGGCGATCAAAGCGCTTAACCTCTGCGCCGTCGTCGAGTTTAAGCGCTTTGAGCGCCAAGACGCAATCGCGCCCGGGAGTCCTGAGCCGGGCATGAGGAAGCCCCCGCGGATCGGATCCGCGGGGGCTTTCGGTGTTGGCGTCGGCTCAGTACCGCGCGGAAGAGCAGGGCTGGGTCTGACCCCAGACCGTCACGGTGTCGGCCCCTTCCACGACGCAGGTCTGGTAGATCTCGTTCGCCATGTTGCCGAAGACGGTGAACAGCACGATCGCCACGACGACGCCGATGACCATGAGCACGGAGCTGATGATGATCGCGGCGAGCGCGAACCCGTTCTTGTGCCCCGCCTTCTTGCTCTGGACGAGCGCGACGATGCCGAGGACGAGGGCGACGAGCTGCGCGAAGAACGACAGGACGAAGGCGACGATACCGAGGGTCTTGCCCGGGATCGGTGCGTTGGGGTTGCCGTACGAGGCGTCGGAGGATGACGTCGGGTACGCCGGTGGCTGGTAGGCCGGAGGCTGCGGCGCGGACGGGTTGTTCGGGTCGGTCATGGGATCCCCCGGTCGGTCGGTAAGAGGTGGACTTCTCGACGTTAGCGAGAGCCGACCCCCCGGCACAAAGGGGTGGTCAGCCCGACACGCTCTCCTCAGCGTCGGCGAGGACGATCGGGATGGCCGCCGTCACGGCCTGCAGCCCCGACAGCCGCGCGGGCGAGAGCTGCTTGTCGACCTCCTCGCGCGACATCAACCCCGCCTCGACGACGAGGTCGCCCACGTTGCGGTGGGTCAGCAGTGCCGTCTTGGCGAGGGCCGCCGCCGCCGCGTAGCCGATGAAGGGGGTGAGCGCCGTGACCACGCCGACCGACGAACCGACCATCGCGCCCAGCCGCTCGCGGTTGGCGGTGATGCCGTCGACGCAGTTGACGCGCAGTGTGCGCATGGCCCGCCGCATCCACGTGATCGACTGGAAGATCGAGTGGGCGATGATCGGTTCGAATGCGTTGAGCTGCAGCTGTCCCCCCTCGACCGCCATCGTCACCGTCAGGTCGGCGCCGGCGACGGCGAACGCGACCTGGTTGACCACTTCCGGGATCACCGGGTTCACCTTGCCGGGCATGATGCTCGACCCCGCCTGGCGCGCCGGGAGATTGATCTCGCCCAGGCCCGCCTGGGGGCCGCTCGAGAGCAGGCGCAGGTCGTTGCTGATCTTCGAGAGCTTGATGGCGTTGCGCTTGAGCGACGAGGAGAACGACATGAACGCGCCGGTGTCGCTCGTCGATTCGACGAGGTCGACGGCGCTGGAGAGGTCGAGGCCGGTGATCTCGCGCAGGTGGCGGACGACCGCGGGACGGTATTCCGGATGCGTCGTGATGCCCGTACCGATGGCGGTCGCACCCATGTTGATCTCGTAGAGGAGCGACGCGTTCTCGCCGAGGCGGGAGTGGTCCTCACCCAGGGTCGTCGCGAAGCCGTGGAACTCCTGTCCGAGCGTCATCGGAACGGCATCCTGGAGCTGCGTGCGCCCGACCTTGAGCACGTCGTGGAACTCGACGGCCTTCGCCAGGAACGATTCGCGCAGCAGCGCCAGCTCGTCGAGCAGCCCCTGCAGGTCGAGGGCGAGACCGACCTTGATCGCCGTCGGGTAGACGTCGTTGGTGGACTGGCTGCGGTTCGTGTGGTCGATCGGCGAGAGGAAGCCGTAATCGCCCTTGGGGCGGCCCGCCAGTTCGAGGGCGATATTGGTGATGACCTCGTTGGCGTTCATGTTCGTCGAGGTGCCGGCACCCCCCTGGACGACGCCGACCACGAACTGGTCGTGGTACTCGCCGTCGATGACGAGCTGCGCGGCCCGGTCGATCAACTCGGCGCGCTCGGCGTCGAGCACGCCGATCTCCCGGTTCGCACGCGCCGAGGCCTGCTTGACCATCGCGAGGGCCCGGACCAGGTCGCGATAGACGGAGATCGGCCGCTGCGAGATCGGGAAGTTCTCGAGTGCGCGAGCGGTGTGCACGCCCCAGTAGGCGTCGGCGGGGATTTCGAGCGAACCGAGCGAATCTGTCTCGGTGCGGGTGGCGGGAGTGGACGACATCATGCACGGGTCCTTGTGGGTCTCACGGCGATGGGAGGGACGATCCCAGCCTAGTCAGCGCTTGCGGGAAAACGCCTCGAGACGCTCCTGCGGCGACAGCCGCGCCATCTCGGCGACCCACTCGGCGGAGAAGTAGTCGCCCGTCGGAGCGTCGACGACGGGCACGACGGTGTGGGTGATCACGTCGTCGTAGACGTGCACCAGCTGGAACGCCTGGCCGGCGTCCATTCCGTTGACCGCCTGCGGCGGGCGCTGGAGGTTCATCGTGTAGCAGGTGGCCGACGCTACCGAGACCGGAACGCCCGCGAATGTCCCGGAGGTGGAGTAGTGAAGGTGACCGGCAAGGATGCCGCGCACGTCGGTCCCCGCGATGGTCTCCGCCAGCGCCTCCTGATGACGCAGCTCGAGGATGTCGAAGAACGGCACGTGGCTCGGCAGCGGCGGATGGTGCATCGCGAGGATCGTGCCGTGGGGCGCGGGCTCGGACAGGATCCCGCGCAGCCAGTCGCGCTGATCCGCATCGATGTCACCGTGGTGCCAGCCCGGGACCGTGGAGTCGAGGGCGACGAGCCGCAGTCCCGACAGGTCCCAGACCCCGGTCAGCGGTTCCCGGGTCGACGGTCCGCCGAACAGGCCCACGCGCATCGCGTCGCGTTCGTCGTGATTGCCGGCCACCCACACGATCGGCGCCGCCAGCCGCTCCGCCACGGGTTCGACCGCGTCGCGGAGGCGGCGATACGCGTCCGGCTCGCCGAGGTCGGTGAGGTCACCGGTGAAGACCAGCGCGTCGGGTCGGACGCCGGTGCGCTCGACGGCCGCGAGGGTGGCGTCGAGGTTCGCCTCGACGTCGTAGCGCCCGCCGAGCGCAGCGCCACCCGCCAGCAGGTGCGTGTCGCTGATATGGACGAGGACGTGACCGGCGGGCTCATGACGACCGAAACGCACGGATGCCGCAGGGTCGCGAGGCTGTGCGGAACCGTCCGACGGCGCTGCTGAAGTCATGGCCACAGCCTATGCCGGGGGTCCTACCGCCCCGCCACGATGAGGACGATGCCCCCGAGGACGGCGAGCCCGCAGAGTGCGAAGGCGCCGTAGGCGGCCACGAGCGCGACCCTCTTCTGGGCCGCCGTCAGCGGGTTCTTCTTCGCCGCCTTGGCCGCGGCCTTCGCGTGGCGGCGCGCCTGCTTCTCGCTGATGACCGCGATCGCGTCGGTGAACTCCGCGGGAGTCACGACCGGCACGCGGCCCGCACGAACCAGCATCCGCAAGCCGAACGCGTAGAAGCCGACGACGAGCACGGCGCCGGTGATGGCCGCCGCGAACACCTGGACGAAGGCGAACCAGTCGATCGAGACGTTCATCGCTCGCCCTCCGTCTGCTCCGAGCCCGACTTCCTCGCCGCGGCCGCCGCCTTCGCGCGCCGCTGCCGCCGCGTGGGCGGCGGATCGGCCGGCACCTCGACGGCGAGACCGGAATCGGCGACCTCGCTCATCGCGTTGCCCGCGTGCACCTCGTTGCGACGCGAGCGGAGGAACAGCGCGAGGACGATCGCGACGGCGGCGATCGCATCGATGACGATGCCCACCGGCCCGAACCACACCACGAGCAGAGCGGCGACGGCGCCCACGGCCCCCGAGGCGGGAAGGGTCAGCAGCCAGCCGACCGCGATGCGGCCCACCGTGGCCCAGCGGACCGTCGAGCCGCGGCGTCCGAGTCCGGAGCCGATCACCGAGCCCGACGCGACCTGCGTCGTCGACAGCGCGAAGCCGAGGGCGCTCGAGGCGAGGATCGTCGACGCGGTCGACGCCTCGGCCGAGAACCCCTGGGCGGGCTTGACGTCGGTGAGCCCCTTGCCGAGAGTGCGGATGATGCGCCATCCCCCCATGTAGGTGCCGAGCGCGATCGTGACGGCGCACGCCACGATGACCCACAGCTGGGGCTCGGCGTGCTCGGCGCTCTGCCAGCCGGCCGCGATGAGGGCGAGGGTGATGACGCCCATGGTCTTCTGCGCGTCATTGGTGCCGTGCGCGAGCGCGACGAGAGAGGAGGTGAAGATCTGCCCCCAGCGGAAGCCGTCGCGACCATCGGGCTTGCCGTCGTGGCGACGGGTCACGGCGTAGGCGACCTTCGTCACGGTGAACGCGATGACACCGGCCGTCACGGGCGCGATCAGCGCGGGCAGGATGATCTTGCTCAGCACGACGCCGAAGTCGATCGCCATCGCCCCGACACCCACGAGGGTCGCGCCGATGAGGCCGCCGAAGAGGGCGTGGGACGAACTCGACGGGAGTCCCAGCAGCCACGTCAGCATGTTCCACGTGATCGCGCCGATCAGCCCCGCGAAGATCAGCGGCAGCAGCGCGGTGGCGGCGAGCTGATCCTCGTGGATGATCCCGTGCGAGACGGTCTTGGCGACCTCCGTCGACAAGAATGCTCCGACGAGATTGAGGCCGGCGGCCAGGAGGACGGCGACCTTGGGCTTGAGCGCCCCCGTCGCGATCGGCGTCGCCATCGCGTTGGCGGTGTCGTGGAAGCCGTTGGTGAAGTCGAAGAAGAGTGCCAGTCCGATGACCAGCAGAAGAATGAGTACAGCGGTTTCCACTGTGCGCTCTCTGTGCGTGCGGGCCCGCGAGCGCGGGTCCTCGAGTACGGGTCGGGATGCCGCGGCAGCGGCGGGCGCGAACGAAGAGTTCACCGTCTGTTCATGGTCCGGCAACCGGACCATCGAATCCTGCCACACCATCGCCGTCACCGTGAATCCGAGCGGCCGGATCGGGCGGTCGCGGCGCTAGCGTGGAACGGTGACCGACACCCGCGACATCCTCAGCCCCTCTTCCTCCGACGCTCCCGCGGCCCCTGTCGCGGCCGTGCGCGAGCACCGCCGCACCCACCACGGCGACGAGTTCGTCGACCGGTACGAGTGGCTGCGCGAGAAGGACGACGCCGAGGTGATCGCGCACCTCGAGGCGGAGAACGCGTACACCGACGCCCGCACGGCGCACCTGAGCGGGCTGCGCGAGCGGATCTTCGAGGAGATCAAGGGCCGCACGCTCGAGACCGACCTCTCTGTTCCGAGCCGCCGCGGCGACTGGTGGTATTACAGCCGCACCGTCGAAGGCAGCCAGTACGGCATCCACTGCCGCGCTCCCCTCGCGTCGCCCGACGACTGGACGCCTCCGCAGCTCGAGCCCGGCGTCGATGTCGCCGGCGAGCAGGTGCTTCTCGACGGCAACGTCGAGGCCGAAGGCGCGGAGTTCTTCTCGCTCGGGAGCTTCGAGGTCTCCGCCGACGGTTCCCTGCTGCTCTACGGCGTCGACACCGAGGGCGACGAGCGATACACGCTGCGCCTTCGCGACATCGCCACCGGCGAGAACCTGCCCGACGAGATCACCGGGACCTTCGCGGGAGCCTCGCTGTCACCGGACGGCCGATTCGTCGTCTACTCCACGGTGGATGACGCGTGGCGACCGGACTCGGTCTGGCTGCACGAGATCGGCACCGACACGGCATCCGACGAGCGTCTGTTCCACGAGCCCGACGAGCGCTACTGGGTGGGTGCGGGCTTCACGCGCAGCGACCGCTACCTCGTGATCGAGGTCGGCTCGTCGATCACGAGCGAGGAGTTCCTCGTGCCGGCGGACGACCTGCGGGCCGAACCCCGGTCGGTGTGGCCGCGGCGCGAGGGCGTGGAGTACTCCGTCTCGCACGCGGTCGTGGCCGGCGAGGACGTCCTCTACGTTCTGCACAACGAGGACGCGCTCGACTTCGAGCTCGTCCGGGTCTCGGCCGCCGACCCGACGGGTGCGCGCGAGGTCGTGCTCCCCCACGAGCCGGGACGCCGCCTCGAAGGGCTCTCGACCTTCCGCGACTGGGCGCTGCTCGGCTACCGGCGCGACGGACTGCAGCGTCTGGGCATCTTCGACTACGGCTCGGGCTCGGTCACCGAGCTCGAGTTCGACGAGCCGCTCTACACCGTGGGCTCCGGCGGCAACCCCGAGTGGGCGCCGCCCGTGCTGCGTCTGGGCTACGGCTCGTTCGTCACCCCCGGCACCGTCTACGACTACGTCGTCGCCACCGGCGAGCTGCTGCTGCGCAAGCGCCAGCCGGTGCTGGGCGGATACGACCCCGCGGACTACGAGCAGCGACGGGTGTGGGCGACGGCCGACGACGGGACACTCATCCCGGTCTCGGTCGTGTGGAAGCGGTCGTTCGGCGACCCCGCCGAGAGCGAGGGCGAACAGCCGCGCGCGCTGCACCTGTACGGCTACGGATCGTACGAGCACTCGATCGACCCGGCGATGTCGGTGGCGCGCCTGTCGCTCCTCGACCGCGGCGTCGTGTTCGCCGTCGCCCACGTGCGAGGCGGCGGCGAGATGGGGCGCCAGTGGTACGAGGACGGCAAGCTGCTGCACAAGCGCAACACGTTCACCGACTTCGTCGCCGTCGCCCGCCACCTCGTCGAGACCGGCTACACCACACCCGATCGGATGACCGCCGAGGGCGGGTCGGCCGGCGGGCTCCTCATGGGCGCCGTCGCGAACCTCGCCCCCGAGCTGTTCTCGGGCGTCCTCGCCGCCGTGCCGTTCGTCGACGCGCTCACGACGATCCTCGACCCGTCGCTGCCCCTGACCGTCATCGAGTGGGACGAATGGGGCGACCCGCTGCACGACCCCGACGTGTATGCCTACATGAAGTCGTACTCGCCGTACGAGAACGTCCGCGAGGACGCCACCTACCCCCGCATCCTCGCGGTCACCTCACTCAATGACACTCGTGTGATGTACGTCGAGCCCGCGAAGTGGGTCGCCCGGCTGCGGGAGGTCGGGGCCGACGCGTTGCTGAAGTGCGAGATGGTGGCCGGCCACGGCGGGGTGAGCGGCCGGTACAACTCGTGGCGCGAGCGCGCGTTCGAGCTCGCGTGGCTGCTCGACGTCGTCGGCCTGGCCGACCAGCCGGCCTGACACCACCCGAGGGGCGCTGTCAGAGCTGGCGGCGCCCCTCGAACGCACGGCCGAGGGTGACCTCGTCGGCGTACTCGAGGTCGCCTCCGACGGGGAGGCCCGATGCCAGCCGCGTCACGCGGATCTCGAGAGCGGTCAGCAGGCGACTGAGGTAGGTCGCGGTGGCCTCTCCCTCGAGGTTCGGGTTGGTCGCGAGGATGACCTCCTGCACGGTGCCGTCGGCCAGACGCTGCATGAGCTGCGCGATGCGGAGGTCGTCGGGGCCGATGCCGCCGATGGGACTGATCGCGCCGCCGAGCACGTGGTACAGGCCTCGGAACTCGCGGGTGCGCTCGATCGCCGCGACGTCCTTGGCGTCTTCGACGACGCAGATGAACGTGCCGTCACGCCGCGGGTCTCGGCAGATCGCGCAGCGGTCGTGCTCGGACACGTTGCCGCAGACCTCGCAGAAGCGCACGCGCTCGCGCAGCTCGCCGAGCAGGTGCGAGAGCTTGGAGACGTCGAAGGTGGGAGTCTGCAGGATGTGGAACGCGATGCGCTGCGCCGACTTCGGTCCGATGCCGGGCAGGCGACCGAACTCGTCGATGAGGTCCTGGACGATGCCGTCGTACATGGCTTAGCCGAATCTCGTGGGTGAGGTGAAGGGTTCTTCGCGGACGAAGGTGGCCCCGAGCATCTGGCGGACGACCGCTTCGCCGTAGCGCTCGATACCGCCCCGCGCGGGCACGGCGTTCGAGCGGCCGTTCGACGGCGCGGAGGCGGCGACTGCCGACCCCGGCGATGTCTGTGCGGGGCCTGTCGTCGCCGGAGCGGGGGTCGTGGACCGTTCGACGGCGACCGGCGCCCGCGGGGGCAGCGGCGCATATTCGTCGACGGGAGGCGGCGGGTAGTCGCGGTCCTCCTCGTCGATGGGTGGCAGGGGCTCGGGGTACGGGTCGACGTCACCGTCGTGGGGAGCCGTGAGCGTGCGCACGGGGGCGGCGACGGCATCCTCCGGCTCGTCGTCCACAGCGAACTGCGGTGCCGGGTCGCCCTGCGGGATCGGCGCGACGGCCCACTCGGTGACGGGGCCGGCGGAGGACGCGGAGCCGGAAGGTGACGCGGATGCGGCCGGACGGGCGCCCGCCGACGGCGGCATCCGTTTCTCGGGTGACCTGTCCAA
>JAAIGF010144051.1_pt1 | contig 11057 bp, 7 predicted proteins | sample 6487441 | NCBI WGS metagenome assembly JAAIGF01 (sample SAMN13974129, study PRJNA590717) | phyllosphere metagenome | biome: pepper field; feature: multiple bacterial spot infested pepper fields; material: pepper leaves; isolation source: leaves from pepper fields | host: Capsicum annuum ...
TAGTCTCTCCCGCTTTCGGCTAACGCCAAAGGCACCAGCAACACCCGTCGGGGCGTAGCGCAGCCCGGTAGCGCACTTGCATGGGGTGCAAGGGGTCGAGTGTTCGAATCACTCCGTCCCGACCAAATAATCCCAACATCGAAGCTCGATCAGAAATGATCGGGCTTTTTTGTTTGTGTGGCAGTTGTTGTAGCACTACGCAAGTACGATGCGGCTACAGCGCATCCAGAACGCCAACAAAATAAATCTGTTCTTTTCCCCGTCCCTTTCCTCTTTTCCATTGCGCGTGGTCGCGCTGGTAGTTTTTCGTCATTTTCCTTTAGCTTGACAGGCAATTGTTTTATATGGGGACAGTTCACTTGCGAAACTATTGGAGAGAAGCGAGCCTTTTGATAAGGGCTCGCACGTGACAGTCACGAGAGCTCGGTAATGCCATTTAACGCAGAAGAGTAGATTGTGTCCCTTACCCTCCACCAGCACTCGGGCTTCTTGGCCCACTCGGAAATCATCTTCCCACCAGACCCACGATGAAGTGCTTCGTTGACCTCTTCCGCCCAGATTGAGATCTGACGATGAAGTTGCGGTGATATCGATTGTTCCTGCCAGATGCGGTTCAGATTGAGGGTCGCTCCGAGCTTGAGCGCTACAATTGAAACTGTGTAGGAGGTGATGTTGGCTTGGAATGCCGGGAACATGGGGCGGATGATCTTGTGAGCAGACCTGAATAGGATCGCCTTCGCGATCATCTGTTTGTACTGCTCCTGATTCGGTATCACGTTCTCACCAGCACGTTCCCTTTCCATCAGCTCATCCATGAATGCTTGGAAGTTTTTCTGACTGCCGAGACTGACGATATGGGGCTTCTGATCCCAGGCAAAAAGGAACTTGGCTAGGTCGGGCTTGGTAAGTTTACGGTAAGGAGGAATTGTCGTCTGGAGTTTTTTCTTCTGTGCAGGGGTAGTTGCTTCCTTCTCCAGCATCACCTTGTAGCTGCCAGCTGAGCGCTCGTAGAACCAGCGCCCAACGCCATCGGGGCAGTAAGTACGCATTGACAGTTTTTCCAGCTCGCGATGGAAGGGCTTGTTGGCGGAGAGGTCGGACTGTTTGACAACGTTCTGACTGTTCGCATACCGCGAAATATTGGCAATCAGTTCCTCATCGTCAGCCTGTCCGGAGCGTAGCACGATGATCTTGGCTGGAACCCGCACACTCGTAAGATCGATGTCCGGATGCTTTTTCTTGGTGAAGTAGATGGATGCAGTAGTCTGGCCGCCATTGACTATCTGCATGCCTTGGAGCCAGAGAATGCCTGTCGAGCCATCTGCCGCGGTGTCGAGCTTGGCCTGGTCAGCAACAACGACGATGCCGTTGTTATAAGCCATGAAACGGTCTGGGTGGTCGCGCAGGCTGTCACGGATTCCCTTATTGACTCCCTTGCTACTAACTCCCAGAAAGGAGCGCACGTTTGCTTCGAGGATCCGCGGGCCATACTTTTCGTAAAGGAACCGCAGGGCCTCGCCGGGAACGGCTGTTAGAGCGTAGTCATACTCATCGTCACCGGATCCAGGAACCCACACGCTAGGAATGGCAGTCCCGCAGATGTCCCTGAAGTTGACTACCAGTTCATCCCGTGGACGACCCTGCTGCCAGTGGTTGAAGAGGCGCTGTATGTCCATGATCTCAAGGCGTACCTGCTTGCCCTCGACATCCTGCGGTGCATAGTTCCTTGTTTTGGCTAAAGCATCCGTGATAACGAAAATACGGATGCTATCCAGCGTCTTGAAGATGCGCTCGACTTCGGTAACAAGAGCATAGGCATCGTTGGTTTCATCGAGCTTGCCGGAAAGCTGACCCGTCGCGCAGAACTTCAGGAATTGCAGCCCTTCTTTGGCTGCTTTTCCTGCTTCTGAGTCTGGAAGCGGCTCTAGCTCATCCAGCCCCTTGTAGAGACTGACAAACAGATCGAGGCGGTCTGGGTTTCCCGCATCGTCGGTGGTATCGGATACGGAATAGCCGCTGATTTTTACCTTGTATGAACCTACTTTCGCCTCGTAATGACAAACAGTCGGTTCGAAGGTGATCCCCTCGTCCGCCATATGTGTCATTACATGCTCGGTAAATACTGCCTCAGGAGGAATGGGCGCTTCCCCGGGACCGACATCCTTTTCAACTTCATCGCGGATCGCGGCCTGCGTTTCACGCAGAAAGTCGACAAGTTCCATCAAACGACTCCTAACTGTTCGAGTACATCATCCAGTGAGTGATTGGCTGCCGTAACGAGAGAAAGGTCCAGCTCATATGCGGCATGGCGGATTGCAGGAGAAACGATGAAGGGGGTTAGCTTGGGAAACTCTCCGTCCACAAGATGCAACCTCGTGTCGGTCGGCAAGAATCGACGTGTATAGACTGCAGCGTGCATGTCCAGATATCCGGCCTTATGGAGAGCCAGCTCTAGAAGGCGCATTGCCGCGGGGTCAGCCTCAAGGCGCTGCCGAGTTGCATCAACGAGCTCAGTGAGCGTTTTACCCGCCTCCTGAGCGCTGAATCGAAGCCCGGCCAGAAAGAGAGGCGGGCAGTTAGTGTCATCCAACTGCTCAAGTGAGCCAATCCGAACAGGGAAACCGTCTGGAATCATTGTCGACTTGATTTCCACGCTGCCAAGGCCGATCTGGAAGTCGTGCAATCCGTCATGAGGACCTTTCCATGCATCCACTGCCGTAAACTGAAGAATCCCCGCATCCAGCAGAAGATTCAGAAATCGCAGCTCCCCGACCAGCCCCAGCTCCTTCTCTGGGCCCAAGCCTTCTCGTCCCTGACGCATGAACTCCTGCCAGCCCCGCACCCGCCCGAGGAAGCGCTGATAAAGCGTTTCCTCGGGAGAGTCGCTGAATGACTGGAGCAGGTGCACGATATCGGAGACTACCTTGGCAAACAGTTCAAGACTGCCCGCGGGCTGACGAACAATGGCGAGCCAACTGTGGTTGCCGCCAGTTTCGCCGAGCGTGGCTCGCTCCATACGGAAGCCCTGCCCTTGGGGAAGCTGAGTCGCCGGTGCGATTTTTGTAGTAGCAAATCCAACCAGTACCGCTTCCTCGTTACTTGGTGAGTGTCGAGCGGCCTTGATTCTGCAGGAGCCAGTCTGCTGAACCAGATCTATTGAGCGCCAGCCGGGAGTGACGGCGTTGCCGGGTAGTGCTCTCCAGACTCCCAGAATTTCGAGGTCACTCACTTGAGCCATACTGCTGCTCCCAAAGCACATTGGTGACTAGATAGGGCACGGATTTGCCGGCATTGCTGGAGGGGAAGCTAATGGCAAATGCCACGACAGGTGTAGTTACACCGGTGACGTTTGAGTCCTCGGGATCAAGTAATGAAATGATCAGGAGCCCTTTATCCGGTCGAGGTTTTATCCCATCTGCGCCTAGGCCTTTTACATGCCTGATTGCAGGGCCATTGGGGGTCTCGGGGGGCTCTTTGCGTCTAGATCGTCCCGGGTCCTTCACCCAGGCCCGTTTGGTTAACTCAAGCGCTGCGCTCCATCCGGCCTCATCAAGATCCATGGCCTCGTCTTGGGGGGATAGCAGTCTGCCGATGGAGTATTTGCCTTCTCCTTCGGTTGCCTTGTTCTGTCGCTGCATCATTCTGACTGGGCTGCCGACGATATCGAGTGTCTTCTCTGTCCCACCGCCTATGACAGCCACCGTCCAAGATGTCAGTTCCCCGGAAAAACTCATTTCTTCAATGAAGTCTGCCAGAAGATCACTCTTTACCTTTCTGGAGTCGGGATGGGTCTGATAACCACGCAGGAAGCGCGTAACCGATTGCGCTGTTGCGTTGGGCCACTGAATCCCGCTCCAGCTCTCCTTCTTGCCATTTCGCTGCTGCGGGGGGATTGAAGAGGGACTTCCAAACTCATCGGCGGCGGCCATGAGAGCTGACAGATTCTTCTCCAGAATATCCTTGTCAGTGTGAAAGCTTACAGTCTCGACTACATCGCCACTGAAAGAGAGATACAAGGTTTTGGCCGTGCGCATCTTCAGCGGCGATGTGACCATAAGAACCGGGTGAGAGCGCACCTTGAGGCCATATTCTCTGGGCGTCAGCCTGCTTTCCATCATGAAGTCGAACTCGGCCCGCAACTCCTCAGCGGCGTCGGCAATATGTTCGAACCACTCGACCAAGTCATTGGTCGTGTACAGGCGGCACAAATCGAGGTAGCCCGGCCGATAACCAAACCAGCGCCCCATCTGCATCAGGGTGTCGTACATCTTGGATGCGCGCAGGAAGTAGCTGGTGCAAAGTCCTTCGAGGGTTAGCCCCCGGGCAAGCTTGTCGCCGCCGATGGCGATGACTTTCAGCCCGGTTGCACTGTCGGCATAGTCAAGAGCATCCGTGGCCTTGCCGTTAATCATGCGCACATCGATTTCATCAAGGACATCCAGCAGTACAGCCTCGATGTCCTGCCAGGATGTGGAAGGGTGGTGGGACTCTTCCTCTATCTGGGCTTCGATCTCGAGGCTGGTGCTGACAAAGTCTCTTTCCCAGAGGCTCCTCAATTCGGCCAATGCGCTCAGATGGTCCGTGCGTCTCCGGAATCGCTGCTTCAGGCCGTGAACGTAGCCCAGAACCTGGCGGTGGACATGCTGCTGCACCTGATTGAATCTGGTTATGTGAATCAGCATCGAGCTGTGCTGGGAGCCCTGTCCACGAAGGCCTCTGATCGCGCATGAAAGAACGAATGCGTGTACGGCCTCGATTAGAGAGGCAGGCATTGCGTCCTGACCTTCAAGCAGTGGGATATGGCTGCTTTTGTGGCTGACCGGCATCCAGCCACTCTTGCCGTCTTGGGAGCACTGATCTTTAACTATTCGGACCAAGTTCAGTGCACCTGTGCGTCCGCTCTCACCGGCGAGTCCGAATACCCTCGAAGGCCCTACATAGCTGGACGGCGCCGAGAGATTGGTGATGAAGGCGGAGGGGAACAGGTCCGGGCCTTCCTTGGCGGTTTCACCATGCTCGTGAATGTAGATGTTGGCGAATGGGGTAGCGGTATAGCCGACATAAGCCTTTCTTGAGAACGCATGGAGAGTCTGGCGGATCAGGCTGTTGATGGCTGTCGGCTCATGATCCAGATCGGGGTCGCCGTCTTCGTCGACAACCTTCTCGCCAGTGTCGACAGATGCGTGGTCGGCCTCGTCATCAATTATCAGCAACGGCAGATGTGTAACGAGCGGGCGACCGCTTTCCGGATCCTTGGTTTCGGCTACATGGGACTGGATCCAGTTGAGCAGCCGTGTCAGAACCGTCTTGTTCTTCTTGACGACAAACAGCCACGGGCGCTGCTCCGGAGAGACGCCCAGATTCTTGGCAAACTTGGTGTTGAAGTCGCCGGTTTCCGTTCTGTTGGTCACATACTGGGGGCGGAGTGCTGGCGAGGGATCGATTTTTCCGACTCCAATGAGCTTGTTTCCATTACTTTCGATGGCGCTTGTTTCGTAGCCCAGAAATCCCTCGTCCAGACGCATCTGGGTTTGTGCTCGCAGGTTATTGTGCAGCCCCGCAAGCACGATGATGATCTTATATCCGGCATCCGCTGCCTTGCAGATCAGGCCAGTGTAGTTACCGGTCTTGCCTGATTGTACGTGGCCAACCACCATCCCTCGTCGATCCCAAGCGCCATCTCGCTTCGGGTCTTCAAGCATCGACAGAACGTTGTCTGTGGTCTTGTCCAGAGATTCCATGGCACTGAGGGGCAGTTTCAGCTCCTGCCACTCGCGGTAGCGTTGCCAGTATCGCCAGTCCTTCTTGCGCTCGCTTGTAAGCCATGGCTCATGGCCGTTCAGGTCTACCAATGAAGAGTCATCACCTACCCAGACGCTGAAGCGTCTGATCAGCTCCTCAGTAACGGACTCCCTATCCAGGCCGTCGCCCTTACCCGGCATGATCCTCAGCACCATGTCGATCTTGTGCGAAATGAGCTGAGGGGTGATCGCCGACTTGTCTTTTTCATCAGCCAGCATTTCCTGAACGAACTTGACCACACTCCATTTGTTTTCATCATCAGACATGAGGCGTCACTCCTTAAAGACTGTCTGGCAAAGCGCTAATGAGGGCAGGATACGCGTGGAACGGCTCCATGTTGTTCAGCTGCTCCTTTGCTGAGGCGGCGGAATAGCCTTTTCTTTCGATCATGCTGCGATACATCACCATCATGATCTCGCTGACCTCTTGCGGCGGTGTCCTGTCAAATCCCGTGCAGGGGGTATCCTTGTTCTCGGCCGTATCTATCCAGATTCGCTGAACCGGAACCGTCTCTTCGATCACGCGAAGCATTGCCTTGAGCTGGGGAAGAAGGCAGCCTGCATCATCCAGCACCGCTCTAATTGCCGGATGCTCTGTGTCGATCCTGTATCGCATGCCGCCCGAAAGTCTTTCGACCTTCCAAGCTTCGGTAATCTGCCGATTACCCAGCATGGTCGGCTTACCTCGGTGGGCAAAGGCTCTTCTTGCTCGAGCGCGCGTTACTTCGGCAAGCCTCGTTAGCCAGTCCCGCAGATACACAGGCGGCCGTGCAGTTGACTTCCTGATGTCGATCTTCCAGTCGGCGTCTGCAGAATTGGGGATATCGAGTCGAATCCGGGCAAGGCGATGAGCTTCATCCTTAGTCCATGAACGGCCTGTGCCAAGTCCTAGCCAGCTTCCTGCCACCAGCAGTCTTTCGTTTCGATAGACGTAGAAGCCCTGCTGTGCGGTCCAGCCTTCCGGGCCGGCCAGGCGTTCGAAATCTGTGGGGGAGAGCATGTCCTTGTGCGGCAGAACGTGGCATTCGGCCTCGATATCCCTGCGACTTGGGTGTTTGAATACCGGAGGGTTATATGGCTTTCCGGGGTGATCCGTCATGAAAGGATCCCAGGGTTTGATTGGCTGGCCATTCAACAGAATTCGCAGTCGAGGCCTGGTGCCTTCCAGGTATCTGTGAAACACCATTCCCAAATGCTGTTCGACCTTGTCGACCAGATTGAGAAAGTCCTGCACGGTAGTTCCTAGTGTGACGATACGATCCAGCTCTTCCCAGAGAACCAGGGTGCCCGTTGCGCCGGCGAGTCGCTCCAGAAACTGTTCAGAGCCGGGATGGGGCCCCTCCAGCAGGTGCCAGCCATCGTCGGTGCTGCCTGCCAGGTAGTCGAGATCCCAGCGGAGAGTTTGCAGACCATCAGCACCACGTGTGGCAACGGTCATTCTTCGGCACTGGGAGAAGGAAGCTGTCTTGAGTCCTAGGCCGAAGCGGCCCAGATCATTCGCCGACCTTTCCTCAAGAGGGTTCCTGTCACCCAGGCGCATGGCCCGGTCCAGTCCGTCTGCAGTCATCCCCGAACCGTTGTCCAGGCAAAGCACACGGCTGTCCTGCTCAGCCCATATGAATTCGATGCGCACTTCGTTCGCGCCGGCAGCAATGCTGTTGTCGATGATGTCTGCCAGAGCTGTCTGGGTGTTGTATCCCAGCCCACGCAGTGCTTCGACCATGGCGCTGGCCTTGGGAGGAGCACTGCGGCTTTTGAAGGAGGATTGCATGGTGGGCTCCCTGTCTGCACAACTCTGTTATCGAGCTGCCTTCCCAATGTTGATGATACGGGCGACCACGCTGGCGATTTGATTCGCCAGAAGTGGGGGAACCGCGTTGCCAACCTGGTGGAACTGTTGGGTTCGGTTCCCCAGAAAGAAATAGTTGTCCGGGAAAGTCTGTAGCCGGGCTGCTTCACGAACGGTCAGGCTGCGGCACTGCCTTGGGTCGTAGTGAATGAAATAGTGACCGTCTTTGGCTATATGACTGGTAATTGTTGTTGATGGAATGCCACTTCTTTGTACGCGGAATCGGTCACTGAACTTACCGGTCTTCCAGTTTTTATGATCTGGCTCTAAACCGGGTAGGTCAAAATTCTGATGGCCTTTCGGCGAATCCTTATAGGCCTCTGCAAATGCCGCTGCGTAAATATATCGCCGTAGGTCTGACTCCATATGGCCGCGAGCTTCGTGGTTGAGCCAGTATTTAAGACGCTCGTCTGAAAACCATTTATCTAAGTACGTTCCTGTTCCGCCATTCCACTGTTCTTTTCGGTACATGCGCAGTGCACCGCTACTCATATTTGTTCCAAAGAATGTTTTTGCGAGAGCTTCTAGTCGAATTGCCAGCTGGATGTTCTTATCGGCTTCTGGTTTTTTGTTGTACGCAGTGCTCAGTTCTGACAGATTTTTTCGAATTATCTCTGTCCAGACCTCGGGAGTATCATCCATGCGCGTAATTGTGCTGCGCAAGGGCGGCAGCTTGCCGATTACTTGATCAATGGAAGGCGAAGGAGAAGGCACAAGTTTGTGATTTCCCAATGCTCCAATGTATTCTTCTGAAACACCAAGAAGAATTACCCGGTGCCTGGCTTGTGGGATGCCATAGTCTTCTGCGCGAATTATGTAATTCCTTGGGATAATGCTATCTAGAGACGCGCCATTCTCAAAGATATCATCTGCCACAAGTGAGCAAATTCTGTACTTTGGCCCACTGGGTTTTTCGCCGAGTGCGGCATCCGGGTCAGAAAGGTCTTGAAGGATTTTTGGAAAAATTTGCTCGCCTGCTACTCGTGAGGAGAGAATGCCTTTAACATTCTCCATTACAAAAACTGCTGGACGTTTTTTTTGGATGATGCGCAAGTATTCGCGATACAGGAAGTGTCGGTGATCTTCTTCCGCTTTATAGTTGATCTTGCCTCGATTTCTAGCCCGCCCAACAATCGAGTAAGCTTGGCAGGGTGGTCCTCCTATAAGTACCCACGGCTGCGCATCGTCTAGACGTGAGTCTATAATTTGATCAAGCCGAGCATTTCCTTCAGCGCTCCCAAGCTCTATCTGCTGTGCCTCCTGCTCTGCGTGCTTCCAAGCCTCCATGGTGTTGCGACTATAGGGTGGTGTAGCATCTGCCGTTTCGCAAAAGCTGTAATAGTCGTCTAGTTCGTCCGGCTGGTGCCGCTTGAGGTATCTATAAAAGGCTCGTAGACGAAGTGTGGAGTGCGCAGAGCTTTCCATTTCGGCGGAGACCTTGATCTCAAAGACGTCGCCTTGGCTGTCACTGTAGGATGAAAATCCTTCTCCAAGGCCTCCTGGGCCGGCAAAAAGATCTACTACCTGAATAGAGTGGGTACGACTCATGAATCCACGCTGTATCGTAAATGTTCAAAATGGACATCGTTGAGCCTGCCCGAAGATCCCGAATGATGTCGGGGATCAGGGGGAAGGACACGAAACCTGAAATGCTGGTGCGCAGGTTCTTGCACGCCCATGGCTATCGCTACCGGTTGCACCGTAAGGATCTGCCGGGAAAGCCGGATATTGTACTGTCTAGGTTGAGGATATGTATCTTCGTAAATGGGTGTTTTTGGCATCGACATCCCGGGTGCCGGTTTGCGGTGCTCCCCAAAACTCGTACGGAATTTTGGGAAGCCAAACTCTTGAGCAATGTAGAAAGGGATCGATGGGCTATTGAATCTTTGAATGAATCTGGCTGGAAAACTTTTGTCGTGTGGGAATGCCAGCTTCGCCAATCCTCGGCCGTTTTGCACGAATTGCTTGGGCAGTTGCAAAAAAATGCCTCCCATCCTTGATTATTTCGCAAAATTTCTGTCGAGTGCTGACAGAACATGCTCTACCCATGGTTGGCACTCCCATCCGCCTGAACCTGTCTTCTTGAGATATTGCCGCAGAGCGCCCAATAAAAGACGACGAATTTCGGTCGCCGGGTAACCAAGTACCGCCTCCGCATGTGCGGCTCTGTCGCCTGGGTTGTCAGAGAAATATCTGAGGAGATCGAGACCAATTTTATCTAGTTTGGAAGTTCTTTCCAAAAGTGCGCTCTCGTTAACAAGTGCGTTATTTGGCGGGTTTATAACGTTGTCTTTTTCATCGTGCAGATCTTCGAATCCCGGGATTGATTTATCTGACTCTATTTTTTGGTATAAGCCGATGCTTTCCTGTAGTTTGCTAGCATTTGCTCTGAGCGAACTGTCATCCACATCAGGTATTTCAGTCTCGTCAGGAGAAGGAGACCAGTCCCAGTTATCTTCTGGACGAGAAAGAGATGTTGCCTCGGCAAGGTGGTCCGTTGCAGTGAAGGTCAATGTGTCGACACTATCTTTTATTCGTTCAGATCTGTCACGGAATAATAGCTGCATCTGAAAAAGCCGATGTAGTCGACTAGCGTTATGATGTGCTTTAAAGAATTCAACTATAACTATGCGAGCTTGCTGTTCAAGTCTAAGCGCTGCTAGGGAGGCTATAGCCTGAGTGATGCCGTGTGGCAGGTTTCCCCTGAAGCAATCTTGCAGGAGTTTCGCGCAGGAGTCTGTTTGATCAGGGAGTACCTGAGGGAGCAAGTGCTGGATCAGAGCAGCCCAGCTTAATGAGCTGTCGTCTTCGTTAATAGGCTCATTTAACTGAATGCAACCATCAACAACAGCCCAGAATCGTTCGCGGTACCTGATGCAAGGTATGCCTTCGTTTAGCAGGACGGTACCCAGAATGCGCTCAATCTCTTGTCCATCAGATATCACTCGAATGATTTCTTCCATTGTCTGATCTGTATCGCTCCATTTGATACCCGGCTACCCTTGCAGGCTAAGTGCCATATGATGCGCTCAAGGTAGCCGGTATCCAAGTGTAATCTAAACCACGGATAACTCATGCCTTGCCGTCAGCTTAGAGGAGGCAAGGCCTGGGACATCTACCGGGTGATGTATACGAGCCTCACCCCGAAGATTAGGCCCACGATCGGTCATCAGCAGGTGCCGATCTTTCGGTATGCAACAGCTATTTCCTACCACGGCACCGCTCGTCGCAACCATCGCACTCCCTCTGCCTATCGCTTCTCAGACCTGTATGCGCAGATGTCCTGCGTCGTTACGGGAGTGTGGTCATGGCAGTCGAACATAGCGAATCAGAGTCCGCTTTCGAGTCTTCCAGCGACAAGGAAGTGGATACTGGGGCAGGGCATGGCTCGGGGTTGGAAAAGGCCA
>JAAIGF010059852.1_pt1 | contig 11048 bp, 8 predicted proteins | sample 6487441 | NCBI WGS metagenome assembly JAAIGF01 (sample SAMN13974129, study PRJNA590717) | phyllosphere metagenome | biome: pepper field; feature: multiple bacterial spot infested pepper fields; material: pepper leaves; isolation source: leaves from pepper fields | host: Capsicum annuum ...
CTTTCAACAGTCAGCGGAATCAACTGCGCATCTTGATGCACCTTGTACATTTCCATTACGTGGTAAGTTGGCGTCAAAATCATTTGTTCGTCTTTTGTAAGAATCACCGCTTGCAAAACATTGACGGTCTGTGCCAGATTAGCCATACGAACACGGTCTGCATGATTGTTAAACACATTAAGCGTAAGCCCGGCAATCATGGCATCGCGCATGGTATTCTGCTGGTACAAGAAGCCCGGATTAGTTCCTTCTTCGACTTCGTACCAACCACCCCATTCATCTACCACTAAAGCAATGCGTTTTTTTGGATCATATTTGTCCATAATGGCAGAATGCTTCCGCACCAACTCATCCATTTTCCAAGCTGATTGCATAGTCTTGAAATATTGGGTATCCGAATACCCTGTAGCTGGTCCCTTGCTGTTCCACTCGACATTGGCATAATGGTGCAAGGCTAATCCTTCTACCAAATTGTGTTTTATATTTTTCATGAGCGTTTCTGTCCACTCATAATCGTCTACATTGGCACCTGAAGCAACCCGAAATAAGCCACCAGTATTGGTCCAATCGGACATAAAAGTGGCATACTTGCGGTATACATCCGAATAATACGCCGCTGTCATATTGCCACCGCAACCCCATGCTTCATTTCCTACGCCCCAAAATTTGACTTTCCAAGGTTCTTCACGTCCATTTTCACGTCTTAGATCTGCCATCGGACTTTCGCCTGCGTGATTTACATATTGTACCCAGTCGGCTAGTTCTTGGACTTCACCGCTTCCGACATTTCCTGCTAAATATGGTTCAGTCTCCAATAGCTCACACATGTTGAGGAAATCATGCGTGCCAAAACTATTATCTTCCGTGACGCCGCCCCACCAGCTATTGACAATCGTTGGACGACCTGGCTTGGGACCGATACCGTCTTTCCAATGATAGGTATCTGCAAAACATCCACCTGGCCAACGAAGATTTGGAATTTGGAGTTCTTTTAACGCAACCACCACATCATTACGTACGCCTGCCGTATTGGGAATGCGTTCATTATCTTCTCCGACATAAAAACCCCCATAAACACACCTGCCCAAATGCTCGGCAAAATGGCCATAAATGTGTTTGTTTATCGTCGTGCTGGATGGTGTTTGCAATGTAATGGCAGTTTTCGTTTGCTGTGCAAACAATCTGTTGCTCGCAAAAATCAATAGCAATAGAAATAGAATCGGTCTAGTACGCATCTGGATCATATTGTTCAAATTATTGGTTAATGTCTCATTAATCTATATTTAGATTCAGCACGTCAAATGCTGTTCATAAGTGCATACAGATTTACCTGTTTTGAGACCTTTTGTTTATGTTCAAATATCAATAAATCAACCGGAAATAAGCAGGGTATTCTCAACCAAAAAAAGGGGACGTATTAAGCAATCTGCGTATTGAGGCACAAAGCGTAATTTTATAAGCCGTGTTATATAGGTTAATAATTTATTAAAATAATAATTAAATAAAATTTTAATAGTATTATATATATAATTAATTTATCATTGTAATAATAATTTAATCTTAAAAAACAAAATGATGACAAAGAGAATAATTGCAATGTCAATGATAGTTATAATGACATCCTTCACATTGACTTCCTGTTACACTCAAGGCCAAAAACACGGAACTTCCAAAGTTCAAAAAAGTAATTCTAAGAACAGTAGGAGTAAAAAAGGACATTAGTTCAGAAAAAACACAATCTTATCAAAGGACTAGACGGTTTTAATAATACACCTCTTTCCAAGACGACAAGTGAGCATGGTCAAATTCATGATGCCAACCTGTCTTCGAGCCAGCAAGCTCCCAAAACAAAAGGAAGGACTTTTACAAATCCTTGCTTTTGTGTTACTAGATGTTACTGATTCTATTTCTCTACCCAATAATTGAGGATATTATGTTCGCCCTCGATTACTACCTTAAGCAATGCCTTACCTTGCAGACTCGTTGGTAGATCGATTGCCGCTTTACCATCCTTCAACTCATAGTCACCTAAATCAACGTATTTGTCCGCTTTTGCGTCACCATGGATTTTGAAGTCGTTGGATGCAGCTGCTTTGATCTTGACTTTTCCCATATGTGCTATTGGTGTCCAGCGAACGCTCAGTTTCTTCGTGCCATCCAATTTAGCCAGTGGATGCGCCAACGAAACTTTTCCGATAAATGGTACACCATCGAGTTCCTCTTGCTGGGTTTTACCAATAGGTATTGCAAGATGTCTTGCTACCGAAGGCAGGATATCGACAATAGCAGGCTGATGCGCGTAGAAGTGTTGATTCAGTGATTTCGCATTTGTGGATATCCAGATCTCTCTTTCACGCGGCGTTTGTCCACCGTGAGAATAGCCAGTGGCAGCATCTCTTCCATGATCGGTAATGATAACCACCATCCAGTCTTCGAGGTAATACTGTTCTCTGTACTTCACCGCTTGAAAAATATCGCCCACTTGCCGATCTGCTTTCTGCACTGCTAAATCCATTTCTTCCGAATCGCCGACATGATGACCTACATCATCCGTATATTGCAAGTATACCCAACTTAGATCTGGTGCATCTGCTCTGATGCTTTTAGAAGCTTGTAGCACCACTTCTTCGTCGATTTTATTGATGTATTCTGCTTGCTTGTCATGTGGAAAGCGTATCGTGTCCAACTCGTAACCATCTGCATGGAAATCAAACTTCAGGTGATTCGTTTCACGTAAGTTCTCCCCTAGCAATTTGGTGCGATTGTCCAACCAAGTGGAATAGATTCCAATTTTACTTTCAGGTTTGTGGCTTTTTAGATACCGAAATAATGACCAATACTGATAATTAGGATCGCTCAGATCGTTGTCCCACACATTATGCTTATTTCCCCATGTTCCGGTAATCATACTGGTGTAGCATACCGCAGAAATTGTCGGTGTTTGCGAATACCCGTCGATCTCACCGCCCATGTAAGCGCGCGTATATCCGCCTTCTGTGCTGATCGGATCGATATTTGGCGTATTCACTCGCTCGATCACATCGGCTGGTATGCCATCTACGATCATAATGATCGCTTTTTTAGTTCGCTCGTGCTGTTGAGCATACGCAAGATTGGCGAAGATCTGAAAAGCAATTAGTAAGCAATAGCTGTATATATTAGCTTTCATTATTCTTACAATTTGTAGGTGTCCTTATAGTTCCAAGTCACTTTACCATCTTTCATTTCCAAAATCAAGTAACCCGGTTTTGTCCCGAAAAATGGACCATGCCACCAATTACCAGACACCGCACCGGCGGTAATGTAATCCACGTTTCTCACCTTTATTTCTTCGTAAAGGTGCATGTGGCCTTGCAGCACCAGTTGTAGATTATGACCTGCGAACATATCCATGATTTCTTTCTGGTTGGAGAATGTATCCGTAGCGGTATATCTTCCCTCTAAAACTGGATAATAAACCGATAGAAACGGCACGTGCGTGACTACGGCAATCGGCATATTTTTCGGAGTATTCTGCAATACGTTGGATAGCCATTCTTTCTGCACAGTAGGAATCACGTAACCGCTGCTATCCGTATACACCGAGTTTAAGATTATGAATTTCGCACCTTGGTGTTCGAAGGATTGATACGGATCGCCAAACGCCTCTTCGAAAAGTTGAAAATCATTCGTACCGTTACGCATCTTGCTTGGTAAACGATCGTGATTGCCAATGGCCATGTAGTAGGGTTTACTGGTCGCGCTAAGCATCGCTTTCAATTTTGCATAGCGTGATCGCACAGCAGGAAGTTTTTCGGCAGTTTGATTATCTACGTCCACATTATCGCCACCACCTAATACGAAGTCCACGTCGTTTGGCAGCGTGTGCAACAATTTCTGCACCTCTGCCAAGGTCGAATCGCTGTGCACATGTAAGTCTGTAACAAATGCGAATTTAAAATTTTGCGCATTTGTTGCTGTCGAATAGGTCATACCTGCTAGCAACGCTAGCAAGTAGACACTCCATTTACTGAATTTTACCATCCAAATATCTGTTTTAAATTGTGGTTCAAATTAACCTGATCTTGTGGGATCGGTCTGTAATAATACTTTGGTGCTTCGAAAGTAGGCGCTCGCTCTATAGTCTGTACAAAACCTTTTGTTCCTTCGGATAAGTACACGCCCACATCTTGTCCGTAAGTTCCTACACGGTAGTATTGCATAATAACACCCAAACTGTTGCGCTCGCGCTCCGCCGGAATAGACTGGCTCGCTTGCAAAAGAATAATATCAGGGATGCCATCGCCCGTCACATCATGTCTTCCCAAGCCAGAAAAATAGATTCCTTCGGGCATTTTAGCTAATAAAGAACCTGCATTCCAACGCATAATATCGTTCAGTCGGTATCCTTCTAGCGCTAGTTCGACACGGCGCTCTCTTCTGATCTCCAACAGTAATGCTTTTTGGCTGCTCGTAATCGCAGGATATTGGCTAGCCAATCGTCCATCTTCTACTTGCGACATGCGCATCTGTGGCATCGCGACCCGATTGCGCAAAGGATTGATCGATCTATCCAAATCCTCTTGGGTTAAGATACCCAATTCTGCCTTTGCTTCCGCAAAATTTAATAACACTTCTGCATAACGATAGATCGGCACGTCCGTGCCATAACGCACTTGCTGATCCGTGGTATTCATAAAGCCTTTGATCTGGTGGTATCCAGAAAAGTTTTTAGCCAATTGCTGCACATAAATTCCCACGCCTTGCGTATAAGTACTATTATAAATCAATTCCCAACCGGGGAACGCATAGGTTTGCGACAATCTTGGATCTCTATTTTGAAACTCTTGCACAAAAGAAAACTGCTGATATCCAGTTTGATTGGTGTAAAAAGATCCATCTTTCATGAGGTAGTTTTGCATCAAGTCGCGTAGCGGATAGTATTCGTAATTACCAAACATTCCCGGCCAATCGCTTGCATTCAAGACATTGTTGGCATAGAAACGACCCATTATCACTTCCCGATTGCCTTCCAAACTTTGATTGAAAAATAAATCTCCATAGTCACTATCTGGGTTTCCAGTGGAATGAATGGCGAATTTGCCACTTTTTATAATCTCCTCATTCAACTGATGCGATTTGGTGAGAAATGCATCTGCGGTGTTTGTCAGATTCAGTTCACTATGATACTTGCGAAAAGTGCCTTCATATAGTGCGAAGCGTCCGAACTCTTGCCATACCACCCATTTGCCGACTTGTCCGGCCTTAGCGTTATCCAACACGTGATCAGCCGCAAATTGGAAATCTTCCATGATTTTTTCTACCGTGCCTGCTCGCGTTCCACGATCAGCAGTGAGGATTTCTTCATCATTTGTATTCACGACTTGATCTATCCACGGCACATCAGAGAAGCGTTGTACTTTCGCTACATAAAAACGAGCACGAAAATACCGCGCTAAGCCTTCATAATGCGCTAATAATTCTTCGCTTACTTGCGCCGAGCGGAAGTTTTCCAGAAAAAAGTTAACCTTACGCAGTTGATCCCAATCCCAGCCTGTCGTCATATTGCCAGCATTTACATTGCCCAGCAAGATGTTTTTCATCTCGTTATTTCCAGTCGTTCCGGCATTATCTGTTCCGGCATCGGCCTCATAGATTCCCGAACTCGAAAAATTGTATAGGTTCTGTATGTATATTTCTAAATCTGTCTGCGATTTAAAGAAGTTTTCCTTCGTAATCTGTGTTTCTGGAAGCAGATCCAGATAGCTATCATTACATGACGACAAGGTCAATAATGCGCATGCTATGGTGAATATATTAAAATGTTTTTTCATTGCTCGTATGTATTAAAAAGTCAATTGTACTCCTGCCGAAAAGCTACGTTGAAATGGATAGGTCAGACCATTACCTTCACGACCAGGACTGGCCACAGGATCGGTATTGATATTTGCATTAATAGTCTCTGGGTCGAAGTATCTTTTTACAGCAGACCACTCGGTCAAGTTCTCCGCACTAAAGTACACCCGCAATTGCTTGATAAAAGCTCTTGAAAGGAGGTTTTCTGGCAGCGTATATCCCACTGTTAAGTTTTTGAAGCGCATGTATGCTGCATTGAGCAGATAGTTTGTTTGAGGCAAGGCCGTTCCTAGCGCTTGATCTACGCGTGTCCCTAAGTTTCTATCTGCCAGCCAAGATTGTAGCACAGGGAATCTAGCATCCAAGTTTTGGTCTGCCAAACCCAGATCTAAGTACGACTGTGAGTGTTTGGCACGATCTACATCCGAATCATTGTTTGGCCTGTAGAAATCCAGTAAATGCCCATAAATACTACCGTAAGGTTGCTGATAGACTCCCCAGTATAAGTAATCAAGCGGATAGTAATCTCTCTTGGCTACGCCTTGGAAAAACGCACGGATATCAAATCCTTTCCAATTCGCATTCAGATCTAGGCCAAACTGATAACGCGGTGTACTATTGCCAATGACTTTTAAATCTTTAGTATCACCTAATGTGTATCCTTTTTCGATCACCCCATTATTATCTTGATCTACAAACATGGGCCAACCCGGCACGATACTCAAAGCTCCCCATGGAATAAGGGAAGTCTGGTCTAGGTTAGCGATTTGTTCTTCATTCTGAAAGAAACCATTACTTTCTAAACCCCAGATTTCGCCCATTCGCATGCCTTTGTAATAATCTAAAATGGAATTGTTACGATTGGCAAATCGCGTGATTTCTGAATAAGAATCAGATAATAAGAAACGCGCATTGAAGTTTAACTGATCACCAGCCAGTTGGAAATTATCTTGGTAATTGATGCTCAACTCCCAACCGTTAGTTTTTAAATCAGCGGCATTTTCACGTGGTGAGGCTGCGCCTAATACGCCGGGCAAGGTTGCGCCTGCAGTTAGCATGCCCAATGTGCGGCGAGAATAATAATCGAATGAGGCAGAAAATATGTTATTGTACACAGCGATATCCAAACCACCATTGATGGTGTTCACCTTCTCCCAAGTATAATTTGGCGATACTAATGCTGGCGTGCTGATCAATGGCGGTCTTTGTCCGTCAATCAAATATCCGCTACGCGAAACCTCCATCGAAGGAATATAACCAAAGTTGGACACCGCTTGATTACCTAGCGCGCCATAAGAACCACGAATCTTCAATAAATTGATCTGTTCTACATCGCGTAAAAAGTTCTCACGATCTAAGCGCCAAGCGGCAGATCCTGATGGGAAGAAACCAAAACGCTTATCTTTTGGAAAACGAGATGTACCGTCATAGCGGCCATTCAGTTCTATGATATACTTGTCATCATAATTATAATTGAGACGGTAAAAAGCACCACGCAACGCGTATTTATCAATTGCTTCTCCAAAAGTCGCTTCTCCTGTGGCTAGCGCTGGTGTTGGGAAATTACTGGAGATCAACTCCGTCATCTGCCCGTTGAATAGTTCGGATCTAAAGTCCTCTTGGTTGAATCCTAAGATAGCGGATACGTTGTGTCGGTTGAATTGTTGGTTGTACGAGGCGAATATGTTATAGACATTATAGTAGGAAAAACCACCGGATCTAGAAGCACTACTCGTTCCCTCGGTACGCACGTCGTTCGGGCCGAAGCCAATTTCATAGGGTGTGACGAAACGATTATAATTTCTGGTATTGCGTTGGAAGGTGTAATCCGCATTTAGCTTCAAGATATTTTTAACAATATCCAACTGTGCATTGAAGGTAGATTGTACATCCTGTCTTTTGTCGGATGTCTGCCCACCATTGACGAGTTGCGCACTCACACGGCCAGCAGTTGAATTTGCCCATGTACCATCCGGGTTGATATCATAGCTTGTCGGAAAAGCGGTGTAGATATCAAACATACTAATTTGCGAAGGTGTAATACGTTTGGTATTACCTATAATCGTGTTGTTTCCAATCTGGAGAAATGACGTCGCCTGATAATTCGTTTTAGCCCTGACCGTGTATCGGTCAAAATAATCATCTGCCAACGTGATTGGTGAATTCTGTCTATTATAGCCAGCGCTTAGATAATATTGCACTTTATCGCTAGCACCGGAGATAGACATGTCATGGTTTTGTGTAAAATTCCAATCCGATAAAAAATGTCTCGTCCAATCTTTGTTACCCATATATTCCCATTCTGCGGGCTGCGTTGGATTGATGCGTACACCCGGTATTGAAGGATCGTTCGACCGTTCTCTGGCATACTGATAAAATTGATCCGTGTATTGCACATTGTTCCAAGGTGTATTGTCTGTTGAAGTCTGCAGCACACGGGAGAATATATAAGGATCAATCACTTTATCAGGGATTACGGTTGGCGTATTCCACGTAAAGTTGTTATTGTAGCTTATTTTTATACCGTCTTTACCTGATTTGGTCGTCACCAATATGACACCAAATGCCGCTCTCGCACCATAAATAGCACCGGCGGAAGCATCTTTAATCACAGAAAAAGATTCGATGTCTTGTGGTGAAATTCTGTTCAGTTCTGCGGACGACATCGGTACGTTATCCACAAGAATTAATGGATCGCCGCCATTCACGGAAGTAATTCCACGAATATTGATATTGGCGGCTTCACCCGGAGCACCAGAATTAAATCTAATATTGAGATTGGGGACCATGCCCTGTAAACCTTGTGCGATATTAGAGATTGGTCTGCTTTCCAACACTTTTGCACTGATATGATCTACCGCTCCAGAAAGGTTAACCTTACGTTGCGAACCGTATCCTACCACGACAACTTCGTCAAGACTGCCATCTGTGGGTACAAGAATCACATCGATGGAATCTCGTCCTTCAAACGGGATCTCTACCGTCTCATAACCGATCAAAGAAAATACAATCGCAGCACTTGCTGGCGATTTATCGATGCGATAATCACCATTTGCATTGGTCATAGTTCCTAAGCGGGTATCTTTTAGTGACACCGTCACGCTTGGGAGAGCTTCTCCAGTCGTGGTCGTAACTTTTCCAGTTACGCTGTTGGTAGTTTGCGCAGTAGCACGATTGCTACTACATAGTAAAAACAGCATCAATAAGGCACAAAGTGCAAACACATGCTGATGTCTTTGAGGAAATCGTCGAGGGGCGAATTTCATGAATTTTAGAGTTAATAGATTGAATGAATGTTTGATTAATTGCAAAAGTATAGTCGGAACATAAATTTTTGCTTAATAGCACGTTATCGAACTGTTAAATCTTCATCTATTTGAATACAATAAAGCAAGTATGAAATAAATATTGAGACCCATTAGTTATTTTCGCGACATTGTAAAACTATACATGGGGAGAAAAAGTATAAAAGAAGCACGACAATTGGAGATTGTAAAAGTGTTTTATCGAGTAGCTAAAAAGGAAGGATTAGAAAATTCTTCGATCGCGAAAATCGCCAAGGTCATGGATATAAATCCGAGCCTTATTATCCATTATTTCAAAACGAAGGATGATCTTACGCTAGCGCTGATTGACTTCATTTTACAGAAATACCTGATGATGTTTCAAATGGATAAGCTGCAAAACAAGGAACCAATCGATGGACTACGGATGTTGATTGACGATTTGTTTTCCAGAAAATTGAACAAATTATTCGATGACGGTCTCTTCTACAGCTGCTACGCCTTGACCTTTCGTGATCAAGCCGTACGTGGAAAATATAAAACCATCACCAATGCGCTGCGAGAAACGCTGGCAAATAACATTCAAGCCGCAGCAGATTCGGGATTGATTACGGTTTCTTCTTCGCGAATTGCGGCTGATGTTATTTTCGCATTGATCGATGGTGCCTACTTTTACCTCAGCGTGGCCGCTACCAAAGCCGACTTTGAGGAGCGCCTTAGCACCTACAGACTAGAGGCATATCGTTTACTACAACTTACTTAATTGCTTTTTGATTTGTTTTTAGCATCAAAAACCGGAAGAATCCGAAAACGGCAATAATGATCCAAAATGCGTTCGCTGCAATGTTGGGAATATCGTTAAAGTAGACGGCACTTATCGTCAGACCAGCGCCGCCGATAATGTTCAGCACTTGGTAAAGTAGTTGGTCATGCGTGATTTTATTACTGTTTAGCAACAAAAAAGCTGCCGAACAACATATAAATCCCAGCCAACCGGTTGCTGTGATGAGAAGCTCAGGTGTTATGTCAATCATGTAGATAGATATTGCACTTTTTTTTATCGCTGGTGAAATTATGCATTTAATCTAAATCACGTATATTAAGAAATTGATATGATTTCAGCCGGTTCGAATGAGGAATAAAATATTCCCTCCAAAAATAACGCTATTTGATATCCTGCAATCTTACGATCTCCTCGATTTCAGGAAGTTCAGCTTTATATTTCTCTATATCCCAACCACTTACATAGTCTTTCATAGGCGGCAATCCCATAGATTTGCGATGCGCTTCGAGATTATCCAAATCTTCAATTGGATAGATATAGGCTTGACCCGATTCTTTGTCTCTGAAACCCTGAGATCCGTATTTTTGTTTTTTACCCTGCCGCATGGCCACTCTATCTAACAAGATGGCCACATTGCTCGACAAAATATTCCCTTGCTCTTCTGCTGCTAAAATCAGCGGAAGATAGGTTTCTTGTGTTTGTAAATCAGCATGCTGAATGACCAGAAATAATCCTTGCGCACCCTGAATCCCAACCAACGATGGACTAACCCAACCGTGCTCTTTAATGATCTGTTTTACGGATTGCAAATTAGCTCGATCCCTTTCGGTCATGACCTGCTGAAGACTATCCAAATAGGCCGTCGGCCTGCCGTCTCTTTTAGCTTCGGCCATCGCCGTTCTTACGGATTGGTCTGATCGATATATACGTTCCAGAGTATCCTTTAAGGATCTATCCAATTGTGCTTCATCAATTACAAAGGATGTAACCTGAGCGCTTGCCGTTAATTGTGAAAGGCAAAGCATAAAGAGTATACCAATGATTTTCATAGACTTGAATATACCACAATTCGCGCATAGTTGATATATCCCTAATGCATACTGTGATCTTTAGCTGCCTGCTGGCCTGTCCAGATTTGTTGTGCA
>JAAIGF010394283.1_pt1 | contig 11046 bp, 10 predicted proteins | sample 6487441 | NCBI WGS metagenome assembly JAAIGF01 (sample SAMN13974129, study PRJNA590717) | phyllosphere metagenome | biome: pepper field; feature: multiple bacterial spot infested pepper fields; material: pepper leaves; isolation source: leaves from pepper fields | host: Capsicum annuum ...
ACTCTCGTTCGGGATCATGTTCGGCATCATCTTCGGCTCGCAGAAGAGCACGAAGTGACGGATGCCGCCGCCCTCGCCCACTAGGCTGGGTCGCTGAGGGCCTCTAGCTCAGTCGGTAGAGCATCGGACTTTTAATCCGCGGGTCGTGGGTTCGAGCCCCACGGGGCCCACCTCTGAAACAGTGCCAAAATCCCTGAATTCCCGGGAAAGTTGGGACGCTGGACCACCTGCTACCAACAGCGTGACAACAAACTGACAACACCTCAGCAGGTATAACTGGCGCACTGATTCCAGCGGTGCCTGCGTGCATCGCAACTCCAATTGTTCCCTACTCGAGGAATCGTCACCGGGTGGCTGCACGTTCTGTGCTCGGGTATGGGGCGGTCAGCGCGCGCTTCATCGGACTGTTCTTCTGGAACGCAAATGCCCACGGCAGTAGCTTGTTGGTCCGGCGCCCGCAGCCCGCCCGTACGCCGACCGGTAAACGCACTAGGCAATCAGTTTGGGCGCCAGAAGCCTCCCGATCCCGGAGTCCTCTACCAAGGTCAAGGCTGAGGCGGGCTTGCGGCACCTTCTTGAGCTTCGCCAGATTCATCCGATTCCACTGGGTCGCCCTGACTTGGAGTTTCGATAACGGAGAAGTGCGCACGGGCGCCGAGCTCCGCTATCTCCTTCGTCAACCTCAGGTGCTCTTCCGTCTCGCCTAGTTCGCGGGCGAGCTTCTGCTGGAGCGTCGGTTTCCCCGACTCTCTGATCGCTTCCTCATTCGCGAGGAGAAGCGCCCTCGCTTCGGATTCCCACCCAAGTTCCTCATAGGCGCGAAGTTCCCACCACAGGTCACCCTCGTCATGGGACTCTCGTAGGGCCATCTTGAAAAGCTCGTCTGCCGCATCCGCCTCCAGCACATGTCGGATGTAGTAGGCCGCCGTGAACCATCGGCCCTCATCCAGCGACTCCAGTACTCCCGCTATAAGCACACGAACGGCCGCTTCTACCTCATTGATCTCAAGAAGCACTCGCCCGTGGGACGTCCAGTCAACGCTCGCGTCCTCAGCCGCTGCGTGCTTCACCTCGGTCGGCAGGTCATCGACCCGTCCTTGCAACCGAGCGGCCAGCAGCTGCGCCCGCGGTGATGGGTCAGTGGCCAGGTACTTGACGATGTACTCATCCCTGAGTTGTAGATCACCCGCTGAGTGATACGCCCTTGCTACGCGCAGCCAGTCCTCGTTCCTACGCCAGATCTCAATCTGGGCGAGACGTGCGGCGAACTGATTGCTCCCGGGGGTCGCACCGGGCTCCTGGGACTGGGGAGAGAGCCGGTCCCTCCGTACCGCGTCCAGCCAGTTTCCTCTATACAGTCTGACTTGCTCCGAGTCGAGTTTGCGGTCGAAGCCGCCTTGTATCTGTGTGTCCCTGTGGCAGTCGAAGCAAAGGACAGCCAGGTTGTCGTAGACATTGTGACTCGGATCATCGTCGACATGGTGGATCTGGACGGGCTTTCGCGTCCGGCACACGCAGCAAGTGCGGTCTGAGTCGAATAGCACCCGCGCTGCCAGGTCTTGCGGGATCGGGATGCGGTTCTTCTTCGCTGCCATCGAGCCTCCAGTGGTGGCGCAATCGTAGCGTGGTCGCTGCCGCCCTCTGAGATTCGCACTCCGGTCGCCCTCGGCATGCCGTCCCAGACTCGCATGCGCGGGGTGTCAGCGGTCCGCGCACGCCATTACTCCATCAACCACGGCGGCGCGATCTGCGACTGCGCCATCCGCATCCGCCGCGGAACCGCACTCTTGAGAACGGTAGCTGACCGCGCCGCGGGCACACCTCCTCATCTGCCGGACACAGCCATCTGCCTGGTGCGCGACTCGATCTGGCCAGCGCCTCTCGCGTCGAAGCGATGCCGGAGTCGAGCCCTAGCTTCGTTCCATGAACTCTGTCCTCATCGGCTTCCTAACGACCGGCACAACGCTGCTCGTCACCGTGGCGCCGTTCGCCACCGATCACGTCCGGCGTTGGCGTGGCGACAACCGAAGTGACCGAGGGGAAATAGTCAAAGACGTGCTTGCGACCGTCGAGCGGGCGTCTCGAAGCACGCTGCTGCGAGCCCCGCCCCCTGTCCGATCTTCGGAGGCTCAGCATGGTCGAATACGCGCTGCTGGCACGCCTCCTCGCGACGCTGCCGAAGGAGGACGGAGCGGTCGGGCACTGGGCGGTTCGACAGGCACAACTCCAGCGCGCGGCATGTAGTCAAAAAGAAGCAACTCAGATCCGTTTCGGGAACACGACTAAGTGGTCAAGTGGTCAAGTGGTCTCGAGGCGAGCGCGGCCGTGACTGGTCCATTCAAGAGAACGAACGGGATCCTTGGGTGAAAGACTTCGAGCCTTCGCGGCCGATCAGACTGCGGCGACAACTCAGCGAGGGTTGGGACTGGGCGCGCTTTGGAGCGGTCTGTACGGCGACGGTCCTCGCCGTCCGAGTGGTTCTTCGCGCGCTCGACTAGTCCTGCGCATCGGACTTCGCCACCACGGCGCTCATCAGGCGACTGCGAGAGGGGACGCGAGCCTGAAGCGATTGGCGGACGACGGCCAGCCAGCTCTACGCAACGTCGTCGGGTCGGTGTCCAGTGACCGAACCTCCCGTTATGATCGGCGCTATGGCGGGCAGGCAGATCAAGGACGTCGTGCGTGCGTTCCAGGCGCGCGACGAACTGGCATTCCGCCGGGCAGTCAACGAGATCATCGAGGAAGAAGAGGCTCGCCACCACTTCGCGATAGCCCGAGATCTCCGCGCTCTCCTCGCTGTTGGGGGCGGCGCGCGCCAACCAGACTCACTCTTCACCCTTCCTCCGGCGCCGAAGTCCAGGGACAATGAGTGGGATCTCATTGACGTGCGGATCCCAGAATTGGATGTCAGCGACCTTGTCCTAGACCCGCCGGTGGCTAGCGCCCTGGACGACATTGCTGGCGAGGTCGCTCACTGGGAAGAACTCGCGAGCGCTGGAGTTCCTAAGCGGCAGAAGCTGCTTTTCACCGGGCCGGCGGGCACGGGCAAGACGAGCGCCGCTGAGGGACTAGCGACGATGCTTGGTTGGCCGCTGGGCTTGGTCAGCGTGGACACCGTTGTCTCGTCTTACCTGGGTGAGACAGCAACGAACCTGCGACGAGTCTTCGAGTTCGCCCAAGATCACCGACTTGTCCTCGTTTTCGACGAGTTCGATGCCTTGGGACGGATGCGCGACGACTCGTCAGAGCACGGGGAGATGAAACGAGTCGTCTCATCCTTCCTGCAGTTTCTCGACCACTACTCCGGGCCCAGCATCTTGATCGCCATCACTAACTACCCCGGACTCCTCGACTTCGCTCTCTGGCGGAGATTCGACGAGGTCGCCGAGTTCAAGCGTCCCAGTGTCCATGCCATCCGACGACTGCTTCGCCTTCGCGCGCGCGCCATGCGCGTTAAGCCTTTCGCTACCGACGAAGTCGCATCCGCATTGAAAGGTCTCCCACACGCTGCCGTCGAACGGTTCGTGTACGACGTCCGCCGCGAGCAAATCGTCAGGGGAGAAGTGAGCTCGGTTCGTGTCCGCGAGCTCCTCCATGGCATCCGCCAGCGGGCGTGGTAAGCATGCGGAGTGGTAAGTCATCCGCTCCTGCCTCCCCGACAAACGTTGACATCGCGGCGGGTACCGCCTGGCTTTGGAGTTACACCCTCACGTAATCCCCGGCGACATGGCCAAGCGCTAAGTGCGCAGCTCGCAGCAATGCCCGTCGTCTCCTCTCGTTCGGCAGCGGATGGGGTAGACGCGCGATTTGTCTTCAAGATCAAGTCTGAGGCCGGGTTCGCTGACGACCAGACACTCAGCCTTCGTGAGTTGGAAGTACTTGGCACCGATGACTCGGCCACCTACTTCGTACTCGCCGAGGATGGCGGGCGAGCATTTGCCGCCGCACTTGAGCGATACGGTCAAGGCGAAGATGTCGAGGGCGGCGCGGGCGAGCTGAAATCTCTCTACAACAAGATCGATTCAATCGCTCTGTACGGACCCGAAGACCGAAAGGGGCCAGGGGTCGAGGATCTCCCAGAGGCCGGCCTGGTGACACTGGATGTCACAGTGTGGCCGTCCGCCGGCATCGACGAAGCATCACACAGGCTGGCGCTTCTTGAGCTTCGGGTGAATGAACTCGGGGGTCAGATCGTCGCCCAGTCCTCGATCCCCCGATTCACTGCCGCGCGCATCAGGATAGATGTGGCGGCGCTGTCCCCACTCCTCGATCTGTACGTGATCGAGAGCCTGCGTACTCCGCCAGTTCCTTTTATCGATCCGAGCGACTGGCGCGGCATCGACGCCGAAGACCTTTCGGTGGAGTGGAGCGACTCTGCGCCTGTCGGTGTCCTAGATGATCTGCCCTCGTCGGCGCACCCACTCCTCGAGGGATACGTCCGCGTCCACGCGACGCCTATTGTTCTCGGCCGCCCCTGGAGAGACCCAGGACCGCACGGAACCATGGTTGCTGGCATCGCGCTGACACCGGATATCGCGGGAGATCTTCGCGCCGGGCCTATCGTTCGGGTGATGGGCTCCGTCGATGCAATTCGGGTCCTCGAACCGACCGAAGGCAATCCTGAGGCAACCCAATTCCCGCCGGAGGTTTTGCCCGCGAGTCTGGTTGTGGATTCCATTCGTCGACTCCACGCGCAGGCTAACGTGAGAGTCTTCAATCTCAGCTTCGGATTCGATCGCGACTATGGTGCGTCGCACGTTGGCGAGTTTTCGGAGATGCTCGATGAGCTGGCACGCGAACTGAATATCGTAATCGTGGTGGCGGCAGGAAACATTTCTGTTCCGTTTGATGGAATTCTCACCAGTGGACATCATGTAGCAGACGACTACCCGAGCCACCTTCACCTCCGCGAACACCAACTTGCGCAGCCAGCCAATGCCGCGATCGCGGTCACGGTCGGGGGAATCGCCCACAGTGATGCACCCGAGGAGCGGAATCCCCCGCGGCTTGGCGACCGCGCCATAGCTCGCGTCGGGCACCTATCGCCCTTCAGCAGGACGGGCCCCGGGCACGGTCAGCTCGCGAGCCGTATGAACAAGCCTGACTTTGTAGCCGCGGCGGGCAATGTCGTCATCGACGACACAGGTTTCGCCAATGTCCGGGATCAAGGCACCGGTGTTCTCGGGCCGGCATCCCGGGCGTCCGGACCTTTGTTCCGCATTGGCCACGGCACGAGCTTCGCGGCGCCAGCGGTATCTCGGGCCGCGGCCGCGGTGCTGCACGAGTATCCGGACGCATCTGCCAATCTCGTTCGCGCACTGCTTGCGTCAGCAGCTGAACTCCCAGCAGGTGCGAACGATCTCGACGAGAAGACGCGGCATGCCCGGTATGGGTTCGGCGTTGTTCAGCTCTCCGAGGCAGTGGCAAGTAGACCGCAGCGGGTGACGATGACTTACGAGGGCGAGATTGCGGTAGACACTTCGGTAATACACCCGATACCCATCCCTCGGGGCTTCTCTTTGCCGCGGAGCTCTACTCGTACGATTCGAATTGCCATGGCGTTCGACCCGCCAGTGCGGCGAACACGCCGAGAGTACACAGCCGCGACGATGGTGACCGACGCCTATCGCAACGTCGATCTAGATTCGCTCATGGAACGCCTGAGTCAGCAGGACACTGACAACCCGCAGCCGCTGTTCGGCGACCGCCGTCGCCTGCAGAACTTCAGGCCGCCGCATACCGCGCATCGAGAGTCGACACTTCAGGTGAAAGATTGGCGCCCAACGGTCCTCGAGGCGGACGACGGCGACGCGTACTTCGTGGTGCTCACCCACAAGACGCGAACGTGGTTCCGCGACCGTGAGGACTATCGGTCCCAGCCGTATGCACTCACTGTCACTCTTCTCGACGAAGCGCGCACTGAGCTCGACCTGGCAATGGCAGTCACTCAAACCGTTGCAGTTCAAGCCCGCAACCGCGCACGCGTCTGAGACACAGGACCGCGGAACCAGAGGTCGCAGCTAAGACCGTTCCACATATGTGCGGCGCCCGCACAGGTATCCCTGCCGCGCGGGCCCTCCACTCCGCGAGCCAGCTCCCCGGGAGGGGCGGCGTGGCAACAGAATGGCAACACTTCTTCTGATCCGCGCCCTGCAAGCAGATTGAGCAGACGCTCTGAGGCACGGAAAATCAACCATCCTGATCCGACACGATCCGGCTGATGACCCATCGGCCGAGTTCGAGCCCGTTCATCAGATAACAAAGCGCGCGGACTCGGTTGTCACATCAAACCTATGAACGACGCCAACGTCGCTGTCCGCCGGCGTGGCCGCGCCGCGCTCAGGGGCCCGTGCGCCGACGCCGACCTGACCGAGCCATTCGGCAATCTCGGAGTCTGCGCCTTGCTTCACCGGCCGAGCATCCGCCGCCAGAGCGACCTCGATCGCACTTCCGCTGGCTCCGACGGCTGCGATCCAACCCTCGGCGCACCCGGCATGTTCTCGCTCGTCACGTCGACACCCTCGTCCGTGATCCGCGCGCGCAGCGTCGGCACGTAGACCTGAGCTTCGGGCACCGCCCGATCCAACGGAGAGACTGTCGCCGACCGCGGTCGCACGATCCCCCCGCAGTTCCGAACGATTCCGCGCTCATCGAGCACGAGTCGGATCACCTGCAAGGTTCCATCGTCGATTCTCGGCACCGTAGTCTCGCGCCAGTCCTTCCACGCGAACGTCGAGTGCGACCAGGTGAGGCGACCCAGCCGGCACTCCCCGCGCCACACCCACCAGCCCTTGTCGACGTCGAAGCGCACGTCGAGCACATCGCCGACTCGAACGCGCGCGACTTCGCTGAGATCGACCGAGCGGGCGAACATCTGATTCGCGACGACGAAGCCCCGCGTCACCAGTTGATCGCGAGCATCAGGCAACACTCGTACACCGACGTGCCTGCTGCCGTCCCTATTCGGCCCAGACAGCGTTGGCCATCCCCCGAGACTCCGCCCCATCCCTCGAACCTACTGGGCGGGCCTGAGCTGCGTCGATCACCCACCCTCAGACACCTTCGACCGACCGCCCCGCGTGATCGAGCGTGCGCAGATGCTCATAGCGGTCGCAAATGTCGTGAAGCATCTGAACACGGGCGTCGAAACACCGTGGTCGTGGTTATCACGGGCCTTCGAGATTTGCGACGCTCGCGCCGCGGAAGGCACCCCGCCTTGATGACCACTGTCAACTGCCCGCTCCGGCGCTACCACCGCGCCTCGCCCGGGTGGGGATGCGAGCCGACGCTTACTCGGGACGCCCGCCTCACCTCGCTGGCTTCGATGTCCAACCCTCCGGTTACCCCGAGTGATCATCGACGTCTGGGGGTTGCCGTTATGGGTCAGGTTCCGATCGCAGTTTCGCGGCTAGGCGAAGGCGATTCGCGCGAAGCACAAAACGCTCGTGCAGTGGCGTGGGTTCAGGGTCAGCCCGGAGGGCTGATAGTCGTCGTGACACCACGGCGCGATGTCGAGAGCGCAAGCATCGAGAGGCTGATTGCGCAGCGAGGTGTTCAGCATCGCGTGGCGAGGATTTCACGGGGGCACTTCGACGGGCAACGAGTGCTCCACGCGCGGCCCAATCGTGAGCGCCTCAACGACCTGTGGAACGCCAAGGCCGATGCGATCGTCATCATTGAGTGGGGAGTCGGCGAGACGGCCGAGTGGATCGAGGACGTGAATCCGATCCAGCTATTTCCCGGTGCGACGCTAGACCCGGCGCCGCCCAACACGACGACGCCGGAGCCGCTGCCGAATGGTGTCGACGGGATCCTCGAGTACGTCGCGGGTATGGCCGCCGGTTACTCCTCTGGCCTGAAGTGGAATGAGGAAGACATGCTCAAAGCCGACATGATGAACCGCCCCGACCGCTGGACACCGATCACGGTGGACCACGTGCGAACGAAATGCCGGGCACTCGGAATGCGCGGGGCAGACGTCGATATGATCGCAGGCTTCCTGCAGCGCCGAAAAGACGGGCGTCGGTTCAATGTCACCTCGACCTCTCGCACGTTCCAGTTCAAGTGAACCGAGCGGGTGGCCACCATTGCCACGCGTTGGAGCACACCTGACCGCCGGGGCATTGACGGGCTTCACCCGCCGATGGGGGGATGCCCGCGTACGGATCAGGTCTATGCCTGTGGTGCCAGAGAGCTCCGATACTCCGCGGCCGTGGGTTCCAGCGTGTACTCGAGTACTTCCACGTTGTGCTCCTTGAGAGCGCTGAGTACCTGCTCCGGAGTTGCTCGGAAGTACTCCCGTCTGAGATTCACCTTGTTAAGTCGCTGATCGGCAAACTCTTGGTGCAGCATCGACTCGATCGCGACCGCATCATCCGCGAAGAAAAGGGCGTGCACGTCGAATCGGAACGGAACGGAAGCGTCACCAAGCTCGTTCACCCGGTCCATCGGGTCAAGGCGTCGTGTGAGCCCGATCTTCACAACATCGGGGCCGAAAGCACCGATGTTGCTGATCACATACACGTAGCCCGCACGGATATTCGCGACGCGGTAGTCAACGTTCTCGATCGCGTGCTCGACGTCGTTGAGCTTCGTGCGGAGCCGCTCGGCGCCTTCCAGATCACCGTTCGCCTCGAGCGCGGCGAGCGCATTCGCGTAATGAGTGCGCTCCTTCTGGAGGCGTTCCTTCTCGCGTGCGAGTTCCTGCTCCGCCTTTTTCTGCTCTCGCAGCTCATCACGCCGCGCGCGTTCCATCTCCTTCTCCACCTGCAAAGCCTGAAGGTGTCGGCTCGCGAGTTCGAGCTCCTTCAACCGCAGCCGGTGGTAACTCGACGTGATGCGGAGATCGATCATCGTCCCGAGTCGCTCCACCTGGGAGGAGACAGTCGAAAGGCGCTTCTGCGCGGCCTCAAGATTTCCCGCGCGCACAGTCTTGATGCAGTTCTCTGCTTCGGCGTTGTAAGCGCGGAGGAGCAGTTTCGACATGTCGTTGACGAACTTCCGCCCCTTGGCGGCGCTGTTGTTGAAAGTGAAGTTTGACGTTGCGACGGTCGCTTCCCCAGCTCGAACAAGACGCTTGATCTCCGAGCGCACCGATTCGAGTTCGGTCGCGAGTGCGACCGAGGATTCGGCGGGGTTCTCGAAGTCGAACAGGCCGTACTCCTGCAGACGCGTGGTCTCACGGAGATTGACGATCTCGTCCTCCACTTGCGCCCGCTCGACTTCCGACGCGCGCGCTTCATCCCGAATTCGCGCGAGCTCACGCTCGGCGAGTGCGATCTGGTCACGAAGTGCCCGCTTGAGCTCGTCGAGCTCTTTCACCTCGTTGAGGCCGTACTGCGAGATGAGCCCTTCGAGTCGTTCGTTCTCAGAGATCAACGACTCCGCTTGCCTCTTCGCGCCGAAGAACGAGACCTTGCGAGAATTCACGCCAGCCTGAACGGAAACCCGTGGAGTTGAGGTTGCTGGTGCAACACCGGAGACTGCTGTGGACTCGCGAGCGCTGCGACGCGATGTGGTGGCCTCGACAACGGTGGGTGCGACCTCGATCTCCGCGGCAGGCGGCAGCGGGGCGACGCTTTGAGAGCCAGCGCTGTAAACATGCTCCGTCCAGGTGGCCCCATCCCAGTAGCGTCGCTCATACATGCCGGCAGGGTCCGGGAACCAGCCCGCTGCGATCCGCGTGGTGTTACTCATTGCTCCCCCTCATTTGGTAATCCGCCACGACATTGAGGCGGCGTCGCACCCCCAGTGTCGACGTCATCACCGAACCTACCAATGCGAACAAACCTGACCAGATGTCGACAACGAACCTCAAAGCCGCGGTGCACGCGACCGGATCGCAAGTCCTCGGCCGACCCTTCGCCGCCTGCTAGGGCTCCGAGCGATGTCGGCGCTGACCGGTAGGGTCCTCTTTCCCGAACTATCGGCAGAGGAAGAACAATGGCGCGAAGCAAGGCCGAACCGCACATTCACAATGACGTGGACATCACAACAGATCGACTGAACGACTTCGCCCTCGCAAATCGATCCACTCAAGTCAACGTTCTGGCGAAGCTGCGCGCCCAAAGCGCCGACGACAGCGTCGCGACGCAGCTCACTATCGCGAGCGTGGTCTTCGCAATCTTCGTCGTCATTGCAGCGCCACTGATCACGGTGCAGCCCGACCCAGCGCTCGCCACATCATGGTGGGCCAGGCTTATCCTGGTAGTAGCGCTCGTCGGCGTACTGCTTCTGGCGCTGTCGCCAGCGATCTGGGACGCGGCGAAGGGCCATGTCGAACGGGAGCGTGCTGTCGTGTGGTTGGCGGCGTACGAGGATGAACTCGCACGCCGCCACCGTCTGCGCGGTGCGGTCGGCCGCCGCTGGCAGCGCGAGCATTAGCGAACGTTCCGCCTCGACGAAACGCTCGGAAGCGGTGCCCACCGGGCCCGAGCGAACGCTAGACAATCCGCCCGAGTCGCACCGCTATCGATCAGGCTAAATTTCACAGGTGCCGCAACGCGGTATTGGCGCGACACCCGCGCGCCACGACCTGCCCGTGACAACACCGTGACAACAAACGCTCGGATCGGGGCCGTCTGGCGTGATCGAAGTGCAGCATCGATGCCCGGGAAACCAACTCTTCTGATCCATTACCACCCGACGAATCTCCTTTCGGCCGAGTTCGAGCCCCACGGGGCCCACCTCGATGGCAGCGACGGAGCTCGCGCAGTCGCGTCGCGTGATCTGGCTCAGATGGGCTGGCGATCGAGCACCGGATATCCGTCTTGAGGTGGAATCGGGCGCTCGGGTGACCTCGCTAGCGTGGCGACATGGATATCGCATCGATGTTGATGGGCGCGTCGATGGCATCGATTGCCTGGATCATCTTCGTGCCGTGGTCGAAGCTCAAGCGGCTGAAGGAGGCCGACGAGCGCTCAAGTGAGTGACGGGCGGCTGCGTGCGCTCGTAGCGTCCGTCCGCCCGAGCAAGAAAAAGCCCCGACTGTTACCACACAGCCGGGGCGAGACGAATGAGAAGTCCGCCTATCGGTATCAGGATACC
>JAAIGF010256491.1_pt1 | contig 11041 bp, 9 predicted proteins | sample 6487441 | NCBI WGS metagenome assembly JAAIGF01 (sample SAMN13974129, study PRJNA590717) | phyllosphere metagenome | biome: pepper field; feature: multiple bacterial spot infested pepper fields; material: pepper leaves; isolation source: leaves from pepper fields | host: Capsicum annuum ...
CAGGTCGTCGGCACCTACGCGGGCGCCGAGCAGGTGCGCGACTTCGATCCGTACCGCACGTTCGAGGCAGAGACCCTCGGGTGGACGAAGGGCATCGCGACGGCGAAGATCGACGGCGGGTCGGCCGAGTTCGGAGCGACCGCGCCGAACCTCGTCGTGACCGACATCGACAACGGGGACTGGACGGCGCTGTCGTCCGTCGCCTTCGGTGAGGACGGCGCCGCCTCGGTGACCGCCAAGGTCAAGCCGCTGCAGTCGGGTGGACAGATCCAGGTGCGCTCGGGGAGCGAGACGGGGCCGGTCCTCGGCACGGTGCCGGTGACCGGCACGGCGGGGCAGTGGACGGAGGTGTCGGCGGAGTTGAACGGCGCCACGGGCACGCACGACGTCTTCTTCACCTATAGCGGCCCCAGCGGCGATCTCTTCGAGATCGACACGTGGGCGTTCACCGCGGCAGAGGCCGCCCCGACGCTCGACGTGACGGCCACCGCCTCGGTGCGGTGCCTCGCCGGCAAGGCGACCGTGGTCGGCCAGGTGACCAACGCCGACGACGTGGCGGTCTCGGTGGGCCTCGCGTCCGCCTTCGGCGCCAAGACCATCGCCTCGGTCGCCGCGGGCGCCTCCACGTCGCACGCGTTCACGACGCGCCGCGGCGCGATCGACGCCGGCTCGATCGCGGTGACGGCCACGGCGACGCTCGACGGGCAGCAGGTCGACATGCAGATGGATGCCGCCTATCCGGCGAAGTCCTGCGGCTGACGCCAGGCCTCCCGGCGCGGGCCCGCCGCCCGCGCCGGGAGGCCTTCGATCGCCTCTTGTCATCCCCGGGTGTTCTCGCTAACATTTCTCATGTCGCCGGCGGGATGACCCGGGTCCAGCCCTCGCGACGACCGGACAGTCCGGTGGTCTTGCTACTCGATCGACGTCGGTGTCGATCGAAGAAACGGAGTACACAATGAAGTTCTCTCAGGGCGCCATCGCGCGCATCGCCGTGGCCGCCGCCGGTGGACTCGTCCTCGCCGGCACCGCCGGAGCCGCTTTCGCCGCGGAGGAGCCGTTCGGCAGCGGCGACGTGGACGTGAATGTCACGATCGAGCCGGTCGTCGGCCCGGGGGCGCTGAGCCTGACGGTCGCCGGCACCTCGACGGCCCTCTCCGAGGTCGACTCGGCCGACCCGGCCCTGCGTCAGTTCAACGGCATGTTGCCCACCGTGACGGTCACCGACACCCGCGACGCCGATTCCGTCGCCGCCAACCGTGCCTGGTACGTCATGGGGCAGGCCAGTGAGTTCGTCGGCTCGGGTGGCACCATCTCGTCCGGCAACCTCGGCTGGGCACCGAAGGTCGCCGACGACGAGAACGGCCTCGTCATCGAGGGGCCGCAGGTCAACACCATCGAAGATGCCGACCCGAACGGTTACAAGGACAACGTCGGTCTGACGGATCGCGAGCTGCTCTACCTCGCGAGCACGTCGAGCGAGCTCCTGGAGACCGGCGGCACCTCGTGGTCGGCCGGCGCCGACCTGTTCCTCAAGACGGGAACCGACGTCAAGCCCGGCAGCTACACCTCGAAGCTGACGCTCTCGCTGTTCGAGGACGTCGTCGACTGACGCGTACACCGGTAGCGTGGGGGCGGGTTCCTTCCGGGACCCGCCCTCATGCAGACCCGGTGACGACGGTCGCCCGCGGCTCGACGACGACCCGAACGGTTTCCCATGACGAGAACGCTTTCGCTGTTCGCACGCGCCGCCCTCGGCCTCGCCGCGGCGCTCCTCGCCCCGCTCCTCGTCGTCCCCGCCGCGCACGCTGCGCCCGACGGCGACATCACGTGGGCGGTGACGCCCGCCGACGAGTCCGGCCCCGACGACCGCGGCGTCGTCGAGCAGGAGCTCGACCCCGGGCAGTCGCGCGACGACTTCCTCGCCGTCCGGAACCTCAGCCTCACCGAGGTGACCTTCACGCTGAGCTCGGCGGACGGGTACTACACGGAGAACGGCCGCTTCAACATGCTTCCCTCCGATCAGGAGTCGGTCGACGCCGGCCTCTGGATCGATCTGCCCGACACCGTCACCGTGGCGCCCAACGCCACCGCGGTGGTGCCGTTCCGCACGACCGTCCCCGACGACGCGATCCCCGGCGATCACGCCGCGGGCATCGCCGCGTCGGTCACCTCGACGGGGACCGACGAAGGCGGGTCGCAGGTGGGAGTGGAGAGTCGCGTGGGCTTCCGCGTCCTCACCCGCGTGACCGGTGACATCGTGCCGGCTTTCGCGGTCGACGGCGTCCGCTCGGGCTACGACCTGTCGTGGAACCCGTTCCAGCCCGGGACGGCGACGACCACGTTCACCGTGCGCAACACGGGCAACGCCAGTCTGTCGTTGATGGGCGACGTGACGGCAGGGACCGGGGCCACCGCGTTCCCCGGCGTGGATGCCCAGCGACAGGAACTGCTGCCGGGGGAGGAGCGGACGTTCAGCGTCACCGTCCCCGATGTCTGGCCGACGTTCTACGTCCCAGGGGCGGTGGCGCTCGCCCCGGCCGCTTCCGACCTGGGCGGAGAGCCCGTCGCCGTCACCCCCGCATCGACCGACGCTCCCGTCTGGGCGATCCCGCTGCCGCAGCTGCTGGTGCTGCTGGGCGTGGCGCTCATCGTGGCGGCGCTGTTCTGGCGTCGACGTCGGTTCACCGCCGCGCTCGATCGGGCGCGCGAAGAAGGCCGCGCCTCGGCGGGCGCGCCCGCCGCCACCGCGGACGGCCTCCCGGCGACGGTCGGCGCATCCGCCGCGCCCTCGCTGTCCCCCTCTGCCGCAACCGACTCCCGGCGAACCCGTCGGGAGCCCGCCCCCCACCGAACGACGGAACCATCGTGAGCTCCTCCCTCCTCGCGGCCGCGGTGCGGCCGACCGCCGTGAACGTCGACGTCGACATCACGCCCCTGCCGACGCCCCTCCCCACTCCGACGGGGGTCCCGCTCCCCACGGCGACCCCCACCCCGACGCCGTCGATGTCACCGGTGCCGTCGGGCGGTACGACCCCCGTGCCGGCGAGCCCCGGTCACGGCGCCGATCTGGGGTGGCTCGCCGGCACGGGCGCCGAGCCCGCCTGGCTCCTGCTCGGTGCGGCGGTGGTGCTCGTCGCCGTCGGCGTGACGCTGGTCGTCGGTCGTCGGCGTGCCGCCGCGCGTCGTCGCGCGCAGGGGTGACGGCGGTGCCGTGGCATCCGGTCACTACGGGACTCGCGGCCCGGTACCGGGTTTCTGCGGCCGAGCGCGCGTAACATCGCTGTGATCGGCACTTCTCCTGCGGCGGACGGCGATTCTTCTCGCCACGGGTCCAAGCGGTCGACGCCCGACGACCGTCACGACCCTTGGATCGGAATATCGCCCATGCCTCAGTCCTCGAGTCGCGGGTGGCAGCGGCCCAGCATCTACGACGTCGCCCGCCGCGCGGGCGTTTCGCACATGACCGTGTCGCGTGTGCTGAACGGGCACCCGAACATCCGCGAATCGACGCGAGCGCGCGTGCTGCAGGCCATCGAGGAGATGAACTACACGCCGAGCTCGATCGCCCGGGCGCTGGCGACCCGTCGCGCCCGACGCATCGGCGTGCTCATCGACGGTCCCGTGCAGAACGGTCCGAACAACACGCTCCGCGCGCTCGAGAAGGCCGCGCGTCGGGTGGGGTACGCGGTCAGCGCCTTCGCCATCAGCGACGAGGACGAGTCGCAGATGGATTCCGGGGTGATGGAGCTCGTGACCCAGGGCGTCGACGCGCTGTGCGTGATCGCCCCCCGCGCGTCGTCCCTCGACCTCCTCCGGCAGCAGACGACGGGCCTTCCCACCATCGTCATCAAGGCCGAGGCGGATGCCGCGTGGCACACGGTCGGCGTCGACCAGCGGGCGGGCGCACGACTGGCGGTCGAGCACCTCATCGGCCTGGGCCATCGCTCGATCGCCCACCTCGCGGGGCCGCAGGACTGGTTCGATGCGCGTGAGCGCGCCCAAGGGTGGCGCGAGGCGCAGGACGAGGCGGGCCTCGAGCACGGTCCCGACATCATCGGGGAGTGGACCTCGGACTTCGGGTTCGAGTTCGGCCGATCCTTCGACCTGGGCGACACGACCGCGGTGTTCGCGGCGAACGACCAGATCGCGCTCGGCATCGTGCACGGTCTGATCGAGCGCGGCATCCGGGTACCCGACGACATCAGCATCGTCGGCTTCGACGACCTGTCCGACGCGCGGCACTTCCTGCCGCCGTTGACGACGGTCCGCCAGGACTTCGCCGCGCTCGGCGAGCTCGCGCTGCAGCAGATCATCGCGGCCATCGAGGGCGACACGGAGCCCACCCACGACATGATCCAGCCCAAGCTCATCGTGCGCGGATCGACCCTCGAGCGCTCCACCGCGTAACGCCGAGGCGGTCGTGATCGAGTTGTGACCGACACGACCAGGAATCTCCCAGATTCCTCTTGCGCTCCGCATTGTTAGCGCGCACACTGGACCAGACCAGGAGTGATCCCCTCTCGAGGGATCGCGACCACCCCTCTCCGACCCGACTGGTGGAGAGATCTCAAGGAGGAGAACACATGTCTAACTCGAAGCGCGCGCAGGGCCTGATCGGCCTCGTCGGTGCCGGAGCACTGGCCCTGGGTCTCGCCGGCTGCGCCGGCGGTGCGGGTTCCGGAAGCGAGGGCGGCGACGGCGACCTCACCACCGTCGGCTTCGTGGCCGTCGGCCCCGAGGGTGGATGGCGCAACGCGAACGAGCAGGCCGTCAAGGACGCGTTCACGCAGGAGGCCGGCTTCGACCTCAAGTACGCTCCGGCCGCCAGCCCGAGCGACCAGAAGTCGCAGCTCGACGCCTTCGCCACGTTCGTCAACGACGAGGTCGACGTCATCCTGCTCACCGCCACCGAGGCATCCGGCTGGGAGGACTCGCTCGAGCTCGCCAAGGAGGCCGAGATCCCCGTCGTGCTGCTCGACCGCGGTGTCGACGCGTCCGAGGACCTCTACGTCACCCGCATCGCGCCCGACAACCAGCAGGTCGCGGCCTCGGTCGGCTCGTGGGCCGTCGAGACGTTCCCGACCGGTGCGAACTACTTCGTGCTCGAGGGCGTCCCCGGCCTGTCGGTCGTGAACGAGCGCAACGAGGGCTTCGACGCCGAGGTCTCCAGCGCATCGGGCTTCACCAAGGTCGGCGCGCAGACCGCCAACTGGAAGACCGACGAGGGCAAGTCCGTCATCGAGACCGTCCTCAAGGCGAACAACAACGACATCCAGTTCATCTTCGCCCAGAACGACGAGATGGGCATCGGCGCCGCTCAGGCCGTGACCGCCGCCGGTCTGACCCCGGGCACCGACGTCAAGATCGCCACCATCGACGGCACCAAGGGTGCTCTCGAGGCCCTCGCCGCCGGTCAGCTGAGCTTCGTCGCCCAGTACAACCCGTTCTTCGGCGACGTCGCCGTCGACGCCGTGCAGAAGGCCCTCGCCGGTGAGTCGGTCGACTCGACCATCATCGTCGACAGCGCCACGTTCGACTCGCCCGAGGCGGCCGACAGCGCGCTGGCCGAGGGCCTGGGCTTCTAAGCCCGGTCGCTCACCCGAGAGCACCACCCGGAGCGGGGGCCGCCCGACGGCAGCCCTCGCTCCACCCCATCCCACCCGCACAAGCGAGGAAGTTCGTCAGCGATGACCGAATCCCTACCGATCGTCGAAGTCCGCGGCGCATCGATCACATTCCCCGGCGTCAAAGCACTCGACGAGGTGAACTTCCGACTTCTGCCGGGAGAGGTCCACACCCTCATGGGCGAGAACGGCGCCGGCAAGTCCACCCTCATCAAGGCGCTCACCGGCGTCTACCAGATCGACTCCGGCTCGATCCTCATCTTCGGCGAAGAGCGGCGCCTCACCGGCACGGCCTCCGCGCAGGCCGCCGGCATCTCCACGGTGTACCAGGAGGTCAACCTCTGCACCAACCTCACCATCGGTGAGAACGTCATGCTCGGCCACGAGGTCCGCGGCCCGTTCGGCATCGACTGGCGCAAGACCCACGCCCGCGCCGGCGAGGCGCTGACCCGCATGGGCCTCGGCGACCTCGACACCCGCGCCCCGCTCTCATCGATCTCGATCGCCCTGCAGCAGCTCGTCGCCATCAGCCGTGCCATGGTCACCGACTCCAAGGTGCTGATCCTCGACGAGCCCACCTCGAGCCTGGATGCCGCCGAGGTCGAGACCCTGTTCACGGTCATGCGGCGCCTGCGCGACCAGGGCGTGGCCATCCTCTTCGTCTCGCACTTCCTCGACCAGGTCTACGCGATCAGCGACCGCATCACGGTGCTGCGCAACGGCGGCTTCGTCGGCGAGTACCTCACGCGCGATCTCGACCGCACCCAGCTCATCTCCAAGATGATCGGCAAAGACATCGAGGCGCTCCGCGCGCTCGGCTCCAACCGTCAGGTCGACCAGCGCGACCGCAACGAGACGCCGGTGTACGCCGCCGAGGGGCTCGGCCGCGCCGGGGCGCTCGCCCCGACCGACATCGAGATCCACAAGGGCGAGGTGGTCGGCTTCGCCGGGCTGCTCGGTTCGGGTCGGACCGAACTGGCCCGCCTCATCGCGGGCGCCGACCGGGCCGACTCGGGCTCCGTCCGCATCAAGGGCAAGAAGGTCAACGTCTCGTCGCCCGTGTCGGGCCTGGGAAACCACATCGCCTACTCCACCGAGAACCGTCGCGACGACGGCATCATCGGTGATCTCAGCATCCGCGAGAACATCATGCTGGCGCTGCAGGCCAAGCGCGGGTGGCTGCGCCGCATCCCCGCGCGCGAGGTCGACGAGCTGGTCCGCACCTACATGGAGCGCTTCAGCGTCCGTCCCAACGACCCCGACCGGCCCATCCGCCTGCTCTCGGGCGGCAACCAGCAGAAGGTGCTCCTCGGCCGCTGGCTGGCGACCGATCCCGAACTGCTGCTGCTCGACGAGCCCACGCGCGGCATCGACGTCGGCGCCAAGGCCGACATCCAGGAGACCGTCGCCGAGCTCGCCGAGGCGGGCATGAGCGTCGTGTTCATCTCGTCCGAGCTCGAAGAGGTCGTCCGCCTCTCCGAGCGCATCGTGATCATGAAGGACCACGAGAAGGTCGGTGAGATCGTCAACGGCCCGGACGTCACGGCCGAGCGCGTCGTGTCGATCATCGCCGCCGAGTCCGAGGCAGAGGCCGAAGCCCAGACCGAGGCGCTGTCCGAAGGAGAGATCCGCTGATGTCCGCTGTCAAGTCGCTGCTGCGCACCCCCTGGTTCTGGGGGATCATCGGCATCCTGCTGCTGCTCTCGCTCAACGTCATCAAGGACCCCACCTATCTCGCCGTCGGCATCAACCCGACGACGGGGCAGCTGGCGGGCAACCTGCTCGACATCCTGCGCGTCTCGGCGCCGATCATCATGATCGCCCTCGGCATGACGTTCGTCATCGCCACGAAGGGCATCGACCTGTCGGTCGGATCGATCATGGCCGTCGGCGGCGCCACCGCGATGGTGACGCTGCAGGGTCTGAACCAGCCCACGTCGTTCGGCGCCATGTTCACGGCGATCGGTCTCGCGCTGCTCATCGGCGGCGTCCTCGGCGTCGTGAACGGTCTGCTCGTGTCGGTGATCGGACTGCAGCCGTTCATCAGCACGCTCGTGATGATGCTCGCCGCGCGCGGCATCGCCCGCGTCATCACCGGTGGCCAGAACACGAACTCCACCAACCAGCCGTTCCAGCAGATCTCGAACGGCCAGGTGTTCGGCCTGCCGATCAGCTTCGTCATCGCGATCGTCATCGTCGTCCTCGTGACGGTGGTCATGCGGCGCACCGCGCTCGGCCTCATGATCGAGTCGATCGGCGTCAACCCCGACGCCAGCCGGCTGGCCGGCATCCGTCCCCGTCCGATCCTCATCACCGTGTACGTGCTGTCGGGCGTCCTCGCCGCGGGCGGCGGGCTGTTCACGGTGTCGGAGGTCATGACGGTCGACGTGTCCGGCACGGGCTACCAGATGGAACTCGACGCGATCCTCGCCGTCGTCATCGGTGGCACGTCGCTGGCGGGCGGCAAGTTCTCGATCCTCGGGTCGACCATCGGGGCGCTGCTCATCGCGACGCTGAACAAGACCGTCCTCTTCCTCGGGGTCTCCGCCGCGGCGACCCCCGCCTTCAAGGCCATCGTCATCGTGCTGCTCGTCCTGTTGCAGTCCGAGCGGGTGAGGACCTTCGTCCTCCAGGCCGGACGCCGCCGTACCCGTAAGGAGGTCGTCGCATGAGCACGACCGTCTCGCCCCCGTCGCACGGCACCGAGGTGCCGGTGCGGGGTCTCGCCATCTCGCGCATGTGGGGCCGCAGCCGCTCCGTGCTGCCGACGCTGGCCGCCGTCATCCTGCTCGTCACGATGCTCGTCTACGCCGAGATCGCGTACGGGCGCGTCTTCCACATGGGCACGATGTCGAGCCTGCTCGTCAGCTTCGCGCCGACCATCATCCTGGCGGTGGGCATGACCATCGTCATCCTCTCCGGGGGCATCGACCTCTCGGTCGGCGCGGTCGTCGCCTTCACGTCCGTCTCGGGCGTGATGCTCATGAACAACGGCGTCAACGGGTGGGTCGCCGTGGTGCTGATGATCGTGTTCGGTGCGCTCTTCGGACTCGTGTCCGGGGTGCTCATCCAGTACTTCAACGTGCAGCCGTTCATCGCGACCCTGGCGATGATGTTCCTCGCCCGCGGTCTCGCCTCCATCCTCTCGACGGTTCCCGTACAGGCGCCCGAGGGGGCGTCGTTCCTCGCGCTCGCCACCGACATCAAGCTCGTCGACGGGCCCAAGGTCAACGACCTCATCCTCACGCCCGGCTTCTTCATCGCGGTGCTCGTCGTGATCGCGGCGTTCGTGCTGCTGCACCGCACCCGCACCGGACGCACCGTCTACGGCATCGGCGGCGCAGAGCACTCCGCCCAGCTGATGGGTCTGCCCGTCGCACGCACGCGCGTGCTGATCTACGTCATCAGCGGCGCCCTCGCCGGCCTCGCGGCCGTCATCTACACCGCCGAGGTGGGCGGGAAGGCGCAGAACGTCACCGGTATCGGGTGGGAGCTGGATGCCATCGCCGCCGTCGTGATCGGCGGAACGCTCCTCACGGGTGGCGCGGGCTATGTGCTCGGGTCCGTGGTCGGGTCGCTCGTGCTGGCTACGCTGGCCATGATCATCACCAAGGACGGCAGCATCCGTCCCGAGTACCTCACCATCATCACCGGTGGCATCCTGCTGGCGTTCGTGCTGCTGCAGCGCGTGCTGACCGCACGGCGCAGAAAATGAGCACGGCCGCCGACCGCCCGCTATCGAAGGAGAACACCGTGGCAGACGCCACCGCCGACATCACGCCCGACATCACCCCCGACCTGCAGGCATCGATCGACCAGGTCCGCGCCGACGTCTCGCGCCTGCACGCCGAACTCGTCCGCTACGGGTTGGTCGTGTGGACGGGCGGGAACGTGTCGGGACGCGTCCCCGGCGCCGACCTGTTCGTCATCAAGCCCTCCGGGGTGTCGTACGACGACCTGGCCCCCGAGAACATGATCCTGTGCGACCTGAACGGCGACGTGATCCCGGGCAGCCCGGGCAGCGACCGCAGCCCGTCGAGCGACACGGCCGCGCACGCGTACGTGTACCGCAACATGCCCGAGGTCGGCGGCGTCGTGCACACGCACTCGACGTACGCGGTGGCCTGGGCGGCGCGCGGGGAGGAGATCCCCTGCGTCATCACGGGCATGGCCGACGAGTTCGGCGGACCGATCCCGATCGGACCGTTCGCGGTGATCGGCGACGACTCGATCGGTCGGGGGATCGTCGAGACCCTGCGCGGGCACCGCTCGCGCGCCGTGCTCATGCAGAACCACGGGCCGTTCACGATCGGCGTCTCGGCGAAGGACGCGGTCAAGGCCGCGGTCATGTGCGAGGACGCTGCGCGTTCGGTGCACATCGCGCGCGAGGCGGGGCCGCTGGTCCCCATCCCGCAGGAGCGCATCGACCACCTCTACAACCGCTATCAGAACGTGTACGGCCAGACGACGGACGCGCGCCGATGAGCGACACGACCGCGTCGATCGCGGGCATCGTCGCCGGCGGGCGCGCGGCGCTCGGCATCGAGCTGGGCTCCACGCGGATCAAGGCGTGCCTCGTCGACGCCGACGACCCCTCACGCGTCCTCGCGACCGGATCGCACGCGTGGGAGAACCGCTACCGCGACGGCAGGTGGACCTACTCCCTCGACGACGTGTGGACGGGTGTGCAGGCGGCGTACGCGGCCCTGGTCGCCGAGGTGCGCGCGGCTCACGGCACGGGCATCGAGACCCTCGCGGCGATCGGCGTGTCGGCGATGATGCACGGCTATCTCGCGTTCGACGCCGAGGGCGAGCTGCTGGTGCCGTTCCGCACGTGGCGCAACACCTCGACGGAACGGGCGGCCGGCGTGCTGTCGGAACTGCTGGGGACGAACATCCCGCTGCGGTGGTCGGTGGCCCACCTGTACCAGGCCGTGCTCGATGAGGAAGACCACGTCCCCGACGTGCACGCGGTCACCACCCTGGCCGGTCACGTGCACGAGCGGCTGACCGGCCGGCGCGTGCTCGGCATCGGCGACGCGTCGGGGATGTTCCCGATCGACGTCGCGACGGGCGACTACGACGCGGGGATGCTGGCGAAGTTCGACCGTCTCGTCGCCGAACGGGCACCCGGTCTGGCGCTGCGCGGGCTGCTTCCCGAGGTCCTCGTCGCAGGTGAGGTCGCGGGTGAATTGACGCCGGAAGGCGCCGCGTTGCTGGATCCCAGCGGCGCTCTGCGACCCGGCATCGTCTTCTGCCCGCCCGAGGGCGACGCGGGGACCGGCATGGTCGCGACCAACTCGGTCGCCCCGCGCACGGGCAACGTCAGCGCCGGTACGAGCATCTTCGCGATGGTCGTGCTCGAGGGGCCCCTCGACCGTGCGCACGACGAGCTCGACCTGGTCACCACGCCCTCC
>JAAIGF010281562.1_pt1 | contig 11035 bp, 8 predicted proteins | sample 6487441 | NCBI WGS metagenome assembly JAAIGF01 (sample SAMN13974129, study PRJNA590717) | phyllosphere metagenome | biome: pepper field; feature: multiple bacterial spot infested pepper fields; material: pepper leaves; isolation source: leaves from pepper fields | host: Capsicum annuum ...
CACGGTGGCCACCGAGGCCTGGTCGTCACCGGTCTCGATGCGCAGCGCCTGGCTGCGGCCGTCGATCTTCAGCGTTGCTGTGAGCAGCTCCAGCTTGGCGATACCCGGTGCCTGGTCGCGGAAGTGTCGCGGGTAATGGGCGCTGGCCTGCAGGTCCGCCTCATCCAGCAGCGTGGTGCCATCCCAGCTGATGCGCGCGTGCTGGAAATGTGCTTCGGACGGCAGCAGTTCGGAAGGGCCGCCGCGGATCTGTTTGACGAAGCCGACCGTCGCGCTGGCCTGTCCGGTCACCAGCAGTTTGCCGAACTCGCCGCTGCGGACGCTGTCGCTGTGGATCTCGTCCATCCGCACCGTCCATCCTTCGGTGCTCTGCGGTGGCGGCTCGATCCGCTTGCCCACCCGCTTGATGACCGCGCGCGCGCCATAAGCATCGGTGCGGGGAATGCGCAGCTCCCGGCGCAGCAGTGCCGGCAGTGACAGCCGCGCGCTCGCGCGCTCTGCGCTGTAGATCATCAGCGTGTTGCCGGCATGCACACGCACATGCACGTTCCACACCACCGCGTGGCCAGGTATCAGGGTGATCGCAGGGCCCGTGCGCAGCTGGAATTTCTCCGGCTTGCGGTTGGTTGCCATGTCGAACAACGGGGTATTGAGGAAGATGTTGCCCGCCAGCAGATACAGCAGGTAAAGCGCCAGCAGCGCCATCAGGGTCCAGCGGAGCGGCCGCGGCCAGGCGCGTACGCGGGCCCGCAGTCGGGCGGGCGGGAAGCCACGCAGGGAGAACCGGGGCATGGGCGAGGGGGTCGACGACGAAGATATACACACTATCGTCAGCGTGGCGGCGCGGGGGCGTGAAGGCGGCCATCTCCTGTGCAGCCGCCCAGGCATGACATCCCGCCCGTGTGCAACCCGTGCTGTGCAGGTACGCTGGACCGTCCAACACACACAACCGTGGAGCTGTCCATGTCTCACCGCACCGTGCCGGGTCGGGCCCTCGCACTCGGCATCGCCCTGGCCCTGGCCGGCACCGTCGCCGCTGCGCCGCCGGCAAGCAACCCGCTGCTGACACGCGCACCGGACGCCTTGGAACCGGCCCAGGTGAAGCAGCTGCAGGGGCTGGCAGCCGATTATGGTCAACTCGGTTTTTACCAGCAGGCCAACGCGGCCCTGCCACAGGTCGGTCCGGGTGAGCAGCGTGTGGTGTTCTTCGGCGACTCGATCACCCAAGGCTGGGGCGAGCATGACAGCAGCGCGTTCTTCCCCGGCAAGGGCTATCTCAACCGCGGCATTTCCGGGCAGACCACCGCGCAGATGCTGGTGCGCTTCCGCCAGGATGTGATCGACCTGAAACCCGCTGCGGTGGTCATTCTGGCCGGCACCAACGACATCGCCGGCAATACCGGCGCGGTGACCCCAGCGCAGATCGCGGCCAATCTGCAGTCGATGGCCGACCTGGCCCGCGCCCACGGCATCGCGGTAGTGCTGTGCTCGGTGTTGCCGGTCAGCGACTATCCCTGGCAGCCAGGCATTGCGCCCGCCCAGACCGTGGTTGATCTCAACGCGATGCTGCGGCGGTATGTCGACGCCGAGGGCCTCACCTATGTCGACTACCACGCCGCGATGCGCAACGCGCGGGGCGGGCTGGATGCCGCGCTGGCCGCTGACGGCGTGCACCCCACCGCCAGCGGTTATGCGCTGATGGCACCGCTGGCCGAAGCGGGACTTCAGCGGGCGCTGCGCACCCGTTGAGGCGCCGCCGCGCAGCGGTGAAGGCGAGCGCCGGCTGTGTTACCGTCGGCGCGTCGCAGCCCTGGCAGCGCAACGCACAGGCTGGTCGGACAACAGGTGTTGACCCGGTGTTTCTACAGAGGATGTAGCCCATGCGTCTGTTCGCAAAGCAAACCGCATTGACCGCACTGGCAACTGCAGCATTGATGACAACGCAGGCCGACGCCTGCACCCGCCTGGTCTATTCCGGCCACGACGGCGATGTCATCACCGCGCGCTCGATGGACTGGAAAAGCGACATCGCCACCAACCTGTGGATCTTCCCCCGTGGCATGGCGCGCAATGGCGAGGTCGGCTCGAATTCACTGCGCTGGACCTCCCGATACGGCAGTGTGATTGCCAGCGGTTACGATATTTCCTCCACCGACGGCATGAACGAGCGCGGGCTGGCCGCCAATCTGCTGTGGCTGGTCGAGTCGCAGTACCCGACCGTGGACAAGCGCAAGCCCGGCCTGGCCATTTCGCTGTGGGCGCAATACGTGCTGGACAACTTCGCCACCGTCGACGAAGCAGTGACGGCATTGCGCGCCGAGCCCTATGCGCTGGTGACCGACAAGCTGCCCGGCGAGTCCCGGTTGGCCACGTTGCATCTGTCTCTGTCCGATGCCAGCGGTGACAGCGCCATCATCGAGTACATCGACGGCCGGCAGGTCATCCACCATGACCGCCGTTACCAGGTGATGACCAACTCGCCCACCTTCGATCAGCAGCTGGCACTGAATACCTATTGGCAGCAGATTGGCGGGACCACGATGCTGCCGGGTACCAACCGCTCGGCCGACCGCTTCGCGCGTGCCAGCTTCTACGTCAACGCCATCCCGAAAAGCGAGGACCCGGTGGTGGCGCTGGCCAGCGTGTTCAGCGTCATCCGCAACGTGTCGGTGCCGTTTGGCATCACCACCGAGGGCGAGCCGAACATCTCCTCCACGCGCTGGCGCACGGTGGCCGACCACAAGCGCAGGCTGTACTTTTTCGAGTCGGCGCTGACGCCCAATACGTTCTGGGTTGATCTCAACCAGGTCGATTTTGCCGCCGACACAGGCAAGGTCCTGAAGCTGGATCTGGGCCGTGACCAGCGCAACACCTATTCGGGTAACGCGTTGGCCAGTTTCGTTGCAAGCCAGCCGTTCGCGTTTCTGGGCACCACCCGCTGATGCAGCCGCGCGCTGGGGCGGTTATGCTGGAGTTTGATCGCAAGGGAGCTTGGCAGATGGACAGGAAACAGGCAGAGGCGATGGCCGACGCTGTGCTGGCGCGGCCGACGGCGCAGCAGCGCGAACGCCAGCAGCGGCTGCAGCAGCAACGCGCGGCCGCGGCCGAGCAGTTGGCGCGCAAGCGCGTGGTGGCCTGGCTCAGTCTGGCTGGCATGGTCACCGGCGCCGGTCTGGCTTGCGCCGCTGCCGAGCCGGTGGTGACCGGCCTGCTCTGGGGCGGGTTGGGCAGTGCCAGTCTGGGCTGGTTGATTGTCGGTCTGTCCGCGCCGCGCGGCAGGTGACGACCCTCGGTCGTCACGCTTGTTGCGGTAGGTGACGACCGTTGGTCGTCACGCTTGATGCGGCAGGTGACGACCGTTGGTCGTCACGCTTGATGCGGTAGGTGACGACCGTTGGTCGTCACGCTGGGTATTGCCGCGGGGCAGCGCCCCGCGCTACAGATGCACGCGCAGCCCGGCGTAAACGCCAAACCCTTCGCCCGGCGTCGAGCGCGCCACATCGCGCCCCGCATCGTCATAGCCGGGGGTCACGGTGGCAGCGTAGCGACGATCGCCGAGGTTGCGCAGTTCCAGCCAGCCCTGCCAGCGGCCGCCGGGAGCGTCAAATCCGAGCCGGCCGCCAAAAATCAGATGCCCCTCGGCGCGGTAGCTGTTGGCGTAGTCGACAAACATCGACGAGCCGTACCCGGTGTTGAGCGCGGCATACAGCCCCGAACCGTGGTCGTAGCGCACCTCGCCCTGGTAGTAGTGACGCGGAAGTCCGGGCAGTACGTTGCCGCCAAGTCGCGCATCGTGACGGTAGCGGAAATCACTGAAGGTGTAAGCCTGACGTAGCCAGACGCGGCTGCGGCCACCTTGCCACAGCGTGCTGTCCAGTGCCGCCTCGACCCCGCGGTGCACCGTGGGGCTGGCGTTGTTCTCGGCGATGAACAGGTTCGGCGCTGGCACCAGTTCCACGCTCAGCAGTTCATGGCGCACGTGGGCGTAATAACCGGTCAGTTCCCAGCGCCCCCACGCAGCATCGCCGCGCGCGCCCAGTTCAAGCGTGCTTGCCGTCTGGTTGTCCAGTTCGACAGGTGCACGCTGCCGTCCGCCCGAAGCGCCAGTGCCGGCGGCAAAGTACTGGTTGGAGCCCCAGATCATCGACCACGGATGTGCTGCTTCGACCGAACGGCTGAGGTTGCCGAACCACTGCAGGTCCGGCCGCTGCTGCCAGGTGAAGCCGACCCGCGGCGCGTAATCCCAGTCCAGTCGACGCAGGCGCGGCTGCCCGCTTGGCCAGGTGACCTGCACATCGCGTCGGGTCTGGATCAGGGCCAGCCCGGTCTGCAGCTGCAGCGCATCGCTCAACGACAGTGTGTTGCCCACGTGCAGCACACTGTCGCTGCCATGATGGGAAAAGCGGCGGGTGAGCGTACCGGCTGCGTAACCGTTGCTGGCAAAGCGCAGCGTCTCGCGCGCATCAGCCTGCAGGTCGTGGGTGATGCGCAGCCCGGCGGTGCTCACGGCCGGCAGGCCGAACAACCGGTGACGGCGGCTGTAGTCCAGTGTGGCGTTGAGGTTGGCGTAGTCCAGCTGCTGGCGGTACAGGCTTTCCTGCAGATCCATCGGATAGCGGTGATAGGCCACCCCGGCCTGCAGCGAAGCGTCCGCATCGATCTGCCAGGTGGTCAGGCTGCCGAGCCACAGGCTGCCGGGCTGTGGTCGTCGGGCATCGATGGCAAGGTTGGCCGGGTTGGCCTGGCGCGGGTTGCTGCGGATCTGTGCGCCGGTCAGGCGCCCCGGCGTCTGGTGGTTGGTCTCACGGTAGCGCAGGAACAGACGCGTCTGCAGCGCAGGAGAGATCTGCCACCCCAGATTGGCCATCGCGCCCTTGCCGTCGCCGGCGCCGTGCTGCTGGTACCCGTCAAACGTGTTCTGCGTATAGGCAAGATAATAGTCGAGTGCACCGTCGGTGCCGCCGTAGCCGACACCTGCCTTCTGATAACCGTAGCTGCCAGCCTCGTAGTGCAGCTCCAGCCCGGGCGACTGCTGGCCTGTGCGGCTGACGTAGTTGATGGCCCCGCCCAGCGCCAGCGCGCCGCGCTCCATTCCGTTGGCTCCGCGCAGCACCTCGACCCGGCTCAGCCACAGCGGCTCAAGCAGCTCGTAAGGTGTGCCGCCCGGGCCGGTCAGTGGCAGTCCGTCGAGCGAAACCGCAATGCCTGACGCATGCGCGCCGGGACCACGGTTGATGCCCGAGCCGCGGATGGACACCTTGGCGCCTTCGTTGCCCGGCGACTGTGCATTGATGCCGGCCTGGTAGGCGAGCACGTCGGCACTGCCGCCGACACGGCCACGTGCCACCTGCTGCAGATCGATCACATTGCCCGCACCGGGGACATGGGCCAGCGTTTTGCGTGCCTGATCGGTGGAGTCGGGGGCGACCACGTGGACCGCGTCGAGGGTGGTAGCCGGATCGCTCTGGGCCGCTTGGGCGGCGATGGAAATCAAGACGCTGGAGAGGGCGAGCGTGAGACGGGCAGGGCGGGACATCGGCTGTAACATCGCTGTAAACCAAAAAGTAGGAGCGAAAGTTAACAGGGAGGGCGCGCGCCTGCAATCCGGTCCTGCCGGGTATGCCCGGCTGCTTCATGTGCAGCGGGGCAGAGCCCCGCTCTACGTCGGGGCAAATTCAAACGCAGCGGGGCAGAGCGCCGCTCTACGCCGATGCGTTACAGGATGCCTGGCAGGTCCAGGCCTTTTTCTTTCGCGCACTGGCGTGCGATGACGTAGCCCGCGTCGGCATGGCGCATCACACCGGTGGCCGGGTCGTTCCACAGTACCCGGGCGATGCGCTTGGCCGCCGCTTCGCTGCCGTCGCAGACAATGACCATGCCCGCGTGCTGCGAGAAGCCCATGCCGACGCCGCCGCCATGATGCAGCGAGACCCAGGTCGCGCCACTGGCCGTGTTGAGCAGCGCGTTGAGCAGCGGCCAGTCGGACACCGCGTCGGAGCCGTCGGCCATCGCCTCGGTCTCGCGGTTGGGCGAGGCCACGCTGCCACTGTCCAGGTGGTCACGTCCGATGACCACCGGCGCTTTCAGGTCGCCGTTGGCCACCATCTCGTTGAAGGCCAGCCCCAGGCGGTCGCGGTCGCCCAGCCCCACCCAGCAGATGCGTGCGGGCAGACCCTGGAACCTGATTTTCTCGGCGGCCATGTCCAGCCAGCGATGCAGATGCGGGTTGTCCGGGATGAGCTCCTTGACCTTGGCATCGGTCCTGGCGATGTCCTCCGGGTCACCGCTGAGCGCGGCCCAGCGGAACGGGCCGATGCCGCGGCAGAACAGTGGACGGATGTAGGCAGGGACGAATCCGGGGAAGTCAAAGGCATTGGCCACGCCTTCCTCCAGCGCCATCTGACGCAGGTTGTTGCCGTAGTCCACGGTCGGCACGCCCAGCGCGTGGAAGCCGAGCATCGCGCGGATGTGGTTGGCCATCGAGGCACGCGCGGCTTTTTCCACTTCCTTGGGTGCACGCACGCGCTTGTCGTCCCATTGCGCCACGCTCCAGCCCTGCGGCAGGTACCCGTTGACCGGATCGTGCGCGGAGGTCTGGTCGGTCAGCAGGTCCGGCTTGATCCCGCGCGCCAGCAGTTCGGTCAGCACATCGGCCACGTTGCCCAGCAGGCCCACCGACAGGGGCTTGCGGGTCTGGCAGCTTTCTTCGATCAGGCGCAGCGCCTGGTCGAGGTTGTCAGTCCAGGTATCCAGGTAGCCGGTGCGCAGACGCATGTCGATGCTGCTCTGGCGGCATTCCACGGCCAGGCAGGACGCGCCGGCCATCACTGCAGCAAGCGGCTGCGCGCCGCCCATGCCGCCCAGCCCGCCGGTGAACAGCCACTTTCCGGCCAGGCTGCCACCGAAGTGCTGGCGGCCCATCTCCACGAACGTCTCATAGGTGCCCTGCACAATGCCCTGGGCGCCGATGTAGATCCAGCTGCCGGCGGTCATCTGGCCGTACATGGCCAGCCCCTTGCGATCCAGTTCGTTGAAATGATCCCAGTTGGCCCAGCGCGGCACCAGGTTGGAGTTGGCGATCAGCACGCGCGGCGCATCGGCATGGGTGCGGAACACACCGACCGGCTTGCCCGACTGCACCAGCAGGGTCTGGTCGTCATCGAGCCGCTTGAGTGTGTCCACGATGCGGTCGAAGCTCTCCCAGTCACGCGCCGCGCGCCCGATGCCGCCATACACCACCAGTTCCTCGGGACGTTCGGCGACATCGGGATGCAGGTTGTTCATCAGCATCCGCAGCGGCGCTTCGGTCAGCCAGCTGCGGGCGGTGAGCGTGCTGCCGGTCGGCGCGGCGACGGTGCGGGAAGGGTCGTTGCGGTTCATGCGGCACTCCGGGTCCGTGCGAATTCGAGGCAGGCGTCCAGCACCTGGGCCAGGGTATGGCGCAGCGGTGTGGCGTGGTCAGGGTCCAGCGGCGAAGGCCAGCTGTGCTCGTCAAGCTGGTCGGCGGCAGGCTCGTGCATGTAGCCACGGCAGGCCAGCTCCATCTGCAGGCTGTGCACGCCGCCGGCGGTGTTGCTGTAGTGGCGCGTGATCCAGCCGCCCTTGAAGCGCCCATTGCGCACGTGGCTCATGCCGCTGAGCGCGCACAGGTTGTCCACGACGTCGGCCAGCGCGTTGTCGCAGGACGTGTCCGGCGTGCCGTCGGGGCCGGCCGTGCCGAGATTGAACTGCGGAAGCTGGCCGTCGAACAGGTGCGGAATCTGCGAGCGGATCGAATGGGCGTCGTAGACCACCACGCAGCCATGGTGCTGGCGCAGGCGCGCGATCTGCGCAGCCAGTGCATCGTGATAGGGCTGGAAGTAGTGCAGCCGCCTGCGCTGGATTTCGTCAGCGTCCGGCTCGCGTCCAGCACGGTACAGCGGCTGGTTGTCGAACGTGGTCAACGGGCACAGCCCGGTGGTGTTCTGGCCCGGGTAGAGTGACACGCCGCTCGGGTCGCGGTTGAGGTCGATGACCGAGCGCGAGATCGCCGAGCGCACGGTGGTGGCGCCCATCTGCCGGGCAAACGCATACAGTTCGTGCACCCACCAGTCGGCGTCACGGCGGGCCAGCCATGGGCTCAGAAAGTCTTCGGCCAACTCGGCCGGCAGCGCACTGCCGGTGTGCGGGAAGCTCAGCACCAGCGGTGCATCGCCCTGGTGGACTTCCAGCCAGTCGGGAGGCAGGCTCATGCACGCGGCTCGACGTTGGGCAGCAGCTCGGCAAGGCCTTCGGCGAGTGCGCCGCTGCGGACCAGGTCGGTGGCCGCCTGCATGTCCGGGTGGAAGTAGCGGTCTTCCTGCAGCGTGGGCACCTGCGCGCGAAGGCGACCGCGCACGCGCTCGAGCATGCCGCTGGACTGCAGCGGGGCATGGAAATCGCAGCCCTGGGCGGCCGCGAGCAGTTCGATGCCGACCACATTGGCGGCATTCTCGGCCATCTGCAGCAGGCGTCGGGCGCCGTGCGCGGCCATCGAGACATGGTCTTCCTGGTTGGCCGAGGTCGGAATGGAATCGACACTGGCCGGGTAGGCGCGCTGCTTGTTTTCCGATACCAGGGCGGCGGCGGTCACCTGCGGAATCATGAAGCCCGAGTTGAGGCCCGGCTGCGGGGTCAGGAACGCGGGCAGGCCGGACAGGGCCGGGTCTACCAGCATGGCGGTGCGGCGTTCACTGATCGAGCCGATCTCGCATACCGCCATGGCCAGCATGTCGGCGGCGAAGGCCACCGGTTCGGCATGAAAATTGCCGCCGGACAGCGCTTCGCCCGTGTCGGTGAACACCAGCGGGTTGTCCGACACCCCGTTGGCCTCGATCTCCAGCGTGGTCGCGGCCTGGCGGATGATGTCCAGTGCCGCGCCCATCACCTGTGGCTGGCAGCGCAGGCAATACGGATCCTGCACGCGTACATCGTTGTCGCGGTGCGATTCGCGGATCGACGAGTCCTGCATCAGCGCACGCAGCGCTGCCGCCGTGGCGATCTGCCCGGGCTGGCCGCGGATGGCGTGGATGCGCGGATCAAACGGGGTGTCCGAGCCCTTGGCCGCCTCGACCGACAGCGCGCCGGTGACCAGTGCGGCCTGGAAGACGCGCTCGATCTCGAACAGCCCGGCCAGCGCGTAGGCGGTGGAGTACTGCGTACCGTTGAGCAGGGCCAGACCTTCTTTCGCGCCCAGCTCCACCGGCTGCAGGCCGGCGCGCGCCAACGCGTCGGCAGCCGGCAGCCGCTCACCGTCGTGGAACGCTTCGCCCACCCCGATCATCACCCCGGCCAGGTGCGAGAGCGGGGCCAGGTCGCCGGATGCGCCGACCGAGCCCTGTGCCGGCACCAGCGGGATCACCTCGTTGACCAGCATCGCGTCGAGCAGCGCCAACGTCGGTTCAGCGATGCCCGAGGCCCCCTGGGCCAGGCTGACCAGTTTCAGCGCCATCATCAGGCGCACCACTGGAAGCGGCATCGGTTCGCCAACGCCGGCGGCGTGGGAGAGCACGATGTTCCGCTGCAGCGTGGCCAGCTCATGGGCCGCGATGCGCACACTGGCCAGCTTGCCAAAGCCGGTGTTGATGCCATACACCGGCTCGCCCCTGGCCACGATGGCGGCCACGGTTGCCGCGCTGGCGCGCACGGCGGGCAGCGCGGCGGGGTCGAGCCGGGCCGTGGCGCCGCGGTAAAGCTGCCGCCACTGCGCCAGCGTCACGCGGCCGGGCTGAAGAACCAGGGAAGTGCTCATGTGTTGCTCCGTCAAGCGGGGTCGGGCTGACCGCGCATCACGCGCGAATGCAGCGGATTGAAACCAATGCGGTAGACCAGATCGGCCGGCGCGTCGATGTCCCAGATCGCCAGATCGCAGTCCATGCCCACGGCGAGCTGGCCGATGCGATCGGCCCGGCCCAGGGCGCGGGCCGCGTTGCGGGTGAAGCCGGCGATGCACTCGGCCACGGTCAGCCGGAACAGGGTGGCGCCCATGTTCATCGCCAGCAGCGGACTGGTCAGTGGTGAGGTGCCGGGGTTGCAGTCGGTGGCCAAGGCCAGCGGTACGCCGGCTGCGCGCAGCGCCTCGATCGGGGGCAGGGTGGTGTCACGGGTGAAGTAGAACGCGCCCGGCAGCAGCACGGCGGTGGTGCCTGCAGCGGCCATCGCGGCGATGCCGGCCACATCCAGATGTTCGATATGGTCGGCCGAGAGCGCGCCGAAGCTGGCCGCGAGTTCCGCACCCCGCTGGTTGCTCAACTGTTCGGCATGGATCTTCACCGCCAGCCCGTGCGCGCGCGCGGCTTCAAACACCTGGCGCGCCTGCGCTGGCGAGAAGGCGATGTTCTCGCAGAACACATCCACTGCTTCGGCCAGGCCCTCGGCGGCGATGGTGGGGATCATCCGGGCGCAGACCTCGTCGATGTACTCCTGGGCGTGGCGGCCCGGCGGGACCGCGTGCGCGCCGAGGAAGGTGGGCACCACGTTTACCGCCATCTCCTTGCCCAGCGACCGGGCGACCTGCAGCTGTTTGCGCTCATCGTCCAGCGTCAGCCCGTAACCGGACTTTATCTCCACCGTGGTCACGCCTTCGGCGCGCATCGCGCGCAGGCGTGGACGGCTCTGTGCGGCCAGCTGCTCGGGCGTTGCCTGCCGCGTGGCGTGCACGGTGGACACGATGCCACCGCCGGCGCGGGCGATCTCGGCGTAGCTCACACCCTGCAGGCGCTGCTCGAACTCGTTGGCCCGGTTGCCGGCGTAGACCAGGTGGGTATGGCAGTCGATCAGGCCCGGCGAGACCCAGCGGCCCTGACCGTCGATGCGCAGTGCGGCCCGCAGGTGGCCGGCGCTGCCGGCCTGGCCGACATGCACGATCCGGCCCTGTTCAGCGGCCAGTACGCCGTCCTCGATGACGCCGAGGGCTTCACCCTGCAGGGTCATCAGGCGGACGTTGAACCACAGGGTGTCGCAGTGCATGGCAGGAACCCGACGCGTGTGCTTATATGTCTATACAATATAGGCCGCA
>JAAIGF010041241.1_pt1 | contig 11025 bp, 6 predicted proteins | sample 6487441 | NCBI WGS metagenome assembly JAAIGF01 (sample SAMN13974129, study PRJNA590717) | phyllosphere metagenome | biome: pepper field; feature: multiple bacterial spot infested pepper fields; material: pepper leaves; isolation source: leaves from pepper fields | host: Capsicum annuum ...
AAGACCCGAACGCACGGATCATCATCACGACGATCCAGAAGCTCTCGACGTTCATCGGCGCGAACAAGGGCCACGCGATCTATGACGGCCACGTGGTGATCATCTTCGACGAGTGCCACCGCTCGCAGTTCGGCGACATGCACACGGCCATCACGAAGGCGTTCAAGCACTACAACCTCTTCGGCTTTACCGGTACGCCGATCTTTGCGGCCAACGCCGGCAGCGGCGGCAACCCGCAGCTGAAGACCACCGAGCAAGCGTTCGGCGAGAAGCTGCACACCTACACGATCGTCGACGCCATTACGGACAAGAACGTGCTGCCGTTCCGCATCGACTACGTCAACACCATCAAGGTCGGCAACCCCGACGACAGCCAGGTCTCCGCGATCGACAAGGAGAGCGTGCTGCTCGACCCCCGGCGCATCTCCGACATCGTCAAGTACACGCGCGAGCACTTCGATCAGAAGACGAAGCGCGCCGAGCACTACACGCTCGGCGAACGTCGCGTGCGGGGCTTCAACGCCCTCTTTGCGACCGCCTCGATCGACGCGGCGCGCACCTACTACAACCACTTCCAGCTGCAGCAAGAAGGCCTGCCGTCGGACCAGCGCCTCAAGATAGGCCTGATTTACTCCTACGGCGCCAACGAGGCCGTCGAGGACGGTGCGCTTGACGAAGAGGGCTTCGACACAGGCGCGCTCAGCCTGGACGCTCGGACGTTCCTCGACGACGCGATCAAGGACTACAACGACCTCTACGGCACGTCCTTCGACACCACGGCCGACCGATTCCAGAACTACTACAAGGACCTCTCGCTCAAGCTCAAGACTCGCGAGATCGACCTCGTCATCGTCGTAAACATGTTCCTCACCGGCTTCGACGCCACCACGATGAACACGCTCTTCGTCGACAAGAATCTCCGCGCCCACGGCCTCATCCAGGCGTACTCGCGCACCAACCGCATCCTGAACTCCGTCAAGACCTACGGCAACATCGTCAGCTTCCGCGACCTCGAAGACGAGACCAACGACGCTATCGCCCTCTTCGGCAATAAGGACGCTCGCGGCGTCGTGCTCCTCAAGCCCTACGGCGAGTACTACGACGACTACGCCGACAAGGTCACCGAGCTGCTGAACACCTTCCCGCTTGGCGAACCGATCGTCGGCGAAGCCGCACAGAAGCAGTTCATCCAGCTCTTCAGCGCGATCCTGCGCCTGCAAAACATCCTCACCTCCTTCGACGAGTTCGACGGCGCCGCGCTGCTCACCGGTCGTCAGGGCCAGGACTACCGCAGCGTCTACCTCGACCTCTATGCCGAGTTCCGCAAGGACAAGGACGCCGACAAAGAGCAGATCAACGACGACGTCGTCTTCGAGATCGAACTGGTCAAGCAGGTCGAGATTAACGTTGACTACATCCTCATGCTTGTCCAGAAGTACCGCGACGAACGCGGCGACGGCGACGACAAGGAGATCCGCGCAGAGATCACCCGTGCAGTCGACGCCAGCCCGACCCTGCGCAACAAGAAGGACCTCATCGAGGACTTCGTCGACTCCCTCTCCGTGGACGGCGAGATCGATCAGGAATGGCGCGCCTTCATCGCCGCCAAGCGCGAGGCCGAGCTCGAGACGATCATCACCGATGAGTCGCTGCGACCCGGCGAGACTCGAGTCTTCATCGAGACCGCCTTCCGCGACGGGCAGATCCGCACCAGCGGCACCGCGATCACTAAAGTGCTGCCACCGGTATCGCGCTTCTCTGCCGACGGCGGCCACGGCGAAAAGAAACAACGCGTGATCCAGAAACTCAGCGCATTTTTCGAGCGATTCTTCGGGCTGAGCTCGAATGGGGGAAATTAGAGATGCGTGTGGTGTCTGCCAAGGTCGACGGGTTCCGGCTTCTTTGCGGAACAGAGATTGCTTTCGATGATTCAACGACGATCATCGTGGGCAGGAATAACAGTGGAAAGACCTCGTTCGTCGAGGTGTTCTACAAGTTCCTAAATGCGGATCAGGGTCGCTTTAGCCTTGACGATTTCACGCTTGCGAATCTTGAGCAGCTTGTGAGTGCGGGCGCGGACTGGCAAGCAGCGGTACAGAAGCGCGCCGACGGCTTGGTAGCCGACGCGGAAGAGCTTGAGGTCGCGGCTGTCAGCAAGGTTCCATCAATCTCGCTCGAACTAGAAATCGGGTACGAGGAGACGGACGACCTGTCGCCGATCTCCAAACTTGTTCTCGACCTCGACCCCGAGCGACACGACGCTGTTCTCGTCTGCACCTTCGGCGTTGCCCGCCCGCTCGAGTTCCTGCGCGCATTCCACGAGTCCTCAATTGATGACATCATTGTCTTCGCGCGAAAGAGGATGGCGTTCTTTGAGCGTACGTTCGGCGCTGTCGACAAGAACGACCGCAATAATCGAGCTGAGCTCAAGCCGAGCGACGTCCGACGTGCGCTGCTCTGCAACTTCATCTACGCACAGAACCTGTTCGACGACACATCGCTCGACACGGGGCACGGTCTTTCCAAAGGGTTCGAAGCGTACTTCAAGGCGATCGCCGATACCGATGGAACAGTCGATGACCTAGAAGTCGCTCTCGGCGATGTCGCAAACAAGCTCGACGGTCAGTACGATGCGCTCTTCGCTTCCGTCTTCAAAGATCTCCGGGTGTTCGGAGCAGGGCGCATGCCGAGCCTCCAGGACGTGAAGGTGATCTCTGAGTTCCGACCAGCCGAACTGCTCCGGGGAAGCACGAAGGTCACATACGCTCACGAGTCTGGCCCGTCGCTTCCCGAAGCCCACAACGGGCTCGGCTTCAGCAAGCTGATCTTCATCGTGTTGCAGTTCGTTGCCTTCTTCGAGCAGTACCAGAAGGCCCAGCCGCGGCCAGGCATGCAACTCCTATTCCTCGAGGAACCGGAGGCGCACTTGCACCCCCAGATGCAGGCAGTGTTCGTGAAGAATATCAACGACTACCTACTGTCGAAGACCGGTTGGAACGTGCAACTCATTTTGACGACGCACTCATCGCACATCGTCGCGGAAGGCGGCTTCTCCGCGCTTCGATACTTCGATTCGCAGTCCGGTTCGCTTGAGGTGAAGAACCTCAGCGAGTTTCCCAAGCGTCTAGATCCGGTGGTCGTTTCGCCGTCTGGCGACGGAGATGAGGGCGAACCCGAAAGCGAGGCTCCGGAGGCGAAGGAGGCCAGACTGGCCGAAGAAGCTGCTCAGAAGGCCGCGACGCTTCGGTTCCTTGAGCAGTACATGGAGCTCCAACGATGCGACGTATTCTTCGCCGACAAGGTGATCCTCGTCGAGGGGCTCACTGAGCGGTTGCTGCTCCCCGAGATGATTCGGCGATCGGGAGGTGACCTCAAACACGAATACGTCTCCGTAATCACAGTCGGCGGCGCCTACGCGCTCAAGTTTCGTGAGTTTCTCGAGTTCCTTGCGGTGAAGACGCTCATCGTGACCGATCTAGATTCAGCCGAGCCCACAGGTCGTCACAAGAAGGCGCCCACGAACACTCCGGGAGCGGTCACTACCAACGCGACATTGAAGCGGTGGCTCCCTGCGCTGTCATCCATCGAAGATCTGCAAGGTGCGAACGCTGAGGCGAAACAAGCAGGGTCAGTTCGAGTCGCATATCAAGTACCTGAGGACGGACGCACCGCGGTTGGACGCAGCTTCGAGGAGGCGTTCATCCTTGCAAATGCGGATGCGCTCGCGGCAGCCGAGGGCTTTGCCTCAGAGGACGCGTTCAAGTCCGATGACGGCACGAGGCTGACCGCTGACGACATCCGAGCCAGGTCCTACGACGCTGCCGAACGTATCGCTTGCAAGTCCGACTTCGCCTTCGACATCCTCGCGCTGACCGACTGGGCCATCCCGCGCTACATCGAGGAGGGCCTTGAATGGCTAGCACCTCAGAGCGAGTAATCGAATGTTTGGACGCGAACGCAAACTTCATAGTCGAAGCGGGCGCGGGCTCCGGAAAGACCCGGACTCTTGTCGATGCACTGGTGCACCTACTTGGTGAGCGAGCGGAGCACTTCCGAGTTCAGGGGCAACAGGTCGTGGCGATCACGTACACGAATGTTGCTGCGAAGGAGATCGTCTCGCGCATCAACGGGGATCCACTCGTGCGCGTGTCTACGATCCATGACTTCCTCTGGTCGGTAATCAGCCCGTTTCAGGAGGAGCTCCGGGCCGCAATCGTCGCGGAGAACGAAGCTCGGCCAATAGCGAAGCAGATCGCAGATCTCGACCTTGACGGGATCACTATCGAGTACTGGCAGTACTCCCGCAAATGGCAAGAGGGGAAGCTCCACCACGATGATGTGATTTCTTTGTCAGCGCGGCTATTCAGGGCGTACCCGAAGTTGGCGAGGCTCGTCGTGGATCGCTTTCCAATAGTCTTCGTCGATGAGTACCAGGACACTCACGAGTCCACGGTCAATTTCTTGCTAGATGACTTAGCGCCACGCTTTCCAGATAGATTCACTGTCGGGCTGTTCGGCGATCACATGCAGAAGATTTACGCCACGGGCGTGGGCAAGGTCGAGCGCAACGACCTCGTCCTGATTCGGAAGACCGAAAACTATCGTTGCTCCAAGGCAGTCATCGAGCTGCTTAATCGGCTACGCCCGGAGCTTGAGCAGGTGCCCAGCGGCGACAACGCCAACGGCAGCATCAGGTTCATCGCGGCAGCGCCGTCGATGGACTCCCCGGTGCAGGCCGTACGTGACGAACTTCGAGCTAGTGGCTGGACCGCGGAGGACGAAAAGGTCCTGATGCTCACTCGTCGAGGCATCGCCGGGGACCTTGAATGGGCCAACCTCCTCGCCGCTTACCAAAAGCGGGGTGGTTTCGCGATCGATGACCTCGTGCAGCGTGACGATGAGTTCGGGGAGTCATTTGTAGAGATTGAGACGCTCTGCCGATCGTTCTCTGATGGCAGGTTCGGGGACTATCTGGCGCAACGTTCGTCCGGAGGAACCGCCGTCCGCAAGCACTCCGATAAGGCGACCCACGTCGAGCAGATGGCAAGGCTCAGCGACCTTCGCGAGAACGCCAGTGTTGGCGAAGTACTGGCGTACGCCTGGTCACACGGCCTCGTTCGGAAGCCGAGTCGTGTAACGCGACTCGAAGATCGCATCTCGAAGGCGGAAGATCCCGAGCGAGCAGCTAAGGACCAGGAATTCCGCGATGCGCTGATGAAAGTGCCGTTCGCCGAGGTCGCACACTTTGAAGGGTATCTAAACAACGAGACACCCTTCTCAACAAACCACGGAGTCAAGGGGGCAGAGTTTCAGGACGTCCTCGTCGTGATCGACGACAAACTCTGGAACATGTACCGCTTTGAAGCGGTTCTCGCTGGCGATAGGTCTAAGAGTCAATTCGAGCGAAGTCTCAACCTGTTCTACGTCTCGTGTTCGCGAGCGCGGCGGAACCTCGTAGTAGTCGCAACCTCAAAAATGAGCACGGAGGCAATCGCGGGTGCCCGCCGCCTGTTCGGGGATTCGAACGTCACAGAGATGGCCTAACTCGACTCGCGGGCCCTCAGTTGAGTGCGCCTATGAATCCATAGTCTGGTCAAGCGTTTCGAGATCGTCGCGGGATCGAATCCGTCCATGCGCATCTCGCGTCCGTACGCCCCTTTTGCGCAACTTGAGGAGCACGGTGCTGGCGTTCGTACCAAACCGTTCACCGACCATTGCTAGCGACATAGAAGCGAACCATCTCGTCGACCTGCTCGTCGGCTGGTGATGTTCGGCGCAGCGTGACGCCTCGCCGCTTTAAGACGGCACTGATCGTGACACGGTGGCAGTTGGACGCCCACGCAAGCTCGTAGACCGTCTTCCCTGCTTCGTAGCCTGCGACGATCCAATCCTCTTGGTCCTCGGAGATGCGGGGCTGAGCCTCGCGGCTCGGCGTGACATTCGACGTGAGGCTCTCGGCCGGTACGTCGCGGCGAATGTGTTGATGCGCCCTTCGCAAGTCGTTGCATGGGGGGAGAACAGTCCCACCGAGGTGCTCTTGTCAAGAGTGCACACGACAGCTCCATGGGGCCGCCTGACGGGCGGCCTCAGTCGTTTCCGGGCGAGCCTGGACCAGTGGTGAGTCCGGCGAACGGCTCGTCGAGTTCGGAGCGGATCTGATTCGGTTCGGGGCCGAGCAAGACACCGGCGAAGATCGCACGGTTCAACTGCTCCCGCACCGTTTCCGGAGCGTTCGCATACGTTGCGTGGGCGTCTTCGAGCAGGTCGAGCGCGTCATGAACGCGGCGTTCGAGGATTGCCTCGTCTATCTCGGCAAGGCGTCGTTCGCGATCGAGTCACGCTCGCTCGGCCCTGAGGCGACGCCGTTCGGCGAGGAAAAGGTCGCGGGGCAGCGCCTCGGCGTAGTGGGCGTCGAGCAGCTTGGCCGGTTTCATCTCGCTCGCTACCGCCTGCGCGGCGACGGCGTCAAGTCGTTCGGCGTTAGCGGCCTGCCGTCGGCGGAGACTCGTCAGAGCGACCTGCCCGGCCCGCTCTCATTGTTGCGGGTCAACTGGATCGAGCGATACAGGTTTTCGACGCGCTGCTCGACGATCGTGATGGCCAGCGCTTTTTATTCGCGCTGCGCCTGGCGGCCGAGCCGCCGAAACCGACCGGCGACCTCGCTGAGCTGCGCGATCCACCGCTTCCTGTTCTCGCCCATCTACGACCGGGCGGGCGAGCCGCGTACCGTCGACATCCGCAAGAACCTCGAAAGCGCCAGCTACTTCGTGCCCGTCTCGATGATCGAGCGCGCCGCCGGGTCCGCCGCCGACGAGCTGCGAGCCGGCGACTACCTGCGCGGCATGGACCGGGCGCCGTTCATCGCGCGGCTCGCGCATCACTGCAACGAGTTCAACGACATCCAGCCGTTCCGCGAGGGCAGCGGGCGTACCCAGCGGAGGATGTGGGACCGGATCGCCAGAGACGCCGGGTGGCGGCTGAGCTGGCTCGGCGTCACCGGGGCCATCAACGATTCCGCGTCCCACATCGCGCCCGACGATCAGGACATTGCGCCGCTAATCGATATGTTTGACCGGGTCGTTGCCCCGCTGAAGGCGCAGTAAGTCCGTCAGTCGAGCGGTGAGGAGACGTGTTGATGTCCGCCCCTCCGGTTAAGCTCGGCATGGGTGGACATATGCGCCGGGGCTTCGCGAGAAATGCTTTCGGGCACAAAAACATTCGATCGGACGCTACAACCCGGAGGGCACAGCTTTGAGCGACGCGGGGATCGTTGGTCAGCTTTTTAGGGTGCTCCGCGTCGACCACGACGACGACACCATTCACTTTCAGACTCAGAATGGGCAAACAGGACGAGTCTCCAACCTGGCGGACATCGATAACGTCGAGCCGGGCGACATCATCATCGTTGGCCAGAACTCATGGGAGGCGGCGCCCGAGGATCTCTGGCGTGAGTCCAGCCAGATCGCAACGGTGCGCCTCGTTCTCAAAGACGGCTTCGTGTTGGTCGACGGCGGTATCAGTAGCTTCCAGCGAGTAGCCAACCCCAGTGGCATCGCGGTCAAGGTTGGGAACGTCGTCGAGTACACCGATGCGCAGGGCATACTGTCGGTCGTTTCAGAACGGCCGATCAAGAGCAGCCTGCTCGGTGACGATAACGAGAACGTCGAGTCAGAGTATCTCCGTGACGAGGCTGGTGCGGGACCGACCTTCAACGACTTCGGCGGATACCCACACGTCGTTGCCCGTGCCAAGGAACTCATCGAGACCCAGCTCGAACGCCAGCAACAGCTCGAGAGCATCGGCGCCCGTCCGATCAAAGGCATCCTCTTCACCGGCCAACCCGGCACGGGTAAGACCCACCTCGCTCGCATCATCGCCAGGGAATCGAATGCCCAGTTCTATGCCATCAGTGGTCCCGAGATCATCAGCAAGTGGCTTGGGGATACTGAGGGAACGCTTCGCAAGATTTTTGAGGCTGCAACTAACAGCGACAGCGGCCGAGCCATCGTCTTCTTCGACGAGATCGACAGCATCGCCGAGAAACGATCTGCGGACTCGCACGAAGCCTCAAAACGACTCGTCGCCCAGCTCCTAACCCTTATGGATGGCTTCGACAACAAAGGCAAAAGCGTCATCGTCATCGCGGCGACCAACCGTGTCGACTCGCTCGACCCAGCACTCACGCGTCCAGGCCGATTCGACTGGGAGATCGAGTTCGGTCTGCCTACTCGTTCGGATCGCTACGAGATTCTCAAGGTTGCTGGCGCACATTTGAAGACCGCCGCCGACTTGCCTCTCGAAGACGTGGCGGTGCTGACCGAGGGCTGGTCGGCGGCCGAGCTGACCTTCATTTGGACGGAGGCGGCACTCTTGGCGGTCGGCGATGGTCGCGAAGTGGTCGCCCCAGAGGATTTTGTCCAGGCGTTCGAGCGGATCGCCCTGCGACCTCGACGCTCGGTGGTCGCGGAGGTCGCAGCATGAGCAACAGAACGTGGTGGCGTTGCCTGCTCGGCATCAAGGAGCGAGTCGTACCGCACCAGACGACAGCCGATCAGACTCGCCCGGATTTGCGCGAGTTCGTCTACCTCGACGAGGTCAGCCTGCTGAGCCTGCTCTCCTCGCAGAAGGGTGAGATCACTGATTCAAAGTCGGAGCAGGCCAGCGAAGGCAGCGAAGCGTCTATCGACGCGACGGCGGGAGCCAATCCCGGTTTCATCGCCAAGGCTGAGATCACCTCCCGGTACCAGACCGCCAACAGCAGCACCATCCAGACTTCGCGTAAAGCCACCGTTCAGTCCCGATTCCGCGACCTCCACGAGATCGACGGACTGCGTATCATCGAGCCGGTCGAGGTGGACAGTCCTACCAAAGATATCGAGGAACTCAAGAAGGCCGACAACCTGTCGAAGATAGCCACGACGGACGAACTGCAGCGAGGCAAACTCGTCGAGTTTCGTGTTCGCCTCGGCGCCGATCCCGTCTTCCACCTAGGAACGATGGTCTCCGAGTTCACGGCGATGTCGGAGGACTACCCGGGAATGTTTGCTGCCGGAGGGGGTCTGGCCACGCTTCAGGAAGTCCAGCCGATCAACAAGATTCTGCAACGACTACTTGCTGGACTCGTGCCGATCCGTGCGATGGCCGTTGACTACGTCGTAGCCGAGATCGGAGAAACGGAGTACATCGTCCACAAGGGGCTGATCGAAGGGATCGAGCTAAAGACTCGACCACTGGAGATCGTCGGAGTCACCCAGCAGGAGGCTTACTGGAAAGACCTCCGCCGTGTGCTGTTCTCGGATGCCGAGTTCACTGTCTTCGCTCGCATCTCACGACCTGGCCTGCACGACTCTTGGACGCCCGTCAAGCTCGCCGACCTGTTTACTGAGGTGGCGCCAAACTTCATTGACCAGATCAATGCCGCTGGCCGTGTGCCATTCGGCAAACCTGCTGCCTCAGGCAGCGCGGACAGCCCGGAGTCGAAGTTGGCGGATGCCCTTACTCGCTACACTTCGGCAATACTGAACGATCTCGACACGACGCTGACGCCCGAACAAGAGACACTCCTTGCCCTGAGCATCGCCGAGCTGAAGACGAGATCGGCGAGCGTGTCGGATCAGACCAGTGCCTTCTCGCTGCTAATCAAGCGGGTGCTCGCGATGGCTGGCGGCGAAGTTGCTCCGGCGCGAGCCCTCGCTCTCCGCACCGCCGCTCGCGAGGAAGCTGGACTGTCGTTCTTCCCGCCGTCAAGCTCACTTGCAAAGTCCGATCCGAATATGCCGACGGATCTGGGCGGGGATGCGCCACGGCTGCTCGACGTTGATCTCGTAGCGATCTACTGGTAGCTCGGATGCGCGTCTGAACCGCAGGAACTCAACCGAGCGGACGAGTGCCTTTGGCCAACTCGCATGTCACTGCGAATGATTCTCCAAACCTTTCCGTGGGCGGATAGTTACACCGTGTCCCACCAGATAGCGGCGAATAGTCATGCTGGTCCCCCCCGAACTCTGCGCCGACACGTCGTAAGCGAAAGACCGCCGCGATAGAACTCTGCAGCTCCTTCCACTTGCTCCCCCGTGAGCGACGTCCGCTTCGAGGTGATTCCACTCGCCTGGAACTCGCAACGTAGTCGAGCACGAGGCACGCCGAGCCGAGCTGCCATCACCATGATCTTTCGCCAGCACGGTAGCGGTCAATCGCGTCCTCGATTCAGCTGTCGAGAGTGTGCGGATGCTCGAAAGGTTCGCGACCGGGCCGCACTCGCCGGTGCGGCGCGTCGAACAGCGGTTACCGGTTGCGCCGAGCGGATTTTCTTCGCATCGCGAATCAACAGCTTCGTGATCGCCCGATTGTTTGAAGATCCTCGCATCACCTCCACCCTGATCGAGAAGAGCCGCCCGGCAGGGCGGCTCTTCTGCGTTACAGGCGTCTCGCTTTCGGATGCACCGCGCGGCGGGCGCATGCGGCACGCCCGCCGTGCGCAGCACCTCAGTCGAACGCGCGCAGCAGGTGCCAGGCGCCGTCGCCGGCCCGGCGCACCTCGAACATGAGGGTCTCGCCGCGGGCGCTGGTGGCCTGCAGACGCCAGCCGGTCCACGGCTCGACGGGGTGGGTGAGCGCCGGGTGCCAGAGGTCCTCGGGGCGCGAGCCGATGCGCGTCGGCACGTCGCTGGCGCGCCAGCGCTCGCCGCGCCAGACGAGCCGCACCGGCACCTCGTCGACGAGCCAGAGGGCGACGATGTCGGGTTCGATGAGCGTGGTCACGGCGGCCTCCTGCGGGATGGATGTTCGAACGGATGTTCGAATGCAAGGAAGAGTATGTCGAAAGCCGCCGACATGCCAAGTCTGTGGAGGAGGACTCAGCGGATGGGATCCAGCACGCGCGGATCGTGACGGATGGACGGGTCGGCGACCCGGTTGATCCGCCGGTCCACGGCATGGCTCGTGATGCCCGCGGCCACCTCCACCGCGCTCGCGCCGATCAGCCCGGTCATCGCGCCCGCGTCCTCGAGACGGCCGGGGGCGAGC